>Ga0213865_10000002_pt1 | contig 190868 bp, 232 predicted proteins | sample PICome_6_FD_160100 | JGI IMG/M metagenome (GOLD analysis project Ga0213865, IMG submission 160100) | Coastal seawater microbial communities near Pivers Island, North Carolina, United States - PICO282 | ecosystem: Environmental > Aquatic > Marine > Coastal | place: USA: North Carolina...
CCAAATCTTGAGCAAACTTTTTCTCATTACCCATTTCAGCAAGAGCAGCTTTAACAATTGCGATTGCTTCTTTCTTTTCAGCTGAAGCTAATTGAGAACCACCTGCTTTCTTTAATGAAATCTTTTCGTTGAAGTCAGAAGATGCGATATCCGTCTTTGGAGTTTTATTCCTTGCGCCAGATTCTTTCCATATAGGACCAAGACTTACTGAACCAATACCACGACCAGTTTGAACTAACTGTTTGGCAGATAAACCTTTCTTAAAGTTTTCGGCAATTGTAAATGATTGTTCTGAATACTTATCCCAATATTTCATTGCGACTTCTTCTGTCGCAGGATCTGTACTTACACCATTTAATTTATTATAAGCAAATACAATAAGGTCTTCCCACTCTGCACCAGAAGGAATACCTCCTCCTTCTTTATAATGAGTGAAGGCGGATGACTTATAGCCTTGACCGCCTTTTAATCTAATGACCTTACCATCAGGTCCTTTAATAAACTTTTCAATTTCACCTGTTTCTTTACCTACTGAAACGGCTACTTTACCACCTGATACTATTTCAAATATATCACCCTTACTATAACCAAGTTTACCGAGTTCAGCAAAGTCAGTGCCTTTCCATACAACCTTATGACCAATTACATAGTCGGGTTTCATTAGAGAAGCTTCATTGATAGAAGCAAATGTTTTAAATCTGCGCATAAATAACCTGTGTTAAATATAGTGTACTTTAGTTTATTTATACAGATAAAACTATCTAAGTTCTACATCTCCAAAGACATTTTTACCAGGTTTACGTTTATTTAGCCTAAGGCCAATATCGGTCTTGTCAAAAACAGGACCGTCATCATGACTCTGTTTCTTTCCCGGCGGCTGACCACCTCCAGGACCATCAAGATTTATATTGCTCTGAGCCGATTCTTCCAACTCATAAACCTTCATCTTTGCTCTTTCGATACCAACCAGGAATCTTCGATAATAACTGATGTCTCCCCAACGATTCTTCAACTGTTTAATCATCAGTTGATTCATTTCGTCAAGGTATTCAGAACTAACAAGACCAAAGATTGCATCTGCCGTATGAGTAATACCCATAGATTCAGAAGTATTTGTTAAGTCAACATCAGAGTTACCATAAGCATCTCTGTTATATTGAGAAGATGTAACGATTGCACAATTGTATTCCATTGCCAATCCACGAACTTCTTCTGCGATTGATTTAACTAAAGTATAACTGTTTGCCGCTGCTGCACCTTTAACTCGAGAGGAAGAACAAATATTCAGGTAATCTAAAAAGATAACATCAGGACTGAAGTTCTTTTTAAGTTTGAGTTCATTCAGCAAATGTCTGAAATGACCACTATGTGCAGAGCCTGTTGGAAATTCTTTAATAACCAACTTACCTGTTGTCTTTGTTTTGTAACGAGCCATTCTTTTTTCAAATACATCACGAGGTACTTCAGCAACTTCGTCCAAAGTAATATCCATAATGTTTGCGTCAATACGACGGCCGATTTCTTCAGCAGCCATTTCCATTGTAATATACAGAACATTCTTTCCATACATCAAATGATTTGCTGCCATGTGACATTTAAGTAAAGACTTACCACCACCTGTTGTTGCCAACAAGACAGTCATAGATTTACGAGGTATGCCACCTTTTGTAATTTTGTTAAGGATGTCAATATCAAATGGAATCCTTTCTTCTTTGCGATGATAATGTTCATAACGATCGTCAACATCTTCAAGGAAATCATGACCTACTGATTGGTCAAAACTGATACCTAAACTATCAGATAGCAACCTTGGTATTTCACCTTTTCCTTGGTCAGTATTTTGTCCGTCAAGAATAAGGATTGACTTTCTGATACTATTATATAAATCTTTGTCTTGACAAAACTTTTCTGTTTCATCAATCAAAAATTCTATATTGGTATCTTTATCAACAGTCATTTCACCAACTAGTTGATGAACACCTTGATATGTATCTTCAGTCAGATCCTTTCTTTTATCAACAGCAATCTTTAAAGCTTCAAGAGAAGGCGGCTCCTTGTACTTTTCTAGGTACTCGGAAGCCGTTTCAAATACTTTACGAAGAACGGTATCATCAAAGTAATCTTCTTTAAGATAAGGATATACCTTTCGGCAATAGTCCTCATTCAGAATCAGATTCGATAGTATCGTCTTCTCGAGCATCATTTCCCTCCACATTAGTCAGCTTGTACTTTCTTTCAACAAATTTATTAAATGAATCGTTTTTGATTAGGTCTTGGAAGAAACTATCATCTTCTTCAATATCCTTTCCTCTACGTTTCGGTTCAATAATTTCACCAGTTTCAAGGTCAGTCAAATTATACCATCCTTGTGTTGCCTTTGTAATATGACCAGATTCAATCGCAAGATCCATTAAGGAACTCCACTTTTGAATACCTGAATCATATAATACTTTAAACGGCAGCTTTGCTTTTTCTTTTACATATCTTGACTTTTCAATATTGATAGTAAATTTCCAACCTGCTAGGTCAGTACCATCTTTCTCTTGAGCCTTAGATATAATAAAGATTTGATTCGCAGAATAGTAAATACCTGTACCACCTGAAATAATGTTCTTAGGAAATAACCCAATCTCTTTATATGTATGGTTAACTGCGATACAAGGAATATCCTTTGTAGTCAGTTTAGGTGTAATGATTCTGAACAATGACTTGAGTGCTTTTGCTCTCGACATATCCGCTACTGATTTTTCATTCATAGCATCCTCAACTTCTTTCTTCGAAGCAAGGTTACCGATTGAGTCAATCATTAGGAATACATTGTCACCTTTCGATACTTCATCCAATCTTTTCGTAATATCAAACTTTAGTTGTTCAACATCTTCAATTGGAATGTGAAGTACTCTTGTTGTATCAATATCAAAAGATTCTAAATACTCAGGTGTAATACCATATTCAGAATCGTATAACAAAGCAACACCTTTCGGGTACTTTTTCAAATAAGCCTTCATACAATATAAGCCGAGCAAAGTTTTGAAACTTTTTGATTCTCCTGCTACAACTGTAAGACCTGGGATAAGACCACCTTTTAACGAACCACTAAATGCAATATTTACAATAGGTAGTTCTGTTTGAATAGGATCCTTATCTTTAAAGAAAGCAGAATCGGATAGAGCAGATGCCTGCTTTATTGACCCGGCTTTTAACATTTTATCGAGTAAACTCATTTTATTCTCCACTTAAAATTTGATGTAACTTATCGGCAAACGCATCAAGTTTCTCATATCGGTTTGGCCAATATATGTAATCCTTTTCTGGGTTAGCTTTTAAGTTATTCAATAGCGGTACAACCGCATCATATATTAATTGAGCCTTAGCAGCGTTCTGTTCAGCAGAAGCTGCAGTTGTAGTAACTGCTTCCTTTGCTTGTTGAACTACTTCCAATTCATCGGCGTCAACAGCAGTAAAACCAAAATCAAAATCAAGTATTGTGGTTTCTTTTTCTATAGACATATAATCTCCTTAAAAAGGAGGGCACCGAAGTACCCTCCGTGCTGTTATTAACTACGTGCCAATTCCTTAAAGATACTAAGGTCATCATCATCATCACTAGCGGTTGAGCCTACATCAGGTTCAGCCGTTGCCATTACTGGTTCAGCTGTATCGTTGGACATATCAGATAAATCCAATTCATCAGCAGTTTCAGTTACCGGTGCAGAAGCAGTCGGTTCATCATTTTGTAAATCAAGAACACGATAGAGTTTAGTTTTCAACTCGGAATATGACTTGAAGTTCTTTTCAGAAACAATTTCTTCGAGAGAATGTTGTTCTCCCCAAATTCTTTCCAACTCAGCATCGTCTTCAGACAATGGTGAAGCAGGGTCGAACTCAGACTTGTCATAGTTAGGATAACCTTCAAACTGTCTGATTTTGAGACGGAAGTTTGCTCCTTCCCATAGGTCAAACGGATTTACTGGATCCTCATCTTCAAAAGTTGGATTCATTAAATCATTCAACTTATCAAAGATTTTCTTACCGAATTGATAAAGGAATACTTTACCTTCGTTTTCAGGATTGCCTGAATCTTTAACGATATAGACATTAGCAGTATACTTGAGCCTGCGCTTTTGCTTACGTGCTTGGTCTTTATCAGATTCAACTCCACTATTCCACAGTTTAGAATTAAACTCAGAAACAGGATCATCCTGGTTCAATGTGGTTAGTGAATTTTCGATATACCATAAACCTGTAGGTCCTTGGAATCCATGATCCCACAACCTTACGAAAGGCATTTCTTCACCTTGAGGTGCAGGCAAGAAACGGATTACTGCGAATCCATTACCGGCTTTGTCTCTCGTTGGTTTCCAAAATTTTCCTGCGTTAGGGTCTTGGTATGATTTTGAAGATATCTTTTCAAGTTGAGAGTTCAACTTATCCAAGGTCTTCGTGCGATTCTTCTTCAGAGAAGAGAAGTCTGTTAGTGCCATAATTAGTTCTCCTTATGTATAGCGTTATATTGCGTAGTATTAAATATCAAACCGTTCTTTAACAATTGTCTTAAAACGATTTGGTTCAAACTCCAAGAAAGGTTTATACTTTCTGGATTTGTCTATTATATCAAAACTAACATGTTTGTCAACTATTTTCTCACTCCAGTACGAAAATATATTCGCCATGAAAGCTAAAATAGTAAACGTCTCAAGACTAATCTTCTTTTGTAATAACAATGTCATCACAAGAGGATGTTGTCCATCGACTGATATAAAGTTTCGCTTGTATTCATCATTAAGATGAGCAAGCTCGGATTTGAAGACATAACCTAATGATTCTATCTTTTTCCTCCAATTCATATATCTGGCTTCGCCTTCGCTGTCAAGCAAATCACGTACCCAGATGTTTTTATTTATTAAAAGATTACTTAAAATGAGTCCTTGAACATCATCTTTTTTCGCTAATTTTGCGAATGAATAGGCATCGTTTCGAGACATAAATGTTTCGTAATTTGCACGTACCTTTCCATTGTATTTAAAGTAATCGTAATTGTCCGTCGTAAAATGTTTTTTCAATGCTAAGAATTTAACATAAGCATTAAAACTATCATCACTCGCTAAAGTCTGTGATATCTTGTTCATCTTCCTTCTTCACCATCTTTAAAGTAACTGCCTCAGTCCGAATCTTTTCTTTCAAGATAGAACTCTTCTTTACGATTTGAGCAATTGTTTCTATTTCAATTCCATTCTTCTCGGAGAAGTCGACTAAGGCGTCAATATATGGAACTCCTTTTGAAATATGTTTGCTTATTTCGTGATGGATTTTATCGGGTGTTAGAGCTACAACGGACATATCAGTTTTTTCCTTTGAATTCTTTTTTGTCATGTATACCTTATATTATATACTAGTTAACTGCGTATGTCAATAGTTATTTTTTGAAATGTATAATAAACCTGCCCAGCTGAAGTATTTCAACCGGACAAGTCTATTATAACAAAGTTTTACTTAGATGTCAATCTATTTATTAAGCCACTCTAAGGGGGTCGAGCGGCTCGCAAAAGTTGATGACACTGAGCGATTGTCTGTCACAAAGTTCAACGTGATGTTGAACGAGAGGGATACCATAGATTGGTGATTGAAAGGGCATGTATAAATGAGGCCAAATAATTGGTGCTAAGAATCCAGTAATACAAGCTCCAAAAAATAAAACAGCAAGGGTCCAATTTCGGACTGTCTTAATCATTTTATTGTACCTCGTTAACCTCTTTTTGACCAACTAAGTAGCCAGCTTTTTCCCAACCTTCTAAGGTACGGCAGCGAGTCTTGCGCGTGGTTAAACCATTGATACCTTGGATTTCTACTCGAGCACAATATAGACCATCGTCATTCAAACGTGCAACATAATCTTTTCCATCAGCAACTGCTTGGGTGGCAATTCCTGAGGCCGCAAGACAGAGGGCAATTACTAAGTTCTTCATTTCTTTTTTTCACTCCTGTGTGAAATTATAAATTAGGGTTAAGTGTTACCAAAGGTAACGCTACTATATATAACAGGGTTGTGAAAAATTGTGTTAAGGTTTTGTTAAACTTTCACTATTATGACCATTCATGAGATTTATTCTTTGACAAAAGTATAACACCAAAAGTGTCTATACTTCTTCAAATAAAACATTCTCTACATATTGATTTTTGCGTTCTTCAGGTACACCCATTGCGAGTATTGAAGAATGAAGCATCTTATTCATTTTCTGATTACGACAATATTTGTTCTGTGCTTCTTTTGTATTCAGACAATCTAATTTCTGATGAACAGGATTTCCCATCTCTGAACAATAAAAAGTAACTAGGTTCAAAGCCATCTGACAAAGTTGGTCTGTTTCTAATCCTTCTCTTATTGAACCTGCGCCTACAATATTTTCAGAAAAGATTTCTTTTGCCCAGTCAGGCATCTCTCTTGCTCTTGTCCAAGTTAGTTCTTCGGTTTCGTATTTAAACTTATCTAGGAATACATGACCTCGGTCGTGAAGTGGAGAGTAATCGCAAAAGCAACCTGATATCTTTTTAGGATTAGCAACAATATCTAAACCGAAGATAGGAAGGTCAACATCAAACTCAGGAAACACATTAATATGCATTAACCATAATTTGTTTTTACCTACGGGTTCAATTGTTTTTAAATGACATTTGCGAATAATGTCGTTTGACCAAAAGTGATCTTCCCAACCGTTTAAGTCTGCTGTGTGTTTAGGATTATCATAACGTTCCATATAGGAATCAAACACATTACAGATTTCCTCTGATAAATTTCTCAATCTATCAAAGAGAGGACTTTCAATTTTATTCATTATCTTCCCAACCGCCCATCTGTCTTGCCATCGCATAATTTTCTGGTTCGTAATCTTCTGCGTTGTTTCGATAGTTTTCCATGAGCTCATGGAATAACCTTTCTGCATATTCAAAACATATCATTGCTTCGTCAGCCATTCCATCATGTAATAATTCTCTTACTTGTTTAATCAACTCTGCCCTGTTTTCAAATTCATACATAAGACCTGCACCAGGAACATTTCTTTTAATGATTTGACCACCGTGAGCATCTCCAAAGTGTCTTACATACAAATGAGCAAGTAATGCTTCGTTATCACCATCTTCGAGAAGTTTATGAATATGTTTATTATATTCTATAACGGATTCAAAGTTTTCTTCAACTTCTTCTAAATCGTAAGTGGATTGTAATTCTGATAAATCTTCTTCAATTAAAGTTGACCTAAAGATAGGTTCTAATTCCATCGGTACTTCAACCGCTGATTCCAATACCATATAATTTTGTAATTGAGCGTGTAAATATTCTTGGTAAAGTTTAGGACTGATATTCCCAGAAAGTAACATATCGGCAAATTCAGTTCTTTCTGCGTTATCGTGGTGTTGCCTTGTTAGTTCTTTTAAATTGTTTGCCATTTCGTTTCCTCATGATTTAATTCATTTTGTATATGAAAGTATTTATAAATAATTGCTGAACTCAATTGTATATATCTCAATGGGAGAACTTATGAAAAATAAAGTACAATTTGATGATGTAAAAAGTGAAGCCATTAAAAAAGCAGAAATGGCAAAAATTGCATATGAAGATGGTAAGGAAGCCAAACCATTATTCAAAGCATTAGGTTATACCGGTCATAAATTTATTGATAAAGACGGCGCACAAGCTCATTGTGTTTGGAATAAAGAAGAATTCGTTCTATGTTGCCGTGGTACTGAACCTACAGAACTCAACGACCTTAAAGCAGATTTAAATATTTGGCCTGATAAGGCTCAAGTTGGTGGTTGGGTACATAATGGTTTCCAAAATGAAATTGATGATATCTGGGAAGACGTTATGAAAGAATTTGGAAAACATTCAGATAAAAAGATTTCAATTTGTGGACATTCATTAGGTGGAGCAATGGCAACAATTGCTGCTTCAAGATTAAAAGTACACAAACCTGTTCTATATACATTTGGATCACCAAGAGTTGGTAATGCCGAGTTTGTAAAGAACATGTCAAGTGTTGAACATTATCGCTTTGTTAATAACAATGATTTAGTTACAGTTATACCACCTTGGGTTATGGGTTACCGTCATCACGGTACAGTTATGTATTTTAACTATAACGGTATTATCAAGAACCTTGCTTGGTGGAGAAAGTTGAAAGATAAACTAAGAGGTATTGTGACTTCGTGGATTAATCTAAAGCCTTTTGACGGCCTTGCAGACCACTCAATGGATAACTACACAAAATATACTAAGGACAACTAATGGACATTTTAGAGAGGCTATTATCAGATACCTTATGGATTTATACAGCAATCCTTGGTTCAATCGCAGGCGCAGGATTCTTGTTTTGGTTTAAAGATACGAGAATGGCAACTTGGGCTGTAGCAAAATTTGACGGTATTTTAGAATATCTTGTAATTCGTTGGGGTTGGACTTGGTTACAAAATGACCCTGATGCTTGGAGAAAAAAGTATCCTCGTATTACTGGAAAAATTGATGAGCTTGAAGATAGAATAGAAATGCTTGAAGGAGATTCACATCCTCCTGTTGCTCCTGGTGGAACAGCTGAGCTTAAATCGTTGATTGATGATATCAACAAAAGATTAGATAATCTTGAAAAGAAAAAGTAATGGAACTAACCGATGCAGCAATATCTAAAGCGATTGAAAGAACGGCAGGATCGCAACCTAGCTATATTAGGTTGGGTGTCACTGCTGGTGGGTGTGTTGGCTTTGAGTATATTATTGAATATGCTCGTGAAATTAGTAACGATGATACTGTAACTGATTACGGAAAGTTTAAAATAGTCATGGATAAATTGTCCGAACCGTATTTTAAAGATGCAAAGTTGGACTGGGTAAAGGAAGGATTGAATGAATCATTTAGAATTATCAATCCAAATGAAACCGCTTCTTGCGGTTGCGGAGAATCAATAGGATTTTAAAATGGAATTTATATTATTAGCAATTATGCTAACTTCAGTGACCTACTGTATGGCAAGCTTGCTATTCATTAAGGAAGGAAGTAAAGGTATCACTAAACCTTACGTAACTAAAGACGGTAAGAAACATACCGCTCGGAAGTCTCGTATAGATTATATAGTGTAAAACAAAAAAGGAGAAAAATATGTTAGATTTTATTAAAGATAGATTAGTCGAAAGAACTTCATTAGACGGTGGTGTACTAATCGCAATATGCGGATCTATAATTTTATTCGGCGGTATTGTAAAACTTGCAGCTTGGGTTGGTCTAGGTTGGGGAGTATATACCTTACTTAAAGGCGAAAAATAATGGAAGAAGAATTAAAAGCAAGCGGACATCATCCTGCTGATACAAATGGAGACGGCAAAGTTTCCAAAGCCGAAGAGGCAATGTATTTAGAGTTTAAGAGAAAAGAACTCGAAGACCAGGATGCTATGAGAGATGCACAACGTAAGATGGCATGGTTCTCATTGTATGGAATGTTAGCATATCCTGTTTTAGTAATCGGATCCAATGTGGTCGGTTATGAAAAGGCAGCTGATATCTTGGGCGATATGGCAGGAGTATATTTTATTGCTGTTGCTGGTATTGTTGCTGCATTCTTTGGTGCGCAAGCTTGGACTAAAAAGTAAAGGAAGGGGCGCAATGCCCCTTTTTTATTATTTCTCTACTGAATGTAGAGTTTCTATTTTGACGGTGTCATGATAATCACCATCGGAAAAATCTCTAATAGCGGTTTCTTTATATAAGTAACCATCTTTAACTTTATAAGAAACAACTTCTTTTCTAAATACACCTTCCATTTTATCTAAAGATGTTTTGAAAGGCCCATCATTCAATGGCCCAAACGGTTTAGTTGCTTCATCAATAATCTTTTTCTTAAGAGGTGTTAATACCTCAACGTTGTGTCCTTTATAATTCATAATTTATTCCTCTTCAGGGGGTTGTTGGTCTGGGTGAGTACCCTCTAACCATTGTAATCTTTCTGGGTCGTCTTCAGGTTCAAATTCTCCATCAACTCCTTCCTCACCAGGTATTAGTGTTGATGTTGTTAATTTAAGTGAAGAATTACCGAGCTGATTTTCTTGCACTAAATGAGCAGGAATGATAGATGTGTTTGCTTCAGAGGCAACAATTTCACCTCGCATATCTCCTTCTTTATCGCGTGCGAATCGAGCATTCCGAATCCATTCTGGATTATTTTCTACTGTATCATTATAAACAGTTGCTATATGGTCGAAGAATGCAGTACCTGGTCCTAATGTTTGAAAATCCCAAGTTAAGTAATTTACTTCGTCCCAAAATGCTTCTCTTGCTACATGATATTCATCAGCATACATATATGATTTACTTCCCGCTTGGTTGCGACCAATTAATATCATTGTTCCAACGAAGTGAGTACCTTCTACAAATCCTGAAGACATTGTTAATGCATAACCATCTTCTGAACATACAAAAACAACTCCGCCTGCATCAGCTGAATTTAAATGAGATTGAAATTGTGTACGAATATATTCACGCTTTGCTTCATTGTCACCATCAGCGACAGGTGTGCCTTCCCAAGGATAGCTTCCATTATTTAAGTTATCAATACAATCATCAAACATTCGGTTGAAGTCTGTATCGTTAATCTCTGTTATTAAATCAAATCTTATTGCCATTATATAATCCTATATCTATTGTGGAGTTTCTGGTGAAAGTACTGCTCCGTTTGAATAAGGTGCTGTACCAAAAACATAGCCGGATCCCCAAATCCAACTTGTCCTATTTTGGTTAAAGTCTCTGTTCCAACTTGCGTTCGCGGTGTATAAAGTATATGTACCATCGGTATATCGGTTAAACCAATTTCTTGGTAAAATACCTTGCATATAAATTACTTGAGAATAGTTTTGCTGATTTTTAAATGTTGTCCAAACTCGATACATACCTTGTATTGTTGCTCCTCGGTAATTTGTCGGGTTGATTGAACCCATCGCAGGAATAATAGTTCCGTTTGAATAACCGTAGTTACGAATAAAGTTGGTACCGAAGTTAACTTGTCCACATACTAAATGCCAGCCTCTATGTGTATTATAGAAGTCTGCCATATCAATTGTTCCACTCGTAGGAACTGTTGTATTATGTCCTGAACCGTAACTATGAACTCTCGTCGCATTAACACCGCCTCTATAGTATTCGGCCATGTCAGGAGTACCACTCGCACCAAACTGGTTACGAATGTCATTCATAGAAATTGTACCTGAACTTTGTAATCTACTCAATTGAATATACCTCTTTAGATATATTTATTAATCAACGAGCAATTGGATTATTCCATTTTCCCAATTTTCTACAACGTCTCTTGCGTAAGATTCACTTTTACCAGGAAGCTTCCTTGATTCTACTACTTGACCATTTTCCAATAAGTCCACAATATACATCGTATCTGGGCCATTTGAGCCTGATTCATTATTACCGGTTACGGCTTCCTTACGAATATGTGCTTGTCGAGTTCTACTCACTTTCTTTCTCCAATTCAGATTTTAAAACAGGTACACCATGATGTGTATACCCTATTACTTCATCTTTTTCAAATAAACTATATAAGCCTATTCCTATAATTACAACCCATAGAATAACTCCACTCCATATTAGAAGCTTTGTTGATTCATATGCTAATTTATCCAAAAACGACATTTGCCTTTCCAAGTTTATTACGTCTTTCCAATTCAATTTTGATTTTTCTTTTATCTCTTTTCTTTGTACTCGAAGCATTATACTTTTCTATTAAAGCCCCATTGGAATATGCTTTGATATAATCATGAGTATATTCAAATGAAGGCCTTGAGGCTCCTCTTACAATCTTTCTTGCGCTTCGTCCTAATTTAACTGGCATCTATTCTCCTTACTGCTTCAATAATCCTATCCGCACATGGATCATTGAGATAACCATAAATTCCTGGGTCAGCCTGTTTATAGTCATCTAATATTTTTAATACTTCTTCGTAGGGCGGATCCTCGAAGTCTCCATCTTTGTTCATTATCGCAAGCTCCCAAAGTCCTTTCTTATAACCATAAGAACCTGGAAATTTAACTAATGAAATTATATATCCATTCTCAAAGTTAAATTCTTTACGTACACCACCATACCAAGATTGTGATTTAGGCCACTTCGCCATTTGTTGCTCCTGAAGGATAACCTTCCTCCCATGATATAACTGTATTTAACCTAAAGGATCTCCACGCTTCTTTATCAATTGCCCATGCGGCAACATGATCTGAATCTGCGTTGAAATCTTTAATGATTGTTTTTACAGAATGTTCTTCAAGTACATCTGGGTTCAATGTACATGGCATAATACGAATCTCTTCAGTATTAATCTTTTTAAATACAACCGTCACAACGCCTTTCTTTAAAGCGTTAATCAAATTTTGTGTTTCTGTTCTTTCCATCATATACTCCTGTTGGCGCCCTCGAAAGGAATCGAACCTCTAGTTGTCGGTTCGTAGCCGACTGTTTTATCCGTTAAACTACGAGGGCTCATAATAAATTAGACCACCACTGCATCCACCATTGACCGTGATCTCTTACGATACCAATAGCCAATATAGCAAAAGCAGCTCCATTCAAAAGAATAAGTGCTCGGTCTTCCCAAAGCAAACTTACCCATAACCATAGGCCTATTCCAAAAAAGCTAAAATATAAATCAAGCAAATGGAACTCTGCTCCTGCTGACCTAAAAATAATTGCTGATAGTACTAAAACGGATGCTACCCATTTTACATACCAATCAATTTTTCTTTCACCTTTTTCAGAACGAATCATTAACCTATGTCAACCTCTTCAATAATATTTTCTGTTGGCATATCAATAATATATCCATCAAGTCTACGGACGTATGTTCGTCCGCCTTCTACTTTTTCAATTGTTCCAGCAACTTCGAGTGTTTGTTCTTCATGCAACTCGTGTGCATATGTTATTTTCTTTTTCATAATTCTTTTAACCTCTCCCAGGTGTCTTGCCAAGATTCAACAGGATAGTTCCATCCCATCTTACCTAAGTCAATTACTAATGCAAGTGGATAATCATTTCCACCATAAGCCATTCTATCTCCGAAGAAATGAATAAACTCATATTCTTTATTTAGGATTTTAGCCACTTGTGACTTATCATTACCTCTAGGAATAATATCAATACTTATCTGTCCACCGATACTTGCGTGTACTGCTGGATATAGACGATTAATATCTTCTACGATTTGATGTCTTTCCTTATTCTTTGAATCCCAATCATAATATTGTTGTCTTTGTTGTTCATTTGCATTACGACCAACAACAGAGAAATTAATCATACCTGTTCTAATCTCTAAATGATCTCCTGCCTTAATTGGATATTTGCTTCTATGAACAAATTGAGTTAAGTAATGTTTAAATTCATAATCAGGAGTATAGTCATTTTTACTAACACGCCTATTCTTCTCCCAATACTCGTTTCCATTGCAGTGCCAGACTCCCTTGACAGACTCGTATAAATTTGGACCTATTTGTTCAAAGGTCTTTTGTCTGTCGGATCCAGTGACGAAATAGACGTCATTGTTTTTCGCAAATTCAATCATATAGGATTCAAATTCAGAGTCAATAGGTTTCCGTGAATCTGTCAATGTTCCGTCTATGTCAAATACAAATACTTCTTTCATAATATTCCAAATGGTGCCGGCTGAGAGAATCGAACTCCCGACCTACTGATTACAAATCAGTTGCTCTACCTGCTGAGCTAAGCCGGCAACTGTGCTTCAACTAATTCAAAGACCTTTTCTTTTTTGTACCAAAGACCACTATACATGGATTGACGTCCGTCTCCCCAATCAACGATATATCTTTTATACCCAAATGGTCTTTCGGAGAATATTCTAACATCTCCATAATTCTTTTCTAACAATCTCATAAGTAGTTTTCAATGACAGGCTTTGGCATTTTATTAAATACGTAGTCAGCGTAATCATTATACATTTTCATAAGCAGATCGTTTTCCTGAGCTGCTGCCTGTATCTTTTGTCGAGCATTCCTTCCTTTTGTCCAAACTGAATGGTCGTCTGAGTATTCATAATACCAATCATGACTTTGCAGTTCTTTAAAGTATTCTGTTAAGCTCATTGTTTATTCCTTTATGTTTTGTATAACCACGGCTTGCTGCCTTCTTACGATCTTTGTGCGTAGCAGGCTTATTGAACTTATTACAGTTCTTCGCTACTGGATTTGATTTGTTCCTTTCCATTTTTTCTAAACCTTTTGTTATAACCTTTCTTAATACTTTTAGTAACACCTGACTTAGTCAAGTATACATACCACTTACGTGCAGATGTTAATGCATCCTCTTCAGCACCGCCTTTGAGTGGTATTCTTTCTTTCTTCTTAGACATTACCTATTTATACCCCTCTTTGTATTTGGCGCGCCCACCAGGACTCGAACCTGGAACCTACAGCTTAGAAGGCTGTTGCACTATCCAGTTGTGCTATGAGCGCATTTCCAAATACTAACTCTGTTCAAACTCATTCATAAATCCAATCATGAGTTTCTTCTGTAACCTTCGAGCCTCTTTTTCCCAAGGCTGTTCCCAATACGCAGTTTCGGTGTGGTCCTTACCTTTCCAATACTGTAAATTTTCTGTAAGCTCCTTACGAGCAAACTGTTTCACATGAACTAATTCATGAGCTAATGTCGACATCCAATTCCCATACAATGCGACATCAATAATAAAATTTCTCGGATCCACCGACTCGCAAAGTCCTTCACTGTGGGAGTTGTCTACAAAGAGCTTGTGATGGAACTTAATATGAATGTTGGTACGGAGTCGATTTATACCAAGTTCTTTTGTAAAGAACCTGACTGCCATCAAAGCCTGTGCCTTTAAATTCATATCTAACTGTCCGTCGCGAGGACCCGAGAAATAAACTTGCATATTTTATAATCCAAAAATTAAAAATAATATTAATAGAGAGAACAGCAAAAATGTGTTTTCCCAAACTGTTTCCGCAAGCCATAAACAAATCTTAATGACTGCGAAGAAACAAATGGCTACTACGAGAGCAGCCGCAAAAAACCAGATTAGTTCCACTCTTGGTCGAACCCTCCTTCATTATACGTTGGAGTCAATCCTAGCTCAATGGCTGGGTCAAACTTGTCGTCAGAATATAACGCAAAGTCTTTCATTTTCGCAAGCTTAGCAGCAGCACGTTCGTTCTTAGCGTTTTCTCGTGCTTCAGCAGTTGCCATTTCCTTTTCGTACTTTACCTTTTCCTTTTCTAGGAATTTCTTAATCTGTTCAAATGTCATTGACTTACTCATTACGCAACCTCCATTTCATTTTCAAAGTATTCATTGATGTAAGCAGATACAATCCCTGCATTACCACCAATGTGCCAATTGTAAGACTCAGACGACATGGCAAAATAACCACCGTCATAATCTTTCCAATTATAAATGGTAATAGGATAGACTTGACCGTCTTCCTCTATGATTTTAAGTTCCCACTCAATGTCGACTTTACCGTCACCGGAAGTTTCAGTACATTGTGGATGACCAAAGACCTTGACTAGGTCTGCGTAAGATGCCTCAATATAACCTTGAAGCGAGGTGGACACGAATGTTGTCCTTGGTTTGATTTCATAATTCATAACAACTCCCATTGTTTTCAAATTTCAGATTATATTATACTCTATTTGGGCTATCTTGTCAATAGCTAATCTGAAAAAAGTTCTATAATTTTTAGGAATATCCATAGAACTTTTAGTTATATCAGACACCATGCGTCATATGTTCGTATGCATCAGGACACGTATTGATGTCTTCTCCGCAACCACAGGTATTATCCTCGTCAATATCTGGAGCTCCAACCAGAGACCTTATTTGTGCCTCTGTATACCTTTGTTCTCCATTTCTGATTGACTGTTCAGCTAACAATTTAATATATTCGTTTTTCATAATAACTCCTTATTGTGGACCATCAGGCAAGGCGTCGAACCTTTCCTCGGTAATCCTAATTAATATTTCATCTCTATCATCATCGGCATGTAAACCAGTCTCGATAACAATATCTCTTATTTCGGACTCTAAAAGTCCTTTCTCGTCTGCATCAAGAACGTCCTGGTGGATGTTCTCAAGCATCATATCATTTTGTAAACAACTCATAATTTAACTCCTTTTCCGATTTGTTATACTACCATAATAAACTATCTCACAATGAATGTCAATAGCAAATATGAAAAAATTTGATTTTTTTCTCCTTATACAATATATAGATACCAGACGATAGTAAAATTAACTATTGACATTCACAATGAAACCTGTTAGAATGGTATCATAATGAATTGCTCGAGAGGGTGGTAAGGCGCGAACTCGTAGAGAAGGTGCAGCCCTGAAAGCAATTAACTATTGACATTGACCTTCAACTGTGGTATAATGGCAATTGATGATGGAGACAATATAGTGGCAACGAACACTGAACAATTTAGAATACTTACGGCACGACAGCATGTTCGTGAACGTATCGGTATGTACATGGGTTCAAGTTCTCAGGAAGACATCGAAAGATTTGTTCTTGGAGAATGGAAGAAAGCAAAGTATGTACCTGCACTATCAAAGATGGTTGATGAAATTCTTGATAATGCAATTGACGAAGCAATTCGTACTAATTTTAAATACGCAAATAAAATCAATGTAAGCATTCGCGGTAATTCTATTACAGTGACAGATAACGGTCGCGGTATTCCTCAAGATAAAATATTTGACGAAACAAGTAAAGAAGAACTTTTACGACCTGTTGCTGCTTGGACTAAAGTTAATGCAGGTACCTCATTTGATGATGAACGAGTTACGATTGGAACTAACGGTGTCGGCTCTGCTGCTACGAACTTCCTATCGGAATCTTTCTCAGGTAAAACTTGGTCTAATAAAAAATACATACAAGTTGATTGTAAAGATGGTGCTGATACATTAAAAATTAAAACAGGTGATAGAGCAGGTCATGGTACCGAAGTAACCTTTACTCCTGACTTTAGTTTATTTGAGGTTGATAGTTTAGAAGAACTTGATACGATTACATTAATTGAAGATCGTCTTATCAGTTTACAAATGGCTTTCCCAGAAATCCAATTTAGCTTCGATAAGAAAAGAGTTAAAGTAAAAGACATTAAACAGTATGCTGCTTTATTCAGTGATACTACAATTCTTGAGAAGACTGATAATCTGTCATACTTTATTGCACCTTCAGAGGATGGATTTAGAACGAATAGTTTTATAAATGGTGTTAACACAAGACAAGGTGGTACTTATGTAGATGTCTTTATGAACGCCATTATAGATGAACTCGTTGTTAAAATTAAAAGACGTCATAAAGTCGAAGTATTAAAAACTACAATTAAGAGTGGTTTAACCTTTGTGATGTTTGCTAGGAACTTTACGAATCCTAAATTTGATTCTCAAACAAAAGAAAGGTTAACGAATCCTTGGGGAGAAATCAAATCCCACATGGAATCTTGCGGTGTTCGTGATGGTGCTTGGCTTGCTCAAAAGATTTTAAATACACCTGATATTATTGACCCAATTATTGAAGCGCAGTTAGCAAAGAAACTTGCTGCGGATAAAAGAGCTGCTACATTGGCTCAAAAGAAACTCCGTAAGGTTAAGGTTGCTAAACATATATCAGCAAATAAAGATGATGCAACATTAAAGATTGTGGAAGGTGATTCTGCGATGGGATTCTTATTAAAGGTTCGTGACCCTGATAAGGTTGGAGCATTTCCACTCCGTGGTGTTATTATGAATACCTGGGATATGAAACCTGCTGAGGTATTAAAGAACAAAGAACTATCTGAATTGGTTGCTGTATTAGGATTGGATATTAACGATCCTAATTCTGTTGACAATATGTCTTATCAACATATCGCAACATTAACTGATGCTGACCATGATGGTATTGGACATATCAGTCCATTGCTGATTGCGTTCTTTTACAAATTTTGGCCTCGTCTGTTAACTGAACAGAGAGTAATGATTACAAGAACGCCTATTATGATTAGTTCAAAAGGTGATGAAGTGGAATGGTTCTATACTTATGAAGAAGCAAGTTCGTTTAAGAATAAGCAATCTACATATAAGCACAGATACATTAAGGGTCTAGGTTCATTAACTGAAGATGAGTATAGTACTATTATTAATTGTCCGAAGTATGATGTAGTCACGGTTGATGATGCATCAGTATTTCAAATGATGTTTGGTAAGGACAGTAATTTAAGAAAGGAGTATATGTTTGGATAATCTTTGCTTTGATTGTGGTCTCTGTTGTAATGGTACACTATTTGATAAAGTTGACATACCAGGAGAAGATGATTTGTTATTACCTTGTGTTAACCTAACATCAACTAACAGATGTGCAATATACGAAAACAGACCAAAGCCTTGTCAAGATTATGTATGTATAATGTTACACAACTATACAGTGGGTAAAATGACAAAGGAAAATGCGTTACGATTAATTGATGATGTAAAATCTGGAGTCGTAACAAAACAAGAATTTAAAAGAGTGGATAATAACAAGATTATAGGTAATTATTTATGAGTGATTTAACAGCTTACATTAGTGAAAACAATTTAGGAACAGAGTATCCTATTTCAAAGGTAGCAGCTAACGAATGGAAATCATTCGCAATGTATACCGTTGAATCTCGTGCTATTCCAAATATGATTGATGGACTTAAACCTGTTCAAAGGTTCTATCTCTATTCGTCAATCCTTAATAGTAAGAAAGATTTTAAAAAGGTCTCTGCTGTCTCAGGTATTATATCAGATTATGGTTATAATCATGGTGAAGCATCTGCGGCAGGCGCAGGTCAATTAATGGCAGCAACTTGGAATAATAACATTTGCCTAATTGAAGGTCGAGGCTCATTTGGTACTCGACTTGTTCAAGAAGCAGGTGCTCCTCGTTATGTCTATTCTCGACTCTCTGACAATTTTAACAAATATGTTAAAGATATTGATTTGAGTCCAGTGCATGAAGATCCTGAGCACGAACCACCTCAATTCTATTTACCTATCATTCCTATGGTACTTGTAAATGGAACAAAAGGTATTGCGACAGGGTTTGCTACAAACATTCTTCCGCACGATCCTCAAGATCTTGCTAAGGCTTGTCTTCAGTATATTAATAATAATGCAATACGAACTCCAATCCGAGTTAAGTTTCCGGATTACACAGGACAAGTTGAGCAGAGTACTGAAGATCCCACCAAGTATGTTTCGTATGGTACTTTTAAACGACAGGGTAAAACCTTAGTCTCCATCACAGAAGTACCATACGGCTTTGACCGAGAAGGTTATGTTAAGGTACTTGATAAGTTGGAAGAAGATGGAGATATTGTATCTTACGACGATCTTTGCGATAAGAATGGATTTAGGTTTGAGGTTAAACTCAAATTGGCTTCTGCGAAATGGAATGATTCTAAGCTTATTTCTAAGTTTAAGTTATCCAAGCCATATTCGCAAAACATCACAGTCATTGATTTTGACGGCAAACTCCGAGAATATGCGGATGCAAAAACACTTCTAAAGGACTTTTGTGACTACCGCCTTGGGATACTACAGCAGAGAATTGACGCTGAAGTAGCAAAGTATACTGAAGAGGTTCGATGGCTTAAAGTTAAGATGGAGTTTATTCAAGCGTTTATTGATAGTCGTATTGTAATGAAAGACAATACAAAGGCACAGGTCGTTAAACAAATAATGCAAGAGACATCTGCACTAGGAGGTGACACAAACAGATTGCTCGCATTAAGTATCATTAACCTTACAAAAGACGAAATTGTAAAGTTAATGAAACAGATTGAAGAAACAAATAAAACTTTGAGCTTTTGGACTAAGACAACACCTACTGAACAATTTAATACAGACTTGGAGAATATATAAAATGGTAGACGGAAAATTTACACAAATTAAAAATACGTTAGTACAGCAGTTCCCTGATGGATTTAGAATTCTTAAAGAATCAGATCCTGATGATAAGTTCTTGGTTGTTGACGAACTTGATTTGAAACCTGGGTCAACATATAGAGTAGGTCCTAATGGATTTTTTGAATATGTTGGTAATGATTACGAATGAAAAATATATGGACAATATGGAAGTATGCATTAGGAGGGTTCTCTGATGAAAAGACCGAACCCTATGATAATTATGTGGCTTTGCTTCGGACTCTTATTGTGGGGGTTAACTTTTTAACCTGCTTCTTTATTATGGCAAATGTCATACACAATTGGTAGATTATGGAAAAGAAACATTTAAACTTAAACTTATTAACTGAGGGACTTCCGTTAACGGATGTTCAAACTTTATATCATGAATTCTTTTATAGAAAAGATTATCAATGGTGGCGTGACGTTGAGCCTGGTGATACTGTTGTCGATATTGGTGCTTGTGTTGGCTTTTTTGTATGTCACGCTTTGGATCGTGGTGCTAATCGTATCATTGCCGTTGAGCCTTCTCGCCCTCATCTCAAAACGCTTATAAGAAACATATCGGATTATTTTATTGACCACGGAAAGGTTCCTGTCTTACCTATTGAGGCTGGGATTGGTTCAACAGCAAATCATTTTGCGAATGTCTATTCAGACCATAAAGATTATAAAAAGATGTCTTTCTTGGATCTTGTAGTTGATTACGATATCCCAAAGATAGATTATTTAAAAATTGATTGTGAAGGTGGAGAGTATGGTATCTTTACTGAAATGAATCTTCCGTATTTGAAAAATAACGTAAAACATATTGCTTGCGAGTTTCATTTAAACGCATACAGCGGTTGTGTTAAACAATGGCAAAAATTTCGCGATGGTCTATTGAGAGAATTTGATGTTAATCAAGTAAGGTTCCTCGAACACGAAGATAGAGAAAAAGCTTACGACGATGAGTTTTTAAATAAAGGAGACTTTAAAAAGTGGAGTTCCTTTATGTTGTTTATTACCAATTCCTAACGTATATCATAAAAGTATTTGGAAGGTGATCTTCCCAATCATCATACCAAATCTTTTCTCTCAAAGCTTCATCTTTAAATAGTAACCTATCCTTAAGTGGAGTTAAAATTTCTTCTCTCCATTTCTCAAAGATCTTTTTCGTATTGTATCGTTTATCCATATAACAACGAATCGCAATGAATCGTGTTCGGTCCATACAGAAAGGTAATATATCAGGACATAAGATATTATATTCTGCTCCCCAAGCATCTATCTTTAAATAATCAATAAACTCTAAATTATTCCAATAAGTGATTTCAGCAAGAGTCATAACTCTAGGTTCTTCGCCTTCAACCATCGTTTGTGATTTGTAAATTGTTTGTCTATCGACATCCTTTCCAATCGCAGCGTTGATTGCTTTAACTTTGACTTGCTCAGGTGGTGTATCAATTATGTGGTCAGATACATTTTTAATCGCGGCTTTAAGTAATCGTCTGTTAGGTTCAATCATTAAGACTTTGCCTGCGCCTGCATCTAAAGCTTTCTTTGAAAACAATCCAATGTTTGCTCCAATGTCGACGACAGTACCACCTGCCTGTACTTCAGACCACCAATCGTAGTCCTTTCCAAGTATAATTTGATTATGTAATGTTGAGATTTCTTGAATAGTCAGCCCAGCTGTATCAAGGTCGTGAATGTTTTGCATGATTTAGTCCAATCTAATAAATAGTATAATAACAATTGATAAATCTATTTATAGGAATTAGTAGATGACAGAAATAATTAATAATTACTTATCTCCGACAAACTTCTCTGTTAGTATTCAGAGGTTGCCTCATGTTGAGTTTTTTACGCAAAAGGCATCTGTTCCAAGTTTGTCTGCTACGGCAATAGAACTAAGTTCTCCAACGAATCCTTTTTACGAAGTGCCACAAAACATTTCATATACTGATTTGGAATTGTCGTTTATCGTTGACGAGAATATGAATAATTATAAAGAAGTGCTTAATTGGATGGAAGGTATTTCTGGACCAGAATCAACCAAACAAACAAAAAGCTTACTTGCTCAGAATGGATTTAAATCAGATATTATATTAACGATTACCAATTCTCATAAAAATCCACATGTGCAGTTTACATTTAAAGATAGTTTCCCTACATCGTTAGGAGCAATTAATCTTGACGTAAATGTTCAAGATGTTTCTTATGCAACATGTTCGGTCACAATGAGATACGATACATTTACAATGGAACAACTGTAAATAACTATTGACATTTATATACAAATAGTGTATAATGGATATGTAATTAATAGTTTGAGATAGATTATGGACACAAATGATATAGCGGCCATTTGGGCGCAAGACTCACCAATCGATGAAACGAACTTGGTCGGTGAAAGTAAAAGAATTCCCCAACTTCATAGTAAGTACTATAATCTTTATTATAGAGAAGTCTTACGTGTAAAGAAACTTAAAGCCGAATATAAAGAACTTGAAATGGAGAAGCGTAATTATTACGACGGCTCAATGGATGAGTTAACTTTAAAAGAAAAAGGTTGGAAGCCGTTTCAGTTAAAAGTATTAAGAAACGATTTAGACAAATACATTCAAGCAGATAAAGATATTATTAAGTTAAGTCTTACAATTGATTTCCATAGTGCAAATGCAAACTATCTTGAAGATATAATTAAAACAATACACAGTAGGAATTTTGTAATTAAGAATATGATTGATATTCTAAAATTCCAATCCGGAGATTATTAATGTGGAATAAATTTATGGAATGGGCGTGGAAGCAGGAGGAGACAAAACCTGAACCTAAAGTAATTGATATGATGGCAGATGATGTTGACCCAAACGAGGTCACTATCGAAAATGCTTATAAGACAAGATGGATTTGGTATCATACTATTTTGGCAATAGGTATCTTTTTCACCAACATATTATTAACAGCAATCCTGGTGGTCTTGGCACTTAAATTATGAGTGAACGAATAGAAGTAGAATATATTAATTCGGTATATATGCGTATCAAAGCAGATGCGGGTATGAAGTCTGAATTATCTGAGTTCTTTGCTTTCAAACCTGAAGGTTATCAATTCAGTCCAAAATATAAAGCAAGAGTGTGGGATGGTACGATTCGTTTGTTTCAACCTATGCGACCTGTTCTATATGTTGGTTTATATCCTCACTTACAAAAGTTTTGCGAACAGCGCGATTATATATTAGATGCTCCATCTGAAATTGGTGAAAAGGAAATTATTGAAAAAGGTTATGTTGAAGAACTTGCGGAATCTATTAATTGTAAGTTCAAGCCTCGTGATTATCAGATAGAGTATATTGAAAATGCGTTAAAGAATCGTAGGTCTTTATCACTATCTCCGACTTCATCAGGTAAGTCGTTAATCATTTATTTAATTCAGCAGCACTATTATCAAACATTTGGTTTACGAACATTGATTATTGTTCCGACCATTTCATTAGTACATCAAATGTCAGGTGACTTTGTAGATTATGGTTGTGAAGATGAAATATACACAATTCAAGGTGGAGTAGATAAGAACACTAAAGCTCCTATTGTTATCTCAACATGGCAATCTTTAATTAAACAACCCAAGGATTGGTTCCGTCAATTTGGTTGTGTGATGGGAGATGAAGCCCATACCTTCCAAGCAAAGTCATTAACAAAAATTATGCATAACCTTGAGGACTGTCAATTCCGTCATGGATTTACAGGTACACTCAAATCTTCAGAAAGTAAAACACATAGGTTAGTATTAGAAGGTTGCTTTGGAGAAGTTAAGAAGGTTGTATCAACAAAGAAACTTATGGACGAAGGTACTGTTGCTAACTTTGAAGTTAAAGCAATTGTATTGAATCATAGTAACGAAGCAAAGGGCAACTTTAAGAAAGCAATGGCTTCGGTTAAAGAGTCGGTTAAAAAGTGGCCGGCTGAAAGAGAATTTATTGTTAACCATGAAAAGAGAAACAATTTTATTCGTAATCTCGTTCATTCTCTTAAAGACCAAAATAATTTGATTCTATTTGACTTGGTTGAGAAACATGGTAAGATCCTTGCTCCTTTATTAGAAAAAGAAGGACGCGAGTTACATTTTATATACGGTGCAACAAAAGGAGAAGAACGTGAAAGAATTCGACATTTGGTTGAAAATGATCCTGACAAGAAACATGATATTCTTGCCTCATACGGAGTATTTAGTACCGGTGTTAATATACGTAGGCTCGACAATATAATCTTTGCCTCTTCGAGTAAATCGGAGATTAAAGTATTACAATCAATTGGTAGAAGCTTGCGTAAAGCGGAGGACTCGCAGAATGCGGTCCTCTATGATATCGCTGATGATTTATCGGTGGGGAGTTTTGAAAATTATACTCTCAAACATTTTAAACAGAGAATTGAAATTTACTCGACTGAGGAATTTCCATTTAAAATATTTACAATTGACATTTAACTTAGATATACCTTAAAGCCGATAGACTTATTATACAAGGAGTTCGGAGACTTGTCAATAGAAAAAATGAAAAAAGTTTAATTAATTTCATATTTGTACATTGTCTATTGACAAAACAGCAAATATAGATTATAATAACTACTAATTTAATACAAGGAGACTAGCTTGAAATGGCTAAGAAAAGAAATTACGTAAACAACAAAGATCTCCTTGCCGCATTAATTGATTATAGAGAAAGATGCGCTGAGGCAGAAGAATGTGGAGAAACCAATCCACAAGTACCCGATTATATCGGTAAATGTATTATGATGATTGCACAAAGATTGGCAACAAGACCAAACTTCAGCGGTTATATGTATAAGGAAGAAATGATTTCGGATGGAATTGAAAACTGCCTACAATATATACATAACTTTAATCCAGAAAAATCTCAAAACCCATTTGCCTATTTTACTCAAATCATTTGGTATGCATTCCTAAGAAGGATCTCTAAAGAGAAAAAGCAAATGTATATCAAGTTCAAAGCATCTCAAAGACAAATGCATGAAAACGAAGTGTTTGATTCTATGGGACAAGAGGTAACTGGCAATCAGCTACCTGACTATATTAACGAATTCATTGATGACTTCGAAAATAAACTAAAGAAAAAATAATAAGGACGTAATGAAAGTATTAGTATTTGGATTACCAGGTAGTGGTAAGAGCACGTTATCAGAACCGCTCGCAGAGCAGGTTGAAGGTGTCTGGATTAACGCAGACGCAGTAAGAGAAAAATATAATGATTGGGATTTCAGCGCTGAAGGCCGAATGAGGCAAGCAGCTCGTATGAGACATCTCGCAGACGGAGTAAGTATGGCAGGTAAGATTGCGATTACTGATTTTGTTTGTCCTTTTCAAAAGGCAAGAGATGAGTTTGAACCTGATTATGTTATTTGGATGGACACCATTGAGGAAGGAAGATTTGAAGATACAAATAAAGTATTTGAGAAACCTCAACTCCTCGATGTAAACTATGTCGTAGATTCCTTTCGACATCAAGAAGAATTGAAACTTGCACCAATCTTAGAAAAGGCTTTCAGGCAATGGCAGAGTTAGAAAAGAAACGTCATTTGGCGAAAGCAGTTACTTGGAGAATCATCGCATCGACAGTTACCGCTCTCATTGCATTATATTTTGGTTTACCTCAAAAAGCAGTAGGAGCAGTATTCTTTGCTGATTTGGTTATAAAGTTTTTCTTGTATTACGGTCACGAAAGATTATGGTATAAGTATATAAAATATGGAGTTAAATAAAAATGTTTGAAATGGAAAACGCATTCGATTTTAAGAAACCAACAGTTCAAATGTTGGGAAGATGGCAACCCTGGCATGAAGGTCATACAAAATTATTTGAAAAGGCCTTGACATTGACGGGACAAGTTGTTATAATGGTACGTGAAGTATATGGATTTGAAGGTGATGCTGGTGCAGGACGCACTGTTGCTCAAACCGATAATCCTTTTGGAGAGATTGCTGTCATTGACGGTATTAAGAAAGGTCTTGGTGAAGCGGGCTATGAAGAAGGTCGCGAATATATGATTATGGCCGTTCCTAATATCGTCGACATCAGTTACGGTCGTGGAGTAGGTTATACATTTACAGAACACGATCTTGGTGAAGATGTACATAAAATCTCTGCAACCAAAATTCGCGAACAAATGAGAGAAGAAGGTAAATTATGAATTTAGTAAAAAGCACAGACCCAATCTTAAGAAAAGAATTAGCTGATGTTGATTTGAAGAATCCGGGATTCGACCCAAAAGAATTAAAAGAACAAATGACAGAGTTAATGGTTTCCAAAAGAGGTCTAGGTCTGTCTGCTTGTCAAGTTGGCCTTGACCATAAGTTGTTTATTATTGGAGAGAATAAAGAAAACTGCATGATGTTTATCAATCCTGAAGTTATTTCAGTATCAGAAGAAACTGAATTGGACGTTGAAGGTTGTTTAAGTTTCCCAGATATGTTTATTCGATTAGCAAGGCCTAAACAAGTTGAAGCAAAATGGTATGATGAAGAACTCAAAGAACAGAGCGGTTCTTTTGAAGGTTATACCGCAAGATGTTTCTTACATGAATTTGACCACTTATATGGAGTTGTATATAAAGATAAAGTATCTCGACTCAAGTGGGATCGTGCAAGAACAAAGAAAGATAAAATTACAAAACAACGAAATAAGCTTATGGCATATTTACAATCTGCTCAATCAACAATTAATCAAGTTGAGTTGAGAGGACAAGAAGTAGCTGCCGAGGATTAATATGAAGATTGCGATCGTTACCGATATTCACATCGGTGCTCGTGGTGATAGTAAAGTATTCCACGAAGTCCAAAGAAAATTTTTTGAAGAAGTATTCTTTCCGTATATTGATGAACACAACATTACAACCGTGTTCGACCTTGGAGATACATTTGATAGACGGAAATATATAAATTATGTATCTCTACAGAAAGGTAAAGAATTTCTATTTGACAATTTAGCAAAGCGTAATATAGATTTCCATGCTCTTATTGGAAACCATGATACCTATTACGTAAATAGTAATGAAGTCAATAGTATGAATCTTCTAACAAAGGAATATCCACAATTTAACTTGTATCAAGACAAAGCAAAACATCTTGAGATTGGTTCAACTAAATTCTGTATGCTTCCTTGGATTAATAAAGAAAATGCAGAAGAGAATCTAAAATTCGTATCTGAATCTGATGCTCATATACTTATGGGTCATTTGGAAGTAAAAGGTTTCGAGATGATGAAAGGTGCTTTATGTACTCATGGACTTGATATGAATGTATTTAAGAATTTTGAATCTGCATACTCTGGACATTTTCACCATCCTTCAAGATATGGCAATGTCGAGTACCTTGGTGCACCATACGAAATGACTTGGTCTGATTACAAAGGTAGTCGAGGTTTCCATGTATTTGATACTGAAACTCGAGAGATGACAAAAATTGAAAATCCAAATCGTGTATTTTATAAAGTATTTTATGATGATGCTGAATGGACAGTTGATACTGTTGCACAATACGATGTTGACCAATATAAAGATACCTATGTTAAAGTAATTGTTCAAAATAGAACTAATGCTTATCTTTATGATATGTTTATGAGTCGTATGTCAGAATGCGGAGCAGTCGATGTTCGAGCAGTTGACGATCATATGAATTTGGATGCAGAAGGAGTTGAAGAGATTCTTGATGAGACAAAAGATACAACAGAAATATTATCACAATACATTGACTCTCTTGAGACGAATGTCGATAAAGGCAAAGTAAAAAGTTTAGTTGATGAGTTATATCACGAGGCACTTAGTTTATAATGCGAATTAATTTTGAGAAGGTAAAATATAAAAACATATTATCCACAGGAAATGTATATACAACTATTGAACTAAATCAAGTACCTAGTACATTAATTGCTGGGTCAAACGGTTCAGGTAAATCCACATTGCTTGATGCAATTGTATTTGGGTTATACGGTCGACCTTTCCGTAATATCAATAAAGCACAGCTTGTTAACTCTATTAATAATAAAGAACTTGTTGTAGAATTATATTTTAATGCTGGCGGTGATAAGTATATGATTCGTCGTGGTATTAAACCAAACATCTTTGAAATTTGGAAAAACGGAGCAATGATAAATCAAGACGCATCAGTTCGTGATTATCAAGAGTTCCTTGAATCTAATATTCTAGGTATTAACTTTAAAGCTTTTAATCAAATTGTAGTACTTGGTTCTGCTACTTATATTCCTTTTATGGAATTGCGTGCATATCAACGTCGTGAGATTATTGAAGACTTGCTTGATATTGGTGTGTTCTCTGTTATGGGTACATTAGCAAAAGATCGTATGTCAAGTATTAAGACTGAAATCAATGACAACAAATATGAGATTGAGATTACAGAAAACAATATGCAAGCAGCTGAAGAGAACAACGAAGAGATTCGTAAACTTAAAACAGTTGAGGTTGATAAGATTAAAGAAAAGATGTCTGGTCATATTGATGATATTGAAGAAAAGAATACTCGCATTGATACTCAAGATGAAATACTTAAAGTACTATACGATGATATATCTGATAAACCTGATGAGAAACAAAAATTCCAAGATGCCACAGAACAAAGAGCAGAGCTTGAAAGAAATCGTATTGCGTTTGATAAGGAACTATCCTTTTACGAACACAACGATGATTGTCCAACTTGTAAGCAAGGTATTGCTCATGATTTCAAAGAAGGTCAGATTATAGAAAAGAATCAAAAGAAAGCTCAAATTGAAACAAGTCTTCAAACAACAGATATAGTCATTAGGAAACACCAAGAAAGACTAAATGCAATTTCAAAAATTGAAGACCAAATCCAAGAAATCAATTTCAAGATATCTGAAATCCGAGCTGAGATTAAAATGTCGAAGAACGCGTTGATTACATACAAGAAAGACTTAGACAATGCTCAGAAAGAGGTTGATGAAGTTGATACAAGTAAGATTGATAATCTACAGAAGAAACTAAATAAGCAAGTAGAGATACGAACAAAGCTACTCGATGAACATGAAGTATTGAATATTGTGCAAACCATTTTAAGAGATGGTGGTATCAAAGCTAAGATCATATCTCAGTACATTCCTGTTATTAATAAACTCATCAACAAGTATCTTGCAGCATTTGACTTATTTGTTGACTTTCAATTGGATGAAGAGTTCAATGAAGTTATTCGTTCAAGGTTCAGAGACAAATTTACTTATGCTAGTTTTTCCGAAGGTGAGAAACTACGTATCACATTATCAATTATGTTGGCATGGAGGTCTGTTGCGAAACTTCGTTCTTCCGTATCCACTAACTTATTGATACTTGATGAAACTCTTGACGGCGCTTTAGATGGCGTAGGTATTGAGAGTTTAATTGAAACACTACATGGATTGAATTCCGATGACAATATCTTTGTGATATCACATCGTGGAGACCAATTTGCTGAAAAGTTTGAAAACAACCTTAAGTTTGAGAAAATCAAGAACTTCTCGGAGCTCGCAGCATAAACCTATTGACATTCTCTGTCAATTAGTGTATAATGGTTATCTAAATTTACAAAAAGGCTTATGGCATTGACAAAATTCTATACATCCGTTGAAAGGTATGGTAATAATATCTTACATCGTGGTTATGAAAACGGCAAACGTTTTTCGTATCGCGTACCTTTTCAACCAACTCTATATGTTCATACTCCGAAAGCTGGAGAAGAAGGTTATCGTTCTTTAGAAGGTGACCTGCCTGTATCTCCACACAAGTTTGGTGATATGCGTGAAGCAAAGAACTTCATTGAAGAATATAAAGGTGTTCATGGTATGAAGACCTTCGGTTCAACAAACTATGTTACTCAATTTATTCAAGAAGAATATCCTGACAAGATTACATATGATGTAAGTCATGTGAATATTGTTTCATTTGATATTGAGGTTGACATCAGCGACGGTTATGCCAATATGGAAACGGCTGATAAACCTATTACTTCAATTGCTTATCATAGTTCAAGAAATGATACCTATTATGTACTTGGTCGTAAAGATTACGACAAGACAAAAACTGTAACTGATATTCCACACGACAAGATTGAGTTTGTATTATTTGATGGAGTTGATGGTGAACGTGCTTTACTTCAATACTTTATGAAATTATGGACTAACGATTATCCAGATATCGTAACAGGTTGGAACGTTGAGTACTTTGATATTCAATACATCGTAACTCGTATCATAGCATTACTTGGAGAAGATACTGCAAGACGGTTATCTCCACATAAATCAATCAAACAAAGATCCCGTGAAATCTTTGGTAAAGTCAATTCAACATATTCTATTATGGGTGTTGCTGTTATTGACTACATGGATTGCTTCAAGAAATTTGGTTATAAGTATGGTCCTCAAGAATCATATCGACTTGACCATATTGCTTATGTTGTCCTTGGTGAAAAGAAAATTGATTACTCTGAATATGGTTCGCTGACTGGATTGTGGGAAGAGAATCCACAATTATATTTGGACTATAACCTTAAAGATACTCAATTGATTGCTCGTCTTGAAGAAGAGACAGGATTGCTTGCTTTGGTTATGACTGTTGCTTATGATGGTGGAGTTAATTATGGAGATGCTTTCGGAACGGTAGGTATTTGGGAATCAACCATTTATCGTAAACTGATGAAAGATAAAATTGTTCCTCCACTTAAAGGTAGTCCTGGTCAAAGAGCAGGAGATCTTGTAGGTGGTTATGTAAAAGATCCTAAAGTCGGAATGCATCCTTGGGTTGTATCATTTGACCTTAACTCTCTATATCCTCACTTGATGCTACAATATAATATGTCACCTGAAACATATATGCCTGATGACCGAGAATATGTAACTCAAGATATGGTTCTGAAAGGTGAATATCAAAATGATCGTCCAAATGTATCAGTTGCTGCCAACGGTGTTTGTTTCTCAAATAAGAAACTTGGAATCATTCCTGAAATCATTGATGAATATTATAATAACCGTTCAGTTATCAAAAAGCAAATGATTGCTGCTGAACAACAGTTTGAGATTGAAAAAGATCCTGCTGAACTGAAAAGACTGAAACGCGAAATCAATCAACTTCACAATTCACAAATGTCAATTAAGATTGCCATGAACAGTTTGTATGGTGCAACTGCTAACGTATATTTCTTATACTATATTAACGAAATGGCAGAAGCAATTACAACTTCAGGTCAGTTAAGTATTCGTTATGCTCAAAAATCTGTAAACGATTATTTGAATAAAGTTCTTGGAACCGATGATGTTGACTATATCATTTATATTGATACTGACTCTATCTATGTTGACTTTGGTCCTTTGATTACTGAAGTGTTCGGTACAACTGATATTGATAAAGACAAAGGTGAAGAGTTCCTTGACCGAGTATGTTCAACAAAGATTGAGCAAATCATTGAAGATGGTTACGAAAAGCTTGCCGCTGATTTAGGTACTTATCGTAATGCAATGGTAATGAAACGTGAAAAGATTGCTCACCGTGGAATTTTTGTTGCTAAGAAAAGATATATACTGAATACATTGAACTCTGAAGGAGTTCATTATGATACTCCAAAGATATCAGTAACAGGTTTGGAATCAGTAAGATCCTCAACTCCTGAAATCTGTCGAGAGAAACTCAAGAAATGTTTTGAAGTTATTATGAATACTGACGAAGAAACAACTCAAGAGTTTATCAAAGATTTCAAAGAAGAATTTAAAAAGTTGGATCCGATTGCTATCGCAAAGACTTCAGGTGTATCTGAACTTAAAAAGTATCAAGAGAAAGGATCCATATATAAGAAAGGTACTCCGATGCATGTTCGTGGTTCCTTGATGTATAATCATTTCTTAAAGGAAAAAGGACTTGATAAGAAATTTGAAACTATCCAAGGTGGAGATAAAGTCAAGCTACTTTATTTAAAGGTACCAAATCCTATTCGAGAAAACGCAATCTCGGTTCCTGGGTTATTGCCTAAACAACTTGGATTACATGAATATATTGATACTGAACTTCAGTTTGATAAAGTATTCTTAAATCCTATTCAATCAATCCTAGATGCGGTTGGTTGGTCAGCTGAACGAGTAAATACGATTGAAGATTTTTTCAGCTAAACTATTGACATTTATATTAAAGTGTGATATAATAAACAACACTAAAGGAGAATTGCTATGAGCGATGTACAAATTGTAAGACTATCAACCGGAGAAGAGGTTGTAGCAAAAGTGGTATATGATAAAGGTTTCTATACATTAACAGATGGAATCTTGTTAGTACCAGCAGGTGAAGGTAAAATTGGAATGGTTCCTTTCGTACCTTACGCAAAAAGAAAACCAGTATCTATTGGTGAACAACATGTGATGTTTGTTGTAGAACCTGCAGATGAATTAAAGAAACAAGTTATAGAAGCAACATCAGGAATCGCACTACCTGACAGTCAAGGAGGACTGAAGTTAGTATGATAAAAATTTACGGTAAAGACAATTGTGCATACTGTAATATGGCAAAACAGCTATGCGAATCAAAAGGACTTGATTACGAATACTTAATGCTTGATGAAGATTACAAGCAAGAAGAATTTTTTGAAACTTTTCCCGGTGCAAGAACCTTTCCTCAAATTCAAAAGGATGGAGAAAACATCGGTGGCTTTATGGAATTAAGAGAATTATTATGAGTAAAGATTGGGTTAAAGATATACAAGATATGCAAACCAAATATCAGACAAGAGATTGGGTTGCGAATAACGCAAATGACATTAACAAATTAAAAGCGTTTTTGAGATTTAGAATTGATTTCTTGGAAGAGGAATTAACTGAAACTCGAAATGCGCAAAAAGTTATCGACTCCGAAGAAATCGTAGATGGTTTAGTTGACCTTTGTGTAGTGGCAATCGGTACTCTTGATGCCTTCGGAGTCGACCCTTATAAAGCTTGGGACGCAGTTCTCGAAGCAAACATGGCAAAAGAAGTAGGTGTAAAGGAAGGAAGGCCAAATCCACTTGGTGTACCTGACTTAATGAAACCAGAAGGATGGACGGCTCCATCTCATGAAGGAAATCATGGAGTCCTACCAACATTAAAAGGAGAATAATATGGCTATGAGTGAATTATTAGTAAATGCGTTAATCGCAAAGTATGAAGGACAGATTGCTGAACATTCAGCAAACATTGCTGTCTTTTTGGAAAATGGAGTTGGAGTAGCAGAACATCCTGGTACGGTTGAAACTCTTGATGCAGAAGTGGCAAAACTTGCTGAGGCTGAAGATAAATTACAGTCAATTAGGCAGTTTGCTCTACCTGTTCCACCAAAAGTTGTATAAATTTCAACTCTTTATAGTTTTCTTTGTATAAATAATTGTAACACAAATGTAACATTTTTGTTTCATTAGTGTAACATAAACAAACAAGGAGAACGCCAATGATAAAGGTAGCAACTTTATCAGTAATGTTTAGCCTGTTGTTCTCTACTGCCGCGATGGCAGCAGACCACATCTCGCAAAAATCTATACAAGATATAAACATTACTGAGACAGGAAAAATATTTTTCCATACAAAAACAGATATATTTGGAGGAGAATTCATCCAACATTGTCCAGTAAAGAAGTATATAGATAAAACTATAAACTCCGAATCCGATAACTTAGGACTCTACGCTCACGGTGTTAGAATTCGAGAAGGAACAAGAATTTCCTTTTTAGATGCAGGAACCCGAAACAAAAGTATGGGATCTTGTAAAATCCAAAACTTGGAGAGACTCGGATGAAATACTTACATAAATTGATGAAATCCAGCAGAATACAAAATGTTTGGAGAGTAATCTTAAAATAACTATTGACATTTCGTAGGAAGTATAGTATAATATATCTATAAATTGAAATAGACTTTATATTATGCAAACAGAAATGTTTAACGAAGACCTGTCGGTAGATGGGTCTTTATTAAAAGAACATCTAAGTAAGATGATATTCATCGGCACGTTAAAAATAGACGGAGAGCAGCTTGAGTATCAAAAATCACCAAACATTCAACGCAAAGAACTAAATGAAGATTTAGTATATTATATGGTGTGTAAAGGTCAATTAATGAAAATTGGCATAGCAGGCGGTATGATGGGTTGGAATGGTCGTGTAGGAATGTACCGAAAAGGTATTCTTAACGGCAAAGGTGATGGAACAAATCACAGAATCTTTCGTATTATGAAAGAACGCGGATTAACCAAAGAACTTATTTACGTATTTGGAATCTATACACCTCCACAGGTTGTTGATGTAATATGTCCTATGAATGGAAAAGTTATGCAGCAAGAAGTTCAAATACATCGTAATATAGAAAGGTCTTTAACCGCAGAGTTTTTATCAGAAGGTTATGAGTTACCTTTCAGTAAGCAATTAAATTAAAACTATTGACATTGTACACAAAATAATTTATAATAGTACTTTACATTATGGAGATTGCCTATGAGCAAACAAACAAACCCAGTTTCGGTTGATGTACTACAAGAGTGCGTTGACCTTCAGTTGAAAAAGTCTCGCGATTATCAGAATCCGAACTCAACTGTTCAACAAGCCGACTACTATCCTAACGGTATTACAACCATTCATGATATTATGCATGCAAAAATGCTTCGTATGAAATCTGTTATGGAAGCAATGCAGTCGGATGATTATGATCCTAACTTTGAATCCCTTGAAGATTCAGCAAAAGATTTAATTAACTATTCAAGTTTCTTTGTCTCTTACTGTCGTAAAGGTATTAAAGGTCAAGATCCAACTAAAGATGTATTTAATAGGAGTACTAAATAATGAGTAATGTGATATTACCGTCAAGTGACGAAGACAAGAAAAGAATCCGTGGCTGCATGGAAGAAATGAGCAATTCATTTACAAGAATGGAATCAGAACGTGATTTTCAAAAAGAAGCAATTAATGCTTTGGCTGAAGAAGTACAGATTCCAAAATCAATCCTAAGGAAAACCGCAAGAGCTTTCCATAATCAAAATGTTTCAGATCTCGTTGCTGAAGTATCGGATATTGAAGCGTTAATGGAAACAATTTAATGGACAGAGTTTCTAATATTCAACAAACCATCATTGACAAATATCTCAGTGAAGATTTTGTCATTGACAAGACAGGTGTAAAAACTGTTGAAATTATTGGTGCAACATTTATTGCTGATAGAGATTATGTCATTCGTAAACCTGCGTATGAATATATCCAACGCGAATTAGAATGGTATAAATCACAATCATTATATGTTGATGATATTCCTGGTGGTGCTCCACAAATTTGGAAAGATGTCTCATCTGACGAAGGTAAGATTAATTCAAATTATGGTTGGTGCATTTACTCTGAAGAGAATGGTAATCAATACAAACATGTTCAGCGTGAATTGAGAAACAATCCAAACTCTCGTAGAGCAACAATGATTTATAATCGACCAAGTATGCATTTGGATTACAACCGAGATGGTATGTCTGACTTTATGTGTACCTATGCAAATACTTTTTATATTCGCGATGGTAAACTTGACTCACATTACCTAATGCGTTCTAACGACGCAGTCTTTGGTTATAATAATGATTATGCTTGGGCAAGATATGTTCAGAATCAACTTGCTGAAGATCTTGGTATTGAAGTTGGTAATCTGATTTGGACAGCATCAAACTTCCATGTATATGAAAGACATTTCAACTTTATTGAGGAATTAATTGATGGACTCAAAGTGGGATAAACGCTTTATGCGTGTTGCTCAGGAAATATCTTCTTGGAGCAAAGATCCTTCAAAACAAATAGGAGCAGTGGCAGTTAACTCTGACCGTCGTATCCTAGCAACTGGGTATAATGGATTTCCAAAAGGAATTGAAGATATACCTGCTCGGTATGAAGATAGAACAATTAAATATGACTTGGTTGTTCATGCCGAGATGAACTGTATATACAATGCGACCTTTTCTGGCATTTCATTAAAGGATTCTACAATGTATGTATGGGGATTACCAGTTTGCCACGATTGTGCAAAAGGTATTATCCAAGTAGGCATAAATAGAATTGTCATTGGTATGTTGGATTCTCCACAAAAGTGGTTAGATTCATTTGAAAAATCAAGACGTATGTTTGACGAAGCAGATATTGCTATTGACTTTTTACATGATACTGTCAACTAATCTATTGACATTTATAGTAAACCATGTTATAATGGTAGTTAAATTTTAAGGATATTATATTATGAAAGAAATTATTACAGATATGACTTATGGCATCGCGTTCGTTGCTATTATTTTCGGAACACTAGCAGGCGCTGTATTTTTAATGGAAGCAATCAATATGACTAAAGATAGTATTCGTATTGCTATTGCCGTTCCTTTATTCCTCTTCTTCTGTTATCACTTTGGTGGATTAACAAGATCCATTATCTTCAAGAAATAATTATGGCATTACACAAAAGAATAGTACTTGACTTTGACGACACATTAGCGTTTACGTCAAACAGAGATTGGGAAAACGCAGAACCCAACATTGCTTTGATTGAAAAATGTAATGAATTATATAATGCAGGTTGGCAAGTAGATATTTTTACTGCTCGTGGTTCTATTTCTTGTAGGAGTAGAGTTGAAGCAGAAGAAAAGTATGGAGAACAAATACGGTCTTGGTTAGAAAAGCATCATGTAAAATATCATATGTTATCTTTTGATAAACCACTTGCTGCATATTATATTGATGATAAAGGTATTACACCTGAAGATTTTATATATGCTGACATTCGTGAATTAGAAGGTGGTCTATCAGGATCTGATATTTACACTGATGGTATGTTAGTACATAAGACCGCAAGTAATGCTCATGAAGTAGCAAAGTGGTACAAAGAAACAGGTTCAGCAGTTATGACTCCTGAAATCCATAGAGTGGTTGGTGATACAATTACAATGGATTACATTGACCACGATGAAGAGTTCTTCAAGCATTCTCCATATAAAGCATTAGCAATGATTCAAGAAGCACTTGATGAATTCGGTCATATACCTACTAAAAAGTTTTTAACATTTGATGACTATATCGCAAGGATTGTAGGTCATGTTCAGTTAGCTGATGTACCTGTGTTTAATGATATTGTTGAAAGAATGGCAAATATTAATTTAGAATACGGATATTGTCACGGAGATTTTGGTGTTAAGAACATGCTCTTTACAGAACATAACATGCACTTAATTGACCCTATCCCTAATGTATTTGGTTGTCGTGAACTTGACATAGCAAAATTTATCGCAAGCTTACTAATTAATCGTTATAACATTGAACTACAAGATCTTTCAATCAATACACTGTTAGCTTACAATCCTCAAATAGAAAGAAACACATTAATAATTTTAACAGCAGCTGAGATTATTCGTGTATATAAGTATCACCCTGATAAAGATTTTATTATACAATGTGTTAACGACATTACGGAAGAATTATGTTTTTAGATAGAAAGAAATTACCTCAAGATTTTAAAGTAGGATTTACATGTTCTACTTTTGATTTGTTTCACGCAGGTCATATTGTAATGTTACAAGAAGCAAAGACATTGTGTGATTATTTGATTGTTGGATTATTAATTGACCCAACAGTGGATCGTCCTGAGTCAAAGAACAAGCCTATTCAAACTCCTTTTGAGAGATACATACAGGTTTCATCTTGTAAGTATGTTGACGAAGTTATTCCTTTTACAACAGAACAAGAAATCGTTGATATGATCTTGACGATTAATCCTGACATAAGAATTGTTGGTGAAGAATATAAAGACCAAGAACATACAGGTAAAGGCTTATGTCCTGTTCATTATAATAGACGAAGACACTCATTCAGTTCAACAGAGCTCAGACAACGTGTAGTCAATTCTAATAAATAAAAATACAGTCGGATAATTATACATTATGAAAAACATTGGATTCGCAAAGATTGGCAAGTCAGTCAAGTTTAAACGCAATAGGTTCTCACCTATCGGTGGAGACAACGAGCCATCTTCAGTTCTAATTGCACTCGCAAATAATAACCCAGACAAAACATTTTATATTATCGGTCGTTCTGACTTCAGCACTCTTTCTGAATCTGAAGCTTTGGATTTATTTCCGTATGATAATGTAATTGATATTTGGAAAGGTATTAAGAATGATGAAACCGATAGCTTTTATCGTCATGTGATTAACTATTTTAATCAGAGAGGATTTAAGTTAGATTATACTGTTATGATGGTAGGTCAAGTTGGTACTGTTACGATCCCAGGTAAGATTACTCAAGTGAAACATTTAAAAGAAGGTATCACTGACGGTAAACCTGCTTCTGTGATTGATATGACAAAGAACTATACTTCTCCTATTGCGATTTGGTTAAATGAAGAAAAGCCTGACTACGTTGAGATTGTAAATGATCCACGATATGTAATGAATCAATCAAGAGATATCTTTCATTTACCAAATAAGTCGTTAGGTCAATATGATTATAAGTATAAAGCAAGTACAATAGAATCATATGAAAACCAAGAACGATCCGACAAATTTGTAGAATCTGTATATGCAGGAATGGAAACAAACTTTTGTGTTCGTTACGACTATACAGAAGAATTTAATACAACAAGAAACATTCCTTTTATGGTCATATTGAATGAAGGTAAACCTTCAAGATATGGATTGATGAAGGAATGGGTATTGAACGATTTTGAAGATGTTGAAGTTTATGGAAAATGGGAACACCCAGATACAGAAACTGATGCTAGGTTCAAAGGTTCTATTCATCTTGACGATGTAATTCGTAAATTGGATAATGTTAAATTTACGTTTATTATTCCAATTGAAAAAGGTTGGGTAACAGCAAAGTATATTGAAATGATACACGCAGGAGTTGTTCCTTTCTTACATCCAACATATGATGAACAGAAACATTTACCTATACCTGACTTCTTACGACCAAAAACTCCAACTGAGTTTAAAGAAAGAATGGATAGATTACTAAATAATGAAGAAGAGTACTTATCAGTAGTTAAAGGATTGCGTAAACTTATATGCAAGCCTGAGTTATATGATGGCACCTTCTTAAACAATAAAATTATGACAGCAATTGATGAAGATTATATCGCTACTGATATATCACAATACGAAAAGAAAACTGCTGCTACACTTGAGGACTTTTTTGGATGAAACAAGATATAACATGGGCACCACTTATTCCGCTTATTGGTGGACAAATGCTAGGAGCGGAAAAAGCTTTCGGTAAACCACCCGAAGCAATTTATTCTTATAGTGGATTTGAAGCTAACGATGGACATTATGTCAATTATCAACAAGTAACGAAAGGACGTGATATTCCTTATGTATTACTTGATTCTGAAAATCCAAATATTAAACAAGTGGATGTAGTATCAGGTACTCCACCTTGCGCTGCATTATCACAATTAAATACTGGATTAACTGAAGAATCAAAAGGTGCTAAATGTGCAAAGAACGAATTTATGTATCAGGTCTTTCAAGATGGTATTGATGTTTTAGGAGCAAAGGTTGTTATTGTTGAGAACGCTCCTGCACTATATACAAACAAAGGTCGTCCAGTCGCAAATAGACTGTATGAAATTTGTGCTGAGAGAGGTTATTCTTTATCTCTGTATAAAACCTCAACGAGATATCATGGAGTTCCTCAGGGACGAGATAGAACGTTTGCGATTGGTTGGAAGTCAAGTACTTCTCCTGTATTAAACTGGTATAACCGTGATCGTAAATCATTTGCCGAATATCTTAAAGAAATTCCTGATGATGCATTACAACACGATTTGATTATTAATAAGAATGTACCTGAAGAACCTTACTATACATTTATTAAAACAAAAACAAACCGTGATGTAAGAGAGATTATGTTAGAAGAAGATGTAAAGACAACTCTCAATTATGTTAACAAAAAAGGTTGGATGAAAGAAGCAAACGAATGGTTCCATAAGACAGGACATGAAAAAGGTATTAAGTATTCTGACCACGCAATTAAAAAGTATGCTGATGGATTAGGTGTATGGGATGGTTCAGTACATGTCTTTGGTGATTATATGAATGCAGTCATTGGTCGTAATATGGTTGATACGATTCACCCAACTGAAGATAGGTCATTAACTATTCGTGAAGCTCTACATATGATGGGATTCCCAGAAGACTTTGAACTATTAGGTGGATTGCCTAAAGTAAATCATATTGCTCAAAATGTTCCTGTACCTACATCAAGAGATTTACATTCTGAGATTGGTAAATTTTTAAGAGGCGAACTAACATTATCTGATACCACTTATTTAAGACAAAACAATCATAAACAATTAATGGAGTTTGACCCTAACGGAAAAGATACAACTCCATCTCTTGAAGAATTTATGTCATAAACTATTGACATTCAATAAAAAATAGAGTATAATATACACCATGAGAAATGATTTAATAATAGACTTTGAAACAATGGGTCAAGACGTACATAATTGTGCTGTCATTGATATGTCAGTAATGGTATTTCAATGGGACAAGTTTACGTCTGACGATCCATACAATTTAGGCGATGTATTCAAGGTGAAGAAATTCAAATTGAATGTATCGGAGCAAGTCAAGAATTACAATTGGGTAGTTGATAAAGGTACATTGGACTTTTGGTCGCAGCAGGATTCTGAAGTAAGAAAGAATATTGCTCCTAAGAGTTCTGATTTATCTGTTGCTGATTTTGTAAAACAATTCACAGATTTTTTAATTGATAGCCCAAAGATTGATTTTTGGTGGTCAAGGTCTAATTCATTTGACCCAGTTATTCTGGAAAGATTATTTAAATCTCAGAATAAAGTAAATCATTTACAATCACACTTACAACATTGGAAAGTTAGAGATACAAGAACTTTTATTGATGCAAAGTTTGATTTTGGTTTGAAGAAGAATGGATTCCCTCCTTGTGCTAATGAAGATAAATGGGATTCTGTATTTAAAGCACATGATTCAGCTTGGGATATATTGGCAGACGTAATGAGATTACAATCAATCACAAGAGCTGAAAATGATATGGAGCAAATCACAGTATGAAATTAGAAGTAAAAACAGAAGAACTACAAAAACAACGACTCTTTATTGGAACACCTATGTATGGTGGATCTTGTGCAGGATTATATACAAAGTCAACAAATGATTTAAGTATGTTATGTTCATCGCATAAAATTCCAATGAAATACTATTTCTTATTTAACGAAAGTTTAGTACAAAGAGCTAGGAATTATATTGTTGATGAATTCCTTCGTTCTGACTGTACTCATTTATTGTTTATAGATTCAGATATTGGATTTGACCCAAGAGATGCATTAGCATTACTTGCATTACAAATATCAGACCCAGAGAAGTATGATATTGTATGCGGTCCATATCCAAAGAAAACAATTGCATGGGAAAAGGTTTCTGTAGCAGCACAGCAAGGTGTTGGAAAGGAAAATCCTTTTGAACTTGAACAATATACATCAGATTTTGTCTTTAACCCTGTTGCGGATATAAGACAATTTAAACTCTCCGACCCTGTTGAAGTGGCAGAAGGTGGAACTGGGTTTATGTTAATTACAAGAGATGCTCTCGAAAGATATCGAGACACATATCCAGAGTTATCATATAAACCTGACCATGTTCGTACTGACAAGTTTGACGGTACTCGTGAGATTCATGCTTTCTTTGATTGTGTCATTGACCCAGAGTCAAAGAGGTACTTATCCGAGGATTACTTTTTCTGTAAGATGGCTCGTAAAGCAGGTCTTTCAGTTTGGATGTGTCCTTGGATGAAAATCAACCATGTTGGTTCTTATATCTTTAAGGGTGACATGGGTGCTCTAGGTCAACTAGGAGTTACTGCTACTGCAGATTCTAAATCTAATAAGAAAGCTTATAATCCTGTTGACAAGTCCAAGTAAATGGTATATAATATACCACAAATAATATCAATGGAGAAACTTATATTATGAAATTTTCTAACGAAACTTTGACGGTCTTAAAAAGCTTTACTCAAATCAACAAGTCAATCTTGATGAAAGAAGGTAATGTTCTTAAGACTATCACTCCGGAGAAGACATTAATTGCTATCGCAGACATTCCTGATGAAATTCCATCAGATGCATGTGTATACGATCTTTCAAGATTTTTATCAATTTTGTCTTTATATAATGACCCAGATGTAGAGTTTTTTGATAAATACTTTATTATCTCGGAAGGTAAGCGTAGAACGAAATATGTCTATGCAGATTTATCAATGATACATACACCACCTGAAAAGGATATTACTATTCCTTCAGCAGATGTTGTAGTTAATGTATCTAATGATGAATTAACTTCAGTGCTCAAAGCAGCAGGGGTATTACAATTTTCAGAGATTGCGTTTGTAGGCGAAGGCGGCAAATGCTATCTGAAAGCAATCGACAGTACGAACGAAGGCGCAGATGACTTTGGCGTTGAAATCGGGGATACTGCCGACGAGTTTAAAATTATTATTAAAACTGATAATTTAAAACTCATGCCTTTGGATTATGAGGTTACGCTTTGTTCAAAAGGTATCTCAGAATTTAAAGGTCAAGGTGTCACATATTATGTGGCTATAGATTCAAAGTCGACTTATAATAAAAGGTGAAATTATGAATGAACCAGTACAAGGTAACTTTGGTCAACAACAAGGCCAAGAACAAGAAGTGGTTATCAATCTTGGAGACCTATCAACTGTGTTGCAGATTATTGACGTAGTCTCTCAGCGTGGTGGATTCCAAGGACAGGAACTTGCTGGAATAGGAATGCTAAGAAATAAAATCGAAGCATTTTTAAGACAGAAAGGACCTCAGCAAGACGCAAGTCTTGGTGAACAGGATGCCAATGTTGATACATCAGTAACTGAAGGTGCTCCTTTAGCTGATAAAGTTGTTGAGTAATCAATAACTCATTTCTCGAGAAGTGAGGGTGGTCAAACGCCCTCAACTTTTTCTCAAATTTTTATATTATGTTTATGGTGAATTATGATTGATGCAAAATCAAACGAAGTCTTATGGGTTGAGAAATATCGTCCGCAAGTAGTTGCTGATACTATTCTACCTGATAAGACAAAAGAAACATTCCGTAAGTTCGTATCAGACGGCAGTGTTCCAAATCTATTATTAACAGGCGGTCCTGGTGTAGGTAAAACTACAATCGCAAAGGCAATGCTTGAAGAACTTGGTTGCGATTATATCGTAAAGAATGGTTCTCTTAATGTTAATATTGATACTCTCCGATACGATATCTCTACTTTCGCATCTGCTGTTTCTCTAACAGGTACAGGTCGTAAGTATGTAATTTTTGATGAAGCAGATTATCTGAACGCAGCAAATGTTCAGCCTGCTCTTCGTAACTTTATTGAAGAATATTCCTCTAACTGTGGATTTATCTTTACTTGTAATTTCAAGAATCGTATTATCAGTCCATTACGTTCAAGACTATCTGAAGTTGACTTTTCAATTGATACCGAAGATCGTCCAATGATGGCAATGGCATTCTTCAAACGTGTTAAGGCAATTCTTGACCGAGAAGAAGTTCAATATGATCCTAAGGTAGTTGCTAAAGTAATTGAAAAACACTTCCCTGATTTCCGTCGTGTATTAACTGAACTACAATCATATGCAGCTTCAGGTAAAATTGACGAAGGTATCTTTGTTAATCTGAAACAAGAATCTATTGATGACCTATTTCGTTTATTAAAAGGTAAACAATTTACCGATATGCGTAAATGGGTAGCAAAGAATTCTGACCAAGATATGAATGAAATGTTTCGTCGTATCTACGATATGTGTTCAGAAAAGGTAACTTTACAATCACAAGCTGGATTTATAGTTACATTAGCTGATTATATGTACAAGTCAGGTTTAGTTGCTGACCAAGAAATTAATATGGTTGCATTCTTAACTGAGGTTATGATTGAATGTGAGTATGTATAATGTTAAAGACAAGATGTTTTAACTGTAATACAACAACGACAAAAAAGAAAGCATATACTGTTGAAATGAATACTTCGGAAGGTAAGCATAAAGTTACTTTGTGTGAATCTTGTGGTAAAGACTTTGACATATTAGCAAAAGAGCTTCAGGAGGTACTTGATGAAAGACCTAACACCATTTGATTTTATGAATGCTGCATCCTTTACAAAGGAAGATATTATTCGTAACTCAGATATACCTGAACATACTGAAAAGATGTACAACGCCTTTATCGTGAACCGTGGCTTCGTTAATTTTGAAGATACGATATTACATGCAAACGAAATGAATATGCGACATCATTTATTTGATGGAGCTCAGTTTGATTATTATCGTTCTGTTCTAAGAAAGCGTAAAAGATTTTCCAAATGGCCTAAAGCCGAAAAGGATACAAATCTTGACGCAATCCAACAAGTATATCAATGTAATCGTACCGTAGCAAAACAATATCTTAAAGTTCTATCAAAAGAACAACTTGAAGTTGTCCATGAAAAATTAAATGAAGGTGGTTAAGATATGATTTTTATAAATAAATCTTATATGGTTATATACCATGCCACTAAAAATAATTAATAAGGTGAATATAAATCATGGACACAGATATTTTCAAAGGAGTTGGCGTAGAAGTCGAACTCCCCACACAAGATAGCTTCCTCAAGATTAAAGAAACATTGACTCGTATCGGTATATCGAGTCGCAAAGAAAAGAAACTTTATCAATCTTGTCACATCCTTCATAAGAAAGGAAGATATGCTATCCTACATTTTAAAGAATTGTTTATTTTAGACGGTAAGCACAATACATTAACAGAAGAAGACATTTCACGTCGTAATACGATTGTGAACCTATTAGAAGAATGGGAACTTGTTAAGATTGTGGATCCTTCAAAATCAGCGGATCCAATTGCTTCTCTAAATCAAATAAAAATCATTTCATTTAAAGAAAAGAATGAATGGGATTTAACAGTTAAATATAATATTGGTAAAAAAGAATAGTTGACATTCTTATCAAACTAGTATATAATATATAAATAATTTAGTAAGGTGCCGTAAGGGCTTTACAAAAGGTGATGGGTAATAACCATCGAATAATAATATCTAGCTTATTAAAGGAGATAAAAATGACTGGATTAAATATAAATCAACTACACCCTTTTGCTGTAGGATTCGATAGAGTCTTCGACAGATTGGTGGAGTTCCCTCAAGTACATCAATCACAAGGCTTCCCGCCTTACAATATCAGAAGAGACGAAGACAAGTTCTATATTGACCTTGCTTTGGCAGGACTTGATATTGATGATGTAGAAATCGAAGTAAAAGAAGATGTATTAACCATTCGTTCCACATGGGATGAAGCAGGTGATTACTTCAATGGCGGCGGTGAGTATGTTCACCGTGGTATTTCTTTCAAGAAGTTCAAAAGAAGCTTTACTCTTGCGGACGATATTGAAGTAATTGACGCCAACTTCGCAAACGGTCTTTTAACTGTCTCATTGGAAAGAATTATTCCTGAGGCAAAGAAAGCACGTAAAATTAAGATTAAAACTGAGAAAGAACTTCTCAAAGGTTAATCTATTTTAATCCGGGAGGTCGCAATGGCCTCCCAACTAAAAGGAAACTATATTATGAAACAAGTACCTAACGTTACTTTCAAAGTAAGAAGCAGAAATGTAGACACAGGTGATTTTGAATGGCAACATCCAACAACCAATGATTATTTTGGTGGTAAGAGAGTTGTAATGTTCTCATTACCTGGCGCATTTACACCAACCTGTTCTAATAATCAAGTACCAGGATTCGATGTCCTATATGACCAAATTATTGAAGCAGGTATTGATGAAGTATATTGCGTATCCTGTAATGATACATTCGTTATGAATGCATGGGCTGAAGATCTTAGAGTCAAGAATGTTAAATTCATTCCTGATGGATCTTGTGAATTTACAGCAGGTATGGAAATGTTAGTCGCAAAGGATAATCTTGGTTTCGGTAAAAGATCTTGGAGATATGCTGCTGTCGTAGAAGACGGTGTTGTTGAAAAGATGTTTGTTGAACCTGGATTTGAAGATGACTGTCCAACAGATCCTTATGGTGAATCTTCGCCTGAAACTGTTCTTGCTTATTTAAAACAATAAAAACAATCCTCGTTGGACAACACTGATAAAGTTGCACCCAGCTCGGCCGTTTTTAGGGGATCCTTCGGGGTCCCTTTTTTATTTAACCACCGTTTGGATTCAATAGTGCGTCAATACCTGCGGCACTAAAGTTATATTTTGAATTTGTAGATTTATCTGAGCTATCAATATTTGTCTGTGAATCGCCTGCTTTGATAATTGTGATTGCTTGGTCTGGAGTAATTGCTCCGGAACTGATTGCATCTAATGCTTGGTTCATTACTTCTTCACTAGCTTTAAAATCAATTTTACCATCACCGTCAACATCAGATCCTTCGTAATCTTCAAACATTTTTCTGAAGTCTTCTAATCTATCTTCTCGTCTATCGCTTGAGTCTTCCCATATATCTTTAAAGCCTTCCCAGAAACCTTTTGGTGCAAGATAAATGAAATTGTCTTCATCAGCACCTTCAGCAACTCTCTTATCACGCCTTGCTTCTAATTCTGCCATTACTCTTAATTGTTCTGCTAGGTTTGCATCTCGTTGTGCTTGCAGTTCAGCAATTCTTGTAGCATCTGTTATATCAATATATGTACCACCGCCCATTCCGTCAGGAACGAACTGTTGATATACTCCACTCTCTTGTTGCTTTTTTGCTCTCTCTAATATATTCTTTTGTTTGTTTAGTTGTTCTGCTAAGACTGTGTCTGTTTCTAATCTTACTTCTTGGATTTGTTGGTCAAGTTGACTTTGCCCATCAATCATCGGTTCACCAGTTTCAGGATTTAAACCAGCTTGTATTCTTAAAGCTTTAAGTGATGCATCTGATAGAGTAAAGGATGCATCTTCCGCGTGTCTCTTTAACATTTCTAACGCTGCTAAACGATCCGCTTCTATTTCATCCATTTTTAATCGTTCTTCAATTTCAGCAACATCTACCTTTTCTTCAGTTGTTCTTTGCATTGCTTCAAAGACTAATTTACCTGCACCAACAGCGGCACCAATTGCGAGTCCGATTAAGGCTCCTTTTTTTCCAAAATATGAACCAAGTGTTGCACCTGCTGCAGCATAACCAGTAATTGAAATTGCTGTACTCTTCGGTGTTTGGAAATTAGCACGTTCTGCTTTTAATACTTCGTCATCAGTTAAGTTTTCATAAGCTACGCTCTCGGCAAGTTTTTCTGTGATTCCGGCAATTGCTATCCCAGCCAATGCAAGCATACCACCCTTTAATGCTTTTTGAGCGCTGAAGAATCCTGGAGCTGATTTAATTTGGCCCGGTGACATTTTTGCCAATGTAGTTGTTAGGGCGTTTGTTCTTAATGCCTCTCCAACAATGTTAACTGCTAAAGGTGCACCAAAGTCAACTAATAACCAACTTCCAAGTACAGCGGCAAAAGCAGACCATTTATTACTAAATAATAAATCAGAAAACGATTTGATTGATTGTCCAAGACCTTCCCAGTCAATGTCTTCAATAAATTTAGACATTGCTCCACCAGTAAATGCGTCAACAACTCCTCTTATAACATTGAACCCAATAAAACCAATCATTGCGCCTTTTATTACTTTGGTCAAGAAACTTACAGGGTTAGACACCAATTGTCCAGTTACTGTATTTTCTTTTAGATTTTTTATATTTTCATCGCCTTGCTTTTTCAGACGATCTTTCTTTTCCTGTTCTTGTTTCTCTTTTTCTTCTAATTCTTTTCTAGTTAATTCAGCATCATCAAGATCCGCTTGACGTCTCATTTGGTCTCTTAACTGTTCTAAGACTTCTGTTTGGTCTTCTTGACCTTCAAATGCTTCCCTTAAAGCAGCGGCTTGTCCTGCTGCACCACCGACTGATATTGTACCTTCCGCGCCTTCTCCTCCAACCATCTGTCTCATCGAAGCGGATATATCTGCTAATACCTGATTCATAGCATTAAAGCTTTCTTGGAATTTCTCAAGCTTAATGTTAACAGTTTTTATTGAATTAGTTCTACCATCATTACGCAATAGTCTGCCCTGCTCCGTTAGAGCATCTATTATTGCTTGTGTATCTGCACTTAATTCAGCCATTTCTTATTCCTGTTAACCTCTGTTATTTTCCCGTGCTTCTTTTTGCTTTTCCAAAAACTCTAATAGCATTTGAAAATATAAATCTCTTTCCCAAGGCATCATACCTTCTATATCACTCAAACTCCATTTATGGTGTTGAGTTAAACCGAATATAATTTGATAATAATGCCCTAGACTTATATGACTAAGGCCTAGGTAAAAAAAGTACGAATGCCCTCTACGACAAACGTCTTATCATCTCCATTACTATTTGTATATTTCAGTTCTTGTTTTAATTTTGGCATTGTTTCAAAAAATCTTGTGATCTTTTTAATTACGTCTCCAGACATATTATCCATAAAGTCAGCAATCTCTTGTTCACTATGTTCTTTAAATGAAATTACTTCATCTTCAGTTGCGATCTTATCTAAACATGCAACCATAATTGTATAATTCAATAATGGGTCGTTTGGACTCATCTCAAGAATACCAGCAAAGTCATCAATAGATGGGTAATTCAAAAATAAAACTAAGTCATCATTAATTTGAATTTCCTTAGAGTGTTCTGGGTCATGAATTACTTCCATTGTTTCAACATCAAAATCAAGTTTAACTTGTTCCTTTGTGTCAGGATCTGTAATCATAAATTCTGTCATATTACTTACAGAGCTTGCTCTTAATTTTAAAAAGACATATTCTAAATCTATCATTGAGATGTTAGATACATCAACATCAAATAAGCAATTACCTACAACTTGCTTAATTGCCATCATTTCAGCATAAGGGTCTTTAGTCTCTGCTGCTACTAATAAAATCTTTTCTTCTTTAACCGTAAACGGTCTATATTTAATCTTCTCACCTGAGCTGGGTAATGCCAACTCATTCAAAGGTAAATCAATTTTTGGTAATGCCATAATATATCTCCTATTTAAGTACCTGTACCATTATTTTGTGGAATGTTATCTGAAACGCTATCAACTGCGTTTCCTAATCTTTGTAATCTATTCACTGCGTCTTGTATTGACCTTGGCTTCCCAGCTTTAAGTGTTCCTCTTACTGTATCAGCGAATCCTGCGATATCACCAAGAAGGTCTAATAAACCTCCTCCTCTTGTTGAACGAGCTCCTGTGTTTCCTGCTTTATCAGAACTGAACTTATAATCTTCAATAGCAAAGTCAACTGTTATCATAGCAACTCCACCATTTGTCCAATCTAAACTTAAAGGTGATACTTTAGTAGGAAACGCTCTTTGAATTTCTGTAGAGTAATATACTCCTGGCTGACTATCAGTTGAATAGTGTCGTATTTCTAAATCAGAAACATAGTTATCAGGAAATCCTGCTTCTCCTTTTAACTTACCACCAAACTCAGAATGTATTCCGCCTGCAGAACTATAGTTCATTACTTCTCTCATCCATCTATGAAAGAACCTTACTGTATTATGATCTGAATCGCAATAGAAAGTACAAGAGATTGGACCGGGTGTTGTTACTGAAGCAGGTATTGACCTTGATAGTTGTCCTACATAATCCATTGGAGTCGTAGCTAAATCAACACCAGGAAAATCAACTTTATTACAAAATAAACTAAAGTCTCTTTCGTTAAACTCTGTAAACTTTTCAGTATCATTCATCCATCTAGGTCTGCCCATTCTTACTTCAAATAAAGAAAGCTTACCAGGACCACCCATTCTTTCCATGGACGATTTAAATTTATTAATGTTAAACGACATATTTTATTATCCTGCTATTATCTTTCTTGAATCTGCCCAAACGGTTCTAGCACCTTTTTTCTGGAATTGCGATACTGGTAAGAATAAAGCAATGTCCCATTCAGAAGCTTCTATTTTAATAAACCTAGACTGAACGTGTTTTGCTAAGTACCTTTTAATACAAGGCTTAAATGCTTTAAACTGTCCTGCCTTTGCTAATACCTCATAGCTTAATTGTAATCTTGTATCTTCGTTATATCTATCATCACTCGATAAACTATACAACGCATCCATTAATTGTGCTCTTAACTGTGGTGGTAAGTAATGCATATTCAATCCATAGAAACCACCTTTTGCTTTATTTATTGGAAATACAAGTGGAAATGTATCGTAATAAGGTAGATCCTCTTTTGTCTTTGGATCATATTTAAAAAAGTACATTTCTCCAATAAATCCTTCGCCTTGTAATCTTGCCTTGGATCTTCCTTTTTCTGTAGTACTTGTAATTGCTTCTGCTGTGATTTCTCGACCAGCTTTTGATGTAGCTTGGTTACGATACCATTCTCGGGCGGACTTTGTCCTAGCAGGTATTTCACCGCGTCTTACACCTTTTGCTAATATATCTGAAAATAAGGTTGCCACTTATCGAGCTCCTGGAATATGTTTTTCGGTCATAATTGTAAATTGCCAACCTCTATCTGCACAAAAGGATTTTGCTGCCTTCCATTTGGCTTCATTGATTCCCCATGTTTTAACTTCATTTAAATATCTTCTTGATATTCTACCTGTCTTTGTTTTATTTTTATTCTTCGGATCTGGTGGTCTACATTGAGCACTTGGTTTAATCTCAATCATAATCGTTTGAGGATTACCAAGATTATCTTTCTTGTGTACTATCACATCCGGAAAATATCTGTGCACTTTACCATCTATCGGAGACCTGTAAGGAACAATCACTTCTTCGGATTGCCACCATATAACATCACGATGCATATCCATCCATTTAAACACTTTAAATTCCCATAAAGACCTATAAATAATCTTAGTAGGATCACCTTTATACTTATCGGGATTTTTTGGTCTAAATTTACCCTTATATGCCATTATATACTTTCCGTCTACTGTTATAAATAATCTATTATCCGTACTACATATTTATTAGAATTAAACGGAATGATCCGAGGAAATCATCGATGGCAAGACCTAAAAACGTAAAGTCAAACGCATACAAAACTGGAACTGATAGGTTACAATGGCCTTCAGCTTCATTTCCTCATGGAATTCAAATGATTTTCAAGAAATATGACTATAAGGAATTTGTGTCAGGTTCAAAAGTTGGTAATTTATCTTCTGCAGCAGCGGCTGCAGGCGGAGCAGCAGGTTCAACTCAATGGAGAACGGCAGAACAAAGAAGAGCAGTGGAATCTGAAGCCTTTGTATTAGAATTACCTATTCCAAAATCTCTCACTGATAGTACAGGAGTTCAAATCAGTTCATTTGAAAGAAGCTTCATCGAAGAATTTTTAGTATCGTCAGGTCTTGCAGCAGCAGGCGATCCAATTGGTACTGCCAAGAAACTTGGTAATGCAATTGCTGGTGGAACAACCGCATTACTTACAGGTAAAGGCGGTGATGTAATTGACGGTGATATAGGAAAAACCTTTGCTCGTCTTATCGGTACATTAGGAACAAGTGTACTTGGTGGTTTAGGTATCGGAGAAAAATCAATTGGTGCTGCAATGGGTTCAGTTACAAATCCTTTAACAACATTACACTTTAGTGGAGTTGACCTTCGTTCATTTACTTTTGATTGGCAATTATATCCAGCAAATCCTCAAGAAGCAGATAGTATACGTGATATTGTTAAAAAAGTAAAAGCAAAAATATTACCTAAAGTTCAAGGACTAGTTCCATCAGAACAATCAGCTGCAGCACTTACCGCATCTTCAATAGGAAAAGCTTATTTAGAATATCCTTCAGTTGTTTATATTAATCTTTTAGGTGTTAATGAAGATCACTATCCTAAATTTAAACCATGTTTGTGTAGTAATATTACAATTAATTATGCAGAAGGAAATGTCTTGACAGTTGCCGAAGGTGGTGTACCGATGGGCATTTCAATTCAAATGGCTTTCCAAGAACTCGAAATACAAACTGCAGAAGATTACGATGCAGATCCGAACGCAGGAGTCTCGTTTGACTTGGTTGCTGAAGTATCAAACGCCACACCTACAGATACAGGAACAGAATAATGAGTAAGAAATATTTTGAAGATTTTCCAATTATTAATTATCAAGGCCGAAAGGTTAGAGATATATCAAGAAGAGCTTCTTTTGTAAGAGCAGTATCTACTAACCCCTATGTATATTATTCTTATACAGTTCAAGAAGGTGAAAGAGCTGAAGATATTGCTTTGGAATATTACGGTTCAGTGGATTATGTTTGGTTAGTTTATATGGCTAACAATATTGTTGACCCGTATTACGAATGGCCGATGGATGCACAAACGTTTAATGATTATTTAGTTTATAAGTACACAGACCAGTCAGGTGAAGTTGGAGAGGATGTTGTCACTTGGACGAGAAGAGAAGACATTGATGAAAACATATTATATTATATCAAAAAAGTATAGGAATAGCAAATGGCAGTAAATGATATTATTTTAGCACCGGAATCATTCCGAACGATTTATCTTCGTAGAGAAGACCGCGTCATTCTGCGTACCGAACGTGGTGAAAAGATAATCATCAAAAGAATTATTCCTGACGATTGGGTAGCTTATCGTATTTATGAATACGAAGAAACCATTAATAACAATAAGAAAGAAATCTTTTTGTTTGATAACGCATACTTAAATCAACTTAATCGAGAATTTACTAAAAGTATAACTGGTACATAATGGAAACTTTTAACCCTGGATATTGCACAATAGAATCTGCTATCCTTACGAATCATCGTGGGGATGAAGAGAATATTACTGGAATGATTGGAGGTCTTTCTTTACTTCAGTCAATGGCGTCTGTTGCTTTATCAGGTGAAATTGAATTATTAGACGGTGTAGGACTTATTAATAGTCTTCCTATTCGTGGTGAAGAAGGATTAAAGATACAACTTAAATGTCACGATTTACAAACCGAAGTTAATTTAGATTTACAAGTGATTGAAATTGCTGATGTAGTTCAGCAGCCAGGCTCAGGTGATATGTATGCTTATGTTTTAAAGTTTATCACAAAGTCTTCTTTTAATGCAGCAAAACAAAATGTCATTACTGCGTTTAGAGATAAGAAGGCTTCTTTTGCTGTTAATAATATTTTTAAGAAATATTTTAAACCAAATTTTGAAGCATCAAGAAAATTTAATGTTGAAGAGTCAGAAGGTAATATGAGAGTTATTATTCCTGACTATACTCCACAAGAAGCAATGAAATTCTTAGCAGCAAAGGCATTCTCTAAAAGTTCAAAGTCAGCAACATATAGATTCTTTGAAACGACAAGAGGTTATAATTGGGTTACTGATGAATGGTTATTATCTGAAGCACAAAAAGGTGAAATTAAAAAATTAAAGTACACTGCGGTTGTTGATAGAAATCCTTTAGATGGTCCTGTCATTATGGAAACATTAGAAACTTTTAATCAAGCATCTCACGTTTCAACAATGAACGATATGCATAAAGGTGCTTATAAGAATGTTGTTATGGAGATAGATTTAACAACACACAAGAAAAGAGAATTTCATTATGATTACCTAAAGAAGAAAGGTTCTTATAAAGGAATGCAAGGACAAATTGGTGGAATCTCTGGTGGTAAACATACTGTTGAATTTATTAACGATACATTTACAAAAGAAAATGCACCTCAAAGTATTGTGTATAGAGATTGGACTCCTTCTGGGAAAGAAGTAGCAGACGGTCAAGTAAATCGTGAAGAACAACATATGACTGAGATTATTCAAAATAGAAAAGCATATAATTATCATATGACAAATAATATGTGTACTGCTGGAATGAGAGGAAGAATAGATTTAATTCCAGGTGAAGTAATTAATTTATCAATTGTAGAACCTAATGCTCTTATGGAAGGAGAGCAAAATAAAAGATTAAGTGGTTATTATTTAATTTATGCTACTGCGCATAATATGACAGGCGATAGTTTAGAAACATCTCTACAGCTTGTTAAATTTGATTGGGAAACTGACGTATGATTAATCAGTCGGGTATAGGACAGCCTCAATTCTTTATAGGAATTGTAGAGAATAATGTAGACGAATCTCGAGAAGGGAAGATTCAAGTACGTGCGTTTGGAATACACGGAACACATTCTGATATTAAAACTAAAGATTTACCTTGGGCACTATGTGCTTCAGGTTCTTACGATCCTAATAATCCACCACCTCCTCTTAATTCTTTTGTATATGGTATGTTCCTTGATGGAAGAATGGCACAACATCCATTAATACTAGGACTTATCCCAGGTACTTATAATACTGAATTAAATCCTAATGAAGATGGGTATGGTGTTGTTGCTGCTAAAGATGGTGAATTGTTAGGTGGCACTTATGCTCCTAGAAATTTCAATGCAGGTGGCGGTCCTGATAAATTAGCAACAGGTGAAAAGTTATTAGAAACATACTTATTAGCAATGGCAGCTAATCGTGTTCATGACCAAAAGATTGCTAACAGCGATGAAACTTGGGCTGAACCTACTCCTGCTTATAATGCAAAGTATCCTTATAACAAAGTAATTAAAACAGCAAGACATTCAATTGAAATTGATGATTCTCCCGGCGCTGAAAGAATTATGATACATCACAATAGTGGTGCTTATATTCAAATAGATGCAAAAGGAACAGTTTCAGAAAAAGCAACAGCAGATCGTTATGAAGTTAATATTGGAACAAAACATGAATCGTCAGGTCATAGTGTAGTTACGATTAACGGTAATGCTCATGTATATGTAAAAGGTAATAAGACCGAAGAAATTGAAGGTGATTATAGAATGCTTGTTCATGGCAATGCCGAGTTTGGTGTTGGTGGTCAAATGAATTTGAATGGTGGTGAACAAGTTCAGTTAAGAGGTGGAGATGTTAAGTTAGAAGCCAACGCAGGTATTATGACTGTCTTTGGTAAAAAGGAAATACAGTTTGAGTCAGTCAATCAATTAAACTTCGTTGCTAAGAACATTAAAAATACAGCATTAAATACTTATGATGTATTCTCAACAAAAGCAATTAAATTATCTACACCAGGTGATATACATAATACTGCTTCAAATATAATCAGTTTAGCAAGTGGATTAATACCTCCTACTCCTTTAACAGGAACATCAGTACCAACACCAGGATGGAGTTTAACAACGCCTGCTATGCAAATTGCTTCTATCACAACTTCACATACTGGAGTATTTAATACAACTGCTGTGAATTCAGGTGCAATTACTTCAAGCAGTGTTGTCAATTCTCCATCAGTTATTGCTACATCAGTCGCGGCAACAAGTGGTGACTTTACAACATTAGGTGCTCCACTTATGACTGCTACAGGTGCTGCATATAATGGTGCTTATCGTCCACCAGTTGTAAGCGTATCAATACCAACTGTACCTGGTTTAATACCTCCTGCTGTTTCCGCACCTGTCGTTGCTCCTCTTCCTGGGATTACTTCAGGTTGGGCATATCCTACAGGTAATAGTGCAGAGTTCTATGCTAAGATATTAAATCCTGTATCTGCTTTCTTATCTGTTGTAGCTGACTTTACACCTTTTGATTTTGGTGCTTGGGGTATGACACAAGCTAAGATGCCTGAACCACCAAGCAAGTCAACATCTATTGTTCCTCAAGGATATTTCGCAATGGGTTATTCGGCAGGTGTTCTTGCACCTATTGATGATTCTGCAGTTGACACAACTAGGAGTATTTTATAATGGCTGAAGTATGTATTGACAGAAATGACCAAACAACTCAGAATAAGTTATCCTTAAGTCCTAAACCTATTGTTGACCAAGAAGGTAGATATACTCTTGCTCAGATTGATGCAGTGACTGCAGAGATTGCACAAAGTATTGTTAATGAAGCAGAAACGAATCCATTATCAAAAGCAGTTAACAAATATGGACAAACATTATATAATGCAACCGATTATTTAAATAACTTATTAAGACAAAAGATTGGTAATTTAGATTCTTATCCTGACCTCGCAGGAAGATGGGAAAGAGGTAATATTTCTAATTTGGAAATGGCTGACTTTCTACAAAATTATAATTACACTCCTGATGGATTTTTAAACGAAAACGATACAGTAAGACTTGCTCGTAATTTAGATGCTTATTATAAAAACGATTTCAGTACAAGTATCCTTGGTGGATTCTGTGATAGGTTTGATTCTCTCTTTGCTTCAATTGATGCATTCTTTGATTTAATCGGACAAGTTGAAGCTCTCGTAGGTCAAGTATTAGATATTATTAATAAAATAAGAACATACGATGGTATAAAAGATTTAACCGTCGCAGGTTTAGTTGAAAAACTAATTGATGAAGTTAAGAAAAAGATTGAAGATGTTATTGATAAAATCTTTCAAGAAGTACAAGACAAAATAGATAACTTTGACCCAGCAGGTATTGTCGCAGGATTTGAAACTTTTGTAGACGCAAAGGTTGTAAAAGGTATTATGACAGTAAGAGAACAATCTTGTGCATTCTTTACTGACGCAAATAAAAAAGGTATTAAAGATAAAATAAGTGGATTAATTGATTACGCAGTAAGTTTATTTGAATCACCTGGAATCGAAGAAATACAATTCCTCATTGCTCGTATATGTGCTCTTGCTGGAAACATAGAAGCCCTTATTAAGGACATTAATTCTCCACTTGATAATTATACATCCAGGTACAGTACGATTGTAAACCGCCTTAAACGAATCTCTCAAATCAATGAATCGTCAGCGGTAAGAGCCGGAGCTATAAGGTATTCCCCAACAACTCGTCAAGAGGTAATAAATAGATTAGAAGGCAGATGGACTGAGACGGGTGGAGAGGTCATTACAAATACAGGTGAACCTCCACAAAATATAGCACCAATTACTGCAGCAGATTATAGAGATCTTCCAAGATGTGGAGCAGTATTTAAAGGTAGTGATACAAGCTTTGGAGTTGAAGGAGATTCTTTTGACGAAAAAGAAGGTGATGGAATATATGCTTACACAAGAGTTGACCTTGATGTTAAAGTATATTTGAAAAGAGTACAACAGGAAATCGGTACCAAGCTTATTATTACAAATGGTTGGGTAAGTAAAGCTTATAATAAAAAGAAAGAATACGCAGAGGATAATTCACATTTAAGTGGAATGGTAGTTGACATTAAGAAGACAGATTTTGAAGCAGACCAATTTATTGAATCTGCATTTAAAAATGGATTTAAATATGTTAAAGAATACGACGATTTCATTCATTTAGATTTAAGAGAAATATTATAAATGGCATTAGTAGATTACATATCACCGAAAGCAAAGAAGGTTAATCTTTATTCTGATTTCAGAAAGGATTTAACTACGAGTCCTGTATCAAAAGACATTGTCTTACTTAAAGATGAAAATGCAGTTAAAGACGCAATTAAGAATTTAATTTTAACCGACCGTGGTGAAAGACCAATGCAGCCTTTCTTGGGTGGAAGTATACGTGATATGCTTTTTGAAAATCTTACACCAGGTACAATGAAACTCATTAAAGATAGAGTAGCATCTACAATAAAAACATATGAACCGCGCGCTGAGTTATTAGACGTATATGTTTCTGGAGATTTGGATAATGGTCAAGTTGTTGTAAGAATTACGTTTTATGTTCAAAACGAGCAACAACCAATTAATTTAGATGTTATATTAAAAAGGAATAGATAGAGATGGCAAATCCAAAAACACCAATTACCGAATTAGATTTCGCGGCAATTAAAGAACAGTTTAAAGTATATCTTCAAACGCAAACGCAGTTTAAAGATTACAACTTTGAAGGTTCAAATATGTCTGCACTACTTGATGTACTTTCATTTAACAGTTATCAAAATAACTTCTATACAAATATGGCACTTAACGAAATGTTTCTTGACTCTGCCGTCCTCAAGAATTCAATCGTATCTCATGCAAAAGAATTAAATTATATTCCAAGATCACGTAAGTCTGCCAAGGCTGTTTTAAATCTAACTATTAATGATACAACAACGAATGCTTCAACAATTACAGTTCCTCAGTATTTTGAATTGTCTGCTAACTATCAAGGTGAAAGTTATAACTTTGTTACTAATGAAGCTTATACAGCAAGAAGAACTGCACCAGGAGTATATGAAGCACAAAATGTTGAATTCTTTGAAGGAGAAATGTTACAGAGTTTCCAAAGAGAAGGATTTATTGTTGATGCTGATGGAGTATTAAGAGTTTATTTAACAAACAATGAAGTAGATACTGATTCACTTGTTGTGTTTGTTGATGCTGAAGCAACTGACGATGCAAATGTATTTACAAGAGCAACAACTATCTTTGGTGTTAATCCTACAGATAAAGTATTTTATTTAGAACCTTATCTCGATGATCGTTATTCTATTTACTTTGGTAAGAATCAGTTTGGTTTACAACCTGAAGAATTTGAAGATGTAAGAGTAAGGTATAGAATCTGTTCAGGTGCAGAACCTAACGGTGCCGCAGAATTTGGAACTGGTTCTATTAACGATACAGGAACAGTATCAGCAACAGTTGTTCAAGCAGCAGCAGGTGGTCAAGAAAGAGAGTCAATGGAATCTATTCGATACTTTGCTCCTAAGGCATTACAGGTTCAGGAAAGAGCAGTAACGACAAAAGATTACGAAGTATTATTACAACAGGCTTTCCCTGAAATTACAGCGGTTTCTGCTTATGGTGGTGAACAACTTGACCCACCTCAATATGGCCGTGTTGCTATTTCAGTTTACTTAAATGATAATACTGAAATCATTTCTTCAACATTATCTAATTCATATATTGCATATTTAAAAGAAAGAGCACCACTAGGTATTGAACCAATCTTTGTGGCAACTGAATTTGTATACGGTGATATGGCAGTTAATGTAACTTATACGAGAAAGAATACAGAAAAATCAAAAGCTGAATTAGAATCATTAGTACGAGCTGCGATTCAAAAATATTCTGACGACAATCTCGAAGGATTTGATAAATCATTACGTGTATCAAAACTTTCAAGTATTATTGATGGATTAGACACAGGTATTGAGAGTAATGAAATTTCTGTATTGCCTATTATTGAATATTCACCTCCACTTAATTTTAATACAAATCCTGCATTTAGATTTGAAGCAGAATTAATTAAGCCCTATCCTTTCAAGAGTGCAAACGGTTTCGTAGATTATAAACCTGCGATTAAGTCAACAGTATTTGATGTTGATGGTACTTGTGTATTCTTACAGGATGATGGTCAAGGTAATGTGATGACAATTACAGATGAAGTTACGAATCCACAAATTATTAATCCTACTGCAGGAACGGTTGATTATAAAACAGGTGAAGTTAAATTAACAAACTTTAAAGTAGAAACATTTACAGGCTCAGCAATTAAGATTAGTGCAAAAACTAAAACTGCTGATATTAAAGCGCCAAAAGGAAGAGTATTCATTATAAGAGATACTGATGTTAAAGTAACGATGAACTTGTCAGAATTTAATAGACCTATTGCTACGCAATCAGCAACGAATCCTCCAACAGGAACAACGACATCTTATTAAGAGAGAAGAAACATGCCTCAGGGTGAAATAGAAAAAAATATATCGCTTTTTATAAAGCGCCAATTCCCTGCCATTTATCGGGAAGATGGACCTGAGCTTGTTCAATTAGTAGAAGATTACTATAAGTGGTCGGAAACTCAAGAGAATCAACATATCTATCAGCAAAGAAGATTCTTTGAAACAAAAGATATTGATACTACATTAGAGAATATGATTATATTCTTTAAGAAAAAGTTTCTTGCTGACCTACCACTTAAAACGGATATCATCAAGTTTATTATTAAAAATATTCTTGACTTATATCGTTCAAAAGGTACTGCTCGTGGTATCGAATTATTCTTTGCGATATTTTATCAAGAGTTTGATATTGAAATCATATATCCTTCAGAAAGAATGGCAAAGATTTCTGATTCTGATTGGAAGCAAGGTGTATACTTACAAATGTTTCCAAATCAAAACAAATTTACATCAAAGAGTGGTAAAGAATATACTTACTTTGATTTATTATCTCGTAACATTACAGGTGCCTTCTCTGGTGCAAAAGCATCAGTCCGTTCAGTTAACTTCTTTATCTTAAATGGAATTAAAACTGCGGTTGTATATCTCGATGGAATTAAAGGTAACTTTGATAAGTTTGAAGATATCACAACAAAAATAAGTGGTGAAGTTGTTTCGTTTGGTAAAGTAAATGGTTCCTTATCAGGTTTCATTATTGATACTTTTGATAAAGGAATGACAGGAAGGTCAGTTGGTGAAATCTTTGACGTAAAACAAAAAGACGGTAATTCAGGTAAAGCAATCGTTACTGCTATTTCCGATGAAACAACAGGAAGAATTTCATATGATGTTCTTGACGGTGGTTATGGTTATACAATTGATAATACACGCTTATTAGTTTCTAATCAATCTCTCATAACAAATAATGAAGATTTAAATTATGTCATAGGCGAAACCGTTGAAGACCAAGGTGGTAACGAAGGTATTGTCATTGGACAAAATGCAAGTTCTGTTGGATTCAGAATGAATGCAGGTAATGCATTTAACGCAGGAAGTGTTATTACAACAACTCGTGGTTCAAATGAATATGTAGTTACAGTTTCTTCACAAGGTAATGAAGTTACGCAGAAAAATGAATCGTCTCCTGGTCCGTTATATCCTGACACTTCTGATACTGATGATGTTATTGTATCAAGTTTGGCAGATACTTCTGTCGCTTCTGTTATTACTGATTTAATTCAACCTCATTTAGGAACAACATTAAATATAGCTGATTACGAAGCCGTAGCTCCATTCTCAGGAACCGCATCTCCAGTTAATTTATCAACTCCTTTAGAAGATGCATTCGCAATACAAGATTTAACAATAGGTACTATATCTGGGTTTAATAATATTAATCCAGGTTCTGAATATAAAAACGATGTATTTGCGATAGCACAAGACAGTGTGTTCAAAAACTTTGAACGCAAAAATCAAATACTTCAATTTGCCGATGCAGGCGTCGCAGGAAACTTTTCAATAGGCGATCGTATTGTTGGTATAGGTACTGGAATTACTGCTGTTGTTAAAAGAACAAATTTAGAAGCTGGAAGTATTACGGTTACTCCATTTGCTTATTACGGTTTCAGTGGAGAAGATATACGTTTTGAATCTTCACCTGAGCCTGACTTTGAAGTTATCGCAGTTGAAACCGATTATGAGAATAGTCTATCATTTGGTGATAACGCAATCATTAATCCAGAAACTGAATTCGCAATAGGAAGAGTTAAAGAAGTTAATATTTTATCTTCAGGATTTGGATATGTTGATTATGGAACTGAGCCAGAAATATTTGCTGAAGGTAAAGGTGAATTAAGAGATGCAAATAATGACATTGTTGCTACAGGTTGGATTGAAGCAACACAACAAGGTGTCACATCAGGTTATTGGTCAATTGAAAATTCTCATTTAAGTGGATATAGAACAGAGCCAGGTCAATCTTCAGATAATACATTAGAATATTATGATTCAGGAGCAAGAATACAAGATAGTGACTTCTATCAAGAGTATTCATATCAAATTAAATCTACATTACCTTTACAAGAATACCAAACATTATTAAGAGAAAATGTTCACCTAGCAGGTTCAAAATTGTTTGGTGACTTTATCTTTAAGGCATATGTTGGTTCAGGAATGAAACAACGATTCTTGAGATTGTTTAATGACCAAGGTACTGGATCACCATTTGATTTAGCTGACATTGAAAGCTTAAGAGCTTCAGTTACAAACTATACTTCTGATAGTACTTATGTATCAGCTGACCATATACCGGGCGGTTCAGGTGGTTTAACATTAAGTACAGCTTCAGCAACAGATTTAACAATTACAAAGAATTGGAGTCAAGGCTTCCATGATTACGAAGTAACAGTACAAATGCCTACAGTAGGAACGGCTCCTTACCCAGTTGCTATTTTATTACACGGTAATGGTGGAACAGGTGCTGGTTCAGTTTCGCAATTTGCTGATAACTTAACAGGACATATATTAATTGGAGTTGATGGATTTGCGAATTCATGGAACATTGCGAATGAAACTTCAAAAGGTCCTGACATTGAAATGTTAGAAGAACTTATTGAAATGTTAAAAATATATAATAACGTTGATGAGAATAAGATTCGTATTGTAGGTACAAGTAATGGTGGTGCTCTTGCATTAAGGGCAGCAGTTGAAATTGGTGATACTGCAGTTGATACTATTGTCTGTATGATATCACAAGCACACAACGAACAATATAGAAACGGTTATTTCTATTACCCATCTAATGAAGAAATAACTGGAGGGGCAACTCCAAATCTTGGTTATGATTATATCAAGAACCCAATACCTCAAAGAAGGCTTGTTCTAATGAATGGTCTTCAAGATAATGTAGTCCCATACGCAGGTGGAACGGCGTTAGGAGTGGAGTTCTTAAAGGCTCAAGATAGTGCATATAGATTTGCACAAGCACAAGGATGGACAGGAAATCAAAATCTTGGTGGAGCCGCTTATGGGGCAGACAGTTTAATTGTTGATTATGATACAGTTATCTTCTTGAAGGACGATGTAGGACATACCGTTTCTGACGATATGAAGAACCTATTGAATAAGTACCTTGAAGATGACTACAATATAACATATTAAGAATAAATAATAAATTAAATAAATTAATTTTAGGAAAGAACAGCTATGGCCAAGCAAACAATTAATATTGGTGTATCGGCGAATGACGGAACAGGTGATCCGCTTCGTAATGCATTCGATAAAACAAACGATAACTTTAATGAGTTATACCTTGCATTAGGAGGTTCGCAAAACGCAACCGACTTATTTGATACAGAAGGTAATTTAGATTTATTGGGTAAACCCCACAAGGTATCATTCTTATATTCAACAGAAGCAGAACTGCTTGCCGTTGACCCAAGTACTTATCACGGTGCAATCGGACACGCTCATGATACAGGATCTTTATATTACGCTCATGGATCTTGGAGAAAATTATTATCTGATACCTCAGCAGGAACAATTACTAATCACACAGACCCACTTAACTCATTTGTATATTCGGCCAATATATTAAATAGTGAAACCGATGGTTATGTTCTTGGAACAAGTGCAAACGGTTCTTACAGTTGGGTTGAAGCTGGTGGTGGAAGTAGTTTTGGAACTGGAGATGTTGATACACATTTAAATATTTCGGGTGCAAGCTCTAATGATATCTTATCTTGGGATGGTTCTGATTATGCTTGGATTTCTCAAGCAGGTGGCGGTTCTTATTCTGATAACGATGTAAGTGCTCATTTAAATATAAGTAGTGCACAAGCTAACGAAGTATTACAATGGAGTGGTTCTGATTATCAATGGGCTGCTTTACCAGCAACATTTGCTACAAGTGATGTTGATACACATCTGAATGTTTCGGGCGCAGGTACAGGTGAAATACTTAGTTGGGATGGTTCAGACTATGCTTGGATTTCAGCTGGCGGTGGTAGCGGATATACAGATGCTGATGTTAATAATCATTTAAATCAAGGCACGGCAGGAACTAATGAAGTATTAAGTTGGGATGGTTCTGATTATGCTTGGGTTGCTCAAAGTGGTGGCGGTGGCGGTTCTTCAACACTAGCCGCTTTAACTGAAGTTAATACAGCAGATCTTGATGTACATGATATGGCATATCCTGCTACAACAGTTCATGTTATGACACCAAACGGTTCAAGTGCATATCGTTCAGATCATTATGGCACAACAGATAATCCAACACTATATGTTAATGCAGGTGAAACAATTGCTTTTGATTTAACTAGTGTTACTGCTTCGCATCCATTTGAAATTCGTTCAGATGCAAGTACTGCATATAATACAGGACTTGTTCATATTGCTCCTGATGGAACTAAAACAACAGGTGCAAGTGCACAAGGTAAAACATCAGGTGTTTTATATTGGAAAGTACCTGGCGATATAAGTGGAACATATAAGTATATTTGTACTGTTCACGGTTCAATGATTGGTGATATTGAAATTGCTGACCCATCAGCAAGTGGTGGTGGCGGTTCATTACCAACAAGAACAACAAAGACCACAGTAACAGGTGGTATGACCGCTGACCAAAATGCAAATATTATTATTGATGGTTTCAAATCATTTGCATTATTTAAAATTGAGACAACGCATGCAGCTTGGGTAAGGTTATATGTTGATACTGCTTCAAGAACAGCAGATGCTTCAAGATTAGAAACAACAGATCCTGCTCCTGATGCAGGTGTGATTGCTGAAGTTATTACAACAGGTGCTGAAACTGTTAAGTTCGGTCCTGGTGTGATAGGTTGGTTAGAATCAGGAAATTCAATTTCCGCGGCTGTTAAAAATAAGTCAGGCGCAACAAATAATGTTGGTGTAACTTTAACTCTTATGCAATTAGAGGCTTAATTAAATGAAGGAATATATTGTCACTCTTCATAATAGAGAAGACTTAGAGGATTTCTATAATGATATGGAAACTCCAGGAGGTGACTTATACATTCCTGATAGAGCAGTTGACTTACAGTTAAGAAGAGCAATAAGTCGTAATACTCATTACATGTTAACTTTTGAAGAAGCTGAACAATTAAAAGAAGATCCTAGAGTATGGGACGTTACTTCAAAAGATTTATTAGATGCAATTGAATGGAAATCAGAAGGATATACAGAATCAGGAACTTGGAGAAGAGCTGGTCTGGCTGTTCCTCAGGATAATGAAAATAATTGGGGTTTATATCGACATACACAAACTACTAACCCAGGCGGAAACTGGGGGTCAGATGACGTTGCAGATAAGACTGCTTCTTTTACAATTACAGCATCAGGAAAAAATGTTGATGTATTAATTGTGGATGGAAGTATTACAACAACTGCAGGTAATCATCCAGAGTTTGCCGTCAATCCTGACGGTACAGGTGGTACAAGAGTTCAATATTTTAATTGGTTCTCATTAACAAATCAATTAGGATTAGGATTTAACGGTACTTACGACTATAACACAATAGGTTCGGCTTCAGATACAAATCACGGCTGTCACGTCGCAGGAACAGTGGCAGGGAATACTTTAGGTTGGGCAAGAGATGCAAATATTTACAATATAGAATTTGATTATTTTGGCTCCGTAAACTATGGGCCTATGTCTATGAGTACTATGTGGGATTACATTCGCGAATGGCATAATACAAAACCAATTAATCCAGACACAGGCCGACGTAATCCTACAATAAGTAATCACAGTTATGGGTCTACTTTTACAAAAGATTCCTTAGTCACAAGTAATCCTAATTATGACGGTATAGGAGCAATAAAATACCGCGGTGTTACTCTTGATGAATATAATACTAATGGAAACGATGTAAGTGATGCACAATTAGAAGCAAGAGGTGTTAATGTACCAGCTGACTCAAATTTTACAATTTCAGCTTACACTACAGATTATGTAGCAGATGTTCAAGATGCTATAAGTGACGGAATTATTATAGTGACCTCAGCTGGAAATCATTCTCAAAAAAATGTTTTATTTGGTGACCAAGATTATGATAACATATTGTATTTAAGAGAAGATAGTACTTATACTGCTATCGTTTATTCTAATAGGGGTGGCCAATCGGCTGGAAAAAATGTATCTCAAGCACTCGTAGTAGGGAGCCTTTACCACGACAGCGATGATAAAAAATCTCCTTCATCTGTTTGTGGTAATATTGTAGATGTATTCGCAGCAGGATATGGTATTATGAGTTCTGTATTAACTGGATCTCGTGCAGACTTAAGAGATAGCAATTTTTACTTATCTAAGTATGGCGGTTCAAGTATGGCAAGTCCACAGGTGGCAGGTGTATTGGCATTATTTGCTGAAAGTAATCCAAACTTAACAATGTCAGAAGCACACGACTTTATTACAAATACAGCAACTCCAAATATAATGCAAGATACAGGAACTGATGATTGTACTGACTTTGAAAGTTTACAAGGAGCAGCAAACAAAATTTTATATTGGATAAACCAAAGACCTGAAACAGGTTTAAGTTTTCCAAAAATTAATGCAAAAGTAAGACCTAGCTCAGGAAGAACTTGGCCTAGACCAAGAATGAGAGTTAAAGGTTAGAAACTGGTAATAAATAAACAAAAATATAGAAGAGTTAACTCAACATGGCAGAAATCTTAACAAACAATTTTAAGAGTGATGTAAATAAAATTTTCATCGCCGACGCAAAAGCGAACGACAATTATTATATGTTTGTTTCGAGCATTGGAACATTCAACCCAGTTGACTCTGCTGTTTCGCAAAACGAGTTCTTAGAGAATACACTCTTCGCAAAACGAATTGATAATGCAGATATTAATTTTATGATAAAGTATTATCCTTGGCAAAGAGGTGTAGTATATACACAATATGATGATACTGTTGATTTAGCTGGAACAAACTTTTATGCAGTTGTTGGACCTAATGATAATGACACAGGTGATTATCGAGTTTATAAATGTTTAAATAATGGCTCAGGTGCAACCGCAGAATCCCCACCAACTTTTGATACTGCTAACTTAAATCAAATATATGAAACTGCAGACGGTTATACATGGAAGTACATGTATCGTTTAACAACATTACAGTTTGAAGGTTATAACGCTTTGGGTTATATTCCAATTGACCCAGCAGCAGTCATTGAACCAAATTCAGTTTATGGTGGTGGTATTTCTGATATACAAGTTGCGAATCCAATTGCTAACCAAGGTTATCAAATTAAGTTTGGTGTTATGGATTATATCTTCGGTCGAGTAGGTGGTATTAATAATCACGGTGAAGTTTCAGTTAGTTTAGATCCTGTAAATAATGATTTTTCTTCAATTGACAACTACTATGTTGGTCAATATCTTTATATTACAAACCCAAGCTCAAGTGTTACGAATTTATTTAAAATAGATTATTATAAATTTAATACTTCTTCTGGTAAAGCAGAAATAAGAGTAGGACCTGAACTTTCAAATCCAAGCAGAGGAAATGTTGAAGGTGCAACTCAAGCTGACCCAGTTGTTATTACATCAGCAGGTCATAATCTTGTAGCAAGACAACCTATACGTTTTAGAAATGTTGGCGGTATGGTAGAATTAAATGATGATGACGGTGACGGAAATCCAGTTTATTATGTTGTACCAATCGACGACGATACGTTTTCTCTTAGGACAAATACTTCACTATCAGAAAACTTGGACGGTACCGCGTTTACTGCATTTACATCAGGCGGAACTTGGGAAGCTGATAAAGATTTAATCACTGCAGGAGTTAAAGTAAATGGTCCTGCTAACATTATTCCTAGAATTGATATTAAAGGAGATGGTGTCGGAGCTGTAGCAATACCTAATTTAAATGACGATACAATAGAATCAGTCACTGTACTAAATAAAGGTTCAGGATATACAAATGTAACTGCTAATGTTGTTGACCCTATAGTCGACTTTAATCCTGATGACCCAACAACGACAGATGTAAGATGTGTAATTAAACCAGTCATTGAACCTAAAGGTGGACACGGATATAATTTAATTGATGAACTCAAATGTAAACATTTTGGAATGTATGCATATATTACTGCAGAAGATAATACAAAGATAGGTGATGTAAATACCTATGGATCTTTAGGTATTGTAAGAACTCCGTCCTTTAGGGATGTTGGTGCAGGTACATGGAGAAGCGGACAGGCAAATACAGCAGTTATACCTGATGTGTTTGATAATAGGATAGCGGTCACAACAGATGATTATGGAAGCCTAACAGCAAATAGTATCGTAACACAAGTTGATGGAAGTAACGAAATTACATTTACTGCTCAAGTACATGAAATTGATGATACATCAAATACTGTTTTCTTAGCAGAATATATGGGTCCTAATCAAAATAATCTCTTAGTTGGGAATGGAGATACATCATTTAACCCTAATCTTCAAATTGTCTCAGATACAGGTCAGAGAATCACAATAAATAATCCAGTAGCAGATAATATTGTATACTCAGATTATATACAAAGAACAGGTGAAGTATACTTCATGGAAGATTTCTTCCCATTAGCAAGAACCGACTTATCAAGAGAAGAATTTAAGTTTGTATTGGAATTTTAAGGAACATAAGCAAAGATGCCTATTAATAAAAATTTAAACATTGCTCCATACTTCGATGACTACGATGTTGAGAAGCAATTTTACAGAGTCATGTTCAAACCTGGGTATGCTATTCAGGCAAGAGAGCTTACTCAATTACAAACTATTCTCCAGGGTCAGGTTGAGGCATTTGGCGATAACATATTTAAAGAAGGTTCAGTTGTAAAAGGATGTAACTTTACTGAACTCGATGATCTTCAGTTTGTAAAAGTAAATGACGGTCCTTCAGGATTTAATGCAGAAGCATATATTAGTGGACCTGTAGTAGAAAGTATTCAAGGCCAAGATGTTGAACTTGATTATGTTTATGAAGTTGTTGGACAAACAACTGGATTGAGAGCAGAAATTGTTCAAGCTTCAGTAGGTTTCCAAACAAGACCACCAGATTTAAATACATTTTATATTAACTACTTAAATACAACTTCATTAGCAACTCAATTCCAAGCTGGTGAAAACCTTGTTATTAATCGACACAAATATTTAAGAGGAACAACAACAGGTACTTTAACAAGTGAAGCTGTTATTACTTCAGGACTTGCAGTAAGTGCAGGTATATCAACACCACATGTTGGTAAGTCTTTCGGTATTGAATCTGCTCCTGGTATTATATTCCAAAAAGGTAATTTTATATTCGTTTCAGAACAAAGAATCGTTGTTGAGAAATATAATAACTTACCTGATGGAAAGTCTGTTGGTTATCAAGTAGATGAATCTTTAGTTAATGCGTTACAAGATGCAAGTCTTTATGATAATGCAAACGGTTCTAGAAATGAAAATGCTCCAGGTGCCGACAGATTAAAATTAGTACCAAGATTGGTTGTTGTAGAAACCGCCACGAAAACTTCAGACTTCTTTACATTAGTTCGTTATCAAAATGGTAATGCAATTACTGTTCGTGACGTTTCACAATACAATGTATTAGGTGAAGAACTTGCTCGAAGAACATATGAAGAATCAGGAAACTATGTTTTAGAACAATTCCCATTAAGCACGGATGATCGTATTCCAGCAGGTGAAGCAAATACACAGGTTCAAGTTGTCATTGGACCAGGAACCGCATATGTAAAAGGTTATCGAGTAGAGAATTCTGCTGACCGAGCATTTACTGTTGACCAAATTACAGGCACAGAAGAAATTACAAACCAAAATGTTTCAATGGAATATGGAAACTATTTTGAAGTAACAGGTGGAGATGGTGGTTCAGGGTGGAATGGAAGATTAGATATTGATATATCAGACCCACCAGCAACTGCACAAACTTCAGCAGCAGCAACAGTAGGTAGTATCACAATACATAATATTACTCCTACTCGAGTATATGCTCATTCATCTGCATACACAGGTGCTGTAGCAATTACTGATATGGATAGAATTAATGATGGGAATGGTTATGTACAACTTCAACCTACATCAAGCGGTGCACCATTAATTAAAGAAACAAATAAAAAGGCACTTGTATTTGACACAGGTGTAAATGGTTTATTTGGAACAAACAATACATTAGTTCCTGTAAGGGCTCAAGTGGCTGCTACGCATACAAACGGAACAATTACTTTAACTGCTAACCCAGGTGAAGATTTTAATTGTCTTAACGATGATATGTTAGTTGTTGATAGTACTTCAGTTCAGCAACCTATCACAAGTTATTCAACATCACTAAATAATTCTCAGCTTGATATTCAAATTTCTAGTGGATCTGCTACTAACGTAACAGTTTATTATAATAAGAGATTAATTGGTTCGTCAGACGGAATTGACCCATATAACAAAGTTGTAAGAAGTCCTTATATTAAATTCAATTATGCAGGTGGAACAACTAAGTATAGTTTAGGATTCCCTGATGTATTTGACATTATCAGTATTGTAGATTCTTCAGGTGAAGATTATTCAAACAGCTTTAGATTAAAACCAAATCAAAAAGATACATATTACGATATATCTTATTTAGAATATATTGAAGGAAGACCTGAACCAACAGGACAAATGACAGTTCAGTTAAAAGTATTTGAAGTAAATACCTCAACTGGTGAATACTTCTTTACAATTAACAGTTATCCTAATTCATTAGAAGGTTGGGAAATTCCTTCTTATGTATCTTCTTCAGGAACTGTTTATAATTTAAGAGATTGCTTTGACTTCAGAGCTTACAACGCAAAAGATACAAACGCAGATTATAATAATACATCTGCAGGTTCAGCACCTGTTATAACAGCAACAGTTGGAACTTATGGAATAGATTTTTCAACTTACGGTGCACCTTTAATTCCTGCAGCTCAACAATCTTTACAAACAGATTTAGAATATTACTTAACAAGAATAGATACACTTGCTTGCGATTCATACGGAAATATTAGTTTAATCAAAGGTGAAGAAGATAGAAATGCAGTTCCACCAAGATTAGGAACAGACAAGCTTGCGATTGCACATGTTGAAATTCCAACATACCCTGCACTATCTAAGAAACAAGCTGAGGTTCTTCGTAAGTCTGATTACGCAATACGACCAAGAGCAACTGGTATTAAAGCTTACACAATGAAAGATATGCACAATCTTGAGAAGAAGATTGATAATATGGCGTATTATATTTCATTGAACCAATTGGAATCTGAAACTTCAAATTTAGTTATCAGAGACGAACAAGGTTTAAATAGATTTAAGAACGGATTTATTGTTGACCCATTTAATGATTTAACATTATCTGAAATAACACACCCACAATTTAATGCTGCAGTACCATTTAATCAAAAGATTTTAACTCCGTCACTAAAAACATTCGCATTAGATTTAGTCTATGATTCTTCAACAGGTTCTTCTATATTCCCGAACTCTGATGAAGGACAGGTAGCAACAGTTGGAAGAAATTCTAATGTTTCTATTATTTCACAACCTTACGCTTCTAATTTTAGAAACTGTGTTTCTAATTTTTACAAGTATGTCGGTGATGGAATTATATCTCCACCTTATGATGCTGCTTACGACACAACAGTTAACCCTGCTTCTATTGATATTGATTTAACTACTCCTTTCCAAGAGTTTGTTGATAGTATTCAATCGTTCTTACCTATGACTGACACATCGGTGTCAACAGTATTTGAAAGAGACCCAGGTCGACGAGGCCGTCGTGGTGCAGGTACACAAACTCAAACAATCACTACAAGAACAAGTGAAATTGTAATTGATAACAGTACAACAACAGAACAGTTTGTTGGAGAATTTGTTTCTGACTTTAGATTCCAACCGTTTATGGCGGCAAGAGATATTAAAGTGTATATGTCAGGATTAAGACCTAACCAAAGACATTACTTCTTCTTTGATGGAATTGATGTAAATGCTCATGTTATGCCAGGTTCAGTTACTGCTGATTCTGTAGGAGATGTTCAAAGATTTGGTGAAAAAGGTGCCGCAGTATCAACAGATGCAAATGGTGTATTAAGAGCGGTCTTTGCTTTACCACCTGAAACATTCTATGTAGGTGATAGAGTATTAGAAATTGTCGACGTGAATCAATATGAAAGCATTGATTCTGGTTCAACCTCAAAAGGATTCGTTACCTACCGTGCATACAACTTCAGTGTTGAAAAGACAAGTTTAACAACATCTACAAGAGCACCAAACTTTGATGTAAATACAACAACGTCAGTACGAAATGTTGCTCGACGTATTCGAGGTCGTGATCCACTTGCACAAACATTCTTTGTTAAGAAAGGTATGGGACAAGGTTCAAATTCAGTTTACTTATCTGATGTTGATATTTACTTTAAACGTAAGCCTTCTCAAACTGCAGCAGGTTCAAACGCAAATGCTGCATTGAATGGTGTTAGTGTTCAAATCCGAGAAGTAGTAAACGGTTATCCAACAAATCAAATTTTACCTTTCGCAAATGTTCATAAGTTACCTGCTTCGGTATTTACTTCTGAAGATGCTTCGGTAGCAACCAAGTTTACATTTGATGCACCAGTTAGATTAGATATTGAAAAAGAATACGCAATTGTGATTCAGCCTGATGCATCAGATCCAAATTACTTAGTATATACTTCTAAGGTTGGTGGTACTGATTTAACTCCAGGTGATACACAAGGTTCTGCGATTGTTCAGGATTGGGGTGACGGTGTTCTATTTACTTCAACAAATAACTCTGCTTGGAAATCTTATCAAGATGAAGATATTAAGTTTACTGTAAATAGACATAACTTTAATTCTTCGGCAGGTACTGTAAAATTAACAAATAACAAAAACGAATTCTTTACAGTAAATAATATCACCGGAAGATTTACGGCAGGTGAAACAATTTATCAAGCAAAAGGAACAAGTGCAACAGTTGGATTAACAAATAATAGTAAAACAGTTACAGGTACTGCCTTATCAAGTGTATACAATGAAGGTGACTTCATGATGATTGAAGGTGGTAATCCAGTTGTGAAAGGATTATATAAAGTTGTCACAATTGTTAATGCTGATACATTAACTCTTGATAGACCTTGGCCAATTACAACAGGTTCAGCAAATGCAACTCCTGTCGTAACTGGTGATTTGTGTTTCTATGATTTACGAAATCCTTTTGAAATGCATTTAGAAAATTCATCTATAAGTTCAGCAAGAGTATTTACGTTAAGTAATCCTTCTGATAATACTACAGCAATTTATGGTATTGATAGTGGTTCATCTGCGGACATTGCATCAATTGATAATATCAACTTAAGTTATATTCAACCAATGATTATGAAAGCATCCGATGATGTTTCAAAGACTACATTAAGCGGTGAGTTTGTATCTCCTTCTAATGTAAATACATCATACACAATGCCGATGAAGTTTAATGATAATAATTACTTCAGTAAAAATGGTGTTGTAATATACAGTATGTCTAATGATCCTTCAAGAACAAAAGTATTTAATATAAATGTCGGTCTTGAAAATGGAAGTAATGTAACTTCTACACCTTTTGTTGATATTGAAGCATCTAAGTTAATTGCATATCAACACAAGATTACTAACAGTGCTGATACAACGGCAAAATATATTAGTAAGACGATTGAGTTATCTGAAGATCTTGATGCTGAAGATTTCAATTTAATTCTTACAGCTTATCGACCAACAGGAACAGATATTAAAGTTTATATTAAAGCTCAGAATGCTTATGATAATGATGAGTTTGATAATTTAGCTTGGACTGAATTAGAATTATTTGAAGGAGTAGGTACTTATTCAACAATTACAAACTTACAAGATTACAGAGAACTTAAATTTAGAATTAATAAAACAAATAAAACTGGAGGCCTTGCTGCTAATCCGTTTACTTATACTTCACAGGGTGGTGTATTTGAAGGATTTAAGAGATTCCAAATTCGTATAGATTTATTATCTCCTAACATTCATAATGCCCCAACATTAAAGGACTATCGCGGAATTGCGTTGACATAATATGGATAATTTAAATAGAGATAAGACTGGTGCTGTATTAAATACCGACGCAGCTGCGCTGAATAAATATAAGGTAGAAAGGAATTTGTATCGTAAAGTCGATAGAATTCAACAGGACTTATGCGATATTAAAAAAAGCATAGTTGATATTTACGAAAGAATAGAAAAACTGGAAGAAAGATAAGATGGCTCGTAATATAGGCACAATTAATACAACACAAACCTTTCAGAATTGGTTTGATAAGACCAATGATCTTGTTGAAGAATTACGAGATAACATTATTACGGCCTCTTCAGGTGGAGATACCACAACAGGGGATGCAACTTTAGTCGGTGATTTTACATCTACTAATTTAATCGCAAGTACTTTACTATCATCCGACCAAATAAGTTCTTCTTCGGGTGGTGTAATTAATTTCCAAGATCCAATACAAATTACAGGTACATCTGCTACAACTGCTACTTTCCTTTTCGCAGGAACCGGTGGTCAGACAAGATATACAGACGGAAGTTTATCTTGGGACGTTGGATTAGAAAGTTCAAATCCTGGTCATTTTATTATTGATACTGGAACAGGTCAAAATAAATTACAATTATCAGTCGCAGGTACATTAACCGTTCCTGATGCAGTCGTAACTGGTTCTTTAACTGTAGGAAGCTTGTCAATTGGTGCAGGTGGTGCCGGTTTAAATACAGATGATATTACTGAAGGTTCAACTAACTTATACTTTACAAATGCAAGAGCAAGAGGTGCTTTCTCAGGCGGAGACGGTATTGCCATTTCTTCAGGTGGAGTAATATCATTTGATGGTGAAGGTAAATTAACCACTTATGAAGGTAATGAATTTAGATTAGCAGGTTCTGTTGATGTAGGAAACAGTTTAAAATCTTATTTAACAGGTGCTCTAGCATTTGGTGTACCGCAAGGACAATTAAAATCTGATTGGGCAGGTAATACTTATGAAGTGTTAACATGGTTCCCAGCCGGAGTTTCAGTTAATGGTTATGGTTATTTCACAGATGATATACGAACAAACGGCGGAGACATTGTTGTTAAGACAGGTTCAACTATCAAAGCGTTTATGGACCAAGACGGCAATGGTTACTTTACAGGTGATGTAACGACAAACGGAAGCGCATCAGACGAAAGATTAAAAGAAAATATAATTCCTCTCGAGAAGGGATTAGAAACAGTAGAACAAATAAAAACTTATAAGTTTAATTATAAAGACAGACCTGAGGATACACTACCAGGTGTTATTGCTCAGGAGATTGAAAAATTAATACCAGAAGTAGTTTATGATATTGAAATGGAAGATGATACTTACAAAGCTGTAAGATATCAACAAATTGTGCCAGTACTAATTAACGCAATTAAAGATTTGAGTTTGAAGGTAAAAGATTTAGAAAACCGTCTAAATAACGACGAGTAATTGAAGATTGGTCTTATAAATAATAGGTAATACCAAAAGGGAAAGCATAAATGGCAAAAATTTCAGAATTACCTCCGATTACCGGTGCCAATACCAGGCCTGAAGACCTGTTCGTAATCGTCAACCTTGTTCAAGGAGACGACGGCACAAGTAATATTACTAGGAAGGAATTAGTTGAAGCAATTCAATACGAAATCTTTTCTAGAATAAACATCACTGGTGGAACAATCTCCGGTGTGGTTATGTCTGACTCACGATTAAATAACGTTGAGATAGATAATTCTGAAATTGAAGATACCGATTTTATTCGCGGTTCAATTGATGATACCGTAATCACAAACAGTACTGCCAATAATATTACAATGACTTATAGTAGTTTCCAATTTGGAACACTGCTTGATTCTTCTGCTAACAATTTAACAATTACTTCATCTGACTTTTCACAAGGCACAGGTAATAATAACGTACTCACAAATACTACACTACTTGATGGTAGTGCTAATAATTTTGTTATTACAGACTCAACTGCCAACAACATTATCATTACGAATTCAGAACTTAATGACAGTACAGCAAATAATGTTGCGATTACAGATTCAACAGTAAATAACACAATCATAACAAGTTCTGAGTTTAATGACGGAACTGCTAACAACGTAGCAATTACTCAATCTGATTTTTCTGACGGAACAATTAATCAATCAGTTATTGAAACTTCCGAGTTTAATAATGGTACGATGGAGACAGTTACTGGTATTAATTTAGATATCAGCAACTCTGCATATGCTAACGGAACTGTTTCTGATTCTATATTAACAGATAATACTATCCTTAACGGTACAGCAAATAATATTGCGATTACAGATTCAACCGCTAATAATACTATTATAACAAATTCTGAATTTAATGATGGCACAGGCAACAATGTCACATTAACTAATTCAACAATTGATGATTCACTATTCAGTGATGGTACTATTTCTAATACCTCATTCACAGGTACAATGGATAGTGTTGTCGCAACCAACATACAAATCAGAAGTTCAACTGCTGATGGTTTAGGTGCAAACAATTCAACGTTTGAAAATGGTGGAATATCAGGTTCAACCTTTGACGGTGGCGTAATTAATAAATCCAATCTTGTCGACTTCGACATGGATATTAATACAGAATTTGAAGCACCAATGGATGATGAATCCTATTTTGCTATTCGTAACGAAAAGACAGGTGATACAGAACAAATTAACTTCGGTCAATTATTCGACGAAGTATCTAAGAAAACAGCACAGGCATTAAAGGTACACGTTGACGCAGGATCTGGTGATGATAAGAACCCAGGTACTCAATTACAACCTGTTAGAACATTAGAAAAAGCATTTGAACTTTGTTTAGAAAAAGCAGGTGGCGAATTAAATCGTAACGCAATTAATAACTCTGTTCATATTTCAGTTGGGCCAGGAACATATTATACAAAAGGTAATCTGCAGTTACCTGATGACTGTTCAATTACTTCCACATCAGGACAGTATGCGACAGTCATCGAATTAGAAAAAGGTTATGAAAATAATAATGGTATTCTTGTAGGTTCTGGTTGTTATGCTCAAGGATTTGCATATCAGAATTTCCAAGTTGATAACTTTGATTTCCCAGAAGGCGGATTCGCGGTTGCGTATCGTCCTGGTGCTAAGTTATTGCGTTCACCGTACTTAAGAGATAGTTCACAGTTATCAAACTTCTTACGTGCTGATGTTGAACCACCTTTGAATCCTTACAACTCAAAAGGTACTCTTGCTGACTTAGGTAGAGAATTTACATTAAGTAATATTTCAGATCCTACCAAGTTTGCGATTGATGATGAAATAGAATTCTCATCAGGTGCAATCGGTTATGTATCTTATATTTCTGAAATTGCTTCAGATAGTAAAATACACGTTAGAAATTTAAAGAACAATCAAGGATTCGCTGTAGGAGATACAATTACTGCTGAATCTGGTGGTACTGCTGTTATTCAAGAAATCGGAATTGACGACTTCCCTAACAGAGAGGTTGGTCGAGGCGGTGGTTGTGTACTTGCAGATAGAAGAGTACTTGATACCGATTCATTATATACATATGTATTATGTTTTGGTTTCACACCTCGTTCACAAAACGGTATCGGTTATGTAGCAAGAGACGGTGCTGGTGTTAACGGTATTGGTTCATTGTCCATCTTTGTTCGTTGCGCATTCTATGCTCTGAATGGTGGTCAGATGACGCTGAACAACTCAGGTACTCAGTTCGGTGATATCTCAATGAGGGCAAAAGGTACTACTGAGTTCTTTGCTCCAAAATCAACAACAGCAACAATTATTGGTAATACTGCATTCGCTGATACGGTTGATAATGCTGCTGATGATATCATTGATGATGTTGTTGAGTATTTAACTGCCAATACAGCAAATGGTGGATTAGGTTATCAAGCATACGATTCAGAAAAATGTTTAAGAGATTCAGGTATCGTACTTGATGGTACAGGATATGACGTTGCTCTTGATACGAACTATTGGGGAAGACTTGGTGGAATTACATATAGGTCTCCTATCAGTTATGTTGTACCAGGTGAACAGCTTGAAGAAACAAAAGGTGCATTAGAATACCTAAGAGATAGAACAAAAGAAATCTTTGTAACGGGTAATTCTGAAGTTAACGAACGTGTTGAAGCATCCTTTGGGGAACTTTTAAATGTCCTTGAATACGGTGAAGAAAATATCAACCCGATTATATGGCAAGATACTTCAGTACCTCGAACAGCTGCCAGAAACCTCATACAAGACAACCGAGAGTTTATTACTGGAGAGTTAATTGATTGGATAGAAAACAACGATGAATTCTATGCTTACGATAGTAAAGCTTGTCGACGTGATGTATCTGACTATATTCTACCTGCTGTTAAAAACGATATGCAATTTGACACAAACTATAATGCTGTCACTGCAGGTCGTGCTTATTACATGGCTGCAGCTAAAACTGTTATTGAAAATCAGAATAACGAAACAGTTGAAGCATATCGCAGATTAAAGGACCAAACAAACGAATTACTTGATGGAGATTCATATACTGCTTCTGCGAAAACCGATGCAGCCTTTGATGAAATCTTATCTATCCTTGAAAATAAAGGAAAACAGTTTACACCTACTGCCGCTACTTATGACCCAGAAACTGGGAAATCAGTTATCACACTCGGCACAGGCCACGGATTAACAGTTGGAAGATATGTACTTCTAAAAACTGGTGGACTCATATTTACTTGTGACCGAGATAATCATACAACAAGAACAGGATATCCTCGAGCTTCTGACCCAGCTGCAGGTACTCCGGTTGAAATTATTGGTGCAAACGAAACCAAGATTACAGTTAATGTTGGTAAGTCAGCAATTGTTGATGTACACAAATTTGTTGAAGCATTACCTAATTCTGTATCAGTTCTTGGTTCAGCAATTGCATGGAGTGATTCATCGTCTATTCCTGCTGATAAGAGAAACGCAAGAAAACAACTCGAAGCAAACAGAGAATTCTTACAAGACTTAGTATTAGGATATATTGATAATAACTATTTCAGATATGATTCTAACAAGTGCCGTAGAGATATTCAAGATTATATTTTACCTGCGGTTGAAAGAGACATCCTAACAGGTTCAAACTATAATGCATATCAGACAGGTATTGCTTATCGTTCAGGTACTACTCTTGCGGACAATGTAATTAACGAACAGTTGGTAGAAACAACTGGAGCAATTAACGAATTAAAAACAAGAGTAAATACTGATGAGATTGGTTCTCAATTTACTCCGACCAATGCTACTTACGACCCAGTAACTGGAAGATTTGAGGCAACTATTGGTATACATAGTTTACAACCAGGTGATTATGTAAGGTTCCTTGAAGATGGTATTACATTTAGTTGTGATACAGGAAGCGGACCTACAAACGATGCAGTTCCAAATCCAGGACATCCTTTCTATAATCATCCTTGCCCTGTTCACTCAGTTACACCTACAACTATTGTATGTTATGTAGGAACAGGCGGTACTAACGATCATACATTTGTATCAGCCCTAACAAATGCAATTAGTCATGTGATTGGTATTTCTGATAAGGCATCAGAACATCGTTCAGATGAAGCATTTGATAAAATCATTGGTATTTTAAATAGTGCAAATAAAACATACGATACATCTTCTGCTAATTATGACCCAGTGACAGGATTAACTGAAATTACAATCGGTGCTCACGATTTACAAGTCGGTGACGAAGTAATGATTGCAGCTGACAGTATGACATTTACTTGTGCAACTGATGGTAATGCAACACAACATACTTACCCAACGACAACAATTACAAGCTTTACTCCAAGTACTGCTACTTATGTACCTGAAACTGGAGAATTTACTGCTAACATCGGACCTCATAAATTAAAAGTTGGAGATGAAATTGAATTTGCTCCAAGAGGTATTACATTTACTTGTGAACTTGATGGTAATGTTACTGAACATTCTGCTCCTGAACCACATCATCCTTTCTGGGACAAGAAAGTTAAATTAACTTCAGTTGAAGGAAATGTAATTGGATGTAATGTTGGTGCAGTTGCTAACGGCGGTGGAGTACATACATTTGTATCTGCTATCACAAACGCAATCAAAGGTGAAAGACAACATCCTGCTTATAAGAAACCAGTTGTGGTCGCAGCAACAACAGCAACAACATTTACTGTTAATGTAGGTACCTCAACTGATACTTCTGTTCATACATTCGTATCTGCTACAGCAGGAAATATTAAAACTGCTAAACATATTTCAACATATACACCTTATGACGCAACATACGATCCTGCGACTGGAGTCTTTGTTGCTTCAATTGGAAAACACAATTTAGAAGCTGGTGATTATGTAATGATTAAACCTAATTCGGTTATCTTTACATGCGACTTGGACGGTAATGTTACTGAACATGCTGCTCCTCAATCACACCATCCTGCATACAGAACACCTGTTAAATTGGATTCAGTAACTACTGATACAATTACAATGAACATTGGAACAGGTACTGGAGGTGCTCATACATTTGTTAGAGCAACACAAGGTGCAATTGATTCTGATGCGTTAGTATTTACTGACCCAGCATCTTATGTATCTCATTATACTCCAACAACTGCTACATACGATCCTGTCACAGGAATCAGTGTAATTACAATCCCAGGTCATGATTTAACAACAAATGATTATATTGAGTTTGCTCCATATTCATTTACTTATACTTGTGCTCAAGATAGTAACGCAACTGAACATTCATATCCAAGAAAAGGTGATAGTAATTACAGAACTCCAATGGCAATCACAAATGTTGCTGGTGATGATATTACTGTTCAACTTGCTGCATCTTCAGGTGGAGCTCATACATTTGTATCAGTAATTAAGGATGCGGTATCTAAAGTTACTTACAATTCTCAAGGTCAATACGCAAGAGAACAATTACAGAAAAACAAAGAATTCTTGGCTAAGGAAGTTTCATCTTACTTAGAATCAAATTACTTTGTATTTGACGGAAACAAATGTTCAAGAGATACAGGATATATTCTTGATGCCGTAAGACGTGATGTTGCTACAGGTTCTAATTATCATACTGTATTTACAGGACTAGGTTATCAAATAGGAACAAAAGGTTCTAACGAAGTTATAACAGAACAGTTAACTGAAACAGTTGCTGCTATCAATTATATGAAAGCAAAAGTTGCTGCTGATGTGAATGTCACAGGAACTGCATTAACAAGAGCTAACGCTGCGTTTGATGAAATTATTGATATTATGCAAAATGGTTCAGGTAATGCTAATGTTCTAGGTTATGGTTCTGCTGCAGCCGTTCCTAATGGAGTTGATGCAACTGACGCTTTAATTACAAACAGAACATTCTTACAAAAAGAAGTTACAGCTTACATTGCTCAAAACTTCCCAACAGTATCATACAATGTTGCTAAATGTGAAAGAGATACTGGTTATCTTGTAGATGCAATTGTATGGGATGTAAGATTTGGTTCTAATGCAGCTGCGATTAACTTCGCAAGATTATATTACGAAAATGCAATCAGTGTATTACCTGAAGACCAAAAATTACCTACTGCTAAAACATGGGAACACCTCGCAGAAGTTTGTTATAAAATAGCAAGGCAAGAAACTGTAACTCCAACAACAGGAAACGGTGAAGTATTTACTGCTATCGCAAGTGATGCAGGAATTGAAATTGCGAATGCAATACGCAACGGTGTTAATGTCACAACGCAAATTATTAGAGATGATGATTTAAAATCATTACCTACATTGAACGAAGGTGAAGTTGAAACCGCAATGATTGCTGCAGTAAATGCAATTGATGGTTTAACAGAAAATCTTCAAGAAAGTGTTATTAAATATCTTAAAGATGAACATAACGGATTACCATTCAGTAAAGCAGTTTGTGAAAGAGATGTTGGTATTATCATCGATGCAGTATCAAGAGATATTGAATACGGCGGTAATGAAAATACAGTTGAAGTATTTGAGTATTACTTCAAGAGATTCAATACAACATCGGCTGATTACGAACAACTACGTTCAACCAATGTTCTTCCAATCGAAGTCAAAGGTCAATTTAAAACATTATCCGATTACGAAGATACAGCAAATGTTTCAGGTTTAAGAGAAGCAATTAACGTATTACCTTACGAACAGCGTGAACCAACAAGAGAAGCATTTAATCATCTTGCTGATATGGCAGAAAAGATTGTTAAAGAAGTTGCTCATACTTCAACATATACAAGTTATACACCAACTAATGCTACTTATGACCCGGCAACTGGAGTCTTCGTGGCAACTATCGGTGCTCACAATTTTGTAAAAGGTGATACGATATATCTGAAACCAAACGGAATTACATTTAGTTGTAATATGGGAAGTGGTGCTGCCAACCATACTTCACCACAACCACATCATCCTTATTATCAGAAAGCAATAACACTTACTGATACTGATGCGACAACAATTACAATGAATGTAGGAACAGGTGGTTCTGGTCAATATCCTCATACATTTGTATCTGCTCTTGCGGATTCAATTAGTGAAGGTCCATATCAGGATGTTGATGGAACTGCGGCCGATGCAACAACAGGTACTGCGGTACATGATTTAATTGCGACTGTTGCTAACCTGATTGACGATACAAATATTGAAGATGATGAAATGCCTGTAATTACAAAGGCAAGCTTTGACCCTAACAGAACATTAGCAAGAAAACAATTACAAAGAAACAGAGACTTTATTATCGAAGAAGTCCAAGGTTATCTCAAAGATCGTTACTATGTATTTGACGGTGATAAGTGTAAAAGAGATATCGGATTCCTTCTTGATGCTGTAGCAGTTGATGTATTGACTGGTTCAAACTATAATGCAGTATTTAACGGTGTTGCATATAGAATAGGAACAGTTGGTGCTGATGCGGTAATTAACGAACAGTTAACTGAAACAGTATCAGCAATTAAATATGCTCAAGGTTTAGCAGTTGCTGCTGTCACTGACAGCACAATGAAAACAAAAGTAAATGAAGCATTTGCTGAAATCATTGATGTTATGACAAATGGTAGAGCAGCCGCTGATACAATTGACTATACAAGTGTTGCACCAAGCTTTAACCGACTTAATGCAAGGTCTCAGTTACAAAATAACAGAACATTCCTTATTGCTGAAATGACAGCATGGCTTGCAGCAAATCGTCCATCATTAACTTATGATGTTGCTAAATGTGAAAGAGATACAGGATACTTAATTGATGCTGTTTCTCATGATGCTCAGTTCGGTGGAAACTTTGCTACTCTCAATGATGCAAAACTATACTTTGAGAATGCGGTCATTCAATTACCTGAAGAACAAAGACAACCTACAGCAGATGCATTTAAACATTTAGGTGATTGTGCTGAGTTAATTTGTTTAGACCAAGACATCGGTGGATTAAAATCTGCAGGTAACGGTGAAACACAAGATAGGACAGCAGGTGGTGCAGGAGCAGGTATATCGGCTTCAATAGAAGGATTATTTGATATCGTAGCAGGTTCAATTGAGAACAATACTACTTTACTTAATCCTGCTCAAGAGTTACCTGATGCAACTTCATTTAACGCTGTAAATTCAACAGCGTTTGCTCAAGTACAAGGTGTTATCCCAACAGTTCAATCTGGTGTTCTAGGACATCTTGCTACATACTTTGAGATACTTCCATATAGTGAAACAAAATGTCGAAGAGATACAGGTTATATCATCGATGCAGTTGCACACGATATTCAATATGGTGGAAACGCAGCAACAGTTCAAACTGCAGGAATGTATTTTGAGAATGCTGTTAACACTGGATTACAAATTGAACAAAGAATGGGAACAAGAGATGCATTCTTACACATGGCAAAAATCATTGAACATGTCGTAGGTGCTAAATCTATTACAACAACTTTATTCCCAAGAGTTAAGAAATATTACACAGGTGATATTTTAACTCAATACGATTATTGGAACGGAATACATTCTTATCAATCAGTTGAAGCTCAAGATATGGCAGTACATGGTGCAAACCCTGATACTTCTATCGCAGCAAGAAAACTTGTTGAAATTATTGCGAATGCGGTTGATGATAATGTTGAAGTTAGAAATACAATCCCAGATCGCATTGATGTTGACCAAACTTGGATGGGTGCTAACTATATTACTTCTAAGGAATTAGTTGAAAGTCAATCAGATGTATATTCTGAAGCAGTTATTAGTTATCTTACAACAACACATAACGGTTTAAGTTTCAGAGATGCAAAATGTAGAAGAGATATCGGATACTTAATTGATTCCGCTATGCACGATGTTCAACATGACACAAACTTTGCTATGCGTCAATCAGCAGGAATTTACTTCGAGAATGGAGTATCAGTACTTCCTGTAGATGCAAGAATAGCAACTGCTGACATTTATGAATTCTTAGGTGATGCTGCTAAGCAAGTTGTTGAAGGTGTTGCCGTAACGAACGCAAGTACATATACATTAATGCCTCAAGATACAACTACTCATACTGCAGCAACAACTGCTGAAGGTGATAGAGTTCATGAGTTAATTGAATATGTTGAAGATGTAATTAGAGCCAACGATGTTGATGAGTTACCTGGACCTGAGTTCACAGCTTCTTGGGTACCTGCAGAATTAACAACTGCTGCTCAAACTATTGTTGATAATACAGAAGAACTTGCTTCTGATGTAACGAATCATATTAATACAAACTTCAACGTTCTTGATTACAGTAAAGCAAAATGTAGAAGAGATACAGGATACTTACTTGATGCATTCAGCTTCGACTTGAACTTCGGTGGTAATACTGCTTCACGTTGGAACGCAGACTTCTACTTCTGGAATTCAGTATATCGTTTACCTGAAGACCAAAGAATACCTACTGCGAAAGCATATCGTCAATTAGGTAGAATTTGTAAAGATATCGTATTAGGTGAATATAAAGGACAAACAACAATTGGTGAAGTAGGAACTTCGGTTGAAAGTCTGAAAGTTGAAATGTTAGCAAATATCTTCTATAAGACACAACTATATAACGATACCAAGTACTTACCTGTTAAGGAAGAGCCTGATTATACATACAGTGATGCTGTATTTACAAATGCACAAAATATTATTGAGCAAAGAAGAAAACAATTACAGAAAGATACTGTAAGATTTGTAAATGCTGCTTACGACTTCATTGATATTAATCTAACAAGACGTGATGCAAGAAACTTGTTAACCGCTCTTCAGAATGATTTCAAATATGAAGATCTTCAAGTACCTGTTCCAAGTTATACAACAAACGGTAATCAGAATGCAGTAAGAACATATACCGCTTCATTCTTCAATTACGACGGAACTCATGTATTCCCAGTATTTAATCCTTCGGATCCAACATTAGGATTGAAGTATAAAGGTTCAGTTAATGATGTTGCTGATTTAGGAAGTCTTACAGGAATGAAACCAAACTGGGCATATATTGTTGCGACTGATTATGCAACTAATTACTATGCCGGTGATATATATTATTGGAATGGTATTCAGTTCGTAAATGCAGGAGCAAACAATACTGACCTATTAGATGCATTTGTTGGATCATGGGACAGAATGAGAACATACATTGTAAATAATCTATCTCCTGACTCAGACCACAGTCTGATGATTGAAGGATTATTTGACGATTGCTTGAAGGATAATATCTTGAGACCTAATACATTGGTATTCGGATCATTGGTTGAATCCATTGCTCACCAGTTTAACGGTGCATCGGCTGGTGTTAACAGAAATGCATTACCTCTAAACTTCAGAAACTTAGGTGCTGCTATATCAGCGATTGCCTCGGTACTGAATGAAGATGGTGGTAGAATCCGATGGTCAGGTGCTGATGAATTGAATAACCAGTACTTCGCAAGAGGACTAAGAATTAACGGTAGAACAGGTCGTATTGAAGGCCGACCATTTACTTCCTCTGTAAGAAAGCTCGCAAGACGTGCTTCGAACAGTAGGGCAGTAGTTTAACATAAGATAGGAATAAAATAAAATGCCAATTACAACTATACAAACTTCTCAGGCACCTGACGCAAAACCAGTTGCCAAGAATCTTGTCCTATCGACTAACTGGCAGGAAATCATAAACGTACCAAATTATGAAGTTCCTGAACTAGTATTCGGTGGGTCTACAACTGTTGAGCCAGGTGTGGGTGAAGTTATTTCACCTTTAGTATTATGTAATACAACAGCATCGACAGTGAGATGCGATGTACAGGTATATCGTTACGATGAAAATGTTACTTATTACATTATTCGTAATTTACCAGTACCTGCATATGACACAATCCCAATTCCTCTGAATGGACAGTTTTTAAAGTCAGGTGATATACTTGAGGCGAAAGCCGATGCTGATTTAGCAATACATAGTACATTATCATTTACTTTAGGTCAATCAGAAGAAGACGATGTTGTTTAATACATATAAATATATTATTAATAAAACTGATTTTTAAGGAAATAAACTAGATGGCCAGCAGATTTGGAACATTATCAGGAAAAGGGCAGGTAGTCGGTCACGGCGTACCTCAAACTTTTCCGGTTCAGCTTGACCCAGTACCTTTTGAAGGTGCGGTAATTTATGCTGATAACGGGGAGTTAAGATACTCCGACGGTACTGCTTGGCTGCCACTCGGCACAGGACCACAAGGTACGCAAGGAACAACTGGTATTCAAGGAAACCAAGGTGTTCAAGGTGATTACGGTCCAGGATTTACAATCATTGGTTCTATTGTAGGACCAGGTGACCAATCTAGTTTAAATACAGCATTCCCATCAGCAAACATCGGTGAAGGTGTAATTGACCAATCTGATGATACTCTATGGATTTACGATGGCACCAATTGGGTTAATATTGGCGGCTTCCGTGGTGTTCAAGGTTTCCAAGGAGTTCAAGGTGTTCAGGGTGTTCAAGGAACAATAGGTAACGAAGGTATTCAGGGTGAAAGAGGATTCCGTGGTTTCCAAGGTGAACGCGGTGTTCAAGGTTTCCAAGGTGTTCAAGGTCTATTAGGTTTCCAAGGTATTCAAGGAAGACGCGGACCACAAGGTGTTCAGGGTACGACAGGTATTCAAGGTGATGTCGGTATTCAAGGAACACAAGGACGTGCAGGACCTCAAGGTGTTCAAGGCACAACAGGTATTCAAGGTGATGTCGGTATTCAAGGATTTAGTGGTTCATACGGCGGAGTATCATTTGAGTTTGATTTTGATACTGGAGTTGTTGCTTCTAACCCAGGTGCAAATACTTTTGAAATCAATAATGCAAACGAAACATCAGCATCAGCTTTATTCATAAACAATATTGCCAAGAATGGTGCAAACATAGAAGCACTATATGATTCTATTAACGAGGTCACAGGACCTGTAAAAGGATTCATACAAATTACAAACATTGCTGATAATCAAAAGTTTATCACATATGAAATAACAAATATTACAGACAACACAGGTTGGCATACGCTCTTTATTAACTATGTCACGTCAACCGCTACCGTTTCAGATTTAACTGCAAGTCCTGCTTGTATCATTTCATTTACAAGGGCAGGCGATTTAGGTACTCAAGGAATACAAGGTGTTAATGGTATTCAAGGCTTCACAGGTATTCAGGGTAGTTTAGGTCCTCAAGGTATTCAAGGTTTACAAGGTCCTCAAGGAACGCAGGGTCTTCAAGGTTTACAAGGCCCACAAGGTGTTCAAGGATTACAAGGCGAAATAGGTTTACAGGGATTACAAGGTAACGATGGTCTTCAAGGATATATCGGTTTCAGTGGTGGATTAACATTTGACTGGGATTATAATTCTTCAACGACTGAAGGGTTCCCAGGATTAAATCAATGGTTATTAAATAACGCAGATGTAACATCAGCGGATAAACTTTATATTGATGATCTTACAAATACAGGAAGAAGAGTAGATGGTTTATTTGACTTCTTGGATGGTTTAACATCTCAACCAAAAGGTCAAATTTTTGTAAGAACATATAAAGATACAACTTCAGATGATTACGAATTCTTAATTTATAACTTTACAAATTGGACTTGGTCGGCAACAGGAACAGGAAAAGATTGGGGTCATTTTGACATTACCTTTGTTGGTGCTTCTAATTTAGGTGGAACCGATGCAGCTCCTGGTACGAGTTGGACGAACGGTGTTGTACCTACTTATGGTAATACAACTATCATCAACTTTATTCCTAACGGTCAACAAGGTATTCAAGGTATACAAGGATCACAAGGTCTTCAAGGTGACTTTGGTCCACAAGGTACGCAAGGTGTTCAAGGACAGCAGGGTACGACAGGTATTCAAGGTCTTCAAGGTTTGCAGGGTATACAAGGCGAATCTATTCAAGGTTCCCAAGGTATTCAAGGATTACAAGGTCTTCAAGGTTTACAGGGTCTACAAGGTTTACAAGGTCCTATAGGGACTACTGGTATTCAAGGTACGCAAGGTACAACTGGTTTACAAGGTCTTCAAGGTTTACAAGGTGAACAAGGTCAATACGGTGGCTTAACATGGATATGGAACTTCACAAATAATATTGTTGGAGGTACAGACCCAGGTACAAATAATTGGAAACTTAATAATGCCAACCCAGCAAGTGCTACATTAATTACACTTGATGATATTCCTGCTGACCAATATACACAAGAGATTGATGCTTTCTTAGATTTCATCGATGCTCAACCAGGTGCAGTCAAAGGTTATCTAAAAATACAAGAAGGTAATTACGACGATGGAAATGGTCCTGCTGGTCACCATTGGATGGTTTATGAAATTACAGATTGGACTTGGGATTCTGGTGCTAAGAATTACGGTTTCTTTGATGTTAACTATGTTGACGGTAATGTATCAAGTTGGCAAACACAAGTTAACGCAGTACACGGTCCTGCTACATTAATTACATTTATTCCAAGAGGTCCTGCTGGTATTCAAGGAGCAACAGGTCTTCAAGGGTTCCAAGGATTACAAGGTTTAATAGGTGCTGGTGTACAAGGTCCTCAAGGTACTCAAGGTACATTAGGTTTACAAGGTGCTGAAGGTTCATTTGGTGGAATTACATTTGATTACACTTTTGACTCAAGTACTTTAAATAACGATCCTGGTGGTAACGGTTGGATTAAATTAAATAACGGTACTTATTCTTCAGCTACATCAATGTACATTGATGACAGAGATGATAACTTTATTGATATTCAACCTTTCTTAAGAACGATTGATGACTCTACAAGTCCTCTTAAAGGTCATTTCAAAATTACAAAGAAATCACAACCAGAGATATTTGTAATTTTCTCAATATCGGCTCTTGCAGAGTTAAGTGGATATTTCAATGTTACTTGTGCTTATGTAAGTGGTAATGGTACATTCGCTGACGGCGAAGATATTACAATTACATTCGCAAGAACTGGTGATGCAGGTGCAACAGGTGCAACTGGTCCACAGGGTGTTCAAGGCACAACAGGTATTCAAGGTTTACAAGGTTTACAAGGTCAAACTGGCGCGGGTGCTCAGGGTGCTACAGGCGGTCCTGGTATTCAAGGTCCTCAAGGTCCTCAAGGACTACAAGGTAATGATGGTAATGCAGGGGCTCAGGGACCCCAAGGTGCTGTCGGACTTCAAGGTGACTTAGGTTTCCAAGGACCTGGTGGTTCTGGAGCACAGGGTATTCAAGGTATTCAGGGTAATGACGGTGCTCAAGGTATCGCAGGTGCCGGAGGAATTGGAGGTCAAGGTACTCAAGGACCTCAAGGACCACAAGGAGCGGACGGTGGAGAAGGTCTTCAAGGACCTGGCGGTCTAGACGGTCAGCCTGGTCCTACTGGTCCTCAAGGTACTCAAGGTACTGATGGTTCCGGTTCGCAAGGACTTCAAGGTATTCAAGGACCTCAGGGTGCTGATGGAACTGGTACACAAGGTATGCAAGGTATCCAGGGTATTTCAGGTATCACAGGAGCAGGTACTCAAGGTTTCCAAGGACCACAAGGTACTGATGGTTTCCAAGGTATTCAAGGATTTGATGGAAGTGGTATTCAGGGTCCTGCTGGTTTCCAAGGTACTCAAGGTTTCCAAGGTGTTCCTGGGACAGGTGGTCAAGGAGCTCAAGGTGATACTGGTTTCCAAGGTATTCAAGGACTTATTGGTATTCAAGGACAATCCGCACCTGGTACTCAAGGCTTACAAGGTGTTCAAGGTTTCCAAGGTGTTCAAGGACCTCCGGGAACAGGTGCTCCTGGTATTCAAGGACCTCAAGGTATTCAAGGTATTCAAGGTGGCCCAGGAGACCCAGGTGGAGAAGGTGTCCAAGGTACTCAAGGATATTCAGGTTATCAAGGTGTCCAAGGTAATGATGGAGCTGGAGAGCAAGGTGCTCAAGGTCCTATCGGTCCACAAGGTTTCCAAGGACCAAGTGGTGACGGTGGTGGTCAAGGTACTCAAGGTATTATAGGTCCACAGGGTACTACAGGTGAAGATGGAATACAAGGTCCTGTAGGTGCTGGTTCAGATGGTGCTCAAGGTCCTGCCGGTCCACAAGGTGAGGCGGGATTAGGTGGTTCTGCAGGTGCTCAAGGTTCAACAGGCCCAACTGGACCACAAGGTACAATAGGTGATGACGGTGGTCCTGGCCCAGAAGGTCCTCAAGGTCCGGCGGGTGCAGGTGCTCAAGGTACAACAGGTTCTCCTGGTGCTCAGGGTGCAGATGGTTTCCAAGGTCCTCAAGGTCCATTTGGTCCACAAGGTATTTCAGGTATTACAGGTTCTGGGTTACAAGGTATTCAAGGTATTCAAGGACCTATAGGTATATCCGTTCAAGGTACACAGGGTCCATCAGGTAGTGCTGCTTCTGTAGATGTTGCTTCAATCCATACAACTGGATTACAAGGTACAGCAATGTTTGTCACAATGGTTCAAGGTGGCTCAGGTGCAAGACCTTTATATGGAACTACATCTCCTAACCCAGGTGGTGAACAGAACTTCTTCTATATTGCAGATGACGATGAGTTAACTCTTGAGAACTTGAACATTGATGGTTCAGTAACACTTAATGGTTCAACAATTACAACATGGCCGACAGGCGGTGGAGGTTCGTTTGACGGAACTGCTACTAATACTGTATCATCAGGTAAGTTGGTCTTCCAAGATGGCACAAATGGCGGCGGCGGTTCGGCATACTTTGGAACAGGAGAAGATGTTCAGTTTTATGATAATGGAACTGCAATGTATATTGACTTTGACGCATCCCATGATTTATATATGCGTGAAGGTACAACCACAAGGTTTACATTTGATACAGGAACAGGTGATTTTACAGCAACAGGTAATGTCACAACAAACTCTGACTCAAGACTAAAAGAAAATGTTAACACAATAACAAACGCCCTTGATAAGGTTGATAATTTGAGAGGCGTAACTTATAATAAGATTGACAATGACAGAAAGGAAATTGGTTTAATTGCACAGGAAGTTGAAGAATTCTTACCTGAGGTAGTAATTGATGGAGAATACAAATCAATCTCATACGGAAATATTACAGCTGTTCTGATTGAAGCAATCAAAGAACTTAAAGCTGAGATTGAACAACTGAAGAAATAATATATTATGGAGTATAATTTGCTCTAGATCATTTCAAAATTGATTAACAAAAAGGGCATTTTTATACAATGTCCTTTTTCATTTGAGTAGCCATATCTTATAAATAAGGTAATAATAGAAAAATTTAAAAAAAGGTTTCATCACCATGGCATCAAGAGCTAACATATACATCGATAAAGGAATGGACTTCAGGACCGAGCTGAACCTGTTTAATGACGAGGGTGTCGAATATGATGACGCAACTATTTCTGTTTATAATTTCTATAGCAGCATAAGAAAAGTATATTCGTCCACAGCAGCAGTCAACTTTAATATTGAAGTCGCAAACAATGACATCACCTTGGTACTTACTGACCAACAAACTGATTCACTAGCACCTGGGAAATATCAATATGATGTTGTAATGGAAAAACAAACAGGAGAACGAACCAAAATAGTTGAAGGTCTAGCAATCGTAGTCGAAACTATTACGGAGGTTTCGTGAGCATAAAGGTCAAAATCGGTGGCGGCCGCTCGATTAAGGCTGTACCGAAACAGGGTCAATCCACTCCTATTGTAGCTCCAGCAGAACGAAAACCACAAATCGTTCCGGATAGTGTTGTCCTTGGAATTGACACTATTGGTGAATACGTTGTTTCCGTCGCGAACACGGTCGGTATTACAGTATCACAAACAGTTTACGACCAAGGCGCTAATGTTGTCATTGGTCATGCTGATACATCAAACGCAGTCAGCACAACAAATCCAAATTTATCGTATCCTAAAAATATCTCAATTGATACATTTGGTCATATTACAGATTTTGAAAATGTAAGTTTTAATCCATTAAACTTTACTGCCAATTCCACAGTTATTTCTTCTGCCGATATTACTCTCGGTACAACTTCACTTACATTAGGCGAAACAACTCCAGTTATTGAAGGTCTTACTGACTTAACAATATCAAATTTATTCACTGCAGAAAATGGTGCATTCTTAAATGGAATTGATGTTACTGGGCAGGCAGAAGTTGGTTCATTAAATGTTGAAGATTTAACACCAGGTCGTATTGTATATGCAGGAGCTGATGGAGAATTAATTGATTCACCTGGACTTACATTTAACGGCACAAGTATTATCGCAACAGGCGGGGTGTTCTTAGATGACTTATCCGTTCCTGGGCAAGCAACATTAGGAAGTGTTAATATTACTGACCTCAATGAAGGTCGTATTATGTATGCCGGGGCAAACGGCGAATTAATTGATTCTGCTAACCTATCTTTTGATGGTGTTTCCATTACAGCAACAGGTGGTGTATTTTTAGATATACTTAGAGTACCTGGTCAAACAGAATTAGGTTCAGTTAATGTTACTGATTTAACATCAGGCAGAGTTGTATTCTCAGGTGTTGACGGAGAACTTGTTGATAGTGATAAGTTAACATTTAACGGAACAACATTTACAGTAGATGGTGACACGGATATTACAGGTAATGTCACTATAGGCGGTAATTTAACATTAGGTGATAATCAAGTTGATACCATTAATGTTGTTGCTGACTTTACATCGGACTTGATTCCTGATGTATCAGATACATACAGTTTAGGTACGCCTACTAAAGAATGGCGTAGAATATTTACTCCGACACTTAAGAGTTCTTCAGGTGTCGTAACGATTGATGAAACCGGCGCTCTTACACTACCTGTAGGTGGAACCTCAGACCGACCAACCGCTGCTATAGGTATGGTTCGTTATAATACTTCGGATAGTAGATTTGAAGGTTATGATGGAACTAATTGGTCTGAATTAGCAGGTAGTGTTAAGGACGTTGATAAAGATACATTCATCCGAGCTGAAACTGGGCCAGGCGCTGATGGTGATGATCTTGACTTCTTTACCGCTGGTGTTCAGAGATTACAAATTAACCAAGATGGTGATTTAAAATACGGTCCTAACGATGAAATAGAATTTGACTTTTCAACAGGTGGAGCAACATTTGGTTCAGTTTCTGTTTCTGCGATCGCACCAGGTTCTGTTGTATATACCTCGGCAGGAGGAAGATTAGAAGGACAAGCAAACCTTGCCTGGGACGGAACAAATTTAACAATCGTTGGTGGTATTACAGTTGATGGTGACTTTAGTACATCAGGTGGTTTATCTGGTGATAGTTTATCAGTAGGTAACTTACAAGCGAACACAATGATGTTCGTATCAGACACTGGTGCATTATCTTCAAACAATAATATCCAGTTTGACGGTTCGCATATGAACGTGAACGCAACTTCTGCGTTCTTTGTTGCACCAACAATTGAAACGGTTTCAGAAGGTCAAGTATTTGTTGCTGGAGCAAACGGTGCTTTACTTGGTGATGCAGGTTTAACATACGACGTTGATACTAATGAATTATCGGTTGGTTCTCTTACAGATAATCGTGTTGTTGTCGCAGGACCAAGTGGCTTATTATCCGACGATGCGAATTTTACTTGGGACGGAACAACATTAGCAGTTACAGGTTCAGGTACATTTACAGGTGATCTTGATGTTGATGGTGATGTTACTATCGCAGGTAATCTAACATTAGGTGACCAAGTACAAGATACAATTAATGTTGTTGCTGACTTTACATCAGACTTATTACCTAAAGACGATGCTACTTACGACCTTGGTGCAACAGGATCGCAATGGGATAAGTTATTCGTAACAACAATTGACAGTGATAATGAAGTATTAGTTATTGATACGACAGGAGCAATCACAGTTCCTGTTGGTACTACTGCGGATAGACCATCTTCATTAACGGCCGGTATGGTTCGTTTCAATACAAGTGATGGAGTATTTGAAGGTTATAGTGGAAATGCTTGGGCATCACTAGGTGGTGTTAAAGACGTTGACCAAGATACATTTATTGAAGCAGAATCAAGTCCTGGTGCAGATAATGATGAATTAAGATTTGTCACTGCAGGTATTACTGCATTTACAGTTGACAACCAACAACGAATTACAACCCCTGCCGCAACTGACCTTGTATTTAATGTCACTGGTAATATCGATGTAAGCAATACAATTATAACAGGTTTAGCAGAGCCTGTCAACAATTCCGATGCAGTTACCAAGTTTTATGTAGAAAATACTTTTGATAGAGATTTCCATATAACGAAAGGTGCTAATACGTATGTATTGGATTTATTTAATACAACGAATACACCAAGTTTTGAAATTGGAACCGCATTAACAATTGAAACATATGATTCTGGAAATAATGTTGTTCAAGTTGGATTAGACCCAGTATGGCAATCATTCTCAGGATTAAGAGAAGCTGGTGTTGAAGGCACGGTTCCAAACTTTGAGTTTGACGTTTATGGTCGTGTTCGTTCTCTTGTAAATATTCCATTATCTGTATCGTCCAACGCGGTTGTTGACTTCGTTCCATCTATTTTTGGTGTTGTTGAAGATGCTGTTAGAAATGGTAATATCGAACGCGGTTTAACTGTTACGGCAAACAACGTGTCACAGAAAGTAAACTTTGAAACTGATAACTTTGATATTACATTAACAGGTGCAGTTACTGGTACAGATACAGTTGTTCATAACTCAAATGTTTCAATCGCAACATCGTTTGATTATGTAACACTTGACGCAAGATATATTAATGCTGAAGGTGGTGATACATCAAATGGTGATTTGCGAGCAACGAAGTTTGTAAGTAAAGACGATTTAAATTATTATGCCGACCCACAGGGTACTTCAAGATTTGCTGATTTATGGGTAGGTTATAATAAACCAAGTACAACACTTACTTTCGGTACTGGTACTGGAAATATGTATATGTATGCTCAAGGATCCAAACTTGGTTTCCTAAGTAGTACATTCAATTTCGGTACATACTTTGATACAATAAATAATAGTTGGTACGTTGAAGATGGTTCCGTATTTTCAAGGAACTTCATTGATAGTCAGGATACTAATTATAGAATTAACCCTGCGGGTGGAAACTCCAGACTATTAGGCTTAAATATAGATACGCAAATGTTGTTAGGAAGTAATTTCCTATTTGCGAATTCTGCTATTTCCACCACTTCAGGTGATATTACAATCAATCCTGCTTCTGGTGTATTTAGCGTTGATAACTCTATTATAACAAATGTTAGCGATCCTGTCAATAGTTTAGATGCAGTAAATAAGCAATCTTTAGATACTGCTATCAACAGCTTGACAATTGGCGGTATTTCTATCGGAGCAGAAACAGGCACTGTAGATACAGTTGCTCTTGGTGAGACAATCACTTTTGCTGCGGGAGAAGGTATTGACACAACGGTCGCGAATAATCAAATAACAATTGCTGGTGAAATAGCAACAGATACCAATATTGGTGTTGCGAAATTCAACGCAGCGAATTTTACAGTGACAGGCGGAGATGTAACCGTCACAACACTAGATGGAGGAACCTTTTAATTTTGCCTAAATAGGTATATGATATAGAAGGACATATATATGTCAACATTAATTAAATTAAGAAGAAGTGCCGTACCTGGTCGCGCGCCAACGACAGCTCAGCTGGAGTTAGGTGAACTTGCGATTAACACAGCTGACGGCAAAATCTACATTAAACAAGATGTCAGTGGAGTAGAATCCATTGTTGAGTTTAGTGCCGATCCAAATGACTTACTTACGTTAATTAAAACAGTTGACGGAACAGGCTCAGGTCTTGATGCTGACTTATTGGATGGTTTAGATTCAACACAATATTTAAGATCTGATGTTGATGATACTTTTGCAGCGAACCTAACAATTACAGGTAACCTTACTGTATCAGGAAATACTACATATGTCAATACGGAAACAATTCAGTTATCCGATAATATTATTACTCTTAATGCTAACCATACAGGTTCAGCAACTCAAGATGCTGGTCTCGAAGTTGAAAGAGGTTCAGATACAAATGTAGTTCTACAATGGAATGAAGCAAACGATTATTGGGAAATTGCTTCGGGTGGAACAATTGGAAGAATCATTACCACTGGTGATGAAGGCGCAGGGAATGGATTTGACGCCGACTTGTTGGACGGACAAGAAGGTACGTATTACGTAGATTTTACAAATGCGACCAATAAACCCGACCCAACAATAGATGTAAACCTAACAGGGAAGACAACAGGGTCAGGGACGACCACTTTAACGGATCTTGGTAATGGAACAATTAACATTACTACAGAACTTGCGAATACTGCTGTCACTGCAGGTTCATACGGTTCTGCTTCTCAAATTCCAACATTTACTGTTGATGAAGATGGTCGATTAACTGCAGCACAGAATGTTGCTGTCGCAGGTGTATCTGATACTGATTGGTACATCGCAAATAATACATTCCAAATTTCTACTGTTGATGGCAGTGTATTTAATACAGTCATTGATGAATTTACAGGTTTAACAGTCACAGGTGATATAGTAGTCACAGGTACAGTTGATGGCCGGGATATATTAGCAGACGGACAAAAGCTTGACACAATTGAAACAGGCGCTCGTAACCTTTCAAATACTGAAATCCTTAATATCGTATTAACTAATGATGGAGAAAATTCAACATTAGATGCTGATTTGCTTGATGGAGCAAATAGTGATTTCTATCTCGACTTTACAAATGCAACAAACAAACCTGACCCAACAATTACTTTATCAGGAGATGTCACAGGTTCAGTTACTTTAACTGATTTAGCAGATGGAACAATCACAACAGACATTGCTGCTTCAGGAGTTACTGCTGCTCAATATGGTGGTGCAACAGAAATTCCTATCATTACAATCGCAGCCGACGGTCGTATCACTGCAGCTGCTACTGCTTCGGTCGCAGGTATTAGTTCAACAGCTTGGTTAACAGCAAATAATACTTATCAGATTATTACAGGTGATGGTTCTCAATACGACGCTAATATTTCTCAGTTTGATGCAAATGTTGATTTCGGTGCAGGTATTGATATTACTGGTGATATCACAGTCACAGGTAATGTTGACGGACGAGACGTTTCGGTTGATGGTGCTAAACTTGATGGTATAGAGGCAGGAGCAACCGCCGACCAAACAGCAGCCGAAATATTAACAGCAATTAAAACAGTAGACGGTTCAGGTTCAGGTCTTGATGCTGATACTCTTGATGGAATTGATAGTACAGGATTCATTCAAACCGGTACTGCGTTAGATGCAGATACTCTTGATGGTCAAGATGGAACTTACTATCTCGATTTTACAAACTTTACAAATTTACCAGACCCAGATATTGATGTAACACTGACTGGTAAGGTCACTGGTACAGGTTCTACAACACTTACAGACCTAGGTAATGGTTCTATAAGTATAACAACCGCTCTTGAAGATACAGGAGTTACAGCGGCTCAGTATGGTTCAGCAACAGCAATTCCTGTTATAACTGTTGACGATGATGGTCGTATTACTGCTGCAAGTACAGCTGCTATTAAAGGTATTGAATCTCTTACTTGGCACAACGCAAATACAACATTAAATTTAGAAGCAGGAGATGGTACTCACTTCCTTGCGAATATACATGAATTTGGTGAACTTGATATTACTGGTGATATCACAATCTCAGGAACTGTTGATGGACGTGATGTTTCAGCAGACGGTACTAAACTTGACGGTATTGAAGCAGGTGCTACTGCTGACCAAACTGCTTCCGAAATATTAACAGCAATTAAGACAGTTGATGGAACAGGTTCTGGGTTAGATGCTGATTTACTTGATGGTCAACACGCTGCTGATATTATTGCTACCGCCCAATCACAAGCAGCCGCAAATGTACATGACGCAACGATTACTATTGATGCGGGAGATGCAATTGATGGTGGTGGAACATTTACAGTTAACCAACTTGCTAACTCTACAATTACAATACATCACGCAGATACAAGTTCACAAGCAAGTGTATTAGGAAGTGGCGGTCAAGTAATTCAAGATGTTGTACTTGATACTTATGGTCACGTTACAGGTCTTGACCAAGTTGATTTTGACAATCGTTATTATACACAAGCATTACTTGATGCAGGTCAACTTGATAACAGATATTATACTGAAGTCGAACTTGATGCAGGTCAACTTGATAACAGATATTATACAGAAACAGAATTAGATAACGGGCAGCTTGATAACAGATATTATACTGAAGCTGAACTCGATGCAGGTCAATTAGATAATCGTTATTATACAGAAACCGAAACCGAAACATTATTCCTTAAAGCGGCTGATAGGTCAGTTACTGGTGCAGACGGTGTTACGGGTGGTGGACCATTAACCGCTAACGTTGTTCTTACTCACGCTGATACATCAGACGTTGCGAATACAGGCGTTCTTGATTTACCTAACGCTGAAGTTATCGAGAGTATGAACTTTGATAAGTTCGGTCACGTCGTAGGATACACAACAAATAACCTCGCAGTATTAACACAAAACATTGCTGATGCAAGATATGTAAATGTGACTGGCGATACAATGACTGGAAACTTATTTGTTCCAACCATGACAGCCACAGGAAATATTAACGTTGATGGTAATCTTAATTTAGAGCACGCAAGAATTACAAGTAAAGAAATAACTACAACGTCAACATCAGCAGCAACTTTAGACTCAAACATACAAGGATTCTTTAAAAGTATTGAATATATCATTACAGCAAAGTCCGGGTCAAATGTTGATGTGACAAAGATTTTAGCAGTTGATGATGGAAGCAATATATACGCAACAGAGTTTGCTCGTATTGCACCAAATGGAGAACTTGCTACGTATGAAGTCGATACGAACTTTGGATTCTCAAGACTACAATGTACTCCATCTTCTGCTACGAGCACAGTATTTACAGTTATTATAACAGGTACTGAGTCTTAACATAATAAATAAAGGTATACATTGAACAATTTAAACCGCCTATCTGGGGAGAGTGAACCGAATGGCAAATGATAAGAAATTTATAGTCAAGAATGGTCTCTTGACACCGGAAAATGCTGTCATCGGCAGCAATACGGATACTGGTGAAAAACTCCAGGTCACCGGTGACACAGTCCTAACCCAAGGTACGCAAGGTACTCCGACTTTAAAAGTTACTAATTCAGGTGGAGCTTCCGCTTCTACAATCGTTGCCCAATTTGAAGGTGATTCTGATTCACTCCAGATTCGCAATATTGGGACAGGCGATTATTCAATCACAAATCCTCAGCAAGGAAATAGTATTGAATTTTATGACGGTACCGCAGGTATTGTTATTAAATATGCAGGCTCAAATAAATTAGCATTCACAAGTACAGGAACTGATTTTACAGGTCTTTCTAATACAACGATTGAAGGTAATCGTATTCTTACAACTGCAGATGAAGGTGCAGGTAATGGATTAGATGCTGATACAGTTGATGGATTACAAGCAAGTCAATTCTTAAGATCCGATGTTGATGATACTGCCGCAGGTAATATAAACTTTTCACAAGATATTGATGTCGCAGGTTCTGCTCAAGTTGATGTTAACTTAACAGTTGATGGTCAAGCAGTTATTAAAGCTTTACTTGATGCACAAGCAAATGCTCAAGTCGCTGGTAATTTAACGGTTAGTGGAGATCTTTTAGTTTCAGGTAATACGACAACTGTTAATACCGAAGAAATTCTACTTGCTGATAATATTATTACTCTTAATAGTAATTACACAGGCTCAACTCCATCAGAAGATAGCGGTATTGAAATTGAGCGTGGTACATTAGCAAATCCAAAACTTGTTTGGAATGAATCTCAGGACTATTGGGAACTACAAGTTAATGGTTCAGTACTTGGTCGAATTATTACAACAGCAGATGAAGGTTCAGGAAATGGATTTGATGCTGATACTGTTGACGGTTTAGAGGCAGAGCAATTCTTACGTAGTGATGCTGATGATACTGCTACAGGTAATATTACAATTGAAGGTGATCTTACAATTGGAGATGATTCAGGTCCTGCTCAAATTATCTTTGACGGTAATGGAGTTAATCGTACTTTATATTCAGCAACAGGTGAAATTGGATTTTTAAACAATGCTGCTAACTGGGCGGCAAGATCTAATGCAAATGGTGATTGGATTGTTGAACGAGATGTTTCAGCAGGTAGAGATGTAATTGCTACGAATGATGTTACAGCAACAAGTGGTGATGTAACTGCTGGTGATAGTATTACAGCACAAAATAATATTACAGCAACGACAGGTAATATTGCTGCTTCAGCAGGAAGTGTAACAGCACAAACAAACGTAACAGCAGTTACAGGTAATGTTTCAGCAACAGCTGGTGACGTAACTGCAGGTGATGATGTCATTGCACAAAATGATGTCACAGCAACAACTGGTGATGTTTCGGCCACAGCAGGTAATGTAACTGCTGGCGACAGCATGACAGCTCAAAATGATATTACAGCTACAACGGGTGATATTACAGCTTCTGCTGGTGACGTCCAAGCAACAGTAGGAAATGTTAGAGCTGGTGAAGATGTATACGGTAAGAAATTTATCGATGTCAACGATGGAACCTATATTGTAAATCCAAATTCAAGCTCAACAATGCATGAAATTGGAATTGATGATAATCTTTTCCATAACGGCGATACAGATACAAGATTAAGATTTGAAACTGACAATATACAATTAAGAACAGGCGGTTCCGATAGATTAGATATTAATAATTCAAGAGTCCAATCTAACCTCGACATATATGCACCCAATGTTCGTATAAATGATTCACTTATTCATAACGGTGATACAGATACAAAAATTACTTTTGCTACTGACACTGTAGATATTGACACAGGCGGTTCAACAAGATTAACCGCGAATAACTCAGGAGTCACAATTGAAGGTGATCTTGATGTTAATGGAGATATTACAGCAGTTAATGGTACATTCACAGGTGACCTTGCTGCTTCAAGATTTTTAGATGCTGATAACAATAACTATTATGCGGACCCTAACTCAACATCAGTAATGAATCGTATCGGCATTGACGATTACATTCAACATAACGGCGATACAAATACTTACTTTGGATTTAATGCTAACGATAATATTCAATTCTTTACTGATGCAACACAAAGAGTTGAAATCAATGGCACAAACTTTACAAGTACCGTTGATGGTATATTCCCTAATTTATATGCAGGAAGATATTACGATTTAAATAACGCAACTTATTATTTAGACCCAGCAAGTAATTCAAGACTGAATGGTATTGCTCTTGTCGGAACAATTTACCACGACGGTGATACTGATACATATTTAAACTTTAACGGTGCAAATAGTTTTGAAGTTGTCACAGGAAACGCTCAAAGATTATTAGTTAACAATACTTATGTGTTAGCAAATAACCAAATGCGTTCACCTATTTACTACGATAACAATAATACAAATTATTATGGTAACTTTGCTTCTACATCGCAAATGTCTCAAATTGACATTGATTCGTATATTCGTCATCGCGGTGATACAAATACTTATCTTGGATTTGATGCAAATGATAGTATTACATTCGTAACGGGTGGTGCTGAAAGAGTTAATATTACCGATGCAAATACAACATTCTTCCAACCTGTTATTGTTCAAGGTGATATTCAAGCAGACAGATTTGTTGATAGACAAAACACAGGTTATTATTTAAACCCTGCTGATACATCCATAGCTGCTACATTAAACGGTAGAGTATTAATCGGTAATGTAACTGATTCCGCAAGATGGGATGATAATTCAGGAAACGGTGGTATTTCATTAATGCCACATGGTTCATATGCAGGAACACAAAATACTACAGTAGGAATTAGTGGTAACGTTTCTGGTGGTTATTCATTAATGTATTTGAATCTTATTGATTCTTCTTCTAACCCAACAGGAAACGGTCAAAGATATATTCATTTCTATCATGATGGAACAGACGGTGGTTCTATTCGTGGTGATAGTTCAGGTAACTTATATCAAGTATTAAAGTCAGGAACCAATTGGGGATTCTGGACATCAGGATTTAGTGAAGCATTAATTGTTGATGATAGTGGTAATGTAATGGTTGCTTCCGGTACTTCACCTACTTATACAGACGGTGGTGATAATACGGCTCTTACCACAACTCCTTCGACACCTAAACTACATGTTGGCGGTTCAATTTATCTAAATGGAAATAACGACGGTATTATCTTTGGTCGTGGTACAGCATCCTTCCTGAAAGACGAAGAACTTGCCTTTGGTTGGGGTGGCGGTTGGTATATGCAAGATGGCACATACCTAAGAGTCAGAAATAATAAAACAATTTATTCTACAGGTGATGCTCACCTTAACAGATATTATGCATATCAGAATACAGCTTATTACCTTGACCCAGATGGTGACTCACAATTAAATACAGTTGACATTGATGATTACATTCGTCATCGTGGTGATACAAATACTTTAATTGGTTTCTCAGGTAATGATACATTACTTTTCCAAACAAATGGTGTTAATCGTTTACAAATTAATAACGGTGCATTTAGGTCAAGAAATAATACAGTACAATTCTACTCAAGTGGAATTGAAATACAAAAACAAAGTAATGGCGGTGGTGTAGGACTTACAGTATCAGACCAAAACAGTGGAGAGCAACCAGGATTAAGTGGATTACAGCAAGGTTCTATTACATTCTGGCATGCTGATGGAGCTGTCACAACAGGCTCTAATGCCGCTTGGTATTTTAATTCTTCCGAAGCAATTACTCATTACGTATTTGGAACAAACAGCGGAGCAGCTGGTGGTAATCTTGTCCCAGTCGTTAACAACTCTGGTAGTTTAGGTAATTCAAGTTATCGTTGGGGTTCAATATACGCAGGAACAGGTGATTTCTCAGGTAATGTAACTGGTAATAATGCTTACTTCTATCGTTACTATGATAGGAATGATTCCACATATTACGCTGACCCAGCAAGTACTTCTTATCAACAGTTTATGAATATTAATGTTGGTAACGAAAACACAGGCGGTGCAAACTCAAGTACTAACGGATTGATGATGAGAGGTAATTACAATAGTAATACCTGGGCTCATAAATTCCATAAGTTTGACCACGGTGGCGGAGTACCGATTTACTTATCAGAAACAATTGGTACAGCTGCTTGGAATCCAGTACAAAGATGGGGAACATATACAGGAAATGGATTTAAGTCGCAAATATTTGGTACTCTAAAAGTTGATACAAATATTCATACACCAATATTGTATGATTCAGATAACTCTGGATATTATGTAGATCCTGCCGGATCATCAAGAATGAATACAATTACTCTTGATGGCAATGCAGTTGTATTAAGAGAACCTACAGGAACATTTGGTTCACTTGCTATTGATGGCGGCGGAAGAAATGGTTGGGAAGGATTCTCAATCGGTGACCGCATGGTATTCATGCATGATAATGCAAATAGAGTAGGTGTTTACAATGATGTAGAAAATGAATGGATTTGGTACGCAGATAGAAATGCTCAGATGCGATTAATGTATAATGGCGCTGAACAAGCAAGAACAGAAAACGGATACTTCCTAGCACCTAACCAAATGCGTGCACCTATTTACTACGATTCAAATAATACAGGCTATTACGTAGATGGTAATAATACGTCAAGATTCAATGCAGTTCAAGCATTAAGATATTACTTTAACCACGCAACTACATACTACGCTGATGCAGCATCAGGTGATTATGGTTCAATGGAAGTTGGTGGTCAAAAGAATGGTTGGGCTGGTTATTCTATCGCAGGTCAATGGGTCTTAATGTCTCCAGGTGTTGACCGTGTTGGTATATACAATGATACTGATAACAAATGGCAGCAGCAGTGGTATAGAAACGCTGGTACATTGATGTACTATAATGCTGTAGTCCAGGCAGAAACAAGAAGCGGTTACTTCCTCGCAAATAACCAAATGCGAGCACCAATCTATTATGATTCAAATGATTCAACATATTACTTAAACCCAGCAGCAGGTAATACAAACCGTGCATTAATGATTAACGGTAGAATATACCGTCAAGGTTTTGCTGGTGGTGATGGAAATAATAACAAACTATTAGAAACTCAAGACTATTCACATTGGATTTGGAACACTGCTACTGATTGGGGTATTTTCTGGGCAGGTAATGATAATCCATATCGTTCACACTTCAGTACATCTAATCCTAATGAAATTGTATTCATAGGTAATGGAAACTTAAGAGCAAGTATTGACCTTGATAATGGTAATGCTCACTTTGTTGGTACTGTATCTGCTGGTAGTTTTGCACTTAATGGTGGAAATGAAAATATTGAAATTATTAAGTCATACGGTTCAGGTGGAGCTGACTTAGTACTATTTGATGGAACAGAATATTTTGATAAGCGTGTCATTAAAGCAATGGCACCTAACGAAAGTCCACTTACTACAACTACTTCAGAATATGTAAGAACAACAGACGGTCCTTTCGCAGGTTCTTATGTATTACAAACATCTTCTTATAGAACATTCTATTCAGATTACATTCCTGTTGCTCCTGGTGAAGAATTATACGGTGAAATTTCTGTTAAGCGTATTTCAGGTTCAGGCGGTTTGGTTTATTATGGTATTGAAAGATTTGATAGTCAGAAGAGACCTATTGCTGGAAACACAGGTACAACATACTTCGTTGTAGGTGGAGCAAACTATACAGGTACATCTTGGAATACATATAGAAACCATACAACAATTCCAACATCTCATACTCCATATAATGGGTCTGACGGCGGAGGTGTTTATTATGTAAGAATTCGTATCTTAATGAACTACAACTCTGGTGGTGCTTTAAGACAGTTTGCCGGAATCATGCTCAAACGTCGTAATGCTGAATCTAATTTATTAGTTGATGATTTACAAGTACTTGATGATGTGACAATCGGCGGAGATGCAACCATAACAGGTGACTTAACTGTCGATGATATTACGGCTGACGTTATTGATGCAAGAAGATTTAGAGATAGAGATAATACTGGATATTATATCGACCCTAAAGATGGAAGTAATGTTGTAGGATCTTGGAACTGGAATAACGGTTCAATTGAAAATCTAAACAACCTTTCATTCAATGACCCAGGCCCTCAAGAAGGTATTCGTTGGAAAGGTGGTAATGAATGGAAGATTTATGAATCACCAGATAACTTAAGTTCTAACTCAGGCGGTAATTTACAATTCACATCAGGTAATGGCGCAGGTACTTATCAGATGAGATTGAATACGAGCGGTCGAATGGACGTTCGTGGGCAAATCAGAACACCTATTGTATATGACTTAAACGATACAGCCTGGTATGTAGATCCTCACTCAGGTTCAAGGTTCAAAGATTTAGAAATACAAGATACAAGAAGTTCAGATATCTTAACAGTATATAGAACAGGTTCAGCGCCAGGAAACTATACTGCAGCAAGGACAATTAACCAATACGGTAATCACTCTTGGGGTATTGTTCATGAATTCAGAATTGGTGATAGGAGCTCACAAAGTGTACCTAGTGGTACTGACCGACCTTCTATTTTATTCTCAACTGGATATAATACAACAACTTGGTCAGTTGGTTTCGGTTATGTAGATAACGATTTTAGAATCAAACAAAATCACGGTCATATAAATCAATCTTGGGGTACTGAGAGATTTAGAATTAATACAAGCGGTGAAGTATTCATTGGAAATAGCTTATGGGGTGCTAACGCATACTTCAACCGTTATTATGACAGAAACAATACTGGATATTATGCTGACCCAGCAAGTACATCTGTATTTAACGCAATGGTATTTAATGGCGACGTTGATTTCAACGGTGGTGCTAATGCGATTAATATTACAAGTTCTGATATTCGTTCAGACGGTAATTCAACTTGGACAGGAAACCCAGGTGCAGGTGTAGGTAAGATTCAAATGCACTCTAACCGTTGGTACATTGTATCTAACGGAAACTCAAATAGAATTGTTCAGTTTAGACAAAATGGTTCTGATAGGTCTTATATTGCGAATGATGGTAGATTAATCGGTGTTGGTGGTACAGCTTCTCAGGATTTCAGAGCTCCAATCTTCTACGATACAAATGATACTAGTTATTATGCAAACCCAGCAAGTGATTCAAGATTTAGTACATTAACACTTCGTGGTAATAGATTAGGATTTGTTAATACAGCGTTTGATGCAGAGATACGAGTAACTGATAATAACCCAGACGGTACAGGTGCAACATTTGTATTCTGGGGTGACCAAGTAGAATATAATGCTGAAGTAGCAACCGAAGTATTCAGAGCAACACGACATATGCGTGCTCCTGTATATTATGATTTAAATAATGCTTCATACTACGGTGACTTTGGTGGTACATCTTACATGAACGATGTAAGAGCTAATATTGTTTACGATAGAAACAACACTGCTTACTATGTACATAATTCGAGCGGTGATGCTCGAATGAGAAATGTTAGAACAAATAACATTCAAGTTGAAAACGGCGCAACAATCACATCTGTAAATAATAATGGTAGAATTTATCTTGGTGGTAATTTACATATTGATGCTCAAAATGGTTTAGACATTTATATGAACTATTACTCGGGTAGAAGGTTCAGATCTTTCTCACCTGGTCAATACGAATCATTCAGAGTTGATACTGACCGTATTACATACGCATTTGCTCAATTCAGAACTCCATTAATTTACGATTATAATAATACTGGTTACTATCTTGATATGAATAACAACTCAAGGTTTAACGACCTTATGTTGAGAGGATTATACGTAACCACGCGTTATCATTCAGGTTCTGACTTTGTTAATGGTACTCTTGTAAGAACAAGTATTCCTGCGACCGCAACTAACGGAGCTTCATTCGTACTTGAAGCAACAGGTAAATCTTATTCAGGTGATCCACCGTTTATGTTTACCGCACAAGGTTACTTATATGCTAATACTATTATTAATCATTCTGGTCAACATATTGGTAAGGCCGGATTTAGTACAATGCGTATATTTGAAAACGGTGGAGTATTATGTTTCTGGTGGCCTCGCGTATCTTATTGGAACTCCTTCTCTGTTCATGTAAGAAATGCAAACGGTGATGATAGAAACTTAGTCACAAGCGTTTCAAATTCATCTTTACCAGGATACTCGAAAGGTGTGACAACAACAATGCGTACTACCGCAATGTACAATGTTAACATTGGTACAGGTGATATGTATGCACAACGTTACTACGATAGCAACAATACATTCTATTACGGAGACTTTGCCTCTAGTTCTAGGATGAACGAAGTAAACATTTACGGAAGTTTAAGAAATCAAGGTGGAACTCCGCATTACTTCTATACAGGTGCTGGAAACTTAAGAGGTTATATACGAGCCACAGATTCTAATGATTCTCACTTTGAATTTGCTACATCAGGTGGAGAGGACTTCATCTTCCGTGATGGTGGATTTGGAGGTTCTTGGAATCAGATTATTAGAGGTAATGGTCATGTATTAGTAGCATCAAGATTTGATACTCCTATTATGTATGATAGGAATAATACAGGTTATTATTCTGACCCAGCAAGTACTTCGCGTTTCAACACAATGCGAACAAACAGAATTTATCCTGCTTATGATAACGCAGGAGATATGTATTTAGATTGGCCTTCAGGTAATTACGGTTCAATCCAAACAAACGGTGGCGGTAAAGGCGGCTGGGAAGGTTATTCAATCAATGGTCGTTATGTATTCATGTCGTCAAATAACAACGAATGTGGTATTTACAACGACATTGATAATGAATGGATGACAATCTGGCGTCGTAACGGCAGAACTGAAATATTCCATAACGGTACTTGGGAAGAATACGCTCAGCCCGGTTATATGCAGGCTCGTGGTTCTTACCGTGCTCCAGTCTTCTATGATTCAAATGATACTGGATATTATTACGATCCTAACAGTACAAGTAATGCGGCAGGAAGACAAAGAGGTGGTACATTATACGGACCTAACACATCTTGGGGTAGATATCTCGCAGTTGGTACTAATGGTCGATATAGTAACGAAGCTTCGGTTGCTGCTACAAATGGTAACTTACACCTTGACGCAAGGTCAGGATTTGGAACATATATTAACTGGTATGTAGGTGGTACTACTTACATTAACGGTACACTGCAAGTTAACTTTATTTACGATAGAGATAATAATTCATATTACTGGAATGGCGCAAGCACATCTCATATGAATGACCTTCGTGTCAATATTCTATATGATCGTAATGATACTGCTTATTACTTTGGTTCAAGCTCAGGTGATGCAAGAGCAAGAACAATGCGTGCTTGGAACTTCTACGCTGATGATTGGTTCCGAAACTATAACTCAGGTGAAGGTTTGTATAACCAAGCAACAGCGATGCATTGGTATTCAGATTCATCTTCAAGATTTAGATTGTATTCTACATCAAGTACTTCACAAATCTTATTTACAACTTCAGGTAATAACGCTCGTGGTTATGCATATGCTGATAACAGTAATAATATCGGTTTCCTCAATGCAGGCGGTGGTTGGGCATTAAGAACAAACTACGGTACGACTGAAGTATACGGTAATGCATATGCAAATGATATGCGTGCTTATATATTCTATGACCGTGCAAATACAGGTTATTTCTGTGACCCAGCAGGAAGAAGTAGATTATCAAGTATTGACTACGGTAATGGTTCTTATTACTTCAGAAGTGGTTCTTGGGGATGGAGACATCAGACTCCTTCAGGATATATTGAATTTGGACCTGCTAACGGTTCACACGCTCATATCTATACTGATAGGTCTAACTTCTATTATAATGTTAATGATTCATATCTTAACGGTAGAAGAATATTACACGAAAATCGTTGGATAAGTAATAAGTACTTCAGTAGTGATGGTACAATTTATGGAACCATCTTTAGAGATGCAAACAACGGTGGTTATTACGGAGACTTTGCGTCAACATCAAGATTCAATCAAATGGAAATGATTGGGCGAATGGTTGTTGGTGGTAGATTTGATTATAATGCATATAACTCAACATCATCAACAAGATTACATTTCGGTGGTGGTAATAGTGATGCAAATGGTAATTATTACATAGGTACAAACAGAGAGAACTATAACGGTAACTATAATAAACTTGATTTAAGGTGGCATACAGGTATTCGTATAGGTGCTCAACAAGTTTATGGTGGTGTCAGATTCTATAATAATGAAGACCTAAGTTCACTCAGAGTTCATATTGAAGCAGGTTCTGGTTATACAAGATTAAATACTTGGACTGAAATCGGCGGTGGCGGTGTAGGTATCTACGATGGATATAACGGCGCGCATTGGTTCCCAAATAACCAAACATCTTATGGTTCATGGGCTTCATACGGAAACAGAAGTGGATGGTATGGTACTGCTTATCCTCAAGCAGGATACGATCCACATGACATGTGGGATGGTTCAGGTAATGGTGGTTGGTACTTACAAGGTCTAGGACGTTGGGTACTTTATCATAACCGTAGTAGAAACTGTATGGGTGTTGCTTCATCAAGTACTGTGTCCGGTTATCGTATGAGAGTTAACGGTTCACTTTACTGTAATGGTAACGTGGTTGCTTACTCTGACCGTCGTAATAAAGAAAATATCATCACAATTGATAATGCTCTTGATAAAGTATTACAATTGCGTGGTGTTTATTATAACAGAAAACAATCAAAAATTGATGACCGTGACGATCTTTACAAAGGACGTCAATTAGGTATGATTGCTCAGGAAGTTCAAGAAATTGTTCCTGAGGTTGTATCTTATGCTGAAGAAATTGACCAATACGGACTTGATTATCCGAAGATGGTTGGTTTACTTGTTGAAGGTATTAAGGACCAACATGCAATTGTAGAGAGTCAAAAAGAAACAATAAATAATATGCAGAAAGATATTGACATGTTGAAAGAAATGGTATATAATATGCAATCAATAATGGAGAATAGTAAGAATGGCACTAATTAAAGATTATGAAATCGCAGGTACAGGAGTTGTAGTGCCTGACGCATATCATGTTATAACTGACTTAAAGGTACACAAGAGAGTTAATGATATTAAACCTCCAAAAGATGAATCTACTGAGTCAGGATATACAAACGAATGGTGGGAAGAAGGAACAGAATTATTCTGGAAAAAAGGATATGTCTGTAGAGTTTTTGTCACTATTTGGAAAGACAAGCAGGCAAGAGAAGATGATGTCAAACCCATAGGTGTAGCAGGTTTAAATACTACAGATATGGAAGCTGACATTAGGATTGGTACTGAAGGTCTTGATGAAAGATGCGAATTTATGTTAGACATGGATTCAGCGGACAGTGATTTAGTACAAGCGTATAATCATCTTAAGTCATTAGATTTTTATGCTGGTTGTACTGAAGATTAATTATAAATAGAACTATAACTTAAAGTTATTAAATAACGGAGAAATAAAATGGCACTTAGCACAGATTATACATGGACCTGGGAAGTAACTGGTTTGAAAAAACAAGACCAAGTTAACTCTGAAGGTGCAAACTTAGCTGGAGCAGTTGTTCAAACATATTGGAAATTGACTGGTGTAGACGGTAGTGGTAATGAAGGAGAGTTCGCAGGAGCAACTCCTTTTAACGCAACCAATGTACCAGCAGGTTCTTTTGTGGCTTTTGAAGATTTGACAGAAGAAACAGTTTTAGGCTGGATTAAAAATGTAGTTGAAACTGACCAAGGATATGCTGACCATATCTCAAGCAGAGTTAAATTACAAATTGACGATGCAACTATTGAAGAAGCTTCTATGCCTTGGGCACCTGAAGAGGAAGTAGTTGACCCAGTCATTGAAGCTGAAGCACCAGCTGAAGGCGAAAGCGATCCAGAACCAGCAGCTGAATAATCCTGGAGTAATAAATGAATTACTCATGGGAAATAATTAAGCTTCATACAAGAGAGCAGACCAACGCAGATGGTGTTGCGTTGGCTGATGCTGTTGTGAAAATTAAATGGAGAAGAACTGGAGTCGATACAGACGGCAATTCTGCTAAAGTTGTAGGATATACAATTTTATCAGCAGAAGATATTGCTGAAGGTGACTTTACTTCATTTGCTGATTTAACGGAAGAAAAGGTTGTAGGTTGGTTAAACTCAACAATCTCTTCATCTGAAATTGAAGCTTACAACCTAAAGATACAAGAGTCGATAAATAAATTGGTAACGACAGAACGCGCAGTTCCTTGGTCTTAATATAACAATTTGATTTACATTATGGAGTCTATATGCATGATTTACGTCATCACGGATTAGTGCACTATGCATTAAAACGTGGCGGAAGCATCCACCCAATCACACTACCCAAAGAGTTAACTGGCGAAACAGGAATAATGAATCCTTCTATCTTTATACATGATGGAAGGATTCTACTCAATATTCGTCATGTTAATTATACGCTTTATCATTCAGAAGGTAAACGTTTTCCTCATACTTGGGGTCCTCTTCAATATCTACATCCTGAAAACGATATTAGTTTAACGACATATAATATTATGACGGAGTTAGATAGCGAACTTAATATTCTAAATGCAGGACGTATTAATACATCAGAACTTGATACCGAACCAACATGGAATTTTATCGGACTTGAAGATGGTCGTTTATTCTGTTGGGAAGATCGTCTCTTTCTTTGTGGTGTTCGTCGAGATTGTTATGATGATAAAGGAAAGGGTAGAATGGAACTTCAAGAAATAGAATTTATTGAAGGAGAATGGAAAGAGGTTGCTCGTTTCCCAATACCAGCTCCAGGTGATGATTCAACTTATTGTGAAAAGAATTGGATGCCAATTATTGATATGCCTTGGCATTTTGTGAAATGGTGTAATCCTACTGAGGTTGTTAAATTTGATATTGAAAATGGTACAACAGAAACAATACACCACGAAAGAGAAAGTTATACTGAAATGGTAAGAGACCTCAGAGGAGGTACTCAAGTATATCCTATTGGTGATGGTAAGAGAATTACATTTACTCATGAAGTCGATTTAACAAGAGATACATTCTCAAGAAAAGATGGACATTATAATCATAGAATAGTTGTATGGGATGAAGATTGGAATCTTATTCATAAGACTCGCGATTTTCATTTTATGGGTACGCAGATTGACCCAACAACAGGATATGAATATAATATTGAGTTTGCGACAGGAATGACATTCTTGGATGGTAACATTATTATTGCTTTTGGATATCAAGACAACGGAACGTTTTTATTAAAAATGCCTGAAGATGTATTTTTTGACTTTGTGAGTAGGGGATAGATTATGTTACAACAATTATTAGAAGATCATATATTAGACGGAAAGAATCCTCATAAGTGCTATCTTTTAGCAAAAGAATATGACAGGTTAGAGCAAGGAGCTATGGCGGTATCCTTATACTTAAAGGCTGCTGATTTGGCTTCATCTGAATTTGTTGATGATAAAGAACTTCAATACAAATGTATGATAGGTATTGGTCGATGTTACGAAAGAAAAAAGGATAGAGGATTTACAGTAGAAGGTGCATTCCTTGATGCAGTTGCATTATTACCTACAAGACCTGAAGCTCATTATCATTTATGTAAACATTACGAAGGTAAATCTTTATGGAAACATTGTTTAAGTCATGCAGAAATTGCACTCGATGATCCTCACATTGAAGAGAATTGCGAACTGGGTTTTCCTGGATACGAAAACTTATTATATTATCAAGCGTTAGCAAACTGGTATATTTCAGGGCAACAAAATGCCAAGCAATTATTCTTCAGTTTAAAATACAGACATAAATTGAAACCATCTTTGAGTGAAAGAGTTGAAAGGATTGTAAATAATATTTGGTATCCTGATGTTATTCCATACACCACAGAAGACTTTGAAAGAATTAAGTTCATATTTCCAAATTTAGAAAGAATTATTAGAAATCACTCAAAACATTTTCAAGATATATTTGTTCTATCTGCCTTTCAAGGTAAAAGAAACGGTTCTTATTTAGAAATTGGTTCAGGCGATCCTTTTGTTCATAATAATACTGCATTACTTGAAACTGAATTTAATTGGAAAGGTATTTCTATTGACAATTCTGAAGCTTTATGTTATAAGTTTAAAGAGATGAGAAATAATACTGTCATATGTTCAGATGCAACCGCCATTCCTTTTGAAAATATGTTAAATGCTCATTGCATGGATCCTATCATTGATTATTTACAAGTGGATTGTGATGAAGTGTCAATTGATATATTACAGAAAATACCATTTAATAGATTTAAGTTTGGAGTTATAACCTTTGAGCACGATTCATATCGTTTAGGTAATGAAAGAAGAGATACAGCAAGAAAATTATTAAAAGAACAAGGATATGAATTAGTAGTTCCTAATGTTGCTTTTGCTCCAGGACATCCTTATGAAGATTGGTATATACACCCCGATGTTGTAGATTTTCCTAAAGAAATGAGAACAGAAAAAGATGTTAATTTTATATGGGATTATTTTATGGAGCCATTAGAATGATAACTGTAGTTGCCACTGGTGGATTTGACCCAATACATTCAGGACACATTGAATATTTAAAGGAAGCAAGTTTATGTGGCACTCAATTAGTTGTAGGTGTTAATTCTGATGCTTGGTTAAAAAGAAAGAAAGGTAGATACTTTATGCCTTTTGAAGAACGAGCAGCAATTGTTAAAGCACTAAGTTGTGTTGATGAAGTCTTATCATTTGACGATAAAGATGGAAGCGCCATACACTGTCTAGAACAAGTTAAACTATTATACCCTAATGATACCATTGTATTTGTAAATGGTGGTGATAGAACATCAGACAACATACCTGAGATGGCAGTTGAAGGAATTGAATTTCAATTTGGGATTGGTGGAGAAAATAAAAAGAATTCCTCAAGTTGGATATTAAAAGAATGGTCACAACCTACAGTTAACCGACAATGGGGATCTTATACTGTATTACATACAAACGGTAAATGGCAAGTAAAAGAATTATCTTTTGACCCAGGCAATTCTTTAAGTGACCAAAGACATGAACATAGGTCAGAACATTGGCACGTGGTTGATGGTGCTATACTTATGGAATTAGATTACGGTATGAGAAAGAAAGAATCTCGAGTATACTGGGCAGGACAAAGTATTGATATTCCAAAAGGTGTTTGGCACAAAGCAACAAACGTAGGAACAGAACCTGCTAAAGTAATCGAAGTATGGCTTGGAGATATTTTATCAGAAGACGACATCGAACGCAGAGACTAATGTATAAATAAAACTATAATTTAGAATAACTGCTAATAGTCCGGAGACGAAGATGGCAATCAAAGTAGGCGGTGTATCCGTCATCAATAACAGTTTTGGTCTTGAAAATTTAGAAGGTGCAGATGGTACCTATAATAATTGGCATCCAGACGAAACCGTATTAACCTCAGCATCAACTTTAAACATCAATTTATTATTACCACACCAAAAGCTTGTGATGGCAAGTAATGTTGCTTTTACTGCTACAAATAAATCATTTGGTCGTAATTGTGTTTTAATCTTAGATACTTCAGCAACACCTTACACTCCATCTTTTGATTCTCTTGTAGAATTTCCTGGAGGAGAACCTACATGGACCGATCACAGATATTGGAACATTTCCTTTATGTGTTGGAATTCTTCTAATGTAAGAGCAACTGCTCTAGGCTTTGATGCACCAGGAGCAGCATCAGGTTTACCTAGCACATTTTCAGAGCACCCATCCTTTACACCAAGAGAAGATGTATGGTCTAGTACTAGTGCTGAATGTTGGGTATCAGTATCTTTTGAACACGAGTCATCAAATAATAGAATTAAAGTTGGATGGTGGAATGGGAATTCAACCGCTGCAAGTGCTACAGATTATACTTACGTTACTTACACTGGTTTAACTAACATTACTTCAGTTCAATATCAATATAATGTAGATTCTCAGTCTACTACCGGTAAAACAACAGGCTATTCCCAAGGGCCAACTCCAGTTGGAGATGGTTTTAACCCTGCTACATATTACCCAGCGAATGGTAATGGATCATTTACAAGATTTTGGTGGTATGCAATTGCTGATAATATTAATTCGACAACAACTACGGCCGCAAACCTTTCATCTGGGTCAGATCCAGATTTCAGAATAAAAATTGTATGCGACCAAGGAACTCTTTATTCAACTTGTGACATTGACCTTTCTGGTGCAGAAGGTCCAGGAGTTTTGGGCATTTTCTGTAGAGCACAATACGGAACACAGAAGAGTATATAAAGGAGTTATAATCAATGGCAATTAAAACAGGCACAACAACAGTAATAACAGATGCAAGAGAATTAACAAACATTACGAGTGCATCTGGTGTTTACGATTCATTTCATCCTTTAGCTGAAACTATAACCACTGTTGTAGATATGGATAAACCTGTTATGACAGTTGCTTTATCTCAAAATACATCTTTTACAGCAAGTAACTTGGCAACAGGAAGAACATCAGTACTTCTTTTGGACACAGGATCTGCTGGTTATACTCCAAGCTTTTCTTCAGCATTTAAATGGCCTAATGATACTGAACCTTCTTGGTCAGGAACAAGATATTGGCAAATTGGTCTTACTGCTTGGGATAATGCAACAATAAGAGTAATAGCAACTGGTTATGCAGGTGTTGGATCTTTATCTTCATTAGCAGGAACTACAACGACTGAAATAGTTCGTAGTCCTGATGATCTTGGTAGTAGTGATTTAACAGGACTTGCTACAGGCGGTCTTGCTTCTAATTATGCAACAAATTCTGTAACTTGTGATTGTCATGTAGAATATAAAGTATATTTAAGTGGAACTAAAGCTATAACACTCACTGCATCAGATGAAGGCACAGATATGACTGGCAATCTTGCTGGCAATACTTTCGCATATTGCACCGCTTACCCGCCAGGTTGGACGAGCGGCTCAGCAAATCAGTGGGAGAATAATACTGACACAGTAACAAACGATTACTCAGCTGGAGTTACTGAATGGCATGAAAGTTGGGATAGTCCGGATGGTGAAGGAGTATATTTTGTAACTTATACAATTAAAAGAGGTGGAGCTACAATATACTCTAGTATTTTATACCCTGGCAATCCTTATGTTTCCTCAAGTGGATATTCATATCTTAGAGGTACTCTAGTATCGTCATCAGGAAGCATTCAAGGTAATGGAGCCGGTACTGCAACTTATCGTTTAACATATACGCCGGCTCCGACAGTAATGTATAAATTTACTGCTACAAATAATGTAACGGGAATCAGAGCAGTTTGGAATTGCACTACCGCGAACGATGCATCCGGAGAAGTAGTAGCTTTAAGAACTTTTGACGGTGGTGCGTTTGGTACAGGTACTACTGATTCTGGCTGGAAAACTACATCGGGTGATATGAGTACTGGCATTACGCTTACTATAAATCATCCAGGGCCAACTGCTTATGATGAGGAGACTCATGTATATCTGACAGTTGGTACATTAAGCATATATGGTAGGGATGCTAGTTCAACAGATACGTTACTTAAAGAAGTAAAAATACAAAACTATACATCAGCAGCAAGTACGGGGTCACCATAATGGGAAAGGAAATACGAGGAACATATTCTCAACCACATAAAGATATCATTGACGGTGATACTATTGTTTATAATATCATTACTAAAGATTCTGAAGGGGAAACTGTATCGGTATGGGTTCCGAGAACATATTACGCAAATACAGAATTAGACGCTGCGGAGTTAACTGCCGCAAGAAATAGTATAGGAATAACAGATGGCGATTAAAGTAAATAATACAGTAATGATTAGTGATGGTCAAGAATTAGCAAACGTTACTGGGTGTTCAGGATTGTATGGAAGTTTTCATGGCCAAGCTACAGTAACAACTAGTAACATTAACTTTACAACTCCTCTTATGACATGTACAATGTCAGCAGCACAATCGTTTACAGAATCAGGTGGAGCGTCAGGTAGAACATGTACATTACTTTTAGATACATCATCAAACAAATATGCTCCAACATTTTCTTCAAACATAAATTGGGAAGGTGGGTCTGAACCAACTTGGAGCGGATATCAGCATTGGCAAATTACTTTTACATATGTTGCTTCTAATGATATTCGAGCATCTGCGGTAGGTTATACTGCATCTGCTCCAACAGAATCAGTTGGATTACATGGAACTTCAGGATCTCCTAATAGCACTGCAACAACATTTGGTTCAGCTACTGACCTTATATGTGGAATGAGATTTACAAGTGGCGGAGATGTTCAAAAATATACTACAGGTGTTGCGCAAGGTTCAAATACTGGTCTTTGGACTTATAGTACTTCACAATGGAATAACATTGTACCTTCGCAAACGTATTATATAAGAGCTACGAGTCATTCTGGAACATCTTTAAATTCAACTTATAGTTCATCAATTAACACTTGGAACGCATTATCATCTAGTCATTATTTTAGATATTTTATTAGCGGCCCAAGTAATAATGTAGGCTCATTAACTGGAGTTATGAAAATAGAAATTGCATCCGACTCAATCGGTTCAAATATACTTGCTACTGGTTATTACGAATGGGATATGAACGGGACAGCATAAGAGGATAAAAATGGCATTACCACATACACTTAATGTAATCGCAGGCGGAAAAATAGCCGCAGGCACTGGCGGAGTTGGAGGAAATGAGTACCCAACTTCTGGAGAAAATGTATACGACAGAGAAAATCCAAACGATACAGTTGAAGTTGTTATGTTTGCTCTTGGAACAGACGGTGATGCCGCGTCCGCTGATGCTGACTTGTATTTTGACTTTTTTTATGATACTCTCTTTGGAGGCTTTGTAGTAAGAACAACTGATAATAGTTCAGGTGCTAGCGGAACTAGTAACGCTACAGAATCAGAAGAATTTGATTATTTTACAACAGGAGGTACTAGAACTGATATGTTAGGAGGTTCTCGTATTCATTACGCAAACGATTCGGCAGTATCAGGAGAATCTTATCCTGGCCCAGTTGACTCACTCAGATGGGTTCATTCAGTAACAGATGTTCAAGATATAGGTACCAACACTGAAACATTTACTTTAAGTAGGTATCATTTTCAAGGTACAGGAGCTCCTGCGACTATAGGTAGTTATACAGAAGGTTCTTGGTTTAGTGTACATAATGTTGGTGGACAGTCAGGACTTGATGTTCCAACGGATGGTATAGGACTTAGAGCAAGAATTAGACATGAAGCATCAACATCTGGTAATGCTACTTCAAGATTACACAAAAGACACGTTTTTGAATGTTGGGCAAGATTATCAGGAAAGGACGACACAAAAGTATTTGAAGCAAAGATAGATATAGCCGCAAGATCTGACTCGACCTTCTAATAAATAATAAAAATAAAGAGTAAATTAAAATGGCACAACCAACAACAAGACAAGAATTCAAGGACTGGGTACTTCGCAAGCTCGGAGCTCCTGTCATTGATATTAATGTGTCAGATGAACAAGTTGATGATCGTATTGATGAAGCTGTAGATTATTGGAGAGATTATCATTATAATGGAAGTCAGCTTGTTTATATGAAACATCAAATTACTCAAGAGAATAAAGACAACGGTTATATAGATTTGCCTACAGGGATACTTGGTATTTCTGGAATCTTTAATATGCAGTCAAGTATTTCAACTGGTTCAGGTATCTTTAATGTTCAGTACCAATTTGTTTTAAACAATCTTGAAGACATCACTGGATATAATATCACAAACTATTATATGTCCATGTCTCATTTAGAGTTCTTACAAGAAATGCTTGTAGGTAAACCAATGATTCGTTATAATAAACATGTAAATAAATTATTCCTTGACACTGACCCAGGATTACTTGTAGTTGGAGAATATATTATTATTGAAGCTTACGATGTAATTGACCCAGCTACATATTCCGATGTTTGGGGAGATCGTTGGTTACAAAATTATGCAACTGCATTAGTTAAAGAACAATGGGGTGCAAACCTAACTAAGTTTACAGGTATGCAACTTGTAGGCGGTGTAACATTCAATGGAGAACAAATACTTTCCGATGCAAGGGAAGAGAGGAGATTAATGGAAGAAGAAGCAGTGAATAATTTACAACCTCTCAGTTACAATTATATTGGATAAGTAATGGCAACGAACGTATTTTTCAACAATTACTCTAGACTTTCAGAGCAAGAACTGATTGATGATTTAGTTATTGAATCTATCAGGCAGTATGGTGTTGATGTCATTTATATTAGCAGAGCATTTAAAGGTCGTGATGTAATATTTAATGAAGACGATTTTCCTGAATATAACGAAACTTTTGAGTTCGAGGTTTACGTTAAAAATAACGAAGGATTTGAAGGAGAAGGTGATTTCTTATCCAAGTTTGGTTTACAAATAAGAGACCAACTAACTCTTACAGTTGCTAATAGAACATTTGAAAGACATGTGACTCGAGAAGTTGTTGAATTGCTTCGTCCGAGAGAAGGCGATTTAATTTATTTTCCACTCAACGAAAAGATTTTTGAAATTAAGTTTGTTGAACATGAAAGTGTATTTTATCAAACAGGTAAGACACAAGTATTTGATATGACATGTGAATTGATAGAATACAGCAATCAAAGGTTTAACACAGGACGAACAGAAATTGACAATTACTTTGCTGATTATAATACCGACATAATTGTTGATGCAAATAATGCAACATTAACCGCACTTGCACAAACTGATGATAATGCAGGAAATCTAAACTTTGAATTAGAAGCTGATGGAATTATTGACTTCTCTGAAGTGGATCCTTTTAGCGAAAACATACAAATAAGTGACTCATAATGGCAATAGCAAATTACTTTTACAATTCGACGATTCGTAAATATGTTGCCTTATTTGGTACATACTTTAATCAATTAGAAGTTCGTAGAACAAGCACTGATGGTAATTTAAATCAGAGACAGATTGTACCTATCTCTTATGGACCATATCAAAAGATTTTAGCAAGACTTGACCAAGATCCTGCTATATTAGGTGGTGCAAGTTTTGATGCAAACGGTAATCCAATCGCAGGACAACCTTATGCTATGACACTACCTCGTATGGCTTTTGAGTTAACAAGTTTTACATACGACACCGAAAGAAAAGTTGCACCGACAAGAAAATTAAGAAAGACTGCTGTTGACGAAGACAACGGCAATAGAAGATTTGTATATTCTGGGACTCCATATAATATGGGATTCAGTTTATACATAATGGCAAAATATAACGAAGATGCTGTTAAAATATTAGAACAGATTTTACCGTTCTTTAATCCAGAATTTACAAGCACTGTGAATTTAATTGATGGATTAGAACCGATGGATATACCACTTATATTAAGTGATGTTACATCAGAAGATGTTTACGAAGCAGAATTTACGCAAAGAAGAAGTATACTATATACACTAAACTTTACAATGAAAGGTTGGTTCTTTGGTCCGGAAAGAGATAAAGGAACAATCAGATTCGTTGATGTTCGTTATGCAACTGATATAACAGCGAATTCTCCATTTGAAGAATTCCAAACAGGACAACCTGGAATGTTGGCAAATAATTCGCCGACTGATGACATTACACAAACCGTTGATTATAGCTTAATTGAATTTGACGACGACTGGGAATATATCGGAACGATATCTGATACAGAACCTAGTTAAGAAGGAATAATATTATGAAAATTGGATTTACTTGTAGTAGCTTTGACTTACTTCATGCAGGACATGTTCAGATGCTAAGAGATGCAAAAGAGCAATGTGATTATTTAATTGTAGGATTACAAATGAACCCTGCAGCCGACCGACCAAAAGAAAAGAACCCTCCTATTCAAAGTATCGTTGAAAGATATACTCAATTAAAAGCAGTAAGCTATGTTGATGAAATCATTCCTTATTCAACCGAAAGAGATCTTGAAGATATATTAGAATTATATACAATTCATGTTCGTATCTTGGGTGAAGAATATAGAGATAAAGAATTTACAGGAAAAGATATTTGTCGTAAACGAGATGTTGAACTATTTTTCAATAAAAGAGATCATAGATTTAGTACATCAGGATTAAGAAAGAATTGTGCTTGGACAAATAAGGACGGTGATTGGAAGATGACCGCCGAGGGATAAATAATACTATGAAAGATAAAGATGATAAAATAGCACAGGCATTGAATATGAGATCTTTACAAGAAGCTGAAGATGAAAAGCAAGAAGCCTTAGATAGATTAAATCCAGAGAAACTGCCTGACATTCCAACGAATTCTTTTTCAACCAATGAAGAAGCTGAACTTGCAGAAAGTGTAGATTCTGTGAAGAATTTACCGCAAGAAAGTGTAGTTCAACCTCCTGCAGTTATAAGTAAAGAAGCAGAAGAAAATTTAAAAGACATTGAATTAGCAAAAGCAAACATTGAGAATATTATTAATCTTGGTGATGATTCTGTTAAAGAAATGGTTGAAATCGCAAAGCAATCTGAATCTCCTCGAGCCTTTGAGGTTGTATCTACTTTAATGAAAACATTACTTGATGCAAACAAAGATTATGTTGAAATGTCAACAAAGAAAAGATACGCTAAGGAAGAAGAATCTCCATCTACTCAAGTTACGAATAATAATTTAATTGTCTCAACCGCAGATTTATTAAAAATGATAAAGGGTGATAACGAGGATGGATAGAGGATACCTCGGCAATTCATATCTTAAAAAGATTGGAGAACAAATAGAATTTACTCCTGAAATGCTTAAAGAGTATATGAAGTGTGCTGAAGATCCAGTTTACTTTGCTGAGAATTATATTAAAATTGTACATGTTGATAAAGGATTAATTCCAATGAATATGTATGATTACCAAAAAGATATTACAAGAAAGATTACAGATTCAAGGCGTGTTGCTGTATTAACATCAAGACAAGCAGGAAAGACTACAACAGCAGTAGCAGTTATATTACACTACATCTTGTTTAATGAATTCAAGACTGTTGCCATATTGGCAAACAAAGGAGATGCGGCAAGAGAGGTATTAGGAAGGATACAGCTTGCTTATGAAGCATTACCTAAGTGGATGCAGCAAGGTATTGAAGAATGGAATAAAGGTAATATAACATTAGAGAATGGTTGTAAGATTTATGCAGGAACAACAACGAGTTCAGCAATTCGTGGTAAATCTATTTCATTCCTATATCTTGATGAGGTTGCGTTTATTGAAGGCTTTAATGAATTCTTTGCTTCTGTATATCCAACAATTTCATCAGGTCAAAGTACAAAATTATTAATGACTTCAACACCTAATGGATTAAACCATTTTTGGAAAACTTGTAAAGGTGCCAGAGAAGGAACAAATGGATATGAGTTTGTTGAAGTAATGTGGTATGATGTTCCTGGGAGAGATGAAAATTGGAAAGATGAAACTCTCGAAGCTTTAGATTTTGACCAAGAAAAGTTTGAGCAGGAATATTGTTGTCAGTTCTTAGGTAGTTCAGGTACACTAATAAGTGGTGCCAAACTCAAAGAACTTGCTCCTTCTGTGCCAATACATGAGGCTGAAGGTATTACACAATATGAAGCAGTAATCCCAGAACGTTCATATGTTATGATAGTTGATGTATCGAGAGGTAAAGGTCTTGATTATTCGGCGTTCACTATACTTGACGCAACAGAAATGCCATACAAGCAAGTATGTGTCTTTAAGGATAATACGATAAGTCCAGTAGACTTTGCTTCTGTTATATATAGAATAGGGCTGATGTACAATGAGAGTGCAGTTTTAATTGAAATTAATGATATCGGTGAACAAGTTGCAGATATACTCTTTATGGATTACGGCTATGAAAATCTTCTCTTTACTGAAAACCACGGGAGAGCCGGGAAGCAAGTATCAAATTTTGGAGGGAAGAGAGCAGATCATGGAATACGAACAACAAGAAGTGTAAAATCAAAAGGTTGTTCTATATTGAAACTATTAATTGAACAAAATCAGTTAATAATACAGGATTATAACACAATACAGGAGTTATCACGTTTTAGTAAAAAAGGTAATTCTTATGAAGCAGAGTCAGGTTTTAATGATGATCTCGTAATGACCTTAGTACTGTTTGCATGGTTATCTGACCAACGGTTCTTTAGAGAACTTACAGATATTAATACCTTAGCAGCGTTGAAAGAAAAAACAGAACAACAGCTTGATGAAGAATTATTACCTTTCGGATTTATAGATACAGGAGATCCTACGCCAGACGAGCAAGGATGGATTGAATATAGACCAGAAAGAACATTTGAGATATAAATTTCAATTATTATAAATAAAACTGTGATAACTATAAAATAGTAAATAGATTTAAAATAGATAATATTAAAGGAGAATAATATGGCTTTTTCCGTAAGTCCTTCCGTAATTGTTCGAGAGGTGGACGCATCAGCATCGGTTCCTGCCATCGCAACACCACCTGCAGCAATGGCTGGTGTGTTTAGATGGGGTCCTGTAGGTGAAGCAATTCTTGTTTCTTCAGAGAATGAATTAGTACAACGTTTTGGTGAACCCAATGACGATAACTATGAAACATTCTTTGTAGCTGCAGACTATCTTTCATACGCAAACGCATTATGGGTTGCCCGTGCAGACAATGGAGCAGTTACTGCTTCCTCAAGTTCTGTTTCTTACCATGCAAATGGTGACATTAACGTCACAACATCTGGTTCATTTGATGCATTATATCCAGGATCCTTGGGTAATTCATTAGAAGTTGCATATGTTAAAGATACAAACTTTTCAACAGATATAATTGCTGCAGCAGAAATTCCAACTACACGAATCACAGGTGCAAACTCTGAGGTTATAGCAACCGCGCAAACAATTACATTTAACAGTAACACAATTTCATTTGAGGTAATTCCATCAAACGCAATTGATTTAGCAAATACTGAACCGGTTGTAGCAGGTGATATACTTGTTATTGGTAACGATTCAGTTGGCTATCAAGAAATTGTCCTTGACAGTATTACTGAAACTACAAGAGCTGCCGATGGTCAAGAAACTGCAAACACTGCATTAATTACTTCGCATGCTTATGACATAACTTTAGCAAGTCCTTACAGATTAACTGAAACATCTTTAAATAAGTTAAAAATCAGTAGAAAGTGGGCATACTCAAAATCATTTATAACTGCTCCAAGTACAGGTAATTATCATATCGCAGTTATTGACGAAGATGGTTTAATTAGTGGAGATGCTGGAACATTATTAGAAATATATTCTGATGTATCAACATCCTCAACTGCAAAACTTCCTGATGGTCGTACCAACTACTATAAAGAAGTTATTGAACAACAATCAGCTTGGGTTAAAGTTGCTAATACAACTCATTTTGAAGCTCAAACAGCGCAATATGAATCATTAGGTGTTAACGTAGGCGGTCTAACCGGCGACTTAGCTGATAACAGCGCAAACGTTGGTACAGATGGTAGAACAGAATCTACAGCAACACTTGCTGACTTAGCATCTGCTTATGATTTATTCAAATCTTCAAACGAAATTGATATATCATTCGTATTAGGTGGTAAATCAGACGATGCAGGTAATCTTGCTACATACTTGATTTCAAATATTGCTGATTACAGAAAAGATGCAGTTGCATTTGTTTCCCCTTCTAAAGCAGACGTTGTTGATGAATCAAAATCAGAAACTAAATTAGCAAACATTATTGCATTTAAGAACAGCCTCCCAGCTTCTTCTTACTATGTAATGGATTCTGGTTACAAGTATAGATACGATAGATATAACGATGTATATAGATATACTCCACTTAACGGTGATATCGCAGGTCTTTCTTCAAGAGTTGAACCTTTTGAATCTCCTGCCGGTTTCCGTAAGGGTGTAATCAAGAATGTTGTTAAGCTTGCTTTCAATCCTAACAAAGCTCAAAGAGACCAATTGTATAGTTCAAATATTAATCCAGTTATGGCTCAGGTAGGACGAGGAATTGTTCTATTCGGTGATAAAACAGGATTAGGTGCTAACTCTGCATTTGATAGTATTAATGTTAGAAGATTGTTTATAGCGGTTGAAAAGGCAATTGCCAATGCAGCCGAAGGATTCTTATTTGAATTGAACGATGAGTTTACTCAATCACAATTCAAAGGAATCGTTGAACCATTCTTAAGAGACATTCAAGGTAAAAGAGGAATTGTTGATTTTAGAGTAGTTTCTGACACAACTGTTAATACACCTTCGGTTATTGACCAAGGTAAGTTCAGAGCTAATATCTTTATTAAACCTGCACGTTCAATTAATGTTATCGAATTAACTTTCGTGGCAACAAGAAGCGGTGTAGAGTTTGATGAAATCGTTGGGTCACTAACATAATAAATAATTATTAAATAAAGGAGAATAAGAATGGCGTTTAATATTAATGAGTTCAAATCCCAGTTAACTGGCGGTGGTGCTCGAGCTAATCTTTTCCAAGTGCAAATTCTAAACCCTGTTGACCCGGTGGCTGATTTCAAAATTCCATTCATGGTTAAAGGTGCAAACATTCCTGCTTCCGATATCGCTTCTTACAAAGTGAATTATTTCGGAAGACAGGTTGCATATGCAGGTGATAGAACATTCGCTACTTGGGAAGTGACAGTTATTAATGATGAGGATTATCAAATTCGCAATTCTATGGAAGCGTGGATGAATTCTATTAATTCACACCAAGGAAATATTTCTGGTTTACCCCAGGATTATAAAACTGATGCATTAATTACGCATTTCAGTAAAAATGGAGATCCTCTTAGAACATATAAATTTGAGGGATTATTCCCAACAACCGTTAGCTCAATGGCAATGGGATGGGATACCGCAGCAGGTATTCAGGAATTTACAGTAAGCTTCGACTACGACTTATGGACAGTCGAAGGAAATACTGGTATTCCAACTACATAATTAAATAATAGGTGATATTTTGAAAATTTTTGGCTTTGATATAAAGAGGGCAGAGGAGGAGACCACTTTACCGGTTTCTTTTGCCGAACCCTCTAATGATGATGGAGCGATTACGGTTGGTAATGCTCTAGGTGGTTTTTATAATACGATACTTGATATGGAAGGTTCCGCTAAAACGGAATCTGAGTTAATTACAAGATATCGTCACATGTCAATGCAGCCTGAGGTTTCTCAGGCAATTGATGACATTGTGAATGAGGCAATTAGTGTTGATACAAATGATAGAGTTGTTGAAATCTCTTTAGGAGAAACAGTTTTATCAGATAAAGTAAAGAAGTCGGTTATTAAAGAATTTGATAACATACTTGCATTATTTGATTTTACAAACAATGCATATGATATGTTTTTCAAGTTCTACGTTGACGGAAGATTAAATTATCATATTATTATTGACCCTGAGGATGTAAAGAAAGGTGTTTTAGAATTAAGATATGTTGACCCTCGTAAACTAAAATTGATACGAGAAGTAGACAAGAAGAGTAAAGATAAGCATTCAGGAATACCTGTTAAGAAAGTTAAAAATGAGTATTATATGTATTCTGAAAACGGGTTTCAGAATGCGGGTACAGGAGCCGGTGGTACTTCAAGTACAACAGGTGTAAAGATTGCGAAGGACTCTATAGCAAGAGTAACTTCAGGATTGATGAATGAGAATAACAGTTTAGTATTATCTCATTTACATCCAGCAGGTAAAGCTTTAAATCAGCTGAGAATGTTGGAAGATGCTGTTGTAATATACACGTTAACAAGAGCACCAGAAAGAAGAATTTTTTATATTGATGTAGGTAACTTGCCAAAGAATAAGGCAGAGCAATATCTTAGAGATATGATGGCTCGACATAAGAACAAGTTACAGTACAATTCAGAATCAGGACAGATTACTGATTCTCGTAAGATGCTAACAATGACTGAGGACTTTTGGTTCCCTCGTCGTGGTGGAGAAAGGTCAACTGAAGTTGATACCCTCGCAGGAGGTAATGCACCAGGATTGAGTGGTAACGAAAACTTAGAGTATTTTCAACGCAAATTATATAAAGCGTTGAAAGTACCTTTATCGCGTTTAGAACCAGAGGCAATGGCAACCTTCGGTAGAACATCAGAGATTACTCGAGATGAACTGAAGTTTGGTAAATTTATTAGAAGAATTCGTGCACGTTTCTCATGGATATTCAATATGGTATTAGAGAAACAATTAATTCTAAAAGGAATTTTAACACCTGAGGAATTTAACGAAATCCGTAATGACATACGTTATGATTTTGTTAAAGATAATTATTTTGAGGAATTAAAGGAAGCTGAGATTCTGAGAGAAAGATTGAATACTTTAAGGGATATATCCGATTACACAGGAAAGTATTTCTCTCATCAGTGGATTACTCAAAACATTCTGCAAATGTCTGAAGAAGATGCACAGAAAATGGAAGATGAAATTGCAGATGAAAAGGCTCAAGGTGGACATGCAGAAGATGATGCATATTAATAATATAAATAAAAGTATAGTGTAAATAAAACTAGGGACTAAATATGAAAAATTTTAAAGATCTCGTCTCAGAAATTGCTCAACCAAAAGCACCTGAAGAAAGACGCTTTAAGGACCAACATACAATTGAGGTGATTAAACACCCTGTTGCTCCTGACCACGTTTTTACTGGTGAGATTCCTGGCATAGGCAATGGTAAGCGACCTGCTGACCAAGAAGGTGATACGAGTTACGACTTAGCTTATAAAACTAAAGTTGCTCAAACTTTGCCACAACGTGCAGGTGCAGGTAAGCAAGTTGCTGAACAAAAATCTATTACAGAAATTCTTGGAGTCAATAAAAAGAAAGACGAAAAGAAAGATGACGAAGAATCAATGGAAGAAGAATTAAAGGCTTCTTGTGGTTGCGACGAATCTTGTGAACACTGTGGTGGAGAACATAAGGTTGAAGAAATCGGTAAAGAATGTTCTTGCTGTGGTAATGAGATTAAAGGTATTGAGGAAGGTGGTTGTTCAGGTGATAAGCTAAATGCTGAAAAGAAACCTGTTAAAAAGGCAGAAACTAAAGAATCAGAAACAGATTCTGCTAAAACTATCGAACCTGAAGTACAAAAGAAAAAAGTTTTAAAAGGTGATGGTAAACCTAAAACAGGTCCAACATCAGTCACCATTAAAGATAGTAATGGTAAAACATTATCAATGACATTTAAAGAAATGTTAGCAAAAGTATCAACAGAGGAAGAATTGCTTGAAAGTCCCCAACAAGAAATTCCTATGATGATGAAACAACTACATTTCATTTGTTATGCCACTGAAGAAATCCAAGAATATCTAAAAATGGAAGGACAAGATCCTGAAGAATGGTGGCAAAATAAATTAGCAGAAGTATTTTCTAATGTTAAATCATTGTATGCTTATAGTAAAGGTGACCAAATGGTTAACGGTAAACCTTTATCAGCAGCAAAGATGTATACAGCAGCTTATGAATCAATCGAAGCTGGTGAGTTTCAATTACAAAATGAAACAGTAATTGAAGTATCAGAAGAAGATGCTAACATTTTAAATAATATGTTTGATGAATTAAATGAAACTAATACAACCGAAATGTATAACGTTCTAATCGCTGACGAAGCAGGTTATAACGAAATCCTTACATTTGCGAAGGAGAATCTACAATGAATTTAATTACAGAATATACAGAAGATTCAGTAGAGGTAATTACAGAAGCTAAAGAAGACGGCAAAAAGAATTACTTTATTGAAGGAATTTTCATGCAAGGCGATATTAAAAATCGCAATGGAAGAATTTATCCAAGTGCAACTTTAGAAAGCGAAATGGATCGCTATAATAAAGAGTTTATTGAAACTAAACGTGCTCTTGGAGAACTAGGTCACCCTGATGGTCCACAAATCAACGGGGATCGCGTTTCACATCTAATTACTGACATGAGACGAGATGGCAACGATTTTTATGGTAAAGCTAAAATCTTATCAACACCGATGGGGGAAATCGTTAAAAGCCTATTAGACGAAGGAGTAAAGATTGGAGTTTCGACTCGAGGTCTTGGTTCGGTCAAGGCAGGTAGAAATGGAGTTATGGAAGTGCAGAAGGATTTCCACCTTTCTACTGTAGATATTGTTACTGACCCTTCAGCACCAAACGCGTTCGTAAATGGTATCATGGAGAACGTTGAATATTACTACGATATCGCTTCTGGGAATTGGAGAGCTACTGAAGTTATTCAGGATATCCAAGAAGAAGTTGAGAAAAAGGTTAACAGAGTAGTAAAAACTATTGACGAAGCAACGGCAACAAGAATGTTTGAAACATTTATCCGTACTTTGAGAAATTAACTTTTTATAAATAAAAACAGTCAAGTTTATTATAAAGATATTTGTAAATTAAAAACAAATTTAAAGGAGAAAAATAATGGCAAACGTAGAAGAAAAATTCGTTGCTGATGATGGAGTCTCAATGGTCCCTGATGCTGTAACACCTGAAGGTGGAGAAGGTAAAAAGGACAAGCTGAAGAAGACAACAACTGACGAGCCAAAAGGAGCAGCTGACGGTAAGAAAGTAGTTCCTGGTCAAACAGATGCAGGCAAGCCTGTACCTACTGCTGAAGAAACTGAAGTTGACGCTGAAGTTGAAACAGTAGAGGAAGTAGTTGTAGAATCTTCAATTGAGTCAATCATTGAAGGCGAAGATTTATCCGAAGAATTCAAAGGCAAGATTAGTCTTGTATTTGAAGCCGCATTAAACGAAGAAGTAAATAAAAGAACTGAGACAATTCGTGAAGAATTAACTAAGTCTTTAGACGAAGCATTGGAAGAAGCAGTAACTGAGAAATTAGATACCATTTCTGAGAATGTTGATAAGTATTTAGATTACGTTGTATCTGAGTGGATGTCTGAGAATGAAATCGCAGTCGAATCTGGAATTAAGGTTGAGATGGCGGAATCATTAATGTCAGGTCTTAAGAACTTATTCGTAGAACATAATGTTACTGTTTCTGAAGAATCAGTTGACGTTGTGTCTAACTTAGAAGGACAAGTTTCTGAATTGGAAGGAAAAGCAAATGACCTCGTAAATGAGAACATTGAATTACAGAAAGAAATTCAAACTTTCAAAGCAGAACAAAAATTTGACGAACTTGCAGAAGGTTTATCTGAGAATCAGGTAGAGCGTTTGAAAGTATTGTCTGAAAAGCTTGATATTGAAGATTTAGAAGCTTATGCAGAAAATCTTCAAGTAATTAAGGAGTCTTTCTTCAGCGACAAACCTATTGTAGAAAATAAGGATGTTCAAGAAGAAAATGACGAAATTATTCTAGAAGAACAGGAAGTAACTAAACCAGCTTCTGATTACACTTCTATTAATGCTTTAGTTGAAGCTTTCAACACTAAGAAGTAGAATAATTGAATTTGGTTTTTTAAATTAAATTTAAATTAAATAAAGGAGATCCAAAATGGATAACTATACAAGACTAGTGGAAAAGTGGGAGCCAATTTTAGCGCACGAATCTTTTTCACCAATTAGTGATTCTCATAGAAGAGCAGTTACAGCTACTATTCTTGAGAACACAGAAAAAGCACTAGCAGAAACTGGTGACTTATCTGCTAACATGACTAGCTTGCTTTCTGAAGCACCTACTAATGACGTCGGTACAACCGGTGGATTTACAGGTGGTTCTGCTGCTGCAGGTCCTGGTGCAGGTTATGACCCAATTCTTATCTCATTGGTAAGACGTGCTGTTCCTAATATGATCGCATACGATATCTGTGGTGTTCAGCCTATGACTGGTCCTACAGGATTAATCTTCGCAATGCGCGCAAGATATGGTTCACAAGGTGGTGCAGAAGCAATGTACAACGAAGCTGATACAGACTTCGCTGGTACAGGTACTCACGCTAATACTTTACCTGGTGGTTCTGTAACTACTGGTACAGGTATGACAACTGCAGCTGCTGAAGCCTTAGGCGACGGTGGTGGCACAAACTATGCAGAAATGGCATTCTCTATCGAGAAAGTAACTGTTGCTGCTAAGACTCGTGCTTTAAAAGCAGAATACACAACTGAGCTTGCTCAGGATCTTAAAGCTGTTCACGGCCTAGACGCAGAAACTGAATTAGCTAATATTCTTCAAACTGAAATCTTAACAGAAATCAACCGTGAAGTTATTAGAACAATTTATGACGTTGCTGTTGTTGGTGCTGCTGGCGCTGCTACTCCGGGTACATTCGACTTAGACGTTGATGCAAACGGAAGATGGTCTGTTGAGAAGTTCAAAGGTTTAATGTTCCAAATCGAGCAAGAAGCTAACGCAATTGCTAAAGGAACAAGAAGAGGAAAAGGTAACGTTGTTATTTGTTCTTCTGACGTAGCCTCTGCTTTACAAATGGCTGGTGTGTTGGATTACACTCCTGCTCTAAACTCTAACTCTCTAGAAGTTGATGACACAGGTAATACTTTTGCTGGTGTTCTTAACGGTAGATTCAGAGTATACGTTGACCCATTCGCAGGTGCTAACTACTTAGTAGTTGGTTACAAGGGTTCATCTGCATTTGATGCAGGTTTATTCTACTGCCCATACGTACCATTACAAATGGTTCGTGCGGTTGGTGAAAACAGCTTCCAACCAAAAATTGGATTTAAGACACGTTACGGAATGGTTTCAAACCCATTTGCTCAAGGTGACGTTTCTAGCCAAGGTCTTGGAGCACTTACTGCTGATCTTAACAAGTACTACAGAAAAGTTACAATCGCTAACTTATTCTAAGAACTCGTTATAATAAGAAGAGTTTAGGTCAAACTAAACCACTTGAGAGGAATCCTTCGGGGTTCCTCTTTTTTTATTCCCAAATAAAATTAGTCCAAGGTTCATAACAACCAGAAACTCCAATTGCTGAATTGTCACAACCTCTTGCATCATCCCATAGTTCTAAGTTAACTTTATCAAACATCTCTTTTGTAAGTTTAACCATAGGAACATTTTCCATAAAGATTGCTGATTCGTAATCAATCGACATAGGCTTAACACTAATATGATTTTCTCCAAACTCCTTAATCATACCTACGTATCTTTTACCATCTTTAATAAACTGACACTGTTCAAAAGTATCTCCGAAAGTATCATTACCAAGTTTAGTCCATTTTTCAAATAATTTCATTAAGCAACCTCTCTATAACCAGCAGCTTTACCATAAAAGCCAAGTTTTTCTAATTTTAAAACAATTTCGTTAAAAGCCGCACCTTCAGAATCTTGCGGATAGATACCAACTGTCATTGGGTCATCAATGAATAATTGACATTGTTCCCAAGTTGGGTTTTGATTGATATAATCGTTGACGATTTTCTTTCCTTTTTCAAAAAGATTCTCATCTTTTGTTCTAACCTCAAAATCAACGATTTCGTAACCGTCCATTGTTAATGATGGTTCCGGTTGGTTTCCTAATATTCTTATTTCCATTTAAACTCCTTTTTCCTTAATATACAATTATTATACTCTATCTCACAACGAATGTCAATAGTTTTATGAGAAAAAAGTGAATTATTTTTTAGAGAAATAGGAACGAATTAAAAAGATACGTGTATATGCTACAATAGTCATTACAGCAGTGACCAGAGTGCCCAGTATGACAGGGTCGGTTATACCAAACCGTTCTATATAGATATAGAGCAAAAAGAGGTTTAGGGGGTAATTTATGGCTAGGCCAGTTGCGATTTGAAATGAAGTTTCTTTGTGAATCTTTTTTGTCTCTGGTTTCATAAGTATTTACCTACAAGATATCCTGCTAGGAATACAAACCAATCAAATATGAAATGCATTACAAAAGATAAAGCAAATATTTCTTTCCAATGTTTTTTACATATATTTAAATATTCTGCTAACCGTTTCATACCATTGCTGTCCACAATAAATTCAAGCAACCTTTAGTAAAAGCTCCTTCATACCAAAGTATTAACATTGCTAATATTGTAATTGCTGTAAAGCACCAAACGATTTCTCTTATTAATTGTATCATCTCTTTCATAATCTGGTAGCCCGTAGGAGAATCGAACTCCTGTTGCATGGATGAAAACCATGTGTCCTAACCACTAGACGAACGGGCCGAATAAAAAAACGGCGGACCTTCCATATACGCCTATCAAAGGTATGTTAAGATCCGCCTAGGTATTGAACTTCAGTGTCACAATCGTCATTTGGTCTTACTGCCTTTCTAAAGGACCTGATGACTAGTCAGGGGTTTCAAACTACCTTGGTGATTAGAATACTTTGTTAACGTAATTCGTTAAATAGTGTAGAATTGTTAATCGTAGTATTCTAATCTAAAAAACTTAAAATTCGTAGGTACGTCTCTCGGACTTATCTGTTACTTGTTAACTCCAGTCTCGGAGGTAGCAAACTACCTCTATACCTAAAGGAGAAAGATCCTAGACTGCCGTCTTGTGTCGGTTTGGGTGCAAACCTAAACCCTATCTCTTTCACAGTGCGCGGCTCGCAGCCGACTTCAGTATCGAGCGTTTCTTCATACACGGAGACGCTTTAATACCCACTCTATTGATTTCGTTCTGACCCGTATAATTACATGCATTCCTACATCGGCCTTCTCATTACTCTGTGAATATATCTGTTACGATGGGATATATTCAACAGCTTCAGCTGCCGGTCGGGTTGTCCACCTATATATTAGAGCCTTCCGATTGATAAGATCTTCTACTCGACTCAGGTTCTCTACTCACCGATTGTCTCTGTCGGTGGGGTGTTTCCCTCAATATGATACTATTATACTATAGTTTCATTATGATGTCAATAGTTTTTGTGAAAAAAGTTTAATTATTTGATAATATGAAATCTGCTACGTCAGAATCCTCGGTAGCTTCAACAATACAAGGAATTCCTCTTGCATCCATTTTATCAACAAAATCTCTTGCATGCTTATATCTCATCTCACCTTGGTCAATTTTTTCCATTGTGGATGGATTAATAATAGAGACATTAAATAATGTAAAATCGGTAATCATACTTCAGCAATACTCGACTTATGAATTACAGTTGATTCCAACCTACCATACTTATCGTATGTATATACAGTTTGTTGCTGATGATCTCCATGCACTTGAGTTGTTACTTTTACAACTCGCGTATCATATTCGACTTTGTTGAAATAATTGGTTGGCCACATTGGGCTGATAGGAGTAATTTCCATTTAATCATTTTCCTTTTGCTCGTCGTACCATTTAACTAATTCTTGGTCATCTCCCAATCCTTGAGTTCTAAGATAACCCATTTCAATTAGTGTATCAATTGTTTCTTGAGTGATTCTTTTTGAATGCTTAAATGAAGGAGGTTCATTTCTTGCCATAAACCATCCTACACAAGTAAATATTAAAGCAGTTAACCAATAAGTCCAATTATCCATACTAATCTCCATGTCTTGCTAAGACTGCATCGATAATTCTTTCTTGTATTGATTGCGTGTCATCATCTAAATTAGATGGGTTAGTAATTGCACTATCATCTTCAGTAATAATAAAATCATTTTTAATAGCCATTTTATATATTTGGTTTTCTGTCATAGTTTCCAAACAAGCTATTAAAAGATCATTTTTATTAATGAAGCCTTTGTTCGCATCGTACATTAATTGCTCTGCTATTTGTTCCATAAGAACTCTCCTTTCTATATTGCTAATTATAATTTAAGCAACTTCAGTCGCATTCCACCATTCAGGTATATCACGTTTTGACCATGTCATACTAAAACGATTTTGCTTTGTATGATAAAACGCACGGTATGATTCTACCGCATTTTCAGATATGCACTCTGGGTTTGATGCCATCGCAAGTCTGAATGGTGTTCTTTTATTTGACCTCTTTATATTTTCAGGAGGTGCCTTTAAGGCGTTTCTTAATTTGTTGTCGGTTGCATGTATCTTTCCATACCTATGTGTATATTCATCACACAATGCAACAAAATGTTTATAGTGCCAATTATAGTTGGCGGTATTTTCTCTTGTCCAAATAGTACACGGATGATTGAAATGACATGCTTTATACAGTGTCCTTTCTCTTTCTTTATCTTCAAGATAAAAATATTGTAGCATAGAACCACTTCTTGAAGGTCTACGTTCCATTATACCGTCTAACATACGATGAGTTGTTGAAAGCATCTGTGCAGATTCAATAACCATCTTAACAACATGTTTATCACATTGCTGTTGTGCAGCTAATATCGGATCTTCATCTAAAATAAATAAATTCATAGTGTCTATTATATCAAAAGTTAAACTAAATGTCAATAGTAAAAAAGCCTATTTCTTCAACACGGGCTTTTATGTATTCAGAAGCTTGTTCTAAACCTTTAATCAGCGATGCTATATCTTCTTTATGATACTCTGCAAATTTATCTACTCCAGGTAATTTATAGCTTTCTAAATCACGGTCAATTAATTCTTTCCAAGTATGTACTTCTTCCCATTCAGGCTCGCAATGGTCTTCAACATATATAGATTTTAAAATACCTTCCGGCCGAATCCAAGTACTATAATCAATCTCAAGCTCAACCTTCATATTCAATTCCTAAGTGTTCACCTTTACTAAAATGATAGCCCATTGATATCATAAATTTTTCTAATACTTCAATCATATCATCTTTGCCCAAATCTTTTTCCATTATGTCAATGGTGATTCGCGTATTAATTGAACTTTTATCTTCGTATGGATGGCATATCAATTGAATATACGGTTTCTCTTCAGCAGGTTTATGATTCCACGTCATTTACCTTTCCTCTTGTTATTAATTTGGTACCGCGAGTCGGACTTGAACCGACAAGGCCGTTAAGCCGAGGGATTTTAAGTCCCTTGTGTTTACCAATTTCACCACCGCGGCAAAAAGCTAAAGAAAAGCCTATCAGACGACAGGCTCTTCAGATTTGGTCAGAACGACCTATGATGCGTTAAGCATGGTGGCTGGGACTCTCCAAGTACCTTGAGGAGTCGAAACCTTAATGTTCTTTTGCATTACTTTTTCAACAACTCCGGAGATTTTTTCTCCTGACCTATTTACGAAGAATACGGAATCTCCAGTTGAGAAGTTTCCTGTTGCCATTTGAGCAACGTTAGTTTGATGTTGCTTGAACAAAGAAGCAACCATTTTAAAATCACCACCTTCCATCTTAGAGAACAAAGTGTTGATTTGCGAGATTTCAGTTTTAGTTAACATAATATATTTCCTTTTTCCAATTTATAGAACTATTATACTATAGTTTCTTTATGATGTCAATAGTTTTTTTAAGAAATTTCATTTTCTTGAGAATAACGAATTTCAGCCAAATCAACTTTAAGCTCAGAAATCATTGCCAAAGTTTCAGGAGGGAAATAATCCTTCCCAAGGTGGCTGTTAAGAGATAACATTGCTGTTTCAGCTTCTTGTAAAGCTATTACCTTTCGGTCGATGTTTTGAACGTTTTCCATATTTTCCATCTCTGTTTCAATTATTGAATGTATATTATGGCAGGTTTATCTTGAAATGTCAACAACTTTTTTCAGTTATTTTTAGAACTTTTTGTTATATCATTTGTGATTATTATTCACTCTAAAATGTCCTCTAGTAATCACAAATGATCATAGTATATTGTATCATATGCCAGAGTTTGGGCCTTTAGAAGTGCCAATTTAAGCTTTATGGTTTCGTATTGGTATGTTCATTGTGTATAAATAACGGTATGGAAGAAATATTTCAACTAATATCTGACGTTGGTTTACCTATTGCTGGCGCTCTTACAATGGGATTTTTTATATTCATTATTATTAAGCAAATCTTTGAAGGAATTATTGATAACATTGGTACACTAACAATGTTTGCCGAATCATTAGAGAACCGAGCAAGAACAATGTCAAATGAAATGGTCAAGATTGACCTTCTTGTTTCGAGTGCCTTAGGGTTAAACCCGGATATTGAAAGAGTGGCTCGTGCTGAAAATTTTGTTGAAGACGGAAAAGTTGACGTAAGAAGAGATTAAAATAATGGACATTGCGAATTTAGTTAATGAGTACGGCTTTCCTGCTGTGATGGTGGTAGGACTTGGGTACTTTGTATATTTTGTTTGGAGGTTTGTAAACGACAAGCTTCAGCCGGAAATTGATAAGCAACACATGGCTTTGATTAGGTTGATTGATAGAATGAGAATGCTTGACCAGGATCTTATAAGATTACAACAAAAGGTTGATGTTGTTCTCAAGTATAAAGAAATAGAAGAATTGAAGAAAAAAGGTGATAAAGATGGACAACAAGACTGATAAAGGTTTATTGTACTTAGGATGGTTTATTGTAATAATGTATCTGTTTTTAGCAGCAGGTAAAGCATACGGAGAACCTATCGTACACAAATTTAAAAATCCAAGTTTCAGCGGTGTTGGAACTGGTGCTCATTATCTCACTATCGAGAATCAAGAACATTCACGTAAGAAAGCAATCAAAGATGCTCTTGAAGCTGCAGAAAGAGCTGCACAAAGAGAATTAGATAATTCTACTCTATCAAAGTTTATTCGTAACTTGGAAAGTAGAATTTATGCTCAGTTAGCAAAACAGTTAGTAGACAATATGTTCTCTAACGATGATGCAGTAAGATTTGGATCTTTTACATTGGAAGGTTCAGTCGTAACATATGAAGTCATTACAAATGCAGACGGTACAGAATTTATTAAGATGACAATCGTTGATGAGAATGGAACAACAACAGTAATTGAAATCCCAGTAGGTACAGGAAACTTTGGAAGTGAGAATCCAGATGGCGGCTAAATTATTATCTGCATTTCTGTCAACATTAATTTTAGCAAGTTGTGCACAAATGCCACAATGGTCGGAAGGACCTGCGAATTGTGAATACGGACAAGGAAGATTTGCACAAGGATTTAATACCGATTTTGATAATGATGGTATTATAAATGATGATGCTTTAAGTTTTGGAAAACAACTATATACCGGTACTCGTAAGTATATTGAAACAAAACAGATTTGTATAGAACAACCTGAGGTTGTAAAGTTACCTGCATATATTGATTTACTGAATTTACCACCTGCAGAAAATATGCCTGTGGTTGCTGTTTACAATTTTATAGATAAAACAGGTCAAAGAAAGGATTCAGTTACAGGACAAAGTTTCTCCACTGCGGTAACACAAGGTGGAACAGAATTATTAATAGACGCTCTGAAAACGGCAGGTGGTGGAACCTGGTTCAGAGTTGTAGAAAGACAAGGGATTGATGCTCTTGTTAGAGAAAGACAGATTATTCGTTCAGGCCGTGATGAAGCGGCAAAGAAACTGGGCGAAGAACCAAAAGGTGTCGGACCATTATTATTCGCAGGAATGATAATTGAAGGAGGCATCATTGGTTATGATAGTAATGTAAAAACCGGAGGCCGCGGAGCTAGAACTTTAGGTATTAGCTTTAGCCGTCAGTATCGTCAAGATGTAGTCACAGTATCTGTGCGTGCAGTTTCGGTTCTTACAGGTGAGATATTATTAAATGTCCAAGCAAAGAAATCAATACTGAGTTACGGCTCAGGAGGAGACGTCTTCCGCTTTATAGAGCAAGGAACTCAATTGATTGAATACGAGGACGGACTTGGAAATAATGAGAGTGTGACATATGCGGTACGAACAGCAATTGAAGCTGCCGTGCTAGAGATGGTATACCAGGGCGACCAACGTGGCTTCTGGACTATTAACAATAAAATAGAGGAAGAATAATGAAAAAAATATTAGGCCTATCTTTATTATGTTTATTCTCTTTCAATAGTTTAGTGTTTGCGCAAGCAACTGATGACAATGAAATCAACATCGAACAGGATGGTGATACTCTTACTTTGTATATTGACCAATATGGTTATGGTAACAAAATAGGATTGGATAATTTCAGTTCAAGCTCAAGTGCTATGCCTATTACTGGTTCATCGTTAACATTTAACATTGACCAAATAGGAAATGAAAACTTGTTCTTTGGTACTTATGTCGGTGACAGTACAACTGTTAACGCTTTATTTACTGGAGATTCTAACTCTTGGGATTGGAACGTAGGTTATATTGGTTCATCTGATACTTCAACAATTGATGTTGATATTACTGGTGATTCAAATACTATGGACTTTGACCAAGGTTATAACGCAAGTGCTGAAAGATTAGATCTTGACTTAACAGTTATTGGAGACAGTAACATTTTTGATGTTGACATTGATGTCGACGACGCAATATGGAATATGGATATTACTGGTGGAAGTAATAATATTAATACATTACAGAAGGACGGTGCTGAGCATGAAATTAACTTGACTCACGTTGGTTCATCTGCTGATATTGATATTAACCAAATCAGTGGTACTTGTCCTACAGGTGTTTCTACTTGTAATGGAATAATTACTTTGGACATAGATTCTGAAAATGCGACAATTCAAATTAATCAGAAAGACAGTTCAAACGACTCTTAATTTAATTCTGTGTTCGACACTGCTACTTACTTCGGGAGTGGCATTGTCGAGCTCGGATCCTATTGGAGCAATCGTTGAACATAAAGGTTCAGCTTCTTTAATTAGAGAAGCAGGTGAAGAGCTTGTTGTTTCTGGTGCATTTGTTCCAGAAGTTGAAATGAACGACACGGCCGAAACTGAGAATGGCCGAATGCTTATTCAGTTCCTTGATAAAGCAGAACTCAGTTTAACAGAAAACACAAAGGTATACATAGACAAAGTATACTACGACCCAGATCCAAGTAAATCAAAAATGACAATGCGTATGGCATTAGGCACAGCTCGATTTGCGTCTGGTCGTTTAGGAATGGTCAATAAGAATAACATTGACATTTCAACACCCACGGCAACGGTATCAGTTCGTGGAACAGATTTCACAACAACCATTGATGAGTTAGGAAGATCACTTGTAATACTTTTGCCTGACCAATATGGTAATCCTTCAGGTATTATTGACGTAACAAACAACGGTGGGACAATAAGATTAGAGGAAGCCTACGCTGCCACAATGGTAAGTAGTCTCGATACTCCACCTACAAGACAAATCACAATGCAAGGTATTACACCTTCTATGATTGATAATATGTTTATTGTATCACCACCTCCTGAAGTAAAGGAAGCTATTGAGGAGGAAATACAAGATGATGCAAACCAAGACCAAGGATTACTTGATATAGATTTCTTAGAGTTTGATGGATTGGATATTGATTATCTTGAAGATGATGCATTAGAATTTTCAGAGCTTGACATTGATTATCTTGATGTTGATTTTTTAACAGACTTATTGGATGTAGTTGAAGAACTTGTAAAGACAACCGTTAAACTTGACGATAGTGCAATCGCAGGTTCTTCATTAGGGGCAGAGTTGCGTGGAGCAACTTTTGGATTAAATGCAGATTCACAATATAACATTTTTGAACAAAGTGGAAGGATTGTATTTTATAGAGATGTAAATGGTGTTATTAATATTTCTTTAGCATCTGATGCATCCGTAAAGATTGACACTTCAGTTGACGGATACGAAGGAATTATTGACCTCAACCAAGGACAAAATTCTATTATTATAATTAGACAAGGAGGATAAATAATATTATGAAAGACGAAAATGAAAAAAGAGCGTGGGAGATGTTTCGTAAATCAATCGGCCCACACATTTGGACTAGTAATGATTTATTCGTATTCTTTGGCGCAGGATTGTTATTTGGTATTCTAATGACCTTGCCATTAGTTGCTTTAGCAGATAATGTAATAACAATAGAACAAACTGGTGATAATTTAAATTTAGAGATTCAGCAATACGGTGCTGATAACGAAATTAAAATGTTGGACCAATATTCGTATATTAATGCATCGTCACTTGATTTATTAGTTGTTCAATATAATACCACAGGTCTTGATAACACAATAGTATTTGATGAAATCAGTGGAACAGGTAATGAAATTAAATTAGGTCAAGGTGTTGCTTTTGATAACACCACACAAGGTTGGAACTATGATGGTGCCGAAGGCGGTGGTCATTATATGGAAATAGATTTATATGGTAATGATAACTTTGTTGAATGGCATCAAACAAATCAAAGTGATGCAACTGACGGACATGATTTTAACTTACATGTTGCTGGGTCCGATAATTGGATAGATGGAAGACAACAATCTTCAGGTGCAAAAGAAGCAAACATTACACTTTACAATTCAGACAATACTTTAACATTCAGACAAAAAGGTGCCAACGCAAACCATACAGCAAATATTACTTTAGACGGTATTTACGGAACGGATGCGCTTATCAGACAAAATAGCACAACCAATCAAACATATAACTTATCAGTGGATTGTTATACAGTTGGTGGTTGCTCAGTAAGTGTGTTACAAGAATAATGGAATTAGATATTTACGGAAACCCAGTAGGAACAGTATATCGAGAAGATGTATGTCCGCCTGAATTAGTTTGTGTTCCAAGAGAAACTTTAGATGAAATGTTATACGGTGTCGATATGGAATATGTCGAAGAAACTGGAACAATCCAACCAATGGGTGACGCCGAAGCAATTATTGATTTCACAACAGATTTATTATTTTTAGATATTTGGACTATCTTAAACATGGCAGTCCCTCTTACTATATTTGCTGTTTATGGTTTGACATTATATGCAGCAGTAAAGTATATTCAAAAGAAGTTTAGTTAAATGAAAATATTAACCAAGTGGTGGACAGTCCTTTTGACCATCACAGGATTTGCCTGCCTACATATAGCAAATCCAGATTTTATACAGAGCATAGAGTATTCTTATTATGACTCCTTACAGCAAGCGAAAGAAGTTGAAGCAATTGAAGACATTGTCCTCGTCAACATCGATGAAACAGCAATCGCTGCCGAAGGTCAGTATCCGTGGCCTCGTGGTTCTGTTGCTGATTATATACGGAACGGTCCTGACGATAGCTTATATGTCCTTAATGTAATATACTCTGAAGAAGACAGATTCAAAGAAGATCATCTACTCGCGGAAGCAATGGCTGAAAAGGCGGTTGTTCTTGCGTCCGCTCCTTCACAACAAAAATCAGGTGGAGTCGGTACCTTTGTAGGTGTTGCCACCTTTGGAGAACAAAATGAAAATTGGTTATACGAATTTCCTGGACTATTGTACCCTGTGGAATCTCTTTCTTCTTGGGCTTTTGGTGTTGGCGCCACTGTTGCTGTTCCTGACGCACCAACCGGAGTCGTGCGTAGAGCACCACTCGTGGTCAAAGCAGCCGGGAATGCCTACCCATCTCTCGCACTCGATACATTACGAGTGTACACCGGTGAACCAAGTTACCAAATGAAAGTAGGCTCCAATGGAGTCGAATGGATTCGTATGGGTCGTCAAGATCCTATCACAACAAATAGTTTCGCTGAATTACCTATTGCTTTTTGGAATCAATTTGAAACACAATCTATAACAGAACCACTACCAAGTGGAAAGGTATTAATATTTGGTGTAACTGCAGAAGGTGTTTCTAATCCAGTTTCAACCCCAACGGGTGCAATGTATCCCCACGAAGTTCAAGCTCACCTAATTCAGACCGTCCTTTCAGGAGTTGAAATACAGATTCCCGACTGGAAGCCAATAGCCGAGCTCGGTCTTCTGGTCTTACTGAGTCTAGGTATCCTTGGAGCGGTCTATATCTTGCCCACAACTCTTGCGGTGATAATGAGTTTAATTCTGATTGGCGCCTCTTATGCATTAAGCCGTTATCTGTGGAATGATTTAATCTTTTTAGATGCGACCTTAAGTTCATTTGCTTCCTTAGTAGTTTTTGCTCAATCAAGTTTCAACAAATACTATTTAACATTTTTAGAAAAGCGCGCAATAATGAAACAATTTGCTGGTTATTGTTCGCCTGAAGTGGTTACTATTTTACAACAAAATCCTTCACTTGTCAAGGATGGAATGAAAAAAGATGTAAGTATTGTCTTTTCGGATCTTCGAGGATTTACTCCTTTGGGTGAAAGCTTTGGAGATGACGTTAAAGGACTGACTACATTGATGAATGGTTATATGGATGCTATTACACAACCTGTTCTAGATGCAAATGGAATGATTATCAAATACATTGGTGACGCAAGTATGCATATACATAATGCTCCGATGGAAGATGATGACCACGCAAAGACGGCAGTAATGACAGGTATTAATATGTTACGAGCAGTGGATAAATTTAATGATAAGATTACAAAAGAGGGAAGACCTCCGATTGGTATGGGGGCTGGTATTAATAGTGGTTTGGGTTATGTTGGTGAGATGGGTTCTACAAGTCGACATAGTTATGACATCCTTGGAGATGCTGTTTCAACGGCTGCACGAATTGAGTCTAAATGTAAAGAATACGGATGTTTACTTTTATTAGGAGAAGAAACAGTTAGGAGATGTAATCCTGAAGAATTCCTTTTCTTAAAAGTAGATGATCTTGCGGTCAAAGGTAAATCAGTTGGTGTTGGAATATATACAGTTCTAGATTTACAAAAAGATAAATACAATAAACCAGCAGAGATGCACAAAGCAATGCATTCAAATTATCAAAAGCAAAACTTTGATAAGGCGATAAAAATATGTAATGACCTCATGGATTGCTTTGAAGGACAAATGCAAGGTTATTATAAAATGTGGATTGAGCGTTGTGAGTATATGAAAACGCAAGATCTTCCGAAGGACTGGAATGGAGTTTTCATCGCGACCACTAAGTAGTTTATTACTAGGATTTCTTTTATTAGCAGTCCCGGTCTCAGCCTTTGTTCCAAAGGACCCATTTATTTCTGAAATCTCAGAAGCACGAAAAGAACTTATCAAAATGGGGCATGCAGCTCCTTACAATCAATTAACAGTTAAGAGAGTCGTAGTTGGTAAAGCAAGAGTAATGCCAAATGGTGCTATTGTTAATCTACCACACGGTCCTGATATGGTTCCCTCTTTTTACGCCTTACAACACGACCCAAAATGGCAAGTAAAAGAAGAACATAAATACTCAATAGACCACTGGACCGAAAATGAAAAACAAATCATAGATATACTTTTTTGGTCTGCTCAAGTACTTGATGTCTATTCAACTTATCGTGGATTAAAATATGATTGTATAACCGAAGCAAATCCATTACTACCAGAAGTACCTGAGATACATGAAATGGTAGGAATAAAACTTTTTGTTATTGGTGGACTTGGCGCTTTGTCATCTGGTGATGAAAATTTTTGGTATGGATGGAAACTTGGCGCAGGTTTAACAACAACTGCAGTTACATTAAATAACTTTAGGCTTTTAAGAAAAGCTGAAGGTCGTTGTAATAGACGTTAAGAAAAGGACCCATTACTGAGTCCTTTTAGTTTTGTTGTCTTAACCGAGTTGAGAGATGCTGTAAACCATTACGCCCATAAAGGTCGCAACTAATAAACACTCGACACAAATCTCACCATCTAAATTAAGACTAAGTTTTCTTAGCCTATTCATAGTAGTTCCTTTTTCAGTTTGAGTTTTGCTTTTGTCGAGCTTCGAGCCAGAGCGCCTGTCGTATCTCGTACATAGGATTATGTTTGAGATGTAAGTATGACATGAATAAGGTAAATGGAATTAAAATTAATAACTCCATTACCTACCTGTATGCCACGGTTGAACCCAATACTTAAAGAACGTTCTTGTCCACCCACGAGTGAAAAATTTACGTATTCCTTTAAATAACATTTGGGCTGACTCCTAATATTGAAACACAAAAAATACTAACGAGAACAAAAAGCTCAAATCGTTCTTGCATTTTTTCTTTCATTATTTTCCTTTAGGACAGTTACTTCTTATAATATACTCAGAAGCTTTTTTAGCTTCTTTTTTGTCTAAGAAGGAGTCTCTGTTTTTATCAGCGTGTTTAAAAAGAGATTCTTTTACTACACAACCTGACGCTTTTAGCTCAGGTACACTGATTAGATTGTCACCATTTAAATCAAATCGTTCCATTCTCCAGTCAGCGTATGCTGGGATTGCGATTAAGCATGCAATCAATGCTGTCATAATTTTGTTCATCATTGTTCCTAAATATATATAAGCAATCTGTTATTCCAATCGCTTACAATTGTATATATAACCGGAATTGATAATGTATTATAAAAATATGAAATAATTGTAATATTTTACAGAAATGTTACATCTTGTAAAAAATTCCTTCTTCCTCAGAGATACACTCATCATAAAACTTTTTAAGAGGTTCATATTGATTACGAATCTGAACTGGCATTACACCACCAGAATCTATAACCCACTGAATCTCTCTTGCTAATTTTCTTGCGAGTTGTATTTCTTTTATGATTCTTTCGTCCATAATTATTGCTTAAACGCTGATATTGCTTTAATCTTAAGGTCGTTAGTCAGCGTTATTAAATCTACGACTTTAAGTGTTTCGTGGTTCTCCGCGAAATCATTTGTTGGGTCAAGACCTTCAGTGATTACTTCAATCGTTAACAATGCACAAACATTATTTCCGTCAATAATAATCTCTTCAGGAATAGCAGTGATCCTCAATACAGAATTAAAGATTTGTTCGTTTGCTCTACATACAGGCAATAAACCTTCAGCAGATATATCCCAATCTGTCAAAGTAACATCTTTATCAAACATTTTCTCTAAGGTATCAATATCCTTATTACTAAATGCGTCAAAGTATTTACGAATTACATCTTCTCTTGTTGCTTGTTCAATAACACTCATTTTAAGTCTCTCCAATCTTTCAACCATTTAGAACCATCACGTTCAGCATCTAAAAATACTGCATTCGTAAATGCAATAGGTAATAGAACACCAATATGAACAACGATACTTGTTATAGTAGAATAACCTAACCATCCCATATAGTAAGATGCAACAAATCCAAAGTACACCGACCACATAGTAAACAATACCAACATAAAGTAGGTTTGTAAACTTGGATCTGGAATAAACCTCAAAGGATTATACTTGGCATTCATTACAAGCCTCCAACTATCCACAACAAATAAAATTACTTTCTTCAACATATTCATGCTACACTCCTTACATGTTTACAATCACCACGGAACTGAAATCCTTTACAGTTACATTTTCCGTCGATAATATAATAAGTATTCCCATTACTTCCTGGAACAGGAATACCTCCGAGATTATTCTTTTCTTGATAATCTCCAACCTTTACAAACTTACGTCTTGACTTTGAAAACTGCTTAAGTGGATTTTTAAATACTTTAAGTTTACCACCTGCAGCTTGATGAGCAATTAAATGCCCAGCTTGATTTACATGATAGAAACCATTATTGATTTTCATATCATTCCAATCAGTGACTTCTTTCAAAATCTCAATCATTCATAAACTCCTCAATAAGATCTCCGCCTGCTGTATTGAACCACACTGCACCTTTATGAATATAATCTATTGCATAATAGAGTGGTGTCCAAATAAGAGCCAAAGGAACGACTAATAACAATTTACTAACTCGTTTCCAATTCACTGACTTAATACTACTTACAACAGCGTCAGCTGCGGTAGTATAATAATCAATAAGAGGTTTCATGTATTATCTCCGTCAAAATATTTTACTTTACTCTTATCAAACACTTTATGATAAGTTTTATTTAAAAGACCACCTTTTTCCCAAAGTAAAGGGATATGTTTCTTTGCGTCCTTCTCAACAGACATGTGACATCCGATATAAGTAAGAACTAGTGCAACTAAAAGTAATGCACCTGCGAATATTTGATTTAATATATCTTCCATTATTTTACCCAAACCTTATTATACTTAGTAGGCATATTCTCACAAGAGAACAATTCTTCAGTATAATTTATTACTTTAACACACTCGTTAGTCGAATGTGATACATGTACATCAGGAATATCTGTATGTACTAAGATAGCAAACACAAAAACGCATGATATGATTGCCATTGAAATAGCAGTGTATAGAATATCTTTCATTACGCTGCCTCCAAAAATGATTGAAGTTGTTCAGAGGAAAGCAGAGCACCATCCTCCATCTTAAACTGACAGAAGTAATCTTCTCTCTCACATCTAGGCAAGGCAGTCCAGGTCTCAACCTTTTCGGCAATTTCAGACCTCATGTAGCCATACTCCGGGTCGTTCTTATAGACCCTCTTTGCGAAAGCAAGATCACCACTAGGCCTCATATTGAGGTAAGTAGGAGTCTCCCAAGGCTGAATGTGATCCTCGAGTTTGAAGTCAGCTTCATCAACGACTTCCATATCAAGAATGTATTCCATAGAAGCATCGTTGCTATAAGTGACCATCGCCTCAAGCTTATCCCAGAAAGTTGAAAGCTGAGCCTGGTCAGCGGTAACATCATTAACGATGTAGGTGTCACCACCCTTGAACTTCCAATAGGCATCAGCGCCTGTGCCGAGGGTACCATCCTCGTTCCAAGCGTAGTTTTCTTTGTATTGAGTTTGAATAACGATTTTCATATTTTCCACCTTTTCCATAATTTATACAACTATTATAATACATTCATAATGAAATGTCAATAGTTTTTATGAAAATAAACTAACTTTCTTCATCCTGTTCTTTATCTCTAATCTTTTCAACGATTTGAATAAGATCTTGGATTTCTTCCGCATCCCTTTGCGTATCAAGTTCAATTTCTATCTTAATTTTCATAGCTTCTTCCTTGCTTCCACATAGCGTCAGTTAGGTACCTATGAATATAGACATCAACTGCACCAGCATTTTCCATTCCACCAATTACATCACCGAAAGAAGTATAACCTACTTTTCTTCCAGTCCTTGCATTAGTAATTTTATTAATTGGCTTTCTTGCTTTCAGAGTAGTTCTGAATCTGATATCTCTACCTCTTTGGTCCTTTGCTTTGTAATACTTTAGTTCAGCATTCATGCTTTTCACAACATCTTTAATTGCATCAACCTCAAGCATATCACCAGCACATTGCGTACTGAATGTTCCTACATAAGCAGGAGTTCTTGGTTTTCCGTTAGCATCAAATTTTATCATAATATATCCTTATTTAATTTATACAACTATTATACCATAGTTTCATTATGATGTCAATAGTTGTATAAGATTAAATTCCATGAAAATGGAAGCCGCTTACGCAGCCTCCGCCATTTCAACTGCGATGTTGAGAGCATCAAGCTTTCTTTTCGCGTTATGTCCAAACCAAGCAGCCTCAGCTCTTGTATCAGCAGACCTTCCCATTTCATGGTCAGTCATATATGTTACTGCGTTATAAGCATTCCACCATGTTCCTGGTGCAAACTCAGCTCCTGGTTGAGTATCAACAATTTCCAAAGCTCTTTCAGCAGTTCTTGATAGAACCTTGTCCTTCTGATTTGAAGTACCAAATACTTGAGCAAGGAATGTCTTGAATGCAGAATCATTATACCTTTTAGAACCAAGGAACTCTGCAGCTTCTTTGAACTGTTCTACTCTGTTATGAGAAATACCAAGTAACTGCTTAACAGTATCAGCATTGAACTCAGACCTGTGAGACATTCTTACAGCAGGTTGACCTTTTTCAGTCAAAGCCATAGACAATGTGTTATTACACACAACTCTTGTCATAATAAACTTAACGTCAATAGATTTTCCATATACATGAGGATTAGAGAATAAAAGATAACCTTTTACTTCATCACCATTAAATAAGGAAAAACCATCTTTGACATCAGCGGCTGCGAATACCATTTGACCATCTTTCAATGACCCTGCAGTATCCATGACCATGTCACCGTTAGCAACGAATTCATTAAAGAACTCAAATGCTTCCAAGTTTTGACAAGGTTTCCAGTTACCTGAAACATTCGTCAAGATTTTTCCATCAGTATCACGAACTAACGCTTCCTGACCTGTCTCAATCTTTTCACCGTTAAGTTCAATGAAAGATTTTTGCTTTGAAACTGTCCAATCAAGATTAGCAGCTTTCATCATTTCTATCGGAGTCATATCATCCGATACCGGAACACCTAGACCGTGCCAAGGGATTCCTTTACTTTCACGATAAGCCATTGCGGCTTGACCGTTTACCATTTCTAATTCATGTGCCATAGTTATACTCCTTTTCCATTCATTAGTTATTAAAATTCTCAGTCCAAGCTTTGAAGATCTCGTAAGATTCTCCTTTGCTTAAACCAAACTCATCCTGAAGCACCTTAGGAGCGCCGAACATATTAATAGTTCCTGACTCCCTCAGAGCATCCAAAAATTCAAAATATTCATTAAGCGACATCAGAAAGAACTCCTGTAATTCCTAGTAACTTGAAACCCCAATCACAAACAATGTAATGATCTCCTGTGTCCTTCTCTACGATGATATCACCGACTGAAGTACTGTGACCAGGTTGGATTGTGAACACTGCATCAGGTTCGTCCCATAGGTTAGTGATTTTAAATACGTGATCCAAGCTTTGCGCTTGAACTTCAAAGCAGTCTTTGTAGAAGGGAAGACTGTTTATGTCGAAAGTATCTTCTTCACTGAAGTGCATAGTTTCGAGCTTTGCTTTCCAAGCTGGTGATTTCTCCTCAGCTCCACCCCAACCATAAAGGTTTGGGTATTCTTTTTCAGATTCTGGGATCTGAATTTGTTTAACGATATAATTCATATTTTCCACCTTTTCCATAATTTATACAACTATTATACTCTATCTCATAACGAATGTCAATAGTTTTAAGCAACTTTTTTCACAAAATTTGCATTTTTGTTATACCTACCTCTACCAGAGTATCCAACAAGGTTAACTGCTTCTCTAGGAGATAGTTCGTTTGAAACTTTAAGGTATTCCTCAACAGTATAGTTATCAACTAGACAATTAATCCATGACTTGTAAGGAAAAGATCCATATTTGTTTCTTGCGATAAAAGCAGGCTTTACTTTACCTACCCAAGAAGGGTGACAGTCAGGATGGACTTCATCCATTGTTTTAGAACCGACATAATCGCCTCTATACATTAAATACATACCATCCCAGGTAAATTGGTTCTTGTCAAATTTAGTCATAATTTCCTTTCCTTTTTTCATTTTATACAACTATTATACACCATCTCATAAAGAATGTCAATAGTTTTTATGAGAAAAAATGAATTATTTTGGAATATGGATAGAACTAAAAGGAATAAGGAGATCCAGTCGTTATTTAACTGGATCCCAGGATTCGTCAAGCATTGATTGCGCTTGACCTTTAAGGATTGGGTCTGCCTTCGTTAAAACATCCATCATATATTGTTTTTCATACTTATATGCTTTATGGAAGAACTTTTGGTCATGTGGGATAATAGTTTGACTGTTGTGAATTAAGTCGGCAACTTTTATCGTTTGACTTTCAGCAGGTCCTAGAGCAAAATGGTCTGCATCCATTTTCTTGCGGAACGCACGGTTCCCATCTTCCTTTTCGGAAACGTTTGTGCAATAGTGAACATATTCTGCTACTGTGGTACCAAATGTATCTTTGATTTCTCTAAATGTAACAGGAGTATCTTCAACTACGTCGTGAAGTAAAGCAGCAGCAATCATCTCAGGAGTATGTTCTACTGTCTCTACTATTTTTGAAACGCCAATAGGATGTATGGAGTAAGGTTCTCCTGTATACTTCCGTCTTTGACCATCGTGTGCACGAATGGCCAACATTAACGCTTCTTGAATTAATTTTGTATCTTTAATCATAATTCAGCTATTTTAATCTATTTTCTTTATGATGTCAATAGTTATTTATTATTAATGTAATACTTGACTACCTTCTGCCACTAATCCATCAATCATATCAAATGTTTCTTCTCCATGTCCTGACTTGATTATGTCAACAACAGTAGGAAATTCTGACTCTGTTTCAACTTCAAGTGTTGAAAGCTGTCTTTGCTTTCTTGGAGGAAACATATCAGTTATATAATGATGAGCTGCACGTTCAGTTTTAAATGAGCAACATGTAGTTAAGCCAAAAGGATTGTTCGCAGCAAAGCATGCATATATTCTACCATCCTCTTCCATACCTAAGTCATATCCGTTATATGTCCCTAAGAAAACTCCCATGTTAATATCAGAGATTATGTACCTTTTCTTTTTCATATAATTCTTTATATGTTTCCCTTACAGCTTTAAAGTGGTCAATGTAATCAGTCGTATTAAATTCGAAGATTTGTGGATCTTCATTATCAACACCAATAAAGACAACACCTTTTTTAATTTGAGTACCTGTCATTTCCTCAAATGCTTTTGCATAAAATGCAACTTGCATATAATAATTGAGAATCCATTCTTCTTTCTTAAGTTTTCTTGATGTCTTAAAATCAATGACAGCAAGTTCACCTTCCCATTCTCCGATACAATCTACTTGCCCAGCAGTTTGTAATTCGTTAGAATATAAGAAACATTCTTGGTACCATATATTATTTATCTTATCATCAAGAACTGGTTTCATCTTATTAAACATATCAATGTTCGCAGGCATATGTTTCTTTTTATAATCTGGATCGTTATCCAAATAATCTTCACATAGTTTGTGTACTGCAGTTCCACGACGTGCGGCTTGAGAAGAGATACGATTTGCTTCTTCTTCTCCGACTCGTTTACGCCATGCCATTAGAGATTCTTTTCCAAGAATACCTAATACTGTTGTGACTGAAGGATAACCTTCACCCGATGGAGTTTGGTAAATACGTTTACCGTCTACATTTGCTCGTGTAAGTTTTTCGAGGACTGGTGCCTCTGAATTGTGTTCAAATAATTTCATAATATAATCCTATGAAAGGTTGGGGATCCGAAGATCCCCTTCCTAGTTTGTTAGGCAGTCATTGCTAAAGGCGGCCTATATGATTGTTTCTCCTTTGCTATAATATATTCTTTTACTAAACCACTTCTTACGATATCTTCAATTCCAAATTGAACTATCTTAAAGGAATGGTCCATCCTTTTTAATACATTAATAAAGTCGGTAAGACCGGATGTATCATTCCGATTCCTACTCCCAGCAAGATCATCTTGCGCTGTGTCACCACAGAATATGATTCTCGATGTTTCACCTACACGAGTAATAATACTATCTAACTCGTGATATGTCATACTTTGACATTCATCTACAATAATAATAGAATTATCAAATGTAAGTCCGCGAACGAACGATGATGTCATAAATTTGACGGAATGCTTTTGTTTTAGTATCTCCCAAGCATCTCCTCTGCCAAATAAGTTATTTACAATATCAGCATAAGGTACTGAATAGACGGCTTCTTTTTGAGCCTGGGTACCTGGCATAAAGCCTTGTTCCCGTGTCTGAACCGCTGAACGGACAATTATAACTTGGTCATAATTATCATCATTTAAAATGTCACTTAAACCAAGATATAATCCACACATTGTTTTTCCTGTGCCTGCTGTTCCGATAGCAGCGATATTATATCCAGCATTATAGCTGTCGAACATATCCTCTTGAGTCGTGGTCATTGGGGAAATATTTCTCATTGAGAATTTTGTATCCAAAGTTCCTTTTTGTTTCCTTTTCAATAACCTTTTCTCTTTTGGTGATAAACGACGCTGTCTTGACATAATTAATCTCCTGTTTGCATCAACTATGGAGATAACAAAAATCTCAATTATTTCCAGTCGTTGATTTTGTTTCCTGTGTATGATTTGTTTTCCTTCATAGACGAAAGTAAATCACGAAAACCTTGGTCAGGTTTCATTCGACCAAGGCGCGCAGCATCAATCACGGAGTTGCCGCTAGAAATTATTGTTTTAAGATGGGGGTTTTCTTTGAGGTAATCTTCGCGAGCTGAGATCTTCATGAACTTCTCGAATTGCTCGCCTGTGTTTGTATCTTCAAATGTATACGTAGGCATTTAGTATCCAATCCTATATTGCATATTTTTATTTATACAATTTCTTCGTAGATTTCTTTCCAAAGCCTAACTTTTCTTATGTCAGGATGGTTATAATCATCGTTGAAATCGTGTGCAATCAGATAAGATCTAAGACCCAGATTCAGACCGCATTCTGCGTTTTCAGGTTTATCTTCAACCCAGATACAACCGCTATCTTTGTAAGGAGCTAATCCATCGTCCTTATCTGCACCGCAGTCAAGGCAAACTACTTTCTCAAATACACCTTTACCGAATAAAGTTTCGAGATTTTGTTCTCTTAATTTACCGGCATAGTAATCAGTACTGAGACTAGTAATACAATGAAATACATAACCTTCGTCATGTAATTTTTTAACATATTTAATTGCATCTCTTAATCCTGGTAAATATCCGATTCTTGCAGATTCGTTAAACTGTCTGATTAGTTTCTTAGCTTCGGCTTTTGTAATGCCAAATGTCTCGGCCACTTCATATTGACCGTGTACCTGCATAATATGGCCTTTATCAGCCATAAAGCTGTAGAAAGCATATTTCCAATCAAGGAGTACACCGTCACAGTCTACAAGTATTAATTTATCTGTTCTAAAGTTCATTTTTGTCATTTCTTTTTCCATTTCAAATTATATTATAACAAAGAATTGACCAAATGTCAATAGTTTTTATGAAAAAAAGTTTTTCTTTTCGGATAGCTTTTGTTTCCGAATGTTCCTAGTTTCATTCTTGGAACTTTTATTCCTTTTATTGTCTACTTTTTTGTATTCATTCCAATCGTTGGAATCTGCGCTTACCTTCTTGCGCCTAGACATGGTGTTTTTCCTTTTATTTAAATCCGAGTTCCGGAAGAGGTGTTTCGAAGAGACCTGGAAAAGCAGCTTCAACAGTCTTTCTTGTAAGTCCTTTAACTGGAGTATGAGAAATCATATTCTCTGATAGCAATTTTGCATCTCCTGGATAAAGATCTTCAAGTAGCTGAATGAACAACGATTCGCGTCTCATTTGGTTTAGGTTATCATAACCACCGCCTTTGAAGAAAATTCTCAAACGTCTTGCTTCTCTATACAACATTGTGTCTAGGTCAATCAAGTTATTTTCTTTATAAGGTGGCTTTGAGTCAGGTACCATAAATTCAATGTCTTCATCATAAATCAAACGAAGAACACCTTTAAGTGGTACTGATTCATATTTCTGTAAAAAAGCAACTTTCTCTTTTACTGTTTTTTGTTTTACTGTGCCGTCAATAACGTCACACACTGCATCTCTAATCATAATTAAAAATCCTGTAAGTCTCCGATTAAGTTTTTCAACTTTTTCTTTACGAAGTAGTTAAACAGTTGTGATCTGCCAACTTCTTCTTGGTTATTATATTCATTGAGGATAATCTTTTGATATTCCTCAGGTATCATAGTCAGGTCAATCATTTGTTTATTACGATTATACCTTAACTTAGTCTCCTCATCCATTTGTTCTGGAGTATTGGTGAACATTTCAATTCTTTTCTTTGTCATTGGCTTTTGTCTATTACCGACTGCCAAACAATTATCTTCACTCAATATATTTGGAACACCATCACCAGTGTCACCTTTTAATATATGTTCGGTTATATATTGCTGAGGATTTGCATGTCTTACCCATTTCTTTAAGACCGGGTTGTATTGGTCAACATTTGCGAATCTTTGTAATTGAATGAAATCCTTATCTCCTGAAAGAATCAGAATCTTTTCTGCTCCTGTATTTAATTCAGTGCCATGTTCCATACATAGTGTTGCGATAATATCATCAGCTTCACAACGGTCAACATATACTACCTTATATGGAAAGAACTCTTCAATCTCTCTACGGATTTCATGGATAACATCAAATAGCATATTCCAATCAAGTTCTGATTCGTCTCGATTCTTTTTACGATTTGCTTTGTAATATGGAAAGTAATCTTTTCTCCAAACGTTTGTGTTATCACAACAGAGAACAATCTCTCCGTATTCTTTGTGAAACTTTTTGCGATTGAACCTAATAGAATTTAGGAACATATGTCGGAGAAGATTTTCATCAAGTTCGACATTTGTGTGATTACCAATACCTGCGAAAAGACTCGCAAGCATAACCTGGTTATAATCAACTAATATCATAATATGTACTCATAATTTATTTTGTAATGGATATTTTAATCTAAATCTTCGTCGATGTCAATAGTTTCTTCTAAATTCTTTTTGAGTCCACCAGATAGGCGATCTGGGTCAGAATCCAATATCATAACATTATTTTCAGCAAATGGTTGTAATTGATGCTCTTCACCCATTGTTTGTAGATGTAAAGAACGAATTGCTTCAAAGATAAGAATCATAGAAGGAAAGTACTTATCCATGTTTTCATCAAAGTCGCAACCTGCTCTTGCCATTTCTCCTAATACATTTTCCCATATAATTTCCGCAAGTTCCGTAGAATACGATTCTTTATATTCGCGAATTCTTTCTGAAACACTGACTTGGTCAACTGGTGGATTTGAATGTATATTTGGAAAAGGTATTAAGTTATCCTTGTTTTTGGTAGACATCACCGATGTTCCTTAGTAAAGTATTCCACATAGTGGCAAATGAAGCAACTGAGTTTCTTGCTAGGTTAAATCTGTCAGAGAAAGTAAATCCATGGAAATAGTTAGGATCGTTTTTCATTTGTGTTAGTATTTGTCTTGTCACAGCAAAAGCATAATTTGCATGATGATTCATATCTTCATTCCAATCATACATAATTGTTGCATTAGCACCTGTCTCAGGTAATGCTCCATAATTTGGGTGAATACAAATCATTTGCGATTTGATTGCTTCAAGTAATGCAATACAAGATGTTTCTTTCCAAATATTTGGATATAAGAAAATATGAGATTTGTCTAAAGCTTCGAGAACTTCATCATTTGATTTAACACCATGATAAGTCATTTGTTCATGGTCTTCAATTCTTTGGAACATTTCTTTATATGCTTCGTTACGTTCTTCCCAACCATAAATCTCAAATCCTGAGAATACGTCAAGATGAATATTATCAAATTCTTTACATAGAGTTTCAAAGATAGGAACAAGTAATTCTAATCCACGATGTGGAGTTGTATGATAGACGAAACGAATTGTTTCCATATCTTTTTCTTTAGGGTTGTATTTCACTTCAACTGCGTTATGAATAACTGAGCATTTTGAATAAGGAATACCAAATCTTACAATGTATTGGTCACGCTGCCATGCAGATACAAATACAAAGTGATGGAATTTTTCCCAACCACCTTCTTTTAAGATTTTATTTTCAGGATCTTCTGCGAGGTCATGACACCAAAGTACATTTGGGACATCATCATATAATTCTCTTGGTCTTGATAAATGTACTGCTACTTTTTCTAATACTTCTTTATCAATATTATCAATTAATCGCTGTCTCATCATTTCAGTTCCGCCTTTTGAATTCTTAGACAGTTCTGTTTCTACAACTTCACCTTTATATACACAACTCATTATAATTCTCCATAAATTTTATGTGATTCTCGTTCATTATCAAATATGCCATCAAGTGATAACCATTGACCTTTCTTTTCCCACCATCCATCTAAGAACTCGTAGGAATAAAAAGCTGAACTTGCTTGTTCGTTATAATAATATATATTCTTAGACCTAAAGTCAGTTACATTATGGTTGAATAAAGGAAAGGAAATAACTAACCCAAATCCATGTAATATATTATTCTCTGTTGTCACCGGACTACCAAGTGGCATACGATAATGAATCTTATCTGAATATTCTCCAAAATAATATTCTATTAATTTTTCTGCATATTCTCTTTTAATTGCATATGCTTGTAAACCGTGGTCCCAGAGTTCTCTTCTCTTTGGTACCATCGGAATGTATTCGTTTTGATAATCATAGGGATATTCAAAAACATTACACATATGTAATGCTCCCCAATCCCACTGATTACATCTTTCAATATATTCTTCTAATGTAAAATTCCAATATTGAATTGTTTCGTAATCTAAATCATCTTCGAAGAATAAACCGTATTCTTCATCTGTATTTTCATACCACCATTTAATAGTAAGTAAATGTGAGGAAGTTACACCTTTAGTTGTAGTATTAACTACACTGGGATCACCTACGAAAGCAATACTTTTGCCTTCCTCATAACGATCGTATGAATGTACTTTAATATTATTAACACCGTGTCGTAGAAATTCTGATTCTGTCCATGACCTACGATCTTGACATTCTTTAAGATTGATTATGTTCGGTATCGGTAGATTCTGTAATTTGTCCGTTAGTGCTATCAAGTTTAAACTCTTCATTAAGTTCATTATAAATCTCAGTTAGTGTATTATGAAAGTTTCTGACTGAACCATTATTATGTATACGATATGTGTTAATATTTGGTAATTTCTGTTCAAGTACAAAAGTCTTATCTATTTTTGTTGGATGATTAATTACATATTCTTTAATTAGATTACCATTGAAGTATCTACGACTATCAGTTGAAAAATCATGTCCTTCTCTTGTAATTTGAACAACAACTATATTCTCTGCACCAACCTTTTCAATTAAAGGTACAAGTTCTTCAACAAATCCACCATCTGCTACGGCGTAATGTACACCTTCTTCAATTTCTTTTGATACTTTCCAACCAAAGAACGATTTGCCATTTTTAGGTTTAATGATATCTTCTGATACATGAATCATTGCTTCTCTTCTTGACCTATCACCTAAAGCAAATTCTTTCTTTTCTTTAATATCTCTATCTTCGTAACCTTCCATGAACCAATTTTCATCAACGCCAAAATGTGCAATCGTTTCTTTAAACAATTGATACTTAAAAGACAGGTTGCCAAATCCAAACTGTTCTTTATATAAACTTGCTGCTTCATCTTTGCCTGAAGCTGGGGGACCGTTAAATATTACTATCATCTAATTTTCCGTTTTGTTTATAGAATCCATATTTACAAATATAGTAGGAATCTACAATATCAGTAATAGGATTCCATGATTTGTTTATTATACCACATTTTTCGCGAATGTCAATAGAAACTTCTTTTTCAAATGCTTCAATCATAAATTCTTTGTTTGCGTTACCTTTTCCACTGCCAAACTTTTTAATCATTGTTGGAGGATAAACTTCGTGAGGTATTCCTTTCTCATATAGTTTATGTTTAAACAAACCACAATTCTCTGCTATTTGAAATACTCTACCTACTGCTCCAAATGCGTATCCTTCAATTCCAACGAAGTCACATTCAAAACATTTCTCTTGCGACCATGAACCTAACATATCGTATCTCTCTTGGTCGGTTGTCCAATTGTCAGGATACATTGTTGCTTGAAACTGACCTTTCTCTCCTTGTAGCAATTTCTTTTGCTTTACATAATAATAAAAGGTGCAGTTATCATAACTCCATTCTTCGCCTTCATGTATACAAATTGCTGGACTACTTAAGCTGTAGTCAACACCAGCGTATTTCATAATATACTCCATAATATATTTATAGAGTTATTTATTCATTCTGCACGGTAGAATATATGACTTCCGATAGTTCCTACTTGTTGTAAAGATGGAGCCCAATAAGGATCTACCCAAGTCGTATGATAATGAGTTGCTCCTTCAGTGATCCCACGATACTTACCGTTATTGATTATCTGATAAGAAATGTATAATGCATCAGACCAAGCATCGCCATCCATGGCATCATCGGACTTACCATCACAATACCAACTGAATTGACATTGATTTCTTATAGGTACAAGAAGATTAGGGTCCTTCCAAGAAGGTTTATGTTTGCCTTGATATATAACTGCACAAACAGTATTTGGATATCTATCGTCACGTACACGATTTAAAACAACATCAGCAACGGCATATTTACCTGCTAAGTTCTCTGAACGAGATTCGTGGTAAATATTCTTTGCCATACAATGTTCGTCTTGAGAAGTAACATAATCATAATCCATTGAACCTTGGACTTTCATTGTTCCGAAAGCCATTCCTACTATTAATGCTAAAGCTAAAAATCCGAGTTGATTAAAGATTTTCATTGTCTAGTATAAGCGTCGTATAATTCTTCACCTTTGAGTTCTTTTCCAAAGTTACGAATATGCTTACCCTGATGCGATCTTTTAATTAGACCACAATTATACTCTACATCAGTTACTGATTTACCACCTTCTGTGTCTTCAGGATGGTCATCATACCACATTGAATTAAAAGAATGTACATGCAAAGACTTAACTTGCATTGCCCAATCTTCAGCGTCTAACATAGTCCTTTGTTTATCGACTACTTCATCATATTGCGTCATAGTTTTTCTCCTGGTTTAAAACCTCTAAAACATTTGAATCTCGGAAAGCGTAAACTATATTCATCTTCCGAATCTTGACTTATTGTAATAGCATCAGCTCTTACTTCAATTAGTTGACCAAGTACAGAGTCAGCGTGATTCCAAATATCATCCCGCATATCATCGCTAAGACCTGTGCCAACATTAACTTTGATAAATTTACCTTCGTCAGTGCCTTCACAGATAAGTGCTCCAGTGCTTCCTTCATTTTTTCCTGTTCCTTCTTCAATATCAATAACTTTAAGTGTAACTTCAATATAAGGTTTCATTTTCAACCAACCGTAAGAACGTTTACATTCATACATTCCGTTAATAGGTTTGACCATAATACCCTCATAACCTTTTTCAATTGCTTCATTATTAATTTCTTTAAATTTATCAGCATCGTCTTCAATGTTAATGACTTTATATTTAGTATTAATAATACAATCTTTAAAATACTCTGAGTGTTCAAATCCTTTTAAGAGTTCTTTTCTTTTAATAAGAGGTAATGTACCACTTCCTGTTCTGAACTCATCAATAGGTAGAAAATCAAATAATGCAAAGTAAGCATCTTGAGTTTCAGCACCTTCCTTTCTGTGTACTTGTTTCATTAGTGATTGGAAATCAGCTGACATAACTTCACCATCAAAGACAAGGTTATTAAACATCTTATGACTGAATGCTTCTTCTATATGTGGAAAGTTAGTTAATTGTTTTCCGTTACGAGAATAAATGGTAGCAGTACCGTTTTTAACAATTACGATTGCTCTTACACCATCGTACTTATATTCTACAACACAGTCTCCTGTAATCTTTTTAGGATTATTATCTCCGCTGTGGGCAAGCATACACTTGAATACAGGGATAGTACCTTTTGCTGCCTTATTGACTGTACTTACAGAGAAACCTGCTCTAAAGTCTTTAATTAAGATTCTACGATACCAATCATTCCATTGTTCCTGTGTTGCTTTTGCCATTAATACAAGAATTGCATCACGAGCAGCATGACCTGTTAATGTTCTATTTTCAAGTTGAGAAGCAACCTTGACGAAATCTTCAGGACGAATACCTTCTCCTGTTGGATCCTTTTTAATAGGAACTTGAGCAACACCAAAGGTTACCATATTATCAAGTCCTAATCTTAATCCTGCTACGAATTCCGTGTTATCAATATTAGACCTAATAACATCTTCTTTAAAAAGTTTACTATTATCAGATTCTAATTGTTGTATAATTTTCCAAGGTTCAATCATTCGATTCATCTTCTCCGTAACGACCACGATCTTCGTTGCCATCATAATTTAATTCAGTCATAGACTTTTGTTTCATCTTTTGATTTTTAAGATGAGGATATCTTGTATAGGCAGGATGAGCAAATTCAGAACTTGATTCTTCATCTTCATCGACATCAGCCTCTCCGTACCAATTCGCCCTTTCAGGTTTTGGTTGTTCTTTCTTTTTACCAAAGATACGATCCCAACCATCGTCATATGCTTTGCTTGGAGATTTACTTGTTAAGTTATCTCCTGTGATATCGTTCTTACCCAAAATCTAACTCCAATTGTTTATCTTCTGTAAATTGATTGCCTGTCCTACGAAAGAACATACAGCGATCCTCGTCTAATTCTAAAACAAATGTATCTCCAACTTTTAATGGAGTCTTGTCGATGTCGACTTGATTAAAGTCTTTATCTTCTCTGTGTTTATCGGTTAACCTTAATCCTTTACGGTCGATTGAAAAGTTAAAGTCGTAATATAATGTCATCTTGCCATCCTAGATATTTCTTCAGCTTGTTTTTGGTCAATTACAGGAACTGCATTTGATTTATGCATTGTAGCAATACCTTTAATTAGTGTTCCTGTATATTTAGGTGATTCTTTCTTAGTTCCACTACCACCTGACCTAGAAGATATTTCCATGCTAGGATAGTTTGGAGTGGTTCTTCGATAAGAACTGTTTGGTTTGTAAGGTTTGAACTCCTTAGTGATTTTTGTTTTACCTAAACAGTAATTTATATATTCATCCAAGGTTTCGTATCGCAACTCATGAAGACCTTTTGATTTCATGGTACGATTGTGTGCGCGCCAATCAAGCTCGTATTGAGCTAACTTGGCCTTTGTGATTTTTACTTTACGCTTACGAGTGTTAAGCGTTGACATTCCACGTACTAATCCCATAATATAAAATCCATTCAAAAAAGAGGAGACAGTGGTCGGTTCTTTGGCGTTTCGTCCACACTCAGTTGACATACCTCGAAACTTACGTCGCTCGGTATATCGGTCGGTGCTTCAGGAGTTGCTCCCGAACTCAGTAACCGTCGTGGGTCCTAAATGGTAGAGCTATTAACTCCGTGATTCCATCTCGCCGTCATGGTATATTCCCACCGTCTCAAATTATATTATAATCTATTGATATAAGAATGTCAATAGTTTATCTGTAATTTCTTTGTCCTCTTGCTGAAAAAGATCTGTTTTCCATTGCGATTCTTTTCTGATGTCTTTTTATGGCTTCAGCTTTTTTCCTTTTACGTTTTGCTGTAGGCTTTTCGTAAAATTCTTTATTTCTCAAATCTTTTAGAATTCCTGCTTTTTCAACATTCTTTCTAAACTTTCTCAACGCTACATCAAATGGCATTGCTGTAGGTGGTCTTTTATCTTTAGGATGTCTCTTCCTTGGTGTCAAGTCGACAGACAATCCTCCGTTCTTATTATTATATCTCATATACGGTATATTATACTATAGTTCATTCAGAATGTCAATAGTTAATTTCATTATTTTTTACCATCAAAATAATCAGTCATCCATACAGCTGCATACCATGACGCGACAGGAATGACAAATAAAAGGATTATTGAAAAATGCCAGTATGTCACTCATATTTACCAGAAGCTACATACTTATTATATGTATCTTCGTTAATAAGTCCTTCGGAAAGAATCCTTTTACGATTCTCTAAATGTTGTTTTTCAACATCGTCCTTACTTCCACCGTGGTATTCAACTGCATGACCTTCTTTGACCATGATTTCAGTTACTCGACAGACACGATCATCAGCATGATAATATACATTAAAGTCACCAAGGATACGACCAAACTTACCTTTAGCATCTTCTCCTCCTCGTCCTTTAAATGTTTTTAATACCACATCAGATTTTAATAATTCTTTTAATCTTTTCTTTGCAGCGAGTCCGAAAAGTTTTTCAATTTTGTTTCGAGTTCTGGATTCTGGTGTATCAATTCCCATAATACGAACACGCTCGTTGCGAAGCCAAACGCCAAACCCCAAATCAATATCGACATCTACTGTATCTCCATCCACTACTTTAATTAATTTTGCTTTATACTCATACATTTTTAATCTTCCTTTTTAGTCATCTTTTCTAACCATGACTCATTACGACCTGCTTTCTTTTCTTCCCAATCTTGTATTGCTCTTTTAATTGAATCTTCTGCTAATACAGAACAATGAATTTTGATTGGAGGTAATTCCAAAGCATCGGCTATTTCTTTATCTTTAATATTTTTTGCTTCTTCAATCGTCTTACCAATTAACATCTCAACAAACATACTGCTTGAAGCAATAGCAGATCCACATCCATAAGTTTTAAATTTAACATCTTCGATGACTTCAGTCTCAGGATTCAATTTCAAATCCAATTTCATAACATCACCACAAGCAGGTGCACCTGTTAACCCAGTAGCAACATTAGGATCGTTAGGGTCAAACCTTCCGACTCCATGCGCTGATGGATTATTGGTTACTGCTTCGAATCTTTCTATAACTTTTTTAGAATAAGGCATATGTTTATTTATTACGATTACACCATACACGTACCCACCACTTGAAGTACTTTCTTCCTTCTCCGTAGGCCGCTGATGCTAATCTGTTATAAATCATTTCTGAACATAAAGTATATCTTTGTGAGCTGCCATGATTTCATTTCTTTCTCTTGCCCATTCAGCTCTTGGTGTTGACTTTTCATATCCTTCGTGATTCTGATATATGTTCTCTGCTCCTATACCATCAAAGCCTAATAGTATAATTGTATTGAACCAACCAGATTCACATGCTCTTAATAATGCTCTTGAACCAGAACTGATTTGCATTTCAGGCATTGTCTTAACCATGTCTTCATCATCTGTCCAAGTAACATATGTAAATTCATCAGAACCTGATACGACACAAGTTTGACGATCTTCTCTGTCATTTGAAATAACAGGCTTGCCTAATTGTTTTGCTAAGTTATAACCTTCGTCACCGGGAAGAGTTTCCCATTCAGAAAAGTAACAAAGATTTTCTTTACAATATCCTGACTTATAAATTAGATGCTGCATATATACATCAACACAAACTAATGCATCAGGCTTTTCTTTATATGCGCCATTACACCCGTACACAAATGCGTCAGGATATTCTTTTCGGTAATTGACTCCCATACGAGATTCACCATTACCTAATATAATACAAGTTCTATTTCCCTTGTCCACGATACCTCTTAAAAGATCTTTTCTTTGATTTGTTCATAGTCGCCATTGACTTTGGACGTTTACCAATTGAAGTACCTTTCTTAATTCCTTCGTGAACAGTTGAATATGCGCTACTTTTTAATGCCATAATATTCTCCTATTCGTTATAATTAATACTGCTTGTTACTTTTTGTTTTTGGAACTCAGGATCTTCTCTCCATTCTTTCCAAACTTGTTCTGTAATTGGTTCTTGTGCTTTAAGACAATAGTAGGTGGTAATTCCACCAAATACCATAGGACATAAGAATACGGCAAGTAATCCTAATTGTCCAATCCCAGCTTCAAAAAACTGAGTAAGTGCTATCATCATTACATCATTGTTTATTTCCATTTTGTTGGGTCCTCTAATATATCAATAATTCTTTCCCCCAAGTCAATGAAATCTTGTTCTTTATAGCCTCTTGTTGTTTCGGCTGCGGTACCTAAACGAATACCACTTGTTTCTTTAAAGTTTCTCGGATCATTTGGAATACCATTTTTATTACAGGTAATTCCATGCATCTCTAATGTATCGGCAGCTTCTCTTCCACTTAATTCAGATTGAACTAAACTAACAAGAATGATATGAGAATCAGTTCCGCCTGTTAGTACTTCTAATGTTTTTGCTTTATTTAATGTTTCAGCAAATGCTTTTGCGTTACTCACAACTTGAGCAGAGTATTCTTTAAACTCTGGAGTATTTGCTTCAATAAATGCTTGTGCCTTTGCTGCGATAATATTCATTAATGGACCACCTTGTGTTCCTGGGAATACTGCACCATTAATCTTTCTTGTATAGTCTGGGTTATTCCATAGGATAATTCCACCACGAGGACCACGAAGTGTTTTATGAGTTGTAGAAGTAACGAAATCAGCATAAGGTACAGGACTATCATATACACCACCAGCAATCAAACCTGAATAGTGAGCCATATCAACCATTAAGTAAGCTTCAACTGACATAGCAATATATTTCATTCTTTCCCAATCAATTTGTCTTGGATATGCAGAGGCACCTGCGATTAACATTTTAGGTTTATGTTCTTGTGCTAATCTTTCGACTTCATCGTAATCAATCATACCCCATTCATCAACACCATAAGTATATGAATTGAACCACTTACCTGAGATAGTGACAGGAGCACCATGAGTTAAATGACCACCGCTTGCTAAATCCATTCCAAGAATTGTATCACCGGGTTCAAGGAATGCTTTCATAATCGCAAGGTTTGCGTTTGCTCCACTATGTGGTTGAACATTCGCAAATTCACAACTGTATAATTCTTTTAGTTGGTCAATTGCGATTGTTTCTATTTCATCCATGAATTCACAACCATTATAATAACGTGCTCCGGGATAACCTTCTGCATATTTGTTTGTAAATTCAGAACCACACATTTTCATTACCGCCTTTGAAGCAAAGTTCTCTGAAGCGATTAATTCAATAGTTCCTTTTTGTCGTGCAAGTTCCTTTTGATAAATTTTATTGATTCTTTCGTCTAACATGATTTAGATTTCACTCATCCTATATTGATTTGATTTAATAAAGTCGTAATAAGTACCGATATAGTTATCGTCTTCGAATATTTGAGGAATAACATTTGTACTTATATTTTGTTCACGGAGTATATTATAATACTTTTTCATTCCAATGTCAAGGAATTTATACTCTCCATACCATTTTTCTGCATATTGCTTTGCCTTGTCGCAGAATGCGCAAGATCTTGTTCCATATATGTAAATCACGGCTTAGGTGTTTCGTCTTTCCATTTATTAATGAAGTCTAATATCTTAGCTTGAGACCATTCTTTAAAAATCTCAGGAGAATTATCTTCTGCGAATAATTGTAATACCTTTTCAGTATCAACTAAATCCACATTTGTAATTGTTTCACCTAACCATCTTTGACTGAATTCTTTTACTTCTTCAGTCGTCACAGCGTCAGACGCCCATTCTTTAGCAAGCTTATCAGTTAATTTAACTTCTTCGTTCCAAGCTTGCATTTCGCTCTTGGGTACAACATATCTTTGTTTAAAAACAGATATCGTATCTACCACAACATATTCACTTTTCATATTTACCTCTAAATGTATAAAAGTCCAATAAAGAACCCTATGTTAAGTCCTATTGAACACGCCAAAATAAAATCTTTATTAAACTCGTCCTTTTTCTCGACGAACTCTATCGTTGTATGCTCCTGCTGCCATTGCATCAGCTGCGTCCTCTACGGCGCTTGGCTTAATTTGTTTCCTGTCAGCAATTGGAGCGCCTATTTCCCTAGCATAAACAGTCTTGCCCTTATCTGGGCTTTCGTATATCATTGCCATTTTATAGTTCTCCTACACAAATTGATGTATTGTCCAAAAGGACAACATCATAAATCCAAATACACAAACTTGTATCACACTTGCGTATGCTACTTGTTTCATTGGATGAATTTCAGTTAACTTTTCAACCATTGATTCATCAGGTGAAAGGTTAACCGCCTGGAGGATTTTCTCCTCAGTACTTTTTGTCATTATCAATTCTTCTCATTATTTTATTAATAACGTTTTCTGCTTCCGGATATTCGTCCATCATATCTACCACTTTGTCAATTATATCCAAATCTTGTAGCATATCGTTTCTTCTTTCAAGCCAGGCTTTCTGTTGTTCGTATGCTCTACGTTCTTGCTCAAGATAATGCATATCATGTAACTTTTTAACGAATGCATTAATGCGCATCCATTTATGATAGTCTATGTGTCCGTCTTTATCGAACGGTAGTTTATCGTTATCTCCACTCATATATCTATTTATTTAAATAAACCTATTTTCTCACCAGCTTTTATTCTACGGTCATATTCTTCCGGTGTGTCTGGAAATCTAAAGCCCCAATATGCACCAAATGCCATAAAGGAACCAGAATACATTATTGCTTTCCAATTACCTGTGAACACAATCATCAGTAATAAAGCCAATGCCATAAAGCCTAACATTGTGTATTTTGCTTTTCTTGGAAATACCTTTTTGGTTTCCCAATTTGTTAAAAACGGACCAAACAGTTTATGATTGTATAACCAAGTATGCATTCTATCTGAACTCTTAGCAAAGCAATACGCTGCGAATACGGCAGGAATACTAAAAGGAATACCTGGCATCACTACACCAATGTAAGCAACTCCTAAACTTAAAAATCCTAATCCACCCCATAATAATTTTTTTATATTCATATTTTTCTTCTATTTAATGTTGTTGTTAATCCGCTGCGCTTTTCTTCGATTTCCATATTCATTACTTGGGCTTCATCAACTAAAGGTTTAGCAGGACGTTCTCGGTCTCTTTTGAATGCTGCAGTTGATACAATCAACAACATAATCGCAAGAGGGTCAAATACAAAGATGATAGTTAAGATAACCCAGCGGACAGCATTGTCATACATTGACTCTGCTTCTTCACCGTATATCATATCAGCAATATATTTTACAGGACCTAGTTCAGCTTCTTGTTCTAATTGTAATCTCTGAATAGGCATCTTCTGTTCGTTTAAAGAAACAATCTCTCCAACCAATATATCTATATCAGCATTGATATTATTTCTTTCTTCTGTTTGTACTCGGTTCACATAATTACGATCTTCAGGTTTACTTGTTTGTAATACATAATCTAAATTTTCTAATCTTCCTGTAAGATTGTCCAATTGTAATTGTTTGCCTTCTAACCTCTTGTCAACAATACTTGCTTCAAGAGAGTAACTATCTGATGTGACTGCACTGTCAATATGAGCTTTGGAAAGGAATCCAAATATACCCATACTTGTAATTAACATAAGTACCACGACAGCGGTGGTGAAATACGCTCGGACTAAATTATTGATTCTGTCCCATTCATAATGGAGCCAGGCTGCTGATACAACTTTACCAAATTCTAATATACTTGCCATGAAAGCAATTGATAAAGCAGCACCACTGAATATTGTCATCAGTCCTATAATACTAAAATACGCAGCTGTTCCTGCGAGTGATAATGATGTAAATAGTGTTAACCATTTCATGTTGAATACCTCCAATTCACATCACTGTGTTTTTGTTCGTCTGCACGGACATGTAATATCATATCTCTCAAAGTTGCATCTTTGTCCATTGTGTAATAATTTATTGCTAACCTTGGTGCTTTCGGATTGTCTATTTTTCCATCGTCTATTAATTTTATATATTCTGTATAACTTTTAACAGCTTCTTCCTCAAAGTAATGTACCATACGATGAGCGGTCTTTGGAAAGAATACATACATAAGGAAATAGAAATTCCAAAAGATACCTTGAGCTGCTAATATTAATAATCTTTCAAATAAGTTTGGCTTTGCGATTTCAATAAAGAACATTAAATGCATTCTTTCGTTTTCAGCTTCTTCAAGTAATTCACGAATCATTGGTCCGTATCCAGTTTTCATTTGTCTTAAACTTTTCAAATGAATCCACATACCTGCGACCATACCAGGTACACCTGCTATAGTTTCTAGAACAACTGCTCTATGACCATATCTTTTGGCAAAGAATGTATCGGCAAAGAACCGAAAAAACTTTGTCATACTTTTTGCTACAGTGTCCTTCATTCGTATTCTTTAAATGTTTCCTTTAAAGCAAGAACTAAATTTTCCATCATACCATTGGTGTGAAGTGGAGTTGGTGTAATTCTAAGCCGCTCTGAACCCACATCGACTGTTGGGTAATTAATAGGCTGAACATATATTCCATAATCGTTTAACAACTTATCTGACATAATTTTGCATTTCTTTGCATCTCTTACCATAACAGGTAATATATGAGTGCAACTATTTCGATGTAATTCTATTTCGTTTTCTTCGAATAAATTTCTTAATGTGTTTGCTCGTTCTTGATGTTGTTCTCTTAACTCATTATGTTCTTTTAAATAACGAATTGAAGCAATTGCTCCTGCACACATAACAGGACTTAAACTTGTTGTAAAAATAAATCCTGAGGCTACGGAGCGAATGGCATCGAGAACAATACTATCACCAGCAATATAACCACCGTGACAACCAAACGCCTTTCCAAGTGTTCCATTTATAATATCTACTCTATCGGAGAGTCCTAACTTTTCGCAGTACCCAGCTCCTGTGTCACCATAAAGTCCTACTGCATGAACTTCATCAATATATGTAATTGCATTATACTTATCAGCAAGATCACATACTTCTTTGATTGGTGCAACATCTCCATCCATACTATATACGGATTCAAATACAATACACGGAACTTGATTATTCATTTGCGCTGTTTGTAACGCAAGCTCAAGTTCGTCCATGTTATTGTGTTCCCAAATTATCTTATCAGCTCTTGAATGTTTAATACCCATAATCATAGAAGCATGATTTTTATTGTCGGATATAAAACAGATATTTGGTATAATACGGCTCAGTGCAATTAACGTCCACTCATTAGCAACATAAGCAGAAGTAAATAATAAACCTTTTTCTTTCTGATGAAGGTCAGCTAAAACATTTTCAAGAGTAACATGATAATGAGAGGTACCGCCGATATTGCGAGTACCCCCACTACCACTTCCTGTTTTCTCTAACGCAGTTGCCATCGCATCGATGACATACTTGTTCTGTCCTTGACATAAGTAATCATTAGAACACCAATTGACAATTGTCTTAGGTGAATATTTAGAATACCATGTTGCCTTAGGAAAGTTTCCTCTCTCCCTTACAATGTCGTTAAAGACTCGATACTTCCCTTCATTTTTGAGAGTATCAACTACGTCTTGAAAGTATTTCTTGTTTATCATTTCTACGCCTTAAGCTGCGTAGGCATCATCCCAGTTTCCTGATAATCCAGCAACCTCATATTCGGTTACACGATTTTCAAAGAAGTTTGTATGGTCGGCACCATTCAGTACCCATTCTAACCAAGGTAATGGATTTTCTTTAACCTTGAAATTAGTTTTCATGCCTAACTGTAATAATCTTCTGTCTGTTATATACCTTATATATTGTTTTACTTCGGATTTTTCCAGACCATCAATTTCACCCATCTCGTAGGCAAGGTCAATGAACTTATCTTCAAGATTTACAATGTCTTTTGACATTTCATAAATTTCTTTTTTGAACTCATCGTCAACAACACGACTATGTTCTTTTACAAATGCTTTAAATAATTTAGAGTTACCTTCAACGTGAATTGATTCGTCTCGTATACTCCATTCAACTACTTTACCCATACCTTTCATTTTACCGAAACGTTGAAAGTTAAGTAACATAACGAAAGAAGCAAATAAAGCAACACCTTCATTAAATACAGATTTTGCTAAAGCAAGACCAAGACCACGTAATGTTGCATTGTCTGCCTTTCTCATATAATCAATCTTATCTGCCATTTCAGAATATTCCAAGAATGCATGATATTCAGAATCAGGCAAACCTAGTGTTTCATTCAACAATGCATAAGCTCTTTGATGAATACCTTCTCGAGCAGCAAACGATCCTAACATATTACGAATTTCATTATTCTTAAACTTAGGAATAAATTGGTCGTAATAGTTTTGACCTACTGCTACATCTGATTGTGTAAACAGTCTTAATACATTTGTAATATAATCTTTTTCAACTGGTGTAATCTTTCCACCTTTCCAATCTGCTACGTCTTCAGACAAATCAAGTTCATCTTCAATCCAATGAGCCTTTTCATGTCTTGTTGTAATTTCAACAGCCCAAGGATAATGAAACGGTTTATATGTTTCACTAAACTCTAAAAGACCACCTTGTTTCTTTACAAGTTTATCTGAGATTGCCATTAAATCATTATATGTACCAATATGCTCATCGTTAATAAAGATCTGAGGTACTGACCTTACTTCTTTTCCATTACTAAATTTTTGATAAAATGCCAATCTTTGTTCTTCGTCATCTAATACAACTTGTGTATATCCGAATCCGTGTTGTTTAAACCATGCCTTTGCCTTTTCACAAAAAGGGCAATTTGATTTGGTATAAATTAGTACTTCCATTTTCTTTCCTGTTTTTCTATCATCCTTCGCAGGCGATGCACTCATCTTGTTGTTCCTCCGAGCCGTTGCTGAACTTAATTGAGTCTGGGTTAATAATATCATCTAACTTTTCGCGTTCCACTTTTTGGGATACGTTTTCTGCACGGTTAGATGTTTCTGTTCTTAAATAATATAATCCTTTACACCCTTGCTTCCATGCTTGATAATGGGCTTCGTGTAATTCTTTCTTTGTTGCTCCAGCTGGGAAGAAGAGATTAAATGATTGACCTTGACATAGGTACTTTTGTCTATCTCCTGCTAACTTAACTAAGGCTAACTGATTTAATTCAATTGCTGTTAAGAATACTTCTTTTACGTGGTCATGTAAAAAATCTAGGTGTTGCACTGAACCACCGTTTGTAATAATGGTTGACCATACGTCATCTGTATTCTTACCAATTTTTTCCAATTCTGCTTCGAGATATGGATTTTTATTTAGGTGACTTCCCACCCTTGTTCTAGAAGTAAATGCATTTGCTTTCCAAGGTTCAATACTTGGTGAAGTGTTTACAATCATAGAACTATTTGCATTAGGTGCAATTGCTAACATATGAGCATTACGACGACCTGTTCCTTTCATATCAGGAGCTTCACCTCGACGCTTACCCATTTCTAAAGTAGCTGCTAATGATTCTTCTTTAATATGTTTAAATATTGCATCATTAATACCGACAGCCTGTTCACAGTCAAATGGTACTGAATGCTTTTGTAGATACGAATGAAAACCCATCGCACCTAAACCTAATGATCTTTCTTGTGTTGCTGAAAATCTTGCTTTACTGATTTCATCTCCTGCGTTATCAATAAAGAACTGTAATACATTGTCTAGGAATACAATAAGGTCTTTAACCATTGGTGTTCCTACCCACGCATCATACTTTTCTAAATTAACAGAAGATAAACAACATACTGCTGTCCTTTCTTCAGAGGTCACTAAATGAATTTCATTACATAGGTTAGACCCCTTAATGGTTAAACCCATTGCTTTCTGTGCATCAGGTAATGCACGGTTTGCTGTATCAATAAAGTTAAGATAAGGTTCACCTGTTCTATATCTTGTTTCTAAAATCAACTCCCACAGTTTACGAGCAGGCATTGTTTCACGAACAGATTTATCATTAGGGTCTAGTAAATCCCATTGAGCACCTGCCTCTACTGCTTCCATAAATTTATCTGTAAGGTTAACCGCATGGTGTAAATTTAAATTTTTACGATTCACGTCACCTGTAGGTATACGCATATTAATAAATTCTACAATGTCAGGATGGTCAACATCCATATAGGCTGCATAAGAACCTTTTCTAGTTCTTCCTTGACGATAAGCAACCATGTCAGCATCAACTGTATGTAAGAAAGGCATAGGACCTGGAGCCTTTTTAGATACTGCACGAATATCAGACCAATGACCACCTACTCCACCACCTTTAACAGATAACCATCTTAGCTCTGCGGTATGGTCTATGAGACCGTCTAATGTGTCTGGTACATAGGTAAGAAAGCAACTGATTGGTAATGCCTTGGCTTTTTCTCCTTTTAGTGGTGCATTTGAAAGCACAGGAGATGCATACATAAACCAACCTTTAGAAACATAGTCGTAAATTCTTTGTGCAAGTTTTAAATTACCACCACAAAAAGCAACAGCTGCACGAGCAAAAGCCATCTGAGGAGACTTTTCATCTTCTCTACAATAATAATCTTTTAAGAGCTTAAACGACTGCTCAGATAATTCCTTATCTCTTTTTGTTTCTATTTCTATACCTAAATGCTGCATTCTCTGCTCCTGTTATTATTCTTGTAAATATTCTTGTGATAAAGGAAATATTTTAGATATTGCTTCAGCAACTGCACGTGCGAGTTCAATGTGTTCAAGTTGTGTACCATTTCCACTTCGTAATTCAATATAATGAATCCATGATCTTAATGTACCATTTACATATAATCTTGAAACTGTATTTCCTTCAGGCAACACTGCTCTTGCTTGTTCTTTCGCAATACCTTTATCAATTGCCCAGTTATATAATTCTTTTGCTTGACGTATAAATGCTAATTGCTTCATACGAAAGTCTTCGTTAATTCTTCGATGTAATTCATCATCCCAATCTACAGGGATTGAGTTTTGTCTATTCTTTGGATCTTGTAATCGAGCTTCACGTGCCACAAATTCTAAATCTTCAGTTGGGTCAGCATATCTTTGACTGAACTCCTGAAAAGAAAAAGAACGATGTCTTAGTAATTGGCGTGCAATATCTCGTGTCGTTTCAATTTCCAAACAAGCACTCACCATTTCAAATGGAGACCAATGCTTATGTTTAGCAAGGTACTTCAAAAGTTTTTCAGATGTTTCTTTATTGTTTTGATTATTAGGATTGCTTACTCTCGCACAATAAGCAACTAAGTCCTGAGCTGATTCGTTGTACTCAGGGGATTGACTATAACTAATCAATTTAACCTTCATTATCTATGTCCTTCTCCATTGTTGAAATTTCAATTTAGCCTCTAAACCTTTATATGTAATTGTTCTCATTAAACTCTCAACACAACTAATTTTACCTGAGAGTACCATTTCATTAATATCCTTTCCTTCAATATCATTAGGCCATATTACAATCTGATGACCCATGTCAATAATTTTTTCCATACGCTTATGAATCTCGCGATTACGAGGTTCGGCGTCAAACACAAAGACGGCATTCCCTACATGGTCAAGTGCATTCGTATTGCCATCGGCTCCTGCCATCGCAACAGCGTTTGATAAAAACATACTATCCAACGCACCTTCGACCACGTAATACTTTTCTTTAAAGTTTACTTTGTCGAGTCCAAATATTTTAGGTACTTCATCAAACATGATGGTAATATACCTAAGGCCCTCAGGGTCAAACCCTCGAGCTGAAACTCCGAAACATTTTCGGTCTTTGTCTAAAAAAGGAATAACTAAGCGAGGCTCGTCTTTCTTTACGTTCTCGAACTTATTTGGAATGATTCCGTTAATCCATTCTTTAAATCTTGGTGCGAAATAAAGACGGTAATGATGCTTAGAAGGAATACTCCTTTTATCTATATATTTCTTTACTGGGTGATTATAATCGAGTTGACTGATTTTTTTTAAGTTTTTTAACACATCTCTGTGAGAGAAATTTGGTTGCTCAAACTTCGTCTGCTCTAGAGTTGATGTTTCTGTTGAAATCGTATTATTGGCTTTACCGATAAATTTTTCGGCAACATAATCATTATATGCTAAAGGGTCGACCACCCTGAGAAAATTGGAAAAGGAATGACTTGCTCCACAATTGTGACAATAATAGAACAAGGAGTTATCTTTCTCAAGGAGCCAACCACGAGCTTTTGATTTGGATTTTTTTGAATCGCCGCATATAGGACAACGAAAGTTGATTTTCATCGGAGAGCGGTTTGTAATCTTGTATCTGTCCAATCGCCCTGCTAATTGCTGGGCATACTGAATCTCCACAAAGTCAAGCATAATATAAAATCCAAATGTTTATAATTTAATCGTTGCGACTATTATAATACAATTTGTGAAGGATGTCAATGGTTATTTCTGAAATATTACAGAAAGGTCAGCATAATTTAATATGAAAGTAATAATAGCAAATGCTCCTAACATCCACCACTTCAAATTTTCAAGTGCTCTAATCTGCTGTTCTTGTATGGCCACTTTATCTTTAACGTCACGTACTATATTATCAATAATTGCTAAAGTTTCATTATGTCTTTGTTCATGAGCACGCCTTGTTTCTTCTGCCATTAAACGATGCTGTTCTTTACCCTCGGTCATTGCGGATAGCATCTCTTCTTTAAAGGCCTGCTTATATTCGTCGAGTTCTTCTTTCATGGCAAGCCTTGCTTCCATGTTCATTCGACGTTGGTCTTGTAATCTTTCATCCATAAATTCTAGTTTGGATTGAAAGTTTTCCATAATCTGTGCCTGTACTGCCAAGGACTTAGCAATATCTTGCATTCCTTCAACGGCATCATCTACTTTATCAAAGAATTTTCCAATGGATTGAATGTCTTTTTTGATTAAAGCAATGTCGGTCTTGACGTGATTGAGGTCGTCAGACATATTTACTCCAGTTATATGGTTATTATATCACAGAATCCATTATATGTCAATGGATATTTATAATTAAGAAGGTACGAATTTAAGATTAAATCAATTATTATCTGATTTATTTTGAATCGCAATACCCGCCGCGGGTTCGTCGTCAATAGTTACATTTCGATAATATACAATTACTTCTCCAAGCTCTCGTATATATCTTCTAAGTTCTTGTGTATTCTTCGACATCAATTGATAGTCTCCAACAGTCATTGCTACAAACACCACATCACCGTTGTTCTTCTTTTTCATGTCGTCAAGGAATTTGTCAAGGTAAGTATAACCTACGGGCCAGTCAGGGTTATCGCGCCCTTCAAGAGGGCAGTCCTTTGGTCGTTTAAATTGCTCAACACCTTCGTCATTAAATTTTGGAGGGTCGTATTGAATTGTAGCTTTACACGGATTTGTAATAACCGCTTCAGATACAACATACCATTTAGGATCGTTTAATTGAATAGGACGTGGTAGTGTTGGTTGAATAATCTCAATCTTAATTGGTTTAGTGACAATCTCAACTTCTTTAGTACCAAATAGATTACCTAAGGTACTACAACCGCTAAGGAACGTCAGGAGCGTCAAGCTCGCTAATAGCTTTGCTGTCATTCTCTATGTCCTCAAATACTGCGGCAGTACCATTATTGAATCTTATTTCCATAAGACCAGGTTTGGCAACTGCAAGTTTGTCAAAATTGTGTCGAGCAAATATAGCAAGATACTCATCCTTCTCTTGCTCTATTTGATTATAATTACGTTGAAGGTTAGATAACGATTGACCTTGTTTTTCATAAGATTCTTGCATAGCAGCCAATGTTGCCTTCTGTTCTTCAACAGCGGCTTCAAGTTTTACTGCGTTCTCTTTAAGAGTTATGTTTTCGTTATATAACCAGTATGAACCTAAACCAAGAACCAATATAATTCCGATGAATAATTGGTTAAACATTTTTAGTCTTCTTCAGATTGTTCAGCTTCTGGTTCTGCAGCAAGGTCAGCTGCCATTTCAACTTCAGGATATTCCTGAGTCATGTCTTGATACTTTTGATTTAATGCAGCTCTTACTCGAGTTGTCATTTCAGAATCAAAAGCTTTCTTAAGGTTAAGTGGATTGTTATCCAACGCGTTAGCGATTATATCATTTACTGGCATTTTATGTTCTCCATACTATATTGTTAGTAAAATTATTTATACATTTTCTAAACGAACCATTAATCTTTCGGCTCGGTTAGTAACTTGTTTGTGCCATCGAGAATCTCTACCCTCAACAGCGGCTTCTTTCCAATCTCCTTTGAGAATGGCTTCATGCATTTTCTTAAATTTGCTTAGTCTTGTTCTTCCCATGTTGAACATCATATTAACTAAGATTTGTTGTACTTCATCAGGTAGGTCTCCGAAGACTCCTTCTTCATACAATTTTTCGCATTCACTGATTGCGATATCTAAATCCTTCTCGAAACATTCTTTTACTCTGTCTTCGTCAACAGGTGTACCAACTTCTGCTCCGTGTTCTGGATCTGATTCTAATACTAGGTGACCAACTCCAAAAGTAGGATAACCTAGATGGTCAAGATAAACTTCATTAACGACGCCTTCGTCAATTTTCAATTGTTCAAAGACAGCTTCTCTGTCTAATTTTGTATCTCTAAAAAACATTTTGTTCCTCTCTATGTTAACGTCGTTATATCAACAGCAGATGTACCTTGAAATTCTAAAAGGCTTGCTACTATACTTTCCGCGTTATCTTTAATAGTATTATCATAATATGTATCACCGCCTGCATACTCATATCCCCATAAAGCAATGTCAACTGCAGTATTTGCTGTAGATACTTTTTCTATTTCTGAGTTGGCAAGATCTTCAGCACTCAATACAGCAACCATAGGTTGTACTGCATATACTGAACTTCCGACTGCCACATCATAAGTTTTAACATTAAGTGTTACTTTCTTAATTGTGTTGTCTGAGTCAAATTTTAATACTTCAGCTAACTCAAGTACCTTATCATAACTAGGCATAATTATTACTTATAGTTATAGTTACCATCCCAATCAGTTCTTGGGAAATTAGCAAAAGATTTTAATTTACCTAACTCCGTTACCATATCGCTAAAATCTATATCATCTTCTGTTTTACCGCTTGGTAATTTTGGATTCTTACCTGGCATTCCTGGATATATATCTAATGCGAAATCTAAGTTACCATCACCAACTTTCAATCTGTTGTCTTTGGCATCACTCATAGGTCCAATTAAAACTTCTTGTTCATTATATCTAAGTCCTAGTTTTCTAAAATGCTTTTCTACAATTTTTAAAGCAGTTTTAATATCTTTAATAACAGGTGCTGATACATTATCATCATGCATAGCTTCCTGCTTCAATTTAAACTGAGCTCTAAATCCTGTAAGCTTAGCACCAGGAAATGGTGGCCTAGGTAATTTAAAAGTTTCAGCCAAATGGTTTTGTTCCCATTGTTTGAAAGATTTCATTTCTATCTTCTCCTTTTTTAAATTAGCCTGCAGCCGAACTCATTGCTTGCTTAGCTGCAGCACGCTCTTTATCGCGTTCTTGTTTACGTTTCTCACGCTCTTTTTCAACTTCATCTTGATTCTTTTGCCTTTCGGCTTCAGCGGCGTGCTTTAATTTAATTCTTTCTTTTTCCTTGTCTTGACGATCCTTCATCAATTCAAGTTCAGATGCTTGCCTTGCCTTTAATTGAGCTTGAGCAACTGCATCTTCTTTAACATTTACCGTACCCATAATATCTCGAATACGTTTCTTGTGTTTCTTTTGATTCTTTTTAGAAACTCCTGGTTCTCCGTCAGGACCTACTCCTAATCCGGCAATATTTCCACCGCCGACATTATTTACAGGTTCTTCTTCCATTTCGCGTTTTGCTGCTTCAGCAATAATCACGCCGTTCTCTTCCAAGAATCTTTCTAAAGCCAAATCTAAATCTTTTTCAATAGATGCTTCAGTTAAATAATTTGTAGCTTCAATTCTTTGCTCTTCTTTAATTAACCAAAGAGCTGCGGCATAACTTGCTAATTTTGTTTGACCGCCTGGTAATTTACTTAAAAGCTTTTTGATATTTAATATCATTTGGTCAAATACACCAAAAGCTTTCTTTTGCTCATTCTTACCAAAGTCCTTGCGTTTAATTAAGATATTACCTTTTTCGTCGATAATACCCAATTTATACGCAGGCCAAGTATTAAAAGGTTTTACTAACCTCTTAATAAAAGAATATGCTAAGAATAAATCTACCATTTATATTTCCTTTAACCTTAGTTCGATAAGTTCATCTCCTACAATAGAATTAGAATTTATCATCAATCCATCATATATTAATACCTCAGGCATATAGTTCAAATATTCCACGAACGGTTTTAAAAATTCGTGATATTCATGCAGCCGCATAAATAACATATTTGTTGCCGTAGGACCAAACACATTGAATATTACAATGAGATGGTTCAGAATTAACCTTTCCTTTAAATCGCCATCTTGACGATAACGACTAAAGAGCTTACGCAAATATTGAAAGCGTTTAATATCTTCTTCAAACTCTGACATCTCAGTACACTGAGGGTTGTCATAGTTCTTCATCGCGTATAGCAGAAAGGTTGATTCTGTCAAATTCATAACAATAAAAGGCTAACTATTTAGAATTAGCTGTCAGCTACAACTGTATCGTCACCTGTACCACTTACACCTAAGTCACCAGCATCTCCTGCAGATACCTTCATAGGTACCAAACACTCTGCATAATGACGACCGTTTGATGTGTGATACAACCACCAACCTGGACCTTTAAGTCCTTTAGCTCTGTTAGCAGCAACACCTGCCTCTGTCAAGTCAACGAATACTGCGTTGTCTTTATCATGAGACTTGTTAGTGTTATCTGAACTATCTTCGAGCCACTTAGGTACTGAAGCTACTGCGTCTGTTTTTCCCCATAGTGCCATTGTTATCTCCTTGTTTTTATTTTATTAACGTTAATAATAAATTTTTTATTTTAGAACTTTGTAAAGTTCATCAACTAAATCAGCTTTCTTTTTACGTTTGTCTAATTCAACGCCTGCTTTACGACCTTCTGCCTCAAGCCCAGCTTTTGTTAGTTTACCTAACGCAGCTTTAGTAACTTTAGGACCTTTAGCAACAGCAGCCTTCTTCGGCTCCTTTACTGGGTCTATTTTAGCAGGAGTTTCGTTTAGACCAAAAAGCTTTTTAATCCAATCAATCAAAAACATAATTTACTCCTATTATATAATAGAATTAACTGCCGCAGTTGCTAGCAGCTAATTTCTTTTTTGCTTTAGGCTCGAGAGTATCTGAAGCTTCAGTATCCTCGGCCTTTTCGTTATCTCCTTTCCAGTTTGCATCGATGTAATTAAAGAATTCTTTCTTCTTCTCATCATCAAGCTCTGCTGGAGATTCGACTCCAAATTTTTTCAAAGCAGATTGAAAGAACTTTTCGTATTCTTCCTTATCTCCAGATTCAGCCTCTAATCTAGCCATAATCTTTTGTTCAATCTTGCTTTCAATAATTTCTTTCCAACTCATTGTTGTCTCTTCCGCAATAGTACTAATTCCTTGTGGGAAAAACTTCTTGGCAGCTGATGCATTGTTAAGTAAGGTATATACATCAATAGCAAACTGTTTCATTTTGTCAGAAGCATTATTCCATACATCTTTATCTCCAGATAACTTATGTGCCACGATCTCCGCAACTCCATACGCATAATGAGCTGCACCACATAATTGAGCTAAAAGAAATAATTCTTTTGGATTTTTTGGTACTCCTCTAAGACCGTTAACTTTGTACTTGGCATTTAATTTTAGTACTGTTTTTATATCAAACATAAACGAAACAGAACCAAAGTTACTTCCGCCTCTATTAGACATATTGAAGTGATTAATATAGCCTCTTGGACTTACAATATAACCATCGGTTTCTGAGTCATCCATATCTTCTTCGTCAAGATAAAAACTAAAATCGTCAACATCCAAGACCTTCTTGGACATCCATGAAGGCCACCCTGATTTGCCGATTCCTGCTTCTTTTATTCCGTCGCCACTATCAAGTGGTCCTTTGACGGTCTTACCGTCGTAAATTCCTATTGCCATTTTTAATTTCCCTTCTTTATAAGTTGTTTAATATGTTTATTTATAACAATTTAGTAACTCTGATTTCCAAATTGTTTACACCTTTAATTAATCTATGATATTCGCCTTTTCTTATTGTAAAGCCAATACCGGGTTTTAATAATACAGGTAAAGATCCTTCAGGCTGAAATTGCCATCCATCTCCACTCAACACTTCAATAATTCTATCTTCATTGTCTCTATGCCAAACAAACTCTTCATCGGGTTGTTCAACATCAAAGATACGAATATCTTCTTTATCTATATATGGCTTACCAGAAATAATCTCCGCCACCCTTGAGTCCCAATTCGTTTGCGTACTTAGGTAATCGACAGGCCCAATACCCCGCAGACATTTTATCTGTTTTAGTATCGCAATTGTGTCTTGATGCAAAATTCTTTGCTGCCTCTCTATCATTAATTTTTGCTGTGAGGCCACCTTTTTCATCACCAAACTCAATCTTTTTGATATTACCTGTGTCAGGGTTTCTAACATAGACAACATATTTCTTATCTCCACTTGAACGTTTTGGTTTATTTAATTCAGGTTCTTCGTCAAGCTCAATCATTGGAGTTTCTAAAGGAACTGTAACTCCTTCGTATAGTCCGAAGTTTTCGTATTTCCAATCTGCTATCTTTTTCATTAGTGATCCGATGGGTCGTTTCTTGCTGTTTTGTTTGATAATATAAATCGTCTATTTGGATTAATAGCAACTTTAAACTTTGTCAATAACTTTCTATTTACCAACATCTCTGATGCTGTATCTTTTAATGATAATGCAATTTCAGCAATGTGCTTCTTATTATTAAAATATATCTCATGTTCAATAACAGGCCTTTCATCAAATGGTTTTTGACCTCTCATTGGTTTTGAGATGTATAATAATTTGTCTTCAAACTTATATCCGTTTTTAGTCCAAGTGACTTTATTGTTTTTCACTTCCATACTATCAACGTGTAGCATACTTGCCTTTGCACTATTTCCTGTATCAAACTTTGCACGGACAGGATTCTTTTCCATACCTTTGAATATAATCGTTTCTATATATCCTGCTTCTTGTCTAAATACAGGTCTTCTATTGACATCTTTGGAAAAGAATTGTATAATCTTTTCTAATACTTGCTTGTCGCTTATCTTACCTTGCCTTTCTTCGGTCCAAGGATCATATCCTTCAAAGTGAGAACGAATACCAGGTGAACCATTTACTTCCAAGATATAAGGTTTGCCGTCAACCATTGCATGGTCAACTCCACAATACATTGCACCACTTGCACGAGCAGCCGCCTTAATTACATTAATTTCATTCTTTGATAAATTATATGGTTCTGTTCTTGCACCTAAATGAACATTGTTTCTGAAGTCTTTGTTTTCTTTTTCTCGAATTCTTTCTGCTGATGCTAATATTTTACCACCAATAACAAGAGTACGAATATCAGAATTCATTTCTTTAAATTCTTGTAATAACAAATCAGCGTCGTATTTCCATAAAGCTTGACATACACCTTTGAGAGATGATTCACTATCAACCTTCATAACACCAACACCTTGTGTACCTTTTAGTGTCTTTACAATAACAGGGTACTTGCCGCCTATTCGTTTATGTGCATCTTCAATGGATTGCTCATTTGATATAATAGATGTTTTTGGAATTGGAATATTGTTTCTTTCCATCATTAACGCATTGGACATTTTGTTATCACAAACTAACATTGAATCCAAATCATTAACAACTAAGAAACCAATATCCTGTAAAGAAGAAACCATTGATTGGGAGGATAAAGTTTCAATGGCTCCTGCTCTAACAAAGATAATTGAGTTATGTGTTTCTATTTCGATGTCTGTATCTTTTCCGTCAATATTACGAATCTTTACTTTACCGATTTCAATATCAGCACCGGCAATCCAAGCTTTCTTAACATCAACGAAATCATATTTAATATTACGTTTAGTACATACCTCTTCCATTAGGCCTGCGAAAGTTTTTTCACCTTCACCTGAACCTAATACAACACAATGCAATTCCTCGTAAGAAAGAACGGAGGTTTCTTCTTCAAGGACTGCGCTTCTGTATTCAGATATAGACTTCATAATATTAATTTCAAAAGATTTTACTTCTTACGCTTATGCGCAGGAAGGCTTGCATCTAATGCAGCTTCAACTTCTTTATACTGTCTGATATATTGTAAGGATCCATATTGCACCTTATTTAATTTAGCAAGTTCTCTTTTGACCTTTGGGTCTTTAGATTGCTTCATATCAGGTAAACCGTATCTTGCATTCAATTCATTAAGAGTATCACCTTCTTGTTCAAAATGAGCATTAAGAACAATATCAATAAAGTCTTCAGCATCGTCTTTGCTTCGAACTTCACCGTTATCCATTGCCCAAGCTAATAGTTCGTCTTCAACATTTTTAGGTAAATCTTTACGACCTTTTTGGAATGCATCAATATCTCTTTTATGTTTCTTAACTAATTTGCGCCAATCGGTTGCACGCAATCCAAACATAGATTCGAGTTCTCTCATACCTTCAAGTAATTCAGGAAAAAGATCTTTAATATCTTCATCGTCCATTGCGTATGCATCACCTTGTAAGAACTTAACAATATCGCCTTTCTTACCAGTAACGTCAGCCATTTGACGACCTGTCTTTTTAATTTTGATATTGTATTCTCTTTGCGATTGGTTAATATCAGATGAACTTCCAATGTAGTCAATATCAATCGTAGTTGTTTTATTTGGACTTCTTAATCTTAATCTTTCGGCCAATACAGATTCGTCCAAACTAATTGTAACTTCTTCGTTAACGTCATCTTTTGTAAATACGTACTTACCGCCTTTCATTTTCATAGTTGATAATTGTCTAACATCAACCGTATCATTCTTAAGTCTTGGATGTTGCTTACGGAATTGTTTTACTGCATCCTGTTGGTCTTTGGCTGTTATCTTTTGAATAAGATCTTTACCTTGAGGACCTGCTTTATCAACTTTAATTACAAATTCTTTTTCTTGTAATTCAACTGACTCGTTGTGCGGGTAACCTTTTAATGGTTCCTTTTCTGGAACAAGCTGGGCTTTAATCTTTTCATATGCTAACTTAGCAAGCTTTTCTCTAAATTCTTTTGTGCGACCATCAATAACTTTTTTGATTTCCGCATCCATTCTTTCTTTTCTATCCACGTTATCCTCCGAATTCGTGTCCTGCGACTCTCTTCATTTGTTTCTTAAACTCAGCAAAGTCAGGTTTATTTTTATATAATTTGATTGATAGATGGTCTTTATCCTTGCCTTTAATACGCCAATTATAACCATCATTTTTATGTTCAGGTTTTGTTGTCTTTACGACGCGTCTTTTGAATCCATCTTCCCACGATTCGGATCCTTCAGTAACTTGCTCATGTAAACCATCAGTTGCTTTTAACCATTTCACAAGGTTATTGGTATTGCCACCATCGTCAACACTTAAGTAATAATAGTTACTTTGAGTTTCACTATCTGTTTTTAATTTAAAACTTTTAGCTAGTTTTTCTGCCTTATCAAGGTTTACTGCTTTATCAAACACAAACCTATGAGTCATTTCAGATACTGTTTCATCAATAGATTCCAAAAAGTCCCTGAAAGTTTTCATTATACTAATTTAACTCCGTAAACAAATCCTTTACCGTTTGCCATATTTCTCATATGAGCTTCGGCATAATATTCATCAATAGGATCTCTGCCTGGGAAATCATCAGTACTATCAAACTTTTTGAAATTGTCTGCTGTTATTTTTGAATATTTTGTTCTATCTTTTGCTGTTCTTGATGCTTCTCTAAACATCATTTTTACATCACTGTCAGAGTAACCTGATTCATCTTCATCAAAAGTATATATGGCAATATCGCCTTTATAAGTTACTTCTGCAGAATCAGTATCAATATCAAGTAAAGCACCTAGATTATATCCAATGCTATCTAAAGCCATTTGGTCAAACTTTTGGAGGTTGCCACGAAAGCCTTTTACTTGAACGGAAATATTAGTACCGCGTGGTCCTACTTCCATTAATTTTCTAGTTTCATTATTTCTTACTTCGGCTAACGCCTCTCTTAGTGTTTTCATTATAGTCTTACCTTACTCATAAATTTTTGGAATCTAAGTAAGTCTTCTTTACCGATAAAGATATCTCCGTCTCTTACATTCACAAAGTTAATTGAATATAATCCGCTTGGATATTTTAGAATCTCAAATTTAGAATCACCTACAATTCTTTCGCCTTTACCAGGTCTTGAGAAACTTACTTCTTCTATAGATTCTTGAAAGTCAACATCTTCATCAAACATACCTGATGCTTTCATCATGGCAAGTGCGTCTTTCTTTGCCTTATCAGCATTCTGTTTGTTAATCTTTTCAACCGCTTTCTTAATCATAGCAAGTCTTTTCTTTTTATCTCTTTCAGACATTGCTTCTTGAACTACCTCAGTACCTTCTGCGATTAGTTTACTAACAGTCATGCCGCTTTTAAGATTACCTTTGCTATCTGTTGCCTTAGGATACATTTTAGCAATTAAGGCATTATAGCCTACAAGTACATTTAATATATCAGCTTGGATTTCCTCTGTTGAAATACCTTTAATTACTTTCTTAACTGCACCAAGATTACCTTGGTTAAGAGCACGTGCTACTGCTTGATAGTCTTTCTTATCTTGACCTGTTTCTTTTTGGGAAAGTCTTGCCATATTCTTTTGAGCAAGATCTAAATCCTGAGCATAGTTTTCTTCTTGTACCTCGTCTTTAAGACCACCCATCATTTTGCCATACATATTCTTTTTAGCAGAACTATGAGACATGCTTGAACGTGATTTACCTGAAGCTTTGCGTTCACGTTCTTTATCCTTTTTGATTTCGGCGGCAGTAGGTTTGCGATACGCTTCGTCTATACCTTGTAATACGTCCTTAAAAGTTTTCATCTTTTTTCCTTTAGTAATCTCTTGTCCTGGAGTGTCCTTTTGTAATCTTGCTCGAGCCTTATCAGTTCCCCAATCACCAGCCCCACCAGTTTCGTTTAATTTATTTATACTATCCATTTATTTAACTTTATCAGCCAAGTCTTTATCAGCTTTACCCCAAGTGCCTGGTGATTTTGTTGCGAAACTATTCACTCTTGCCAATCCCCACTGAACAGGAGTTGTACCAGGTCTGTGACCTGTTCTCCATGCAGCAACACCTCTATCAAATACTTTCTTTAATATTGCGTAAGGCATTCCACTCTTTTCTGCTTTATCTTTTAAAGATTTTTCAGGATTTGATTTTTCACTAACGAATTCTACTTGCTCAATTAAACTTTCCAATTCACGGATTCTTTGTTCTGTTATTTCAGCTTCGACTTCGGCTCTTGATTTTTCTACGGCTTCTATTTCCTTTGCCTTTCCATACATTTTAAATCTATAGTCAAAGTTAACTGTATTATCTTGTCTTAATAATTGATGAGGTCTTTTTAAACCTGCACGTTCTAAATTACTTTTAACTGCTTCACCAAACATTTTCTTAAATTTATTTGAATGCTTAGATGGTTTTGTTTCGGCAGTTGCATCACCAGGAGCAGGTTCATATGCTTTTGGATTATCATCATCCATTTTTGATTGCTTTGCGAATTGCGCTTGACGCTTATCTTTTGTTGAATTACCTAAACCTTTATAGTATCCAGGTGATTGCTTTTGTTTCTTTGATTCTTTATCGTCTTCTTTTTGTAAACGTTCTTGGATAGAAGCTGCTCGATATAAATCTGGATTAACTTCTTCATTTGCATGTCTTAATGCTTTTTGAACTTCAGGATGTTTGGAAAGGTTTCTTTTGAGTTTATCAATTTCTTTCACTGCGTAATTCATATTGCCTGAAAGGTCTAATGCTAATTCAATTCCTAACTTAACTTTGTCGTCTCGATTGGCTGCAGACTTTGCTCTAGGATTATTTTTATAATATTGAGCAACTTCAGCACCTGTTAATTTTGTCTTACCCATAGGTGATAAAGGATCTACTTTACCATCCTTTACTCTTTCAGCAAGGAATTGGTCCACATTATAATTTAATTCTTCGTTAATACGTAATCCTTTACGAACATCGTTAAATAAAGATTTAATAAGGTTTTCGTTTCTTGTAGGTACACCTTTTTTGAAACTTGCATAATCGTTATCTGCAGCATATGCTCTCATCTTACTTGCTGACATTCCTGAAACATCATCCATGTCAGGATCTCTATCACCTGCAGATACAACTTCAATAGAATCAAAAGTATAATCTTTTCCGTTATATTTTTGTAAGAGAGTATTAAATTCGCCTATGCGATCTGAACCTACAACCACGACGAGCCTTGAATAACTTTTCTGTAATTCTTTTGCTACTTCGATGATTGTCCTTGCATTAGATTTTACAACATACTTCCGGCCGAACAGGGATTGTCCATATTTTAATTTTTGGTCGTATGTTAAAGGATTTTTCTTTGCATCTTGTGTTTTTGAAAGGTATACTAGCGGGGTACCTTTTTCATCAATGGCAACAGAAATAATTTTATTTACAAGTTTTTCATGGCCTACCGTCGGAGGGTTCATTCTACCAAATGTGATAACTGCGGTTCCTGAAACAGCCTCTTTGATTGTAGGTTCGGTATCGACATATTTGTCTGCGTCAAAAGATTTTGATGAGTCCTTTTTAACAATACCTTTACCGGTATCTTGGTCTTTCTTTTTATCTTTACGCTTTTTAATATCTTTATTATCAGTGTCTTTGATATTATCAAGGTCTCTTTGGTCATCAACAGATGCCGCTGATGGCGATGTCGTATCTTTTTCTAATAAGCTTGACATTAATATTTTCCTAAATTTAATTTGCTAGTACTTTTATTTATAATATTTTGCGAATGTGTCAATAAATTTATAGTTTCTGTTCGCAGATTGACTCCAAATCGTAGATTCTCTTAAATATCCTATAGCAGGTGTTGGTGACATAATTGCTAAAGGTACCTTTGTTCTGCGTTGTCCTTTAATGAAATACGCATTATCAACAGCACCTAATATACCGCGTCTTTCTATTTCTGTTATAAGTCTCTTTGCTGTTAATTTTGTCATCATATATGCATGAGCGCCTTCGTGCCCAGCAACAGGTATTAATTCTCTAGGTTCGTTCTTGGCATCTAAAAATCTATAATCATGATAGTTAGGTAATTTATAACCAAGCGCAACGATTAAGTTATCAGGTACATGTATATCTGGCTTATAATACATTATTGCATCATGTTCTAATACAATACCAACTTCATCATCACCATCAGCAATCTTTTTCCATATTGCTCCATGTCCAGCTGAACAAATGTTTGCCTTTTGATGTTGGTTTGGATTATCAATCTCCATCATAGGTTCGTAAAACTTCATACGAATACCAGTTTCACACCAAGCCATACGACCTGTGCAATTAGACCAACCATCAAAATATTCCCAATTCAAATCAATCACATCACAAGTTTCAGCACACATCTTTGCGTACTCGTGAGACTTCGGATCATCATGTCTTAGGATATATGCTTTCACTTTGTTAATTCTTCATATGTTTCAAAATCTAATTTAAAATGATTACGTAAACTATTCATTACTTCATCATCAAATTCAATCTCTGCGTGACGGTCTTTTCTAAATCCTGACTTATGTCTTGGCATTGGATGTTTTACTTCTATATTTAAATCTTCCATCAATTTGTTAAGTTCTGTTTCTAAATTTTCGTATAACCAAAACTCACCACGTAATTTACCTTCATACATTAATAAATCTGTTTGTTTAAGCATTGTATTATATTCACGTCTTAACGAATATCCGTCAGGCGAAAATGATTTGTATTCTTCAAGAGTAGCAACTGTATTTGGTGCCCACCACTTTTTCATAAAATAATAAAAACTTTTTTGTCTATCTACAGGATTTCTTAATACACTAATACAACGATAGTTCATTATAATATCAGGTGTAATTACTCCTTCACGAATTAAATCATTTAAGCTAAAATGAAAATATTTAAAAGGACGATTACGATTTACAATATGTTCGTTTAAAGTACCAGGAATTCCTGTATCATCAATCTCTGTATAGATTGCATCAGGGTCATCAACATTTTTAATTAAAAATTCAGATAAACTACTACTGCCTGTCTTTGGCGTTCTTAATACTAAAATTTTATACTTCTTTGATAAGTACATTTACACTCCTTGCGAATAATCTTTTAACCACGGCATTCCACCATCAAGCGCAGTTGAACCCCAATGTTGTTCTGCATAAACTTTATCAGGTCCTACATATCTTGGATAACCTTGCCTATACCATTGAGGTATGAAATAATGTGATGGAAAAATATGTAGCTTGTCTCTATTAAAATCTAATAACCTTGCTAGGAAAAAGTTTCCTGTTGATTCATGAGGCTTTTCGTGTAATTGTGCTGGTCTTAATTGGTGTAAGTTTCTTAGAATCATATCCAAGAATTTATTACCTGGGTTTGCTGCCATGATTGGTGATATTGATTTTGGTAATACTCTTTCACATTCATATACAGTATAAGCTAACTTTGGGTCTTGAACAAATAACTCAGATACATCGTGTAAACATTCTGAATCTGCTTCAGGCCAAAATCCACCTCTCTCATAAATTAACTCATAACGAATTAAATCAGCAACACCTGCCCAAGTACCTCTTCGATAATATTCTTCTATTAAATGTTGATTATACCATTTACGATTGTGTAGCATTTCATCGGTGAATATACTATATTCCCAATCTGGCATTTTCTCTTTCCAAGTATTCATCCACTTTAATGGAGGATCTTTAGGACCAATCCATATATGGGTCATCTTCTTTTCAATATTCATAACGCCACGTCCAAGCACCTGCACCTATATAACTATCTCTTACATAGCCTGCTAATTCCATCGCAAGATCTTCGTCAATACCTTTTTCCTGAGCCCACTTTACAATATAGTAAGTTCTGAGTTTAGGGTCTATGTCTTTAAATTTTTCTACAATCTTTTCAATATTCATAATCGCTGTATATACCTCATTGCCGCTCGAGCGTTATCTTCGGACTGTAATTTTATATATTGAATATCCAGAGTTTCAAATTGATTCACAATAGCAGCATCAATTTCTAATGATTCTTCAAGATCTTGTGCACGACCTTTTTGTTCAAAATCACCTTGACGACCTAACATAAAATTAATATTTGTCTTATATAAATTATAACACTCTAAAGCCATCTTGTCAATTATATCTGAATATAAACTTTCACCATAACGACCGCGATATATTGGACTTAACAAGACAGGACTATCAGTAATAATATAATCTACTTTATCAGCTAATCGTAATATCTTTCTATGTTGATGTCCAAGAACCCAGAGTTGGTCTTGAAGCATTGGAATGTTACCTTCCCAAACACATTCTTTAGCAAACTCATCTGTCAGTTCAACATTATAGCCTGCGATTTTCATATTGTAAAACAATCCTGCGGCAGCAGTAGATTTACCTGAACCCGGTCCTCCGTAGAAATTAATGACCGTCACGTTTTTCATTATCAGTTTCCTTTTATTACAAATCGTTCCTGCGAAAAATATTTCTGCTTTGCATATTCTTCTTCAAATTTAAAGTTATGTCGATAAAAAGAATCATACCTTTGATTATCAACACTATTATGTTCGTGTGAAAAAGTTTTTGTTCTTTTAAAATCCATTCCATATACTGTTACCCATCTAGGATTATATTCGTTAAGTAAATATAATAATATGGATCCTGCTGAAGGATTACCTAATTCTTTTTTACACCTTTTCTTTATATCAGCACCAAACACTACATCGTCTAACTCAAACGCTCTATCTGCATTTGCTCCTAATAAGTTAAGTTTATGATATTTGCCTGAAGAAAAGAACTCGTCGGTTCTTGGTCCTCGGTATTGTTTTTGAGAAGTGATAAATTTTAGAACATCCCAGAATGCCCATATAGTATTCCGAGAGCCATGAGAATGGCGGTTATTATCGTAATAAATTGCCGTGTCGTTAATTCTTATAACAACGTCGTGATCATCTATTTCACTTCCGTATTGATAATCAAACAAACTTTGGCTGTTTCCAACCAAGGCGACTGTCTTTTTATCAATAAGATCTTTCATCATAAACCATAATGTATATTATATCAAAGTTAGGAGGTTATGTCAACTATTATGGTGTACCTTGTGAATTACGATAATCATAAAAGTCTTTATTGATTTCGCCGTTCACCAAAGTCTTTCCTGGCTTCCTACATTTGATATAAGTTTGAGT
>Ga0213865_10000003_pt1 | contig 185519 bp, 165 predicted proteins | sample PICome_6_FD_160100 | JGI IMG/M metagenome (GOLD analysis project Ga0213865, IMG submission 160100) | Coastal seawater microbial communities near Pivers Island, North Carolina, United States - PICO282 | ecosystem: Environmental > Aquatic > Marine > Coastal | place: USA: North Carolina...
TGAAGTAACTGTGGCGACAAGATTGCTTTCCGTTGTAGGGCTATTTGGAGTGATTTCGACGCTGTCTACAGAGGGCGGTGTATTGGTTGTCATTGATCCGATTACAACAGCAGAGGATTTCATCCAAGAGGAAACATCTGTCCCATCAGATACTCGCATTTCCACTTCCCAGGAATCTCCATCTCGCGTAGCAACCGATGGCAAGGATGGCAAGCCATCCAATGACGATTGAAGAGTACCATCAAGATACCATCTGTATTCATAGGTCAGCAGATCCATTGTATCTGCATCTGACGATGTGTTGACTACAGGCAAATCATCAGATGTACTCGGATTTGAAATTCCTATTGAAACCGAAGAAAGGGTTGGAACAGAATTGGTTATCCTCACAACATTGCTTGTCACATCGGCTCCGAAGGCAATGCCATCAGACGGAGTAACAATCACGTACCAATCATCGCCTTTGGTAGTATGCTGTGAGGGAAGGGTTTGGCCAACATTGCCTTGGCTAATAGCCCCATTTACAAACCAAGTAAACGTAGTACCAGACTCTGCATCACCATCTACGTCATCAAAGATGTACGTTGCTACAAGAGGATCTGTAGTGCTTGCAGAGGCTGGACTAATCAAAAGGCTGTTTAGGGATGGAGCGTTGTTAGCAGGTCCACTCCCTTCTGAGATCTGATAGGATGCAGTGTCCCATACGTCATTTGAGTTGGTTCCAGTTCCATCGGCTGCATTTGCTGCAACATCAATCGATACAACACCTGAACCTGTCGAAGGGGCAGTCCAATCAACGCTCCAACTTCTGTAGTTGCTGTTGATATGTGTTGCACTGTTAGCAGCTGTGTTGATCTGGACTCCTGTTCCAGGAGAAGAGAGTGTCCCCTTATCGACATCAAGTGCAAATCCGCCGTCTGTTGAGGAAGTTCCTCCGGTAACTGAAATCGATATTGTGTAGGTCGCTCCTGCGGAGTAGGTTGTTGGGTGTCCCGACATCGAAACGGTTGCAGATTGTGTGTTCGTTCCATGGCAATAACCCCCTCCACAACCAGTACCTTGGCCTGAAATTCCACCACTGTAAGCATTTGACATTGGCGTAACCATGGCTAAGCAAAGAACTGCAAAAAGACATAGTGAGCGCATTTTCATGGTTCAACCTCTCACTTATTGCGTAAAAGAGTTCGTTCTAAAGGACAGAAAATTTCTCAATAATCGAACAATGTTGGCTGCTCAGGAGAAGATTTCTCTGGGGTTTCATTTGAATCCCCTTCACTTTTGAGGTGTTGGTTAAAGCGGTCTTCGCTCCAAACAGGAACACCCAAACCTTCTGCCTTGGCAAGTTTTGAACCAGCATTTTCTCCCGCAACGAGTACTGAAAGATTGCCAGACACACTTCCAACAACCTTTCCTCCAGCTGCTTTAATTCGTGATTGAATGCTTTTTCTTGGCTCGGAAAGTGTTCCTGTAACACAAAAGGTCATGCCCACAAAGGGCCCCTGATCGATCTGTTTTTGCTCCGATTGTATTGTGAGATGAGAAAGGAGACCCGTGATTGCTTTGCTTCGTACCAGAATCCCATCTCTTAATTGAAGTGCAACAATATCTCCAACGCCTTCTAGAGCAGTCAACTCTTGCATTCTCTCGGGTTTTTCGTGACTCTCCTCGACCCATTTCATCATCTCGATTGGCCGTTGAAAATGTACTGCGATAGCAAATGCCAGTTCCGGTCCAATGCCGGGTAATCCGAGTGCTTGAAGAAATTTTGAGAAGGTCATGGAACGTGTCTTATCAATCTCCTTGAGAACATTTGTCGCAGATTTCTGCCCCATTCTCTCAAGAGACAGGAGTTTTGCTTCATCTAACTCATAGAGACCTGCTATGCCATCGATAAGCCCCTCTGCAAGGAGTTGATCGACTAACTTTTCACCAACACCATCCATCTCCAATGCACGACAATAGTAGAGGATACTCCTTCCCATTCTTGCATCACAATGAACATCAATGCATCGAATAAAGGCGCCTTCGATCTCTACCGTACCGTTGCACGCAGGACACGCATCAGGTGCACTAATCGCCTTTCTTTCTGGTAACAAACCGATAAACGACTCACCATCAGCATGAATTCGTCCTTCGAGATCTTTTTGTGATGCAGGGCCAAGACTTGCTTCAATTTTTGGGATTACATCTCCTCTTCTCACGATTCGAATTTTATCTCCGATGTGAATATCTAAACGCTCGACTTCACCGAGATTGTGGAGGGTTGTATTCTCAACTGTAACTCCTCCAACACGTTGAGGAGCTATGCGTGCAACCGGCGTGATGGTCCCTGTGCGTCCAGTTTGCCAATCAACATGAAGCAAAACAGATGTTGCTTCTTCTGGAGGGAATTTCCACGCCAGAGCCCATCTCGGATGATGAGCCGTCATGCCAAGCAATTCCCGTTTTGAAAGGTCATCCACTTTGAAAACTAAGCCATCTATTTCAAATTCATAATCTGTTCTTTCCTTTGTCCATTTCTCTGTTTCTTTGCAAAGACCGGATGTTAACTCGTCTGCTTCACTCGATTCAGTGATAATCCAAGGTGCAGGCTTCACACCAGCAATCTCAGAGAGCCATGAGAGGATCTGGCTATCATTGTTGACTGATGGCGGGGATGTTGAATCGGGATGACGCAAGGATTCTTCTGGAAATTTTGCATCATATGCTAGAAACACCAAATCGCTTGCATTCGCTTTACCTTCCGCTTTCTTTTGCCGTAACGCCCCTGCTGCTAGATTTCTTGGGTTGGGAGAGACTTCTGCATAGCGCTGTTCAAACATAGACTTTCGCATCACTACTTCGCCTCGTATGTGAACATCCACTTCAACACCAAGAGTTTCTGGGACATTTTCTACTCTTCGTGCGTTTTTCGTGACGTCCTCGCCGCGATTACCGCTCCCTCTCGTTGCTGCACGAACAAGGCGTCCTTTTCTGTATTCAAGAGAGAGAGCAGAGCCATCGAGTTTCGGTTGAGAGATGAAACGTGTAGCCTCAAGAGATGATTCTCGAACAAAATGCCCTATGTCCTCATCTGTCGTCCCTTTGTTTAGAGAACGCATAGGAAACATATGGTCTACCTTGACCGTCCCTGGATCAATCTCTGCGCCGACGCGTTGCAACTGGGGATGGGTTGAGTCGATTTGTTTCAATTCATCCCATAAGGCATCAAATTCTGAATCTGAGATCTCGGTTTTGGCTTGATTGTAGTAGAGGTCGGAATGATATGCAATTTGCTCAGCAAGCCAATCTATCCGCTGATTTTGGCCATTGTCCAACGAATCTGAATTGGCCATACCATTCCACCCCCTCGACCCCATTTAAGGTTCATGATGACGGGAATTTTAGTTCTACGAATTCCCCGTCGACCATTGGGCATCTGGTCATTACAACCTCGCTCATAACACGAAGGTGAATCTCTGCAACAACGAACACTGTTGCTGAAAATAGATGGCCAGATTTTGTTAGAAAATCATCGTTTGAGAATGTTGCATGCAAGTGCGTAAATGGAGAACCGTTCTCATGTCTTGCGAGATTCCCTTGCAAGGTTACTAATTCTACAGGCTCTTCGAGTTCTTTGCGATGATAGACAAAATCTGAATCCATGTATCCGAAGATGCAATTGCGGGTTCTTCCAATACCGCTTGTGATTACTGCACCATTGAGGTCCAATGTATCTGCTAGTTTCTGAATTGATGCGTGTATTTCCTCACCTGGCTCGAGCACCAGCATGATGTCATCGCCACTTTGTGCCCATTCCATGCCTCACTCATATCGAGGAATCACTTAGGGATACCTCTCATTCCTCTTCCTCTGGAACAAGAATAGCTATGATTCGTTCAGCTGCTTTGTCAAGATCTTCTCGTGGACCACCAAGCGGCAGCGGACCGAATGGCCCCCACCCTTTTCTTAAGAGCATGATGCGCTTTTTCGGTTGACGTTTTGCTAGAACAAGTCGCTTCCATTCATACCTTTGCCCATCAGCAAACAGATGCGTTGCAGTAACGGCATATCGCTTGGGTACAAGCAGCGAAATGATGTGTAAACCCAATAATACATCCCATAGGATGACGTAAAGAATTGGCGTATCTGAAAACGATGCAAACCCCCACGGCAACGCCATCATTGCTGCCATAGACCCAAGATTTGCCCATTGGCGAAGGACTTCGTGTTGTTGTTCGCTTTTCCAAGCAAATCCATTATTGGGCAAAACACCAAACGAAGGGATGTCCAGATGCTGTCGTGTTAACCACCATGCATCCCAAGCGACAATCGCACCAAGAATAACAACCATTGCTAATGCAACGGGCTCGGCACTTGGTAGCAATCATTTCACCTCAAAGCATGCGTTCGTCAATCTCGCCAAGACTCTTAGGCCCTTTTCCACGGGTTCGTACGAAGAAAATGATGAGGACGATGACGACAATTCCGCCAATCAAAAGCAAGCCTGTGCTTTGATCTTCACTCTTTGATGATGCTTTGCCTTCAAGTTCATCTGGAGTTCCATCACCATCATCATCTTGATCCTCGAAGAGCATTGTTGTCTTTCCTTCTGGACATTCAATACGATCTGGTTGGCCATCATTATCGGTGTCCATCCATGCACAAGCATCGGTTGGCCACACATCGTTGGTATCAACGCGACCGTCGTTGTCATCATCTGGATCATAAATATCAGGACCACATTGGAGCCCTTTTGTTGCATCAAACCAGGTATCTGAACTGCATGTTGAAATCCAATCTCCGTCCGTGTCCAGCAGCGTAACTTCAAAGTCGACCTCAACGGTTGAAATGAGATTTAATTCATCTGTTGCGATAACTTGTAAGACATACAATCCGGGCCCAATATTCGTAACATTGAACGTAACGCCTGTGTCACTGAGTACCCCTTCGGAAACAAGTTGACTTTGAGCATCAAAAACCTTCCAGGACATGGCAATATCTGCAAGTGGAGTGGTGTCATCAGAAACCATGTACACAACTTCAATTGGCATTGTTTCCATGAAACGTTGACCCGAGTAAGGAGAACTTACGGCCGAGACTGGAGCTGCATTTGGAGAGAGTGAAATAACGACCTGTTGGTTCATGTTATTTCCAAGTTCAAAGGTTGAACTGTTGACTAGACTCATTGTCGAATGTGTTCCCATTGTTGCAGTTGTAATAGACTGTGATTGGGTTTCTGTGTGTGTGGAATAGCGGAGAATAACATCAACAAACTGGCCGTTGTAAGTGCTTGGCTCTTCGAGTAATTCTGTGGCAATAACGTATGTTGCTTCAACCACGACACCATTGAGCATTGCACTTAGCGAGTGAGTGCTCCATTCGTTAAGAACCCCATCTTCTGAGAATGAATTCGTAGTTCCAATAGAACTGTCAATGATGTTGATGGTGCTTCCTGCAACTGAAATCGCTCCAATTAATTGAGAATCTGAAATTTGGGCATCATAATATTCAACTGAAAGTGCGTCAGAGGCGTCAATTGTAAGATTTTGAATATAGGCTATGCCAGGTTCTTCGAAGTCGTGTGCGTGTAAGCGCAGGCCTACGGAATAGTTAGTGATTGAAAGATCTGACACCATTATCGAGGTTGCTTTACCATGTCGAATTGTTACTCCTGTCCCAACACTATTTCCTTGAGCAGTTATTTGTTCTAATTGACCTGATGTTTCGTCAATATCCATTGCAGGAGCTCCTGAGAATTCCAGATTTCTAAGAACGATATCGTCACAATTGAAAGCGATTAATCCAACTTCTGAACCCACAGATAATTGAGAATCTTGGAGAATAAAATCGCCATCAATCGATTCCAGCCGAACCGTAGAGTCGCCTACGAAGGAGGGTGTCTTTAGGCCACTTACTTGCCCAGTAACGCCTACGAGAGCAAGTCCATCTTCCATGCCTTCATTCAGTGTTACATTATTGAAATTGACATCTGACAGACGCACCCATGCAGCATCGCCATTGCAATCAGTGAATTCGACGCTATCCAAAACAATCTTTGCGTTCGGGCTTTGAGACTGAATGCACATCGTCCCTGCATCTCTGAGATGGGAGTTGGAAAGTGAAACTGTACCTTGAGCGCTTTGTGTGATTGAAATCAACGGGTCTGCTCCTGCAGAGCGAGCAAAATTGACGTTTTCCGCCACCATGTCCCCGTATCCCGATACTGTCAGTAACGGAGAGCCTTCAACGAGTTGGGTTCCTGAAAGTTGTATTCTTGAGCCAACGATTCCATCGAGAAGCAACCCTCCCCATCGTGCCCCAAATCCTGTCGAGGCTATAGTTGCAGAACCTGCTTCAAAGACGCCTTGTACATCGATGATGGCCTGTGATGCAATTCGAAGTTCAACACCATCGTTTACGGTCATTTTTGTTGTTGAAGCGATGGTTAAATCCCCCTCAAGGCGATATGGGCTCCATGATTTCTCAAGAACCAGCCATGAACTAATTGTTCCTGTAGGGACAGTTGAAGCCATGAAGGTGTGACTTGTTGATCTCTTTGTATCCCATGCGAAGAACTCGGTAAACGACTGAATTTGCATAGTCACTGTTTTGGTCCCTCCTTGGACATCTCCTTGGGAATCAACTGTACGCGCTGTTGTTTGAGCCGTTGCTTCTCCTAAAGCATCGGTTGAAACCGTTTGGCCATCGACGATAATTGTCGCTCCTTCGACTGGAGTTCCCTTATCGAGAACGCTAATATCGAGAATTGAAAACAGCGAAAAGGAGCCCCCTGTACCTACGGTAATTTGTTGGTTGGCTTCACCTCCAGTCATTTCCACCTCACATAAGGCTCCAATAGAGAGTGAGGATGTAAATCGGATATCACTAATTGATTGAGCAGAGGAACATGACCATGAGACAGGTGATTGAATTTCCAAACCGTTCCCTTCAGATGTGAAGGTAGATTGGACGTTTAATGACAATGATGTGGCGTTGAGAATTCCCCCATCGCCTGTTAAGGTGCCTGATGCACCAAGATCTACAGAGGATGATGATTCTACAATCAGCGTTGTATCGATAAGTTTGAGTTGGGAATTGGTCGCAAAATTCAGATTTCCGTTAAGCATGTGAGGGGTTCCGTCAGGTTTTGCTCCCAAAACAATAGTGGAGGAGGATGGGAGATTCCAATCCCCTTGAGGTACTGTGATGATTTGAACCGATTGACCTGCTTGATTTCCAATCAATTCAGCACGAACGCCTGCACCTTGATAGAGGACGTCGACCATCGATCCAGTTGAAAGAAGTGGGAGTGAAGCAATGCCATTTGTATCTCCAGTTGAAAGGAAATTGTGAGCATAGGCCTCTGCTTGGATTGGTTGATTATTGATGTCGGTGAAGGACACATATGTTTCGTAAAGATATCCGTACGCAGTTGTTGAGACTGTGCTTGTCGTTGGTCCTCCATAGAGGAACGTTCCGTCACCGACTGCGTCAGAAGATCCTTGAGCAGTGTTTTGTGGAGCAAATGTGCGGGCATGTGCTGTTGAATCTTGCTCTAGAAGAAGAGGTGTATTGTGAAGATTTGCTGTCCATGTTGATGTTTGGAGGTGGGATTCATCCGCTAATCGGACACCATATTGTTGAGTTGATGTTGACAAATCCTCGAACGTGAATGTAGATTGAATTCCGTATATGCCTGTTGTTTTGCCATTGATGAAGTTAGCAGTTTCCGCAGAAAGAGTACTGTCTTCGAAAATTGCACCTGTAGAATAGCCATTTGTTGTTAGAATTGTTGATTGAATTGAAGTATACCATGCATCGATTCCAACGGAAGTAATATCAGAACTGCTGTAAGCCCTTTCCACATTGAATTCATTCCAATCATGTTGGCCCTCCAAGACGTTTATTGCAGGGCCATCACCTTGACTTAACTCTGCATTTGTGCCTGTTATCTCGGTATCAAGGCCGGATAATGTCATTACTTTCTGTTGTGAAGTAAAATTGGATTCTTTGACAATCAGTAAGCCGTCTCCCGAGCCTCGTAAAGCGATATTTGTAGATTCAATATTGCTGTTCATAATCTCAGTAACGCCTGCCCCATCGATATCAAAGCCAATATCTGTTTGGGAGAGAGTTATGTCATCGAAGTTGCAATCGAGAATACAGCGGATATCGATGGCTGTTCTATCAAGTGCCTGTTGGGTGAAATCAATATCGGAAAGATAGATGCTTTCAACTGCGCCCCAAAGAAGACGGTCTCCGAAAAGAAGAGCGTTTGAGACGGTGAGATCATCTGTACCTGAGCCATCGATAAGGAGGGTCACGGATTGGCCAAAGATGCTGTCTACAGTGGTTGACGCCCCTGAATCTGAGCCAATGCCTACACTGACATTGTCCAGCCCTAGGCCTGTAATTGTGGCATCTCCAGCGACGATATCGAGAGCAAAGCCGGTTTGATTGAATGTTATGTCCGATGCCACGAGATCATTTGAGGAGTGAATGCCAGTTGCAGCATTGGTGAATGTTCCTGTCGAAACTGTGAGTTGCCCATCGTTATTGATTGCCTGGATATCGATTGTATCCATTGTCACATTTTCAGCAATTACTGTTCCAGATGTATGGATATCGATTCCGATGTAACTGTTTGTGATCAGGATTTCTTCGTGGATTGTTACGTCCCCATGAACTGCTAAAGCGGACTCTGCTCCACGAATAGTGACGTTAGTGAGAACTGCATCGGCTGATGATGAAACAATGATTCCTGGCCAAAGACCTGCCCCGGTCGAACCTTGGCTTGTAGGTGTGATTCCCGACATAAATTCGACATCGGTTGCGATGAGAGAGCCATCGATTTGAATCCAATATTCTCCAGTATCAATGACTGCCCCTGGCTCAATCGTTAGAGTTGAGGTTGCGGAAACGGTCACGTTGCCGTCCAGAACGCGATTGACGCCACTCCAGGTTGTATCAGAAGCAGTAATTGTCACGTCTGAGGATACGAATGGTGTGAAACTGGTCACTAACAGAAGAGCAAACAATGCGATGGCTCGGGAGCGCATAGCATGTGCTATCGTTTGAACCATATCAATGCAAGGCTGATTGGTCATGTGTTAAGCATAGATATCGACAAAGTGGGCCTGCCCAGATTTGAACTGGGGTCTGACGGCCCCCAGCCGCCAAGTATAGGCCAAGCTAACCCACAGGCCCTAGATATCTTCACTTGTGTTGAGCACTGAAAGGAACGATTTCTTCGATCAAATCAATGTGTCCAACGTACATACGTCGGCAACAGTAGCGTTCGAAACCTACGTGATCGAGTGCATCGCTTACGTTTGCACCCTCTGCGAGTTTTTCATTGAACGCTTCCCACTTGTGAGCTATAACTGTACCACAGCTGAAACAACGGATTGGAATTATCATCTTTCATCACCTCATCGGTAGGACTTTTGCTTCTTGCGACGAGCACCGCGTCCGAGTTGGTGCTTCGGTTCCTTTCGACGAGGATCGTTCACGAGAAGGCTACGATCGAATCGTAGGTACTCATCACGCAGTTCTTCATCGATTCCTTCTGCTCCACGATTGTAGTGGACTAGGCCACGAGCAATCGCAGTACGGATTGCATCGGTTTGACCCATGATTCCACCACCGTTTGTGGTCAGATTGATATCTACTTTGGAAAGGCGGTTCATTGCGTCTGCAATAATCAGTGGCTCCATTGCCTTACGACGTGCAAGGGACGGTTGGAGAATTTCAATCGGTTCGCTGTTTACGCGAACTCGTCCTTTTCCTGCTTTGACAGATGCTCTTGCAACCGCAGTCTTTCTCTTTCCTGAACTTTCTACTGACTTCTTCTTACGTGCCATCATTGTTCACCTCCGGTCCATCGGTGCGATGGTGCACCCAGATTTGCGCTGATGTCGCCGAGGCGAACATAGCTTTCTGGCAAGGATTTGCGAATTTTGCTGTCATCACCTTCGACATGGCCTTCTGGCATGCCTGAAGCAAGATGGTGTGGGCAACCGATTTCTACACGTAGATTTCGGAGTGCTCTGCGGCCACTGCTCTTTCTTTGGTAAGGCAACATTCCACGAACAGTACGCTTGAGAATCATGTCGGGCATACGGGGGTAAAATGGCCCTTTGCGAGCATGGTTCAATGCGTATTTGTCGTGATAGGTTTGGAATACTGCGCGTGAACTACCAGAAACAATTGCTTTTTCAGCGTTGATGATAACAACTTTGTCATCACGATCTGAGCGTGCAGCCTTCAGAAGCATATCTGCTACTGTGGAAGCGAGACGTCCTAGGACGAGTCCATCTGCGTCAAAGACGTAGGTTTGTGCTTCATCCAAGAATAATCACCCCGTTTCCGTTTGGGTTTTCGTTCATCAATTCACCGTAAGTGAGAATTCTCCCACCAGCGGCTTCAATCTTGGCTCGTGCACTTGTGCTGACACTGTAGGCGGCGATGGTGCGATTCCCTGTGACTTCACCAGATCCAAGCAATTTCCCAGGTACGAGGATGGTTGCATCCTCTGGGGCGTAACGAGTTACGCGGCTTAGGTTTGGTTGGGCCCAGTTTTTGCGGCTCTTAGAGAGGCGCTGAGCAACATCTCGCCATAGTGCAACACCGGTATCACGAGACTGGGCTTTCAGTTGGCCGATTAATTCGACCAAATCTGCGTTTGTCTTTCGTATTGGCTTGCTCATATGACTCCCTCGATGCTTTGAGGCATTCTCGCGACCTACCTGCTGGTTATGAAGCCACCGACGCGAGAGCAGGGGCTTAATCGAACAGAATTTCGCCTTTTGCATCCAAGAGTTCGACAGTTAAGCCAGCAGCACGGCCTTGAATGATGATTTCATCGTGAAGTGTGTCTGAGAAATCATCAAGAGCGCCGAGAGCTGTAATTCCAGCCACGTCGGTTAATTGATCGATAAGATGGTTGAGAACACAGGATACGCCGTATGCTTGTCCTGCACGGAATGCATGGTCAACCCCACCAACTTCTGGATCTTCCGCTTTCATTCGAAGCATGACTTGTTGTGAGTATGCTACTAAGGCTCCATACAAGGCCTCAATCACTTGTGCAGCTTCCAAATCTCCAAGGAGCATTTGTGTTTGAGCGAGCGCTGAACGTACCGCATCACCGTATGTTTTGTGCGCTTCGATTGTGTTCTGAGTTTCTTGCTGCATAGCTCGGTCGATGAGTATCTTCCAGTCTTCCATGATGACTTGAGAGTGCACCCCACCCTTGAAGGTTGGCTAAGCCAAACCTTCTATGGATTCGTTCACGCTTCAAATCTTGAAATCGGTCGATTCGCCATCTACGATTCCTGCTTGACGGGTTGTTCCATCTGCAGCAATAAATTCTCCAGCCTTGGTTTGCTTATCGTACAAACCTGCGCCTTCATACCGCTTTACCAGCGAATCTTCACCTAGAGCAGTTGTGATTGAACTGGTGATTGCGCCAAGTGTGCTGATCGCTTGGTCACGCTGTAGAATGCCGATGCTATGGTCGGAATAACGAGCTTCTTCGAAGATAGTAAGGAAGCCATCCAACTGTTCTGGAGGAACCATGTTGAATGCTGCACGGACTGCTGCTTCGAATTCACGAGTTGTTTCGTAAACCTTCTTCATGAATCCATACTTACGGAAGTGCTTGACGAGGTTCTTGTAACAATCAAAGATGATCTTGATGTATTCGTTACTCGCTTCAAGTTGCATCATAGTATCTGTGAGGATACCTCGTAACGATTGAACTTGTCTTCGACTCATTGCTCGGCGATAATAGAGCGCACTCGCAACAAGGAGAGCCATCAATACAATACCGTAGGCCATCAGATTCTCTGGGGAGAAGAAACCTGCTTTCTCCTCTACAACAGCTTCTTTGTAATCAACTGCGAAAGTGATGTTGTTCTGAGATGCTTGGAAGTTTGTGCTTCCTGCGTATACAGCAATAACTTGCCATTCGCCAGTACATTCCTCGCCATCGCATATCCGTCCATCGAAATTCCACTCGAAACGGGCGATACCTTGTTCGTTTGTAATCGAATTGTTTGTTCCACCAGGCATAGTTACCCAAGCGCCCGTTTCATCTCGATATTGGCGAATAAATTGTATTTCTTCGTTTTCAATTGAGACGTCAATTCTGTCACGTAGAAGAGCTACTTCCCCAATAATTGGAGTGTTTTCAGGAACACCTGCTTCGCCGCCTCTGTACCACGTGGTTTCAACTTGCATGTCAACACGAGATCGTACCAAAACATCGAGTTCTGCGAATGAACCGTTGAGTACATCTTCGACGTCCTTATCACAACCTCCTGGGATGTTGAAGTCTGGTTCGAAGGCAACTCTGAGAGTTCTGAATCCTTCCTTCTTTCCGCCAGTTAATTCCACACCACGCAGTGTTGGGTTTTGGAGAGGATCCCCACTAAACCATTCTGCAGTTCCATCGACGTCGCTTGTACGAATTGTTGCGATAGGACGAATGTTTTCTTCTGGGTCAAGATAGATGTTCAGACACTTCCCGCCGACGGAACGCCCGTTGCTCTGGCTGAGAAGGGCATCCACGTGGAAGGATTCTTTCAGATACAGAACCGGGTAAGGGATTCCATCCACTGTGTAGGTATCGACACTGGACTTGAATGGCCCAACTTCGTTAATTGCAAGTGTTGAATTCGAGAAAACATCGAATTCGGTCTGAACCGTCTTGTTATCGTAGCGGAATGCGTCATTGTTGTCATAGGAAGAGTACGAAACTGTAACTTTCGTCTTACCAGCAGTTGCATCTGAAAGTGGACAAGCAATGGAGTAGAATCCATCACCATCGGTAACACCAGCGTTACAACTTACTGGACCGCTTTGTCCGTTTACCATCTCATAACTTACACGGATTTTTCGATCTGTTAGGTTGGTTCCAAGTTCATCCGTTAGCTGTCCTGTAACAACCATTGGCTTTGGAACGACCAAGCCAGTAACCGGATCGATTTCGCTTGTGTATACAATCTGATCATCCACTGACAGGATTGTTCTTCCAATGAGAGAGAATCCATTTGCATTGTAGGTCATGATTGTTCTGAAATGATTGTTTCCTGGTACATTTGCACATGGATCCCATTGTCCTTGTAGGCCCAGATAACTTGCATCTAGAGGAGCGCAGCCTTCGTTTGGCAGTGATTCTTCAAATCGAAGAATGACATTGACTGGGCCGAATCCATCTGGTAAGAAAGACTCTGGATCTTCTCGAAGGTTGCTTGGATTCAACGGGCTGATATCAGCCTTCAAACATCCAACGGTTTCCAAACGCTCTAGAACACCGTTCTGATTCAAATCGCGGTCAGCAAAGCCATCGCCATTTCCGTCATAATAACACAAATGGGCGTTATCTGGTTGAGTTTCAGGCAGTGAAATAACACCCGCAGATGGTGCGAGTGTTGCAATAACTTGACGGTGTTGAACGTTGTCAAAGTCAGTACCCTCGAAGATAACGTCAACCAGACCGCCATTTGGCGCTGTTGTACCGTCGAGATCTCGTCCACCTGAATCGTATTCGAATGTCTTGTTATCGTCCTTTACCTGAGCAGTAAAGTCCCAAAGATCACCGTTTTGCCGTATATTACCATCGGTAGAGATTACTGAAACGTAGGTTCTAGAAACAACCCAAACCTGTTGCACAGCATTGCTAGGTTTGAGCAATGGCGTTCCTTCGTAATCGAAGGTCAATGTGAATGATCCCAAGTCGTCGTCTGCAGTAATGTTGAATGGCATTTCAAAGAATCCGTTGGTATCGGTGTAACTCGTCTCTGTACGGCCATCGAAAGACCATGTGTAGTTGACTGGTGCTTCTCGAACTGGTTGCAATGAGTTGTCAACCAATCGAGCCTGAATCGATGTGTTTGTGTTACGATACAAACGTGGGATTGAAGTCAATTGGAAGTCTGTTGTTCCTACGACTGTTACGTTGATGTATGCACCAGTGGTTGCAAGCGTTGATGAATTACCTGTGAAGTAATATGCTGAATTTGTAAAGTCAACACGCATACCATAGGTTCCAGATGAGAATTGGCTTTCCCATGTGAAATTATAATCGTACACTGCTTCAGTACCGCCCTTCGATTGGCATTCTGTTTCATCACCCTGAAGGGTCATAAGGATGTCATTTCCAAGAGCGTCTCGGCACTTTGGTGTTTGAGTAAATTGTGTTTCTCCACCACTGCTGAAAATACCATTGCGGTCTCTGTCAAGTTGAACTGCGATTGGGTCGATTGTCCATGGAACTTCGGTTCTGTTAGAAACAGCACCTGCAAGTCCAAGAGAGGTCCCTGTGTCCATTTCTGGAACGATTTCACAGCGTACAGGACTCTCTGGATCGCTTGGATCTACTTGTCCACATGGAGGGAGATCGGCATCTCCACCGTTAACAAGCGTAATGAACCAATGTGTGGCGTTTACATCGACGAAATCGATGATGTTGGTTGCCTCGCCAGTGAGGGAAGCATCGTTACCATCCCATAGCGTACTGTAGGGTTTGTAAGCCGAAGCATCATTGTAATCAATTCCAGCTGCTGTGAGCGCTGGACCGTGGTACATGTATCTCCAGTTACCGAAAGTTCCATCGCCATTGTTGATGGTTGCATCGAAGAAGGAAATCGGTTGAGTTCCTTCTAGAGTCATTGTACCTGCGATGTTCATCCTGTGCATAACGCGCATTGAACGAGGTTCGTCCTCATCACCATGCAAGAACGGGAATGGATATTCAGTAGCGAGGTTAGGTTCAACCCGTCCGATATAACTGTAATCGCCGGCGGGCAAACTCGTATTGACGCGTTCATACTGAGCAGACAAACCGCTCGAATCCTGGACGATGTCGTGAACCTTCGTGTTGTTGTTCCAAATGATTTCTTCGAGGCCACCAGGCGCTACACCTGCGCCGTTGTCCATTGTCGAATTGAATTGAACTTGCTTCCAAACTCCGCTAGCTCCTCCGAGTTGTTCGAATGATACGGAAGTCAATCCAAATGAATTTGCCCGGTAACCGAGTCCATCGAAGTTGGTAAAGTCGGTAGGCTCGGTGAGATTGCCAAACAGTCCGCCATAGAAAGAGAAAGTTACTGGAGCATATGGAATCGGGTTTGAGTAGATTCCACGCTGATAATCAGCAGTATAGTAGGAATAAAATTCTAACCACAACTGTTGTTCATCGCTTCTAAAGAATTCCCAGTTGTTGCTGCTTGGATCAATGGTCATATTCGCCTCAACACCGACTAAATAATCAGCTGATGTGGCGCCGTTGAATGCGAACATCTCGGTTACAACTGCATAGACCTTGTAGGTCGTACTATCGCCCACAACAATATCTTCTGGATAGAGGAATTGTCCGACTGAGAAGCGGCCATCTTGTCCAGTGAGAATGTTTGTTGTTTCGATCGCAGTGGTTCCATTTGCAGCCCACTCAATGTGGATTTGGACTGGAAGGTTACTTGCATTCTCCAACACTTGTGTGATTGGGTTAACCCATTGTACTACGCCACTGAATATCGCTGGACTCTGTGCATCCATCCAAAGATTGCCTGGCATGTCGAGCGTGATGTACGTTGGTGCCTTGTCATCTTCATCGAGTGTGCAGTCGTTATCTGAATCCCAGTCTGAGGAAAGTGCTCCTGCATAACACGGATCTGAAGAGAATCCTTCTTCCAAATGATCCCAATCAGCATCTGCTCTGGTGTCGTTGTCATCGTCTTGATCGATGACGTCAGGGCCAGTGAATGGATCGGATGGATTAGCAAGGGCTTCTCCACTTCCAAAGTCATCGTGATCCCATGGATTGGTTGAGTTTCGATCAAATCGTTCAGGCCATAACAGGACTTCGTCTACGTCGTGCATTCCATCTTGATCATCATCGACATCGATGTCATCTCTGTCACCGTCGTTATCGTGGTCAAATGCTTGAGTGATTGAAATTTGTAATTCAACGGCATTGGTAATTCCATCGCCGTCCCAGTCATCGTCTGCCCAGTTAACGATTCCATCGTTATCGTGATCCCACGTCGATTGTTCCTCTCCCCAGAAGCATCCAGCAAGAAGTTCTTGATCAGTATCGAGAATTCCGTTGTTGTCGTCGTCAACATCCTCCCCATCTGGCACACCATCGTTATCATTGTCAACGTCGTATACCTTGGGTTGGAGAAGTCCGAGAGTCATGTCACCTCGGTCCCAAACTGCTTGATAGAATCCGTCATCATCTGCGTCAGCATCGTTTCCGTCGTCGTCGTTATCTTCACAATTTGTACCTGAAAAGAAGTTGCCATTCTCTTGGCCGTCGTCATCATCAAGATCGTCGTTTGAATCGACTTCGAAGTAGTCCCACAGGCCATCATTGTCATCGTCAACATCAAACCAATCAAAGACGGAATCATAATCATCGTCAAGATCGATGGTATTGTTGTAGAAATCTCCATCGATGTCCCCATCTACATCATTTTGAAGTAAATCAGCCCCAAGTTCATCATGGAAATCGGCCTCTTGACCGTTGTCAGAGTTCCATTGCCAAATACCTGTAGCAAGACCCATCCAGGTTACGAACGAGTCACGGTTGTTTTGCATTTGCAGATAGGTTATCGCAGAGTCAGTATTGCCGTCCCCTCCGAAGTCATAATGCCAGCAGCCACCTTGAGCACCCGGAGTGCAAGACCAGTTTCCAGAGGCTCCACCAGGTGTTGCGCCTTGGTCGACGACTGCATCTGGTCGTGTAGAATAGGGGAGGCCGAATTGAGCGTTTACTCCGTTAAGTGGCATCTGGTATGCGATAGCGTAAGAATATCCGCAGACGAATCCTTGTCCAAGATTTCCGACAGTGATTCCACATGAGGTCATGTTGAAAGTACCGCCCATCTTTACATCGTTGACATCCTGAATGCCATCATTTCCTTCGTCTTGGTCCCACCAATCAGGTAGGCCGTCTCCGTCTTGATCGATGTCAAGACCGTTTACCAAAGAATCTCCATCGCTGTCAATATCCCATTCGTTTCCACCGTTGTATGAAGACCAGCGTGCGAATAAGAACCAGTAGAATTCAGGAATTGTCCCTGGAGTGACCGGGTTTGTTGTACCGTCGTATCCATTGTAATCGAGCATCATCTCAGAGAACGGGTTGTGCAGGAATACTAGACTCCAATACAAATCAGCATTGGTTGAATAATCCTGGTTATCTGCTCCACCAGTGAGAGAGCCGCCATCGCCAACAGGGTAAGCAGGTTGTTGGAAGGCGTCATTTAGGTCAGGGTCTACAAGACCACAGTTCCCGTCATCTGGGTCATACAAATCCGATAGCCCGTCGTTGTCATCGTCCCAATCAATGTCGTTTTCAAGACCGTCTCCATCGATGTCAGAGTCGACAGCATTTGGACCATCGTCACGGTATAATGCACCGTTAATAGCGTGAAGATCTCCATCGTTATCGAGATCGCAATCCCAGTCGATATCGAGCATATCGATAATTCCATCATTGTCATCATCGATATCTTCCCAGTTTAGGACACCATCTCCATCCCAGTCATTGAATTGTGAGAAGGAAGCACGTCGTGTTTGGCAACGAGGATCTGGATTTGTTGGGTTCGGGTTTGCTGCAGTTGGGCAATTCCAAGTGAGAACGACGGAAGCTTTGTCGAGCGGGAAACTATCATTTTCGTTATCGATGTTATCGTCATCGGTATCGTACTCAAAGTTTGTAGCATCTCCGCTAACCAAGACGTTTCCTAGATTGTCTGGAGAGGTTGTCCCTCCCATATCTGGGTCGAGCCAATCGTAAACTGCGTTGTAGTTTTGGTCAAAGGGTCGAAGGCGATCGTCATCAAGATCCTGGTCGTAATCGAGTTCACAATCTACCCCTGCTTTACCGTCTGTATTGCCCCCAGGGGTTTCATATGGAGTTCTGTCTGTCCATGTATAATCACTAAGGCCATCGTTGTTGAAATCGACGTTTGTACAGACATCAGGAATACCGTCGTTGTCGTCATCAGGGTCAAACATATCGAGAATTCCGTCGTTATCATCATCAGTATCTGCAGAGTCGGGAGTTCCGTCATTATCGTTGTCTGGATCGATGAAGTTTGGAATTCCATCTCCATCAAGATCCCCATCGATAATATCTGTGAATGAAGGGACGCCAGCAGCCCCGTCTCCGGTTGTTCCGCCAGCCCAATCGAATTCGTCGTTTGCGTCAACTCTTGCAGCTTCCAGTGTAACGTAATTTACGCCACCAGAATAGTCTCTGTAATCAATAAAATCCCATACTACTGGGGCTACGAAAAGGTTGCCTGCTTGTGTGTGAGATGTCGTAATTGTTGCGTCATAGGGATTTGAATCTTCAACGTCTGCAACGCCATCGTCATCGTCGTCTTCATCGAAATAGTCTCTCACGCCATCATTATCAAAGTCGCAAGGCCATGTAAATTGATCTATTCGCCCATCGTTATCGTCGTCCTCGTCGAATCGGCCTGCTCCTGAACCGTCTGTATCTTCGTCGGTTACTCCGTCGTTGTCGTGGTCAAACGGGTGTTGATCTGCTAGATAGAAAGCGCCAACCGCCGTCGGCGGAGTGATCCAAGGGTGGAGAGTTGTTTCGACTACATATCGGTCTGTTGAAACGTTTCGAGGATCGAATCCTTGCGCTTCCAGTGCCTCATAATCAATTGGCCCTTCAAGAATACCATCATTGTCATCATCATAATCGTCGATATCGAGGATTCCATCGTTGTCGTGATCGAACGGGTCTGTACCAAAGCAACCATCGAATCGCTCAAGTAAATCATAAATTCCATCGTTGTCGTCATCGAGGTCGTACAAATCACTGATCCCGTCGTTGTCGTGATCATCGCGGTTTGATTCCTCGATAAGGAAATTGTTTGAAGCCATGATTGCTTCAATGGCTGCAATATCGTGGATTACCCCCGATGCAACGCCTGTATCAGCCCACATAATGTCACGAAGAGAGGGGTGGACATTGTCGGTATTGAACGTTGTAGCGCCATCATAATTGCCTTGGCCTGCTTGATTCATTGATTGCATAGCTGGACTGCTTTCCATAGGACTGTACTCCACATCAACGGTCGTCTCAGGTTCATCCCATTCTGTAGGAATCATCATTGCAATTGTTGTGCTCAAAACCATGAGCATGACTAAAATTACTGACGTGAGTATGTTCGATTCTGAATTCTTTTTATATCGGTTTTCCAGCATGTGAGCCCCTCTTAACAGGTTGCTGACTAGAGAACTGTATATCAAAACAATGGGTGGTTGAGAGTCGAAAGTATCACCCTGAATAAAAGGATATCAAAAAGAAAGGAGCCTCAGGGGAGCTGACTCCCCTGAGGCCCGGCCGTCCAATACAAGTTGTATTGGAGTTACAACATAAATCCGTTCAACGTATTCAAACTTCGAAGGAATCAATGATTCCGTCGTCGTCATCGTCGTCATCGAGGTGGTCCTCGAGGCCGTCGTTGTCGTGGTCAAATTGACCAGTGAGATCGTTGCCATCGTTGACTTCAAACCAGTCTGAAAGACCATCGTTGTCGTCATCGGTGTCACTGAGATCCCAGATTCCATCGTTGTCGTGATCGTAGCGATAGTTACCGAAGTCGCCGTCTGCTTCATCGACATCAAGAATGTTGTCGTTGTCGTCATCGTCGTCTACTCCATCATCCATGCCATCGTTGTCGTGGTCACGGGATAGATCGGTAACACCATCTTCGGCAACGTCGTTTCGGTTGTCGATTCCATCGTTGTCGATGTCGAGGTCAACAGCGTCGCTGATTCCATCGTTGTCGTGATCGTAAATGTTCGTGTTAGGATCATTGTCGTTCACTTCTTCATCGTCATCGATTCCATCGCCATCGTCGTCGCTGTCTTCAGCGTCGTCAATTCCGTCGTTGTCGTGATCTTGCGGGTTGTCGTCAAGCTCGTCAACCAATCCGTCGTTGTCGTCATCGTTGTCGAGGTCATCAGGGATGCCGTCTCCATCGTTGTCGTTTTCGCCGTTTTGGTCTTGGTTGTCAAGTTGCTGGCCTTGCTGTTGATCGGTTTGCTGGCCTTGTTGACCTTGCTGACCGTTCTGGGTTTGTCCTTGCTGCTGTTGGTTCTGACCGTTTTGGTTCTGACCGTTTTGGTCTTGACTATCTTGTTGACCTTGTTGGCCTCCTTGGTCTCCACCTTGTTGCTGCTGTCCTTGCCCATTGTCTTGCTGTTGACCTTGCTGTCCTTGCTGACCTTGCTGTCCTTGCTGTCCTTGCTGACCTTGCTGTCCTTGCTGGCCTTGTTGACCTTGCTGACCTTGCTGTCCTTGCTGACCTTGCTGTCCTTGCTGACCTTGCTGACCTTGTTGTTGTCCCTGACCTTGTCCTTGACCTTGTCCTTGACCCTGTCCTTGCCCCTGTCCTTGACCTTGTCCTTGACCTTGTCCTTGACCTTGACCTTGACCTTGTCCTTGACCCTGTCCTTGACCTTGTCCTTGACCTTGTCCTTGACCTTGTCCTTGACCTTGTCCTTGACCTTGTCCTTGACCTTGGTCGTCGGATTCTCCACCGCCTTCAGTGTCGCCATTTCCAGATCCGGCCTGAGACTCCTGGAAGTCTGGGTCGTATGCGTCTGGTATGCCGTCACCATCAGAATCGGAGTATTCTCCGTCGTTAGGATCGGTCGGGAACGAATCGACGTTGTCGGCCTTTCCGTCACCGTCAGTATCGGCATTGTTTGGGTTTGTACCCATTTGGTACTCTTGTGCGTTGGTTAAACCATCGTTGTCAGAGTCCGCATTGCCGTCACCGCCGTTGGTTGGGTTGAGGCCATTGCTGACCTCCCATCCATCAGGTAGTCCGTCGCCATCGCTGTCCGCGTTGTTCATGTTTGTACCTTCAGCTTGTTCCTCAGCGTTGGTTAAACCATCGCCGTCCCAGTCTGCACCACCATCATTGGGGTCCAAAGGGTCGGATCCATCACCGCTTACAGCAGATGCTGCTGATAGAGCGAGAAGGAAAGCCAAAAGCATGCTCATTGTCTTTGTCTTCGTTTTTGTGTTCATAATTTTTCACTTCCATTTTTTTGTTGTGTTTTACACAGAGAACCCGCTGTCCTCTCTTTCTGAGTAGATTAACTCACATGGGAGCTGATTAACTTCAGGAGATGAACAAGGCTTTCGCATTGTTTGTAGGCTTATGAAGGATAGAGAAGCATGGCATTGAGCCCAACGAAGCAACGTATCTTCTTCGCAGTGTGTCACTTTTGCTTCTCTTGTATTCTTAGGTTTGTCCTCCAAATTCATCGCTTTTCACGGGTAGTTCTTAGGGAACCCAACGTTCCCTCTAACAGTTCTTTAACGCCGAGACTATATGAAACCAGCGTCTAAAGGCTCAATCACGAGATGGAGGTAGAAGCAGCGCCGCTGGATGTGATAGAACATAACGTTCGATGCTCTCAGCAAGTTTTGCGCTCTCAATACGATGTACACGCTCGACTCCATTGCCGGTTGCCTTTGCAAAGAGATCTGATTTGTTGTCCTTTGCAAGACGGGCTAACGCAATTTTCGATGCTCGGATGACGTTTGACCCGTTCATCCTAACGTCTCCTGAACCCAATCCAAGACGATTCACCAGACGGCCTTGGTATTCCCCTTTTTCGCCACCCATTGCAATCATGCCCAGTATTATGAATTGATTTCGAATCGTTGCATCCCACTGATTGTAATCTTTTGGAAATCGTTCATCGAGAGCTTCTAAAAGGGCCTTTGTGGCTCCACTATACATTTTTATGTCAAATGCATCATCTTCTATGCGTTTTGTAATATGCGCATCTTTTGGAATAATGTCTGTGAAGGGCGTCCACATCATGTCGAGATTGAGCCATTCGTTCAGTGATTTGGCGAAGAATGGATCGGAACCCCTCCAGTTCAGGGTGCTGCGTTGAATTAATTCGGGAGCAATCTCTGCGAAGGAATCTGGATCTTGTTGACTAACCGCTTTTAGGGCTTCTAAGTAGCGTTCTATGCGTTTCTTAACTTCAGTCTTGCTGGTGGAATTACTTTGCATTGTATCAACCTCGTGAATCAAATATAATAAGAATCGTTCTTGTTTCTTTCGTTGAGTTGATTCAATATATCATCTGAAACAGACAATCTCTCAGTCAACCGTTTGTAAAGATTCAATGCTTCTTTAAAATAATTTTACTCATACAAGAATTTCATCATTGAGCGATGTGGACCAACATTTGGAATAGAATACGGTTGATCGATTACAACCCATCCCGCTGCTTCGTAGAATGGAATCGCTTGCATTCTTGCTTGTAATAATCCAATTTTTGCTGAAAAAATGATTTTGCATTCGGCCTCGAGGGCAGTCAATACTTTGGCTGCAAGACCATTTCTGCGAGAGGAGGTGAGAGTGCCCATTTGGCGGATTTGAATGGCTGGTCTGTTATCTTGCTTCAAAAGAGGTCCAAATGCAGGAGTTTTGGGGCCAGATCCTCCTGGAAAATCTGATTGAGATCCATCGCTCTCTTCTGAAATAAGATGAGCCCGCCCGACACACACAATTGTTTCATCCATGTCTTCCACATATGCATGAATCGCCTCTGTGTCATCAGCCAACAATTCAGCTCCGCGGCCAAAGCCAAGCGGTTCCCGTAATACAGCATATCTGCATCGATAATATGCATCTGAGGGCGTCCAACCGGGACCTCGAACTTGGACCATGTTGACTGGATATCGCTGTTTGTCATAAGTATGTTTAGTGAGACGCGTTGAAATACAACTTCTTGCTGGAACGGTTGCTGCACGGATGTCGGAGCGGTTACGTCGGGGATTGCAAATCCTCTTACCTGGGTTCAAATCCCAGTCCGTGCTCTTCCCTCAAAAGAGTCCCTCAACCCTGAATTACGCGCAGTCTTGATATTCAATGGCTCGTTCGTCTGGGCGTTGAATAGCCCTATTCACGTCGCGAGGAATCAATTTGCCAACTCTAAATTCTGCGTTTTCTCAGATCGGGAGAGGGTTTGCTTCATTCTTGGCACCACCGTCTCCAGATGTGATCAGATTTACAGTTGGCCAGCCGGATTTTGACACACCTGCGCCTGTTGTTGATGCGGCTATTGATTCACTTAAGAAAGGCGAAACGGCCTATACAAGATCGCAGGGGAGTGAGGCTCTTTGCGAAGCTGTTTCGAAACACTTGACGAAATTTGAGATTAATGTTGATGGAAATGATGTTGTTATTGCACCGGGGTGTAAACAGGCACTACTGTACTCGATGATGGCAGTGATTGAACCAGGTGATGAAGTACTTCTCTTGGCACCAGCTTGGCCTTCCTATGATGGAATGGTCAAATTACTCGGCGGGATTCCTGTCCATGTACCAGTACATCGCCCAAATTATCATCCCGATATTGATGCGTTGAGGAATGCTGTGACTCCTAAGACAAAAGCGATTATTATCAATTCTCCAAATAACCCAACCGGAGCGGTTTATACTTCGGAAGAGATTCAACAGATTGTAGAGTTGGCTGTCGATTCTGATCTATGGATTTTGGATGATATGATTTACTCTACACTTGTATGGGGAGATCACACCTACACATCACCGAATTCCTTCGATGGAGGGCCAGAGCGAACATTGACCATTGGCGGTTGGTCAAAAGGATGGGCGATGACCGGTTGGCGACTTGGGTGGATTGCAGGTCCAACAGAAGCAATGGAAGCGGTGAAGACGTGTCAGGCATCATCTGCAACACATGTTGCTACGTTCCTTATGCCTGCGGCAGAAGTTGCCCTTACTCTTGAACAAGAAACCGCAGAAATGGCAAATTCATTTGCTAAGAGGCGTTTATTGTTTCATCAAGGAATTGATTCTTTGCCAGGGGTTTCTGCGCCAATGCCAGAAGGTGCATTCTACATCCTCGCAAATGTAAGTGGAACTGGAATGGATGACATTGAATTTGCAACCAGAGCATTGGAAGAAGCGAGGGTGCAAGTCATTCCGGGTTCTCTTATGCTTGGAGGTGAGAATCTCGTTCGAATGTCGTATGCAGCCTCAACAGAAGATCTCAAAGAAGGTATTCGTCGATTGAAAGAGTGGTTGACTTCCATAATATGATTGCATTATAGTTTATGCGATACGCATAATTACTTGGATGTTATTTTGTACAGTTTGCCATTTGAACCAAAGACTGCAAAATACAAATCACCATTTGGATGGAATGCTATTGGAAGAGGAGTGCCAACATCAGTGGCAAATACGCTTGTTGAGCCCTGAACTTCTCCATTTGAGGCTTCGAGGTCAATTTGTACAATTTCATGACCTTGTGGTAAAATAGTATTCCACGACCCGTAGACTGTTGCGTAAACTGTCGTATTCCCACCAGGAAGTGAAGAGGTTTCGGGACGAAGGGCGAGACCGTTCATCGAAGTGTGGGGAGTCCAGCGAGCAATGGGTGCAATACTGCCATCTGGGATTGGATTAGATGGCGAATCATCAGGCCAACCATAGAATCCATTGTCCTCAAGCAGATTCAATTCTTCATCGGGATGATCTCCCTCCCAGTCTCTTCCGTTGTCTGTAAACACATAGCCTATGGTTGGAACCCAGATTCCATCGAAGGAGTTTCGCACACCGCTTGCAAGTATGCCGTGATCTCCAGTTGAGGCATTCACCCACAACAGTGCGCCATTTCTAGAATCTTCTTCCTCACAAACATTGCATGTTGAACCGCTATGCCAAATCAGTGTTCCATTGGGCATGATATTTACTGCGTTTGTTTGATGGTTTCCAGTTGGAATGCCAGAAATCAGAGTTGTCTCATTTTCAATATTTTCAAGGTCGTTGTGGTCATAACGTAACAATTCACCAGCTTCGCTAACAAAGAAATGACTTGTCGTTATGGCGATATCATGAGGTTTGTTCAATCCAGAAATCAGAGTGGTCCGATTCATTTCTCCGTCAAGAAGTAATATTCTGCCGCCATCACGATCACAGACAAGCAATCTGTCTTCATCGTACCATTCAAGGCAGGTTGGACCTCCTAGATTGGTTGCCACTACATCGATTGAAAATCCATCGGGGACTTCCGGTTGCATGAATGACGTATATGGGTAGATTTGTCGAGCGATGAGCAATGTAAGAATCATCAAAACAAAAGGAAGCACATTACGGAACATGAATCTCCCTCAACTTATTGTTTCGATGTTTGCGATGTTCACTTTTGTTGTTTCGAATAGTATGCTTACTTCGAAGGTACATTCGCTTGAGCAAATGTCGATTCCGTTCTCGAGCAGTGTAACTGTTTCTGTAGAATTCCAATGAGAAAGCGTGTCGTCATCGGACTCGATTAAACATGGAGAGGGGATGACGAGATTAGGGTCACTCAGAGCAGGGTATTCTGTTTTGTTTAGAGCAGATATGAGCATTGTTGGGAATCGACTTTCATCATCCTCGTTATAGTAGGTTAAGAATTGCAATTTGTAGATTGTATCGTCTTCAAGAAGAAGATATGTTCCCTTGTTCGGATTGACTCTATGAACAGAAATGTCATACGTGTACCATTCAAGCCGATCATTTGTCTCATTTGACCATGCAGAAGAATTCGCAGAGGTGATTTCTTCGATGTTTTTACCTTCAACGAATGCCCATTGAACTCCCTCTGAAAGGAAGATATCCGTTTTTGAAAACCTCATAGAATACGCTGAATCATTTGACTCTCGTTGGTTTGGCAGATCGAAATAGGTGAAAGAATCTGAGGTTGCATCGACGACTGTGGTGAAAGTTGTCCCGTCAGCTCCAAGTGTTGATACGACATTGCCTTCCCTCGAATCTTTTGCTGATTGGCTTCCAAAGGAGCAGGTGTATTGTTGCTCATTCGCAGTAATTTCAATTTGCACTGAAGTCCAAGCGAGGTCTTCGCCCCCCTCGGCAAATGCGAGAGTTACAAGCTCGTCCGCAGAACCATTTGATAAGCTTCCAGTTGGATCCGAGACAAGCACTCTGTTCTTTGTGCCGAGAGGGGACTCATACGAGACCACGAGAAAAGTCCACGCTATGCCTACAAAGAGAAGCACTACTGCTGTCACTGAGGCCCAACGCTTCCACTTCAACGTATCACTTCATCACAGGCTACGGCGACGACCCATGAAAAGGATTGCACCTAAGGCTGCTAGAATCATGGTTGATGCCATGAATCCTGGTGTGTTTTCCTCATCGTCATCATCCGATGCCGGTTCTGCACCACCATCACCGACAACAACTTCGCCGAACATGTTCATTGAGATGTGTGGTTCACAGGCTTAATAGAATGTCTGATTCTCTGTAAATGTGTGGTGGAATGCAACGGTAGTTGCTGCTGCACCTGAGGTAATACCATTGGCTACGAAGGTCGAGGAGAGTGCCCCATCTACTTGCTTGACATTGTGCCCCATTGCCGCATCAGTCCATGACCAGCAAACTGTTTGACCAACGTCGATGTTTGTGATGCTTGGATTAAATCCGTATCCATCTGCGGTTAATCCGATTGTAACAGCACAGTCGACTCCTTCGAATGGATCAGGTGTTTCGTCTGCAGGTGGCATGAGAACCTTATCGATGACATGGATTACTCCGTTAGATGCTGGTACGTCTGCGAGTGTTACGACTGCGCCGTCCGCTCCGACTGCAACTCCTGCATCGGTAACTGTGATGGTCAACTCATCTCCGTTTGCTGCAGTAACGATGTTTGCACCAGCAGCAAGATCAGTAGACAATGTTGTCCCTGCAACGACGTGGTAAAGGAGAATGTCGCTAAGTACGGCGATTTCTTCAGCTGTGTCGAATGAATCTAGGTCAATGCCGGCTGCGGTAAAGGCAGCATCGCTTGGTGCAAAGACTGTGTAGTCTGCCGTACCGCTCAATGTTGTTACCAAATCGGCTGCAGTGAGAGCAGCAACAAGAGATGTGTGAATGGTTGTAGCGCTTGCAGTCATTGCAAGATTTACAGGCACTGTCCACATGTATGCGCCACATTCTGCTGCACTAATGTCAGATACTGCGTGCGTCACTGTGTTGTAGCAACCAGTGATTGTCTGACCGCCCATGGTGTAGTTCTCTACGAACATGTGAGAATTACAAATGAGGTTTGTAGCACCTGGAATGATTGTGTGAGATATTACGTTGTAGCAAATATCGCCTGGTGGCGGCATCAGAACCTTATCGATGACATGGATGATTCCGTTAGATGTTTGTACATCTGCGCCAGTTACGGTGGCATCTCCTACTGTTACGCTACCATCTGCGCCAACTGCAAAGGTGGCTTTATCTCCGTTGACCATGGTCACAGAGAGTCCGTCGGTTACTGAGGATGATGGGACTGCTCCAGAGTATACGTGATAGAGGAGAATGTCTGCTAATGTAGCATTTTCTTCATCGGTATCGAAAGTTGTCAAATCGATTCCAGCATCCGCAAACGCTTGATCTGTTGGTGCAAAGACGGTGAATGGGCCGTCTCCTTGTAGAGTCGTCACCAAATCTGCTTGGCTTAAAGCAGCGACAAGAGCAGTATGTACTCCTGTTGATTGAGCAGTTGCTGGAATGTCTGCGAGGTCTGCAGGAGGCATCAACACTTTATCGATAACGTGAATGACTCCATTTGAAGATTCAACATCAGCGATTGTTACAACCGCATCGTTGACCTTGACTTCGGTGGAACTGACCGAGAACGTGAGCGTGTCTTGGTTGAGAGCTGCTGCTTCCATTCCGTCAGTCAAATCTGTCGACATGACTTTTCCAGTGACAACGTGGTATGTGAGAATGTCAACAAGGGTAGCGTTTTCTTCATCAGTATCAAAGGTTGTCAAATCGATTCCAGCGTCAATGAACGCTTGATCTGTTGGTGCAAAGACGGTGAATGGGCCGTCTCCTTGAAGAGTCGTGACCAAATCTGCTTGGGTTAAAGCAGCGACCAGAGAGTCGTGAACGCCGGTTGCAGCAGCGTTAGTTGGTATGTCATCAGTTGCATCAGCAGTTACAGAAAACGGCAGACTGGATACAAGTAGGCAGGCTATTAGGGTGTACACGATTGATTTACGCATTAGGTTGAAACGCCATTGTGTAGTTTATAATAGCCTGTATTTTGATGGAAGAGTTATTTATTCAGAATGGAGAGCGATAGTCCTCAACATCTTGGGATATTCTCAACAATTGATTGTATTTTGCAACTCGATCGGAACGAGCAGGTGCGCCTGTCTTGATTTGGCCAGCCCTCGTACCAACCGCTAAATCTGCTATTGTTGTATCCTCAGTCTCACCGCTTCGATGAGAAACAACATTCCGATAACCGTTGATTGTTGCAAGTTCCATAGCCTCAAGCGTTTCCGTTACGGTACCGACTTGGTTTACTTTTACGAGCATTGCATTTGCAGCACCGATATCAATACCTTGAGCAAGGCGCTCCGATTGTGTGACAAACAAATCGTCCCCCACGATCTGAACTCGGTGTCCTTCTTGTTTTGTCAAAGCTGTCCATCCTGCCCAATCGTTTTCACCCAAGCCATCTTCTATGGAAAGGATCGGATATGCATCAAGCCATTCGCCATACATATCTGCCATTTCGTTTGCTGAAAGAACCTTACCATCCATATGATAACCATCGTCTTTCAAGAATTCTGTTGCTGCAACATCGAGCGCAATTCCAACATCCTCCGTTGTGTATCCTGCTCCCTCAATGGCTCGAACCATGTACTTCAGACCATCTTCGTTTGTGGGAAGATTTGGAGCAAACCCCCCTTCATCACCAACGCCGCCAAGTAATCCATCTGCTTTTAGTTCGCTCTTGAGTTGGTGGTAAATTTCAACTCCAGCACGTAGCCCTTCTCCGAATGTATCGAATCCGTGTGGCATGACCATAAACTCCTGGACATCTACATTTGATGCAGCGTGAGCCCCCCCGTTGAGAATGTTAAGCATCGGAACAGGCATCTGTCCACCAGCAACGCCACCGATGTACTTCCAAAGAGGAAGTTCGTGACATGCTGCACCTGCATGTAAACAGGCAAGAGATGCACCAAGCATAGCGTTCGCACCAAGCGTGGATTTGTTTTGTGTTCCATCGAGTTCAATCATGACTTCATCAATGATTCTTTGTTCATCGACAGGCATTCCTACAAGCGCTTCAGTGATTTGTTGCCGCACATTCTCTACAGCGGTATCGACTCCCTTCCCAAGCCATTTTTTAGGATCGTTGTCTCGCATCTCAAGAGATTCATGTTGCCCTGTTGAAGCGCCTGACGGGACCATTGCCCGACCCATTAAACGTCCATCAACATAGCAGTCAACTTCCACAGTTGGGTTTCCCCGGCTGTCAAGGACCATTCGTGCATCTAATCCAGAAATGTAGTCGGACATTGCTCTCAAACCTCCCAGTGGCTCGCGCTCTTTGAATCAAACGGCTCTTCTATTTCTATCAAAATTTATTTACATGCATGTGGGAAATTGTAGTTTTTGCACAAAAATGAGAGATATTTTTACTTTTTCGGGCGTGAAAAGGTTTGATATACCGATATGTGGAGGGGTTGGCATGCCCAGAGTTGCAGAAATAGACCGCGCCATCCTCGCCCAACTAAGAAAAAACGGAAGAATGTCGTTTGTCGATCTTGCAAAAGAGGTCGGTGCAAGTGAGCGAACCGTACGAACACACATCCGAGCAATGGAAGAAAACGGAACGATTCGGGGCTACACTGTACGCGAAAGTGGTATTGGATTGACTGCACTTGTTCGAATCAAGGTTTCACCGGGTGCGGAAATCGGATCATTTGCTTCTGAAGTTACCGGGTGGGATGGTATTGAAATCATTTACGAAGTTTCTGGAGAAGCTGATTTGGTCGCTCTCGTTCACGTTGATGACACCGTTGCTCTGCGACAATTGCTCGATAAGATGTGGATGGCTGCACCAAATGAAATCGCTTCAACTACCACTGAACTTGTCCTCGAACAGTATTGATTCAATCGAACTGATGTCGCCCTGCTGGGTGGAAAAGCAGCGTTCCAATGCATCCTGCAAGGGTCAAGAAAAGTAAGACGCCGAAAACTGGGAATGGCTCAGAATATGTTTCCGAGCACTCTCCTGACCAGAAGTCAATTTCTGCACATTCATCCTCAGAAACCAGCCAACTCAGAAGCTGAAGGATTGTCAAGAGGACCGACAGTACAAAACTCGTGATTAACGCCCACAACTTTCCTTTTGCTGTCATGACGCCCACAAAAATTCCGAAACCTCCAATGGCGAATAAGAAGAGGCCCAACAGAATTAGAAGACCGCCAAGACCGCCAGCCCCTAAATCCGAGAAAATAGCCCCCCAAAGAATCGGTCCAATTCCAAAGAAAATTCCAAGGATGCCAAAGACGCTTGCTACAGTTGAACCGACTGCGATTCGTGTTGCTGGATGTGATAAGAAGTGATCATGGTTCATGGAGGCGTAATCCCTCATGGGTTTTGAGGGCGGTTCCTCTTCCCCCCACTCAAATTCTCCCTCGCAGAAAGGGCATTCAAACAGCCCGCTTGCATCATCATCTAGTTCAATATGTTCTTCACAATGTGGACACTCTATGACAACCATGTTTAGGTCCTGCCATGTTCCAATTTAGATTTTGTCCCGACGAAGGAGTTTATGAACTAGAATTAATTCTTGAAGGGCGGAGAACCCTCAAGTTTTCTTGAGAAAGAATAAAGTTCTGGAATGGATAACATGTCTTCACATGATACCTGCTCAGCAACCCCAAATGTACCAAGTGCCTGCTCAAACGATGACTGCCCCTCGGGCAAATGTTGGCCTGCCCATGCATCAATTGACCTCACCTACATCTAATAGCGGATTATTTGTTGCTGGTGGAGTCCATGTAGTATATACGGTCGGAATATTTGTTCTCGCATTTGTTAGTACGCTTTTTGAACCCGATTCTGATTATTATGAAGACGCACGACTGTTTTATTCCATGAGTCAATCGACATTTTATCTCATGATTCCGGCGTTTGTTGTTTCTCTCGTCTCTGTCTACGCAGCTTTGAATGTTAATTGTAACAAATTAATTGCAACCTTAGTGCCCCCAATTAGTCATTTTATCTGCTACGTTCTCTGGTGTCTTATTGCGGCTACTGCGGCACCGAGCGAAGCTGATTTCTCAGACGCATGGGAACAAACTTTTGGCGATGATTTCTTTAAAGTTGCAGTTCCAATAATAACATCTCATGTGGTATTATGTGCTGGAATCATGGGTTTAATATCCATCAGCTCGAATGAATAATTAGAGTTCATTCGGAACGGGTGTTTGATCCATGTGTAAGAATGCATAGACAGCCCACCATGTAACGATGTCCCATGAATGAACAAGGTTTGCTTCACCAGTGGCATTCTCAGTGATCATATATTCTTCCATTGTTGGAAGCTTATCACATGTCTTGTGGTAACAAGGGTATCCATCGACAACACCATTCCAACCCAACGTAGCTACGTCGATGTCTTGGAACGGTTGATGATCGCTTCTAGCAGTAGGAGATTCATATATTGCTACAACATCCTCGTACTTATTGTTCCATAATGGAGATTCGCCTCCTTGGGCCCATTCAGCTGCGCCCCGTTCCATCTGATAGGCTAAGTCGAGAGCGTCTGCACCAATCCATTCAGTGAGGTGAAACATTCCTGTTTGATCAACGACATCGCCAGTTCCATCAGGGCCAAGATATACAGATAATGCGTAATCTCCTGGGTAATTGATTCCTGCCATATCGAGATTTAGATAATTGGAAATTGTTACACCCGGAGGGACATCGAGCGTAAAGGCCTGTGAGCCCCAGAGGCCTTCTTCTTCACTTGACCATAAGCAGAAAACCATTGTTCTACGCGCATCAAACTCTGCTAGAACCTTTGCTGTTGTCAGAACCATGCTAGTGCCTGCAGTATTGTCATATGCCCCCGTTCTCGTACCGTATCCAACTTCGTCTGTCCCAGGGATGATCTCCCCATATGGAACACCTGTCGGGTAGGCGGCGATATCGAAATGTGCGCCGAAGACCAGCCACTCATCAGGGTATGTTGTCCCGACTTTGTAGCCACAAATATTTGCAACCCAGAACCTTCCTGCTTGGAATCTATGAACTTCGACATCAAGACCGTATCCACCCATTACACCTTCAAAATAGGTAATAGCATCTTCATATCCCAAGTTTCCGTTGCCAATCCACCGGTCTAGGTAGCCTACAGCCCCGTCATTAACATCGGTTAAATCTGGAGTTTGGTCGGTAATGAATTCGACCCATTCGTAAACTGAACGGCCATCGACCCAACCATCGCTAGCACCAACGCCTTCAGCCTCACTTAGGTCGCTTCTTTCCGAACGAACCGTGTTGAGGAGTTTGATTTCAACCTCGCCTCCATCATTATCTGATGGAATAACCCAATTCCATGAGCCGTTTGGATCTTCATTCTCTGCAAGCATTATCGATGACCCTCTCGAATTATCTGTTACCCAGTCCATCCATGATTCATTTGCAGCACGAATAGGCCAGTTTTCACGTCCGAAATCTCCAATCATCATTATGATTTCAGGATTTCTTGGAGGGAAAAGTGCATTGATGATGGCCTCTTCACCTTTTTCTAGGTCCAGAACTGTGCTGTTTTGTGCTCTCATCGAACCCGGATCTTGGACGAAGTAAGGTATGAAAACACTCATTTTTTGTTCTGCAAAGAGGGTGATTTTCGTCCATTCACCTCCAGGGATGACGGGGGGGGTGACAACAAGATCGTTTTCAGATGGGTTTGAATCTCCAGCATCTTCTCCAAAGCATCCTGAAAGCGGAGATAAAAGCATTAGAGAAGCCAAAAGCATCGCTTGCATGGGAATACGCATGAAGTCATCCAAATGCTTGATTGCTTTGAATTCAGCGGTAAAACGAGTAATTGCATTCTTCACCAAGAGTTAAATGACGACGGGCAGCCGATTGTCCATGGCTACTGTCCGTACGGACCAGAAGCAACGTGCCTTGATGCGCGCTGTTCCAAGGTCCTTTTCCAAAGCCCTTGCCAAGTATTTTGGCTCTGGCCCTACGGATATTGCCCTCGCTAGAAAGCAACATGCGGCTTATGCTCAAGCATTGCTTGACTGTGGACTAGAGGTTACAATTTTACCTGCGGATGAAAATCATCCAGATTGTATTTTCGTCGAGGATCAGGCGATTATTGTTGATGGTCACGTTCTACTGCCTTTGCCTGGACACCCATCAAGAGTTGCAGAACAACCTCCGATTGCAGAATTTCTTTCACGACAACTCAACGGCTTCCAAGTCTGTGGCATGTTTGGAGAGGCTCGAATGGATGGTGGGGACATTCTGCGTTTGGGCAATATCTTCTTTGTAGCACGTTCAAAGAGAACAAATGATGCTGGAATTGAAACCCTTCGAAATCTTCTCTCACACCTTGGGCATGAGTTGAGAATTATCGACATACCGACTGAAAAGGCTCTCCATCTCACTTCAATATCTTCTACGCCAACCGACCAAGTTATCCTCACCGCCGAGGGGTACCTCTCAGCTGACGATTTTGGTGAGCTTCCTGAAGGTAGTCAAATCATTTTCGTTCCGGAAGAAGAAGTCTATGGCTGCAATACGATCGGACTTGAAAATGGGAAGATTCTTGTTGCTGAAGGATACCCTACGGTGTTGAAAACAGTTCAAGAATTGGGCTTAGATCCGATTCTTCTTGACATGAGTCAAATTCGAGAAGCAGATGGTTCGATTACATGTTGCACGCTCTTCTTCTGAGGAAGCAATGAGTGCGTTGATATACGCGGGTGTAGCCGTTTAGATTACTGCAGGGGTCGCCCAGCTTGGTCAAAGGCGCTGGGATGAGGTCCCAGTCCGTATCGGTTCGCAGGTTCGAATCCTGCCCTCTGCACCATTTCAACCAACAAACTTGACATTCCGTCATGGATAGGCCTCTTCGATAGCCATGGCCGATGGACCCGAAGTTGACGAAATCCGAAGCACTGTTGTTACACAGATTGTTGAAGGTGGATATGTTACGGCCATACCTATTATCATCCTCTCACTCTATCTTTTCGTTCAAGGCTATCGAAGATTGGTAATTATCACTGCGATTGCAGGGTGTGCTATTGGTTATCTGTCTGCAAGCACTCTCCACCCATATATGCTCGAACTTGGACTTAATCTCACACTGGATCGATTCCAGTTATTTTCTGCAATGGCCTTTGCTTTGATTGCAGTAATGATCACTTCGATTTCAATTCGTTTCCTGGCAACTGGTTTTGTGTTTATCATTATTTCAAACGGCATTCAAATGCTGAAAAATTACGGCATCAACCCAGAGAGGGGAGAGTTGCTTCCAGGGATTACTGCGATTATCGCTTTCTTCGTAGGCATGTCATTCCGACACGTTTTGCCTGCTTTCGTAGCAGCTCTTCTTTCTGCTATCGGCCTGTTTGTAGGCGGATGTATCGTCCTCGACCTCCCTCTTTCGTATCTTGACCTTAGCCAATCTAATGCCCCTCTTGCATGCATCCCTGTGGCTCTAATTAGCCTCTTTGTCCAGCGATGGCACAAAAAGAAGCACAGCCCAGATGATGGAGAGATTACCGTTCGCGAACAGCAACAGGCTGTTCGAAGAGCCAGGTATCATCCCGAACTTGAAGTGGATACACAGTGGGCTCGTGGTGGATTAAGAAAGTAAATGAAGGGTACTAGTCTTTGTAGTATCATTCAACACTGTGTCTGAACGCACTATGTCTGAAGATTTGAGTTTCAAAGTCGATTATAGTAAATTGACTAAGGAACAGCTCAAACAATTATGTGAGCAAAATGGGTTAAAGAAGAGCGGCAATAAAACGGATTTACTCGAAAGACTGAATCAACTTACTGAACCATCCGCTCCTAAGATTGAAAAAAAAGTACGTGTAAAATGCCCCTCTTGCTCACAATCACTGTTCGTTCCTTCAGGACACAATAAAGAACTGAAATGTCCATCTTGTTCGGTTATTTTTGATCCTCGTGTTTCGTCTTTTGTCAAGACACATGGTGTGAAAATTAACATTCAATCCGATAGCCAAGGACAAACAATCGTGAGCCTGATTGCTGGATTATATTTTTCCTCGATCTTACTTGGTGGATTTCTACTTGATATAGCGTGGCAGATCGGTGATTCCGGTTGCTCCTGTTGTATGCTCGGATTATTTTGGGCCCTCCCTTTTATTGGCTTTAGTGCAGCTTTCGGAGGCAGTGGGAGTTATAGAACGCCTATGTTGGTTTTATTTGGATTTCTTTCATTCATCCATACGATTGGACTCCTTGGATTCCTTGTTCTGCTAAGTCAATTTGCTGGAAGTGGATTTTGATAGATTATTCAATAAAAACTGAAATCTCATCCAACTCTTTTCGATCAATATCTGGAACCATTGCGGCCTCATTTGGATAACCAACTGGAAGAACCAACATGGCATGTTCATGCTCAGGACGCTCAAAAATGTCTCTCAAGAATCCCATTGGAGAGGGTGTATGCGTGAGTGTTACAAGACCCATGTTGTGTATCGCGTGAATAAACAATCCTGCTGCTATCCCGCAACTTTCTGTACTGTAATAGGTAGGCCCCCATTCACCATTTTGCCGTAGACGTTTCGATTGTCTAAACAATACAATGACCCACGGAGCATCAGTAAGATGTTCTTTGATGGCATCAGTTCCTAACGGATCAAGAACTTCTTTCCAAGCATCAGGCATGCGTTGAGAATAGGTCTTTCTTTCCTCTTCTTCGGCAGCATTTCGTATCTTTTCCTTGAGGTCTTGAGAAGATATGGCGACGAATGTCCATGGTTGTAAATGTGCTCCGCTTGGCGCTGTACCTGCACACATTATTGCCTGTTCAATGAATTCCCTCGGTACATCTTTTGTTGAAAAATGACGCGTCGTACGCCGTTTCTGCATAAGACGTAGTAATTCTTTAGACCGATGTTGCATCTCTTCAAGAGAAGTCTCTTCCCATTCAAGTTTGATAAATCCCTGCTCGGTCATGAACTTTGCAAGGCATAGATGGTTATGGTATTGTATCTCAATCGTTTGAGAATGCGTCAGGTTTGAACACCCAACGCCACTCATCTTCTCTGTCATAATATGCCTGGATAACTGGGTGATTGGCCATCTTCTGATGATATTCCAAAAGAAGGGGATATGGTTGAATCATGGTTTTTTCGATTCCATCGAACTGGCCAGAGAACATCATGAACGTGTTCAGAAAGGCCTTCACATCGGCCAGAGACAGATCTTCTGTTCCTGCAATCCACCCTGTTGGTGAACTCTTGAAAAGTGTCTCAAGATCCTTGAGTCCTGCATCTATTTTCGCACCTGGTTCAAATAATGCCTTCCGTGCTGCAATCTTCTCTTCCAAATCATCGATGTAAAAGGTGGGGGAAAAGGAGGCTCTCCAACCATCGATAAGCTCGATGATTTCGTTAACCTTTCCTTGCGTATACAAATCGTTTGAATCAAGTCCAGCCAGTGTAGCCGCATACCGCATGATAGCGCCTGACTCGGCTATTGTTCCTTGAGGTGTTTTGAGGATCGGCAAGAATCCCCATGGCAATTCCCCTGCTTGCTTTAGTTGCTGATAACCGTCCCAATCGACAACTGTATTCTTCCATGGTTTGCCTGATAGTTCAAGGCAAAGGCGGGTTGGTTCAGCATATCCTGGTGACTCGAAATAAATGACTTCATGCATAACATGGGCTTTGGGGCGCAGTACATCAAACTTTGTCATCTTCGGTATACCTGTTGCGAACACGTAACCACCCTTCGCTAAAGAACATCAAGGCATAAAGGGAAGCAAGCCAGAGATGTACGTGGGAAGAGATTTCTAACCAGTTTGCTGCTTCCTCTAATGGATTTGCAAAAGCGATAAGAAGAGAAAACCAAACGACTGTGCAGCCATGTAGCATCCATCTGAAAACGCCAAGAATTTGTTTTGAATTTGCTCTCATTTCAGACATTTGGGAATCGGTTAAAATTGCCGTTATTCCCACGACTTTGTCAAGAGCGCTCCCTCCATTCCAACGAATCTTACCAAGACGGAATCTATTGATGATATCGATGAGTGTGAACAATGTTACCCAGACCACAACCACTTCAAGCAGTGGATTAAGTCCCATGAGATCCAAACTTCCCCAAGTCGACCAACTGAAGATAGTCCATATCCAGGCAACAAGGAAGAGTTGAGCAAAGCGTGCGAACTTGGAGAGTTTTCGTAAAAGAACGAGATCGTGTGAAAGAACCAATTCAAGCGTTATGAATAAGGCTACAGTGAGGGTAATTATTCCGCTAAACGCAAGACCAGTCCAACCAATATCGCCTGTTCTCCACGCCTCGAGTAATGCTACAAATGCCCAACAGAGTGCAATAACCGATGCTCCATTAACGGCTGCTTGCATCGTGTAGAGAGGGTCTTTCCCATCCTTCAAAACGGATAAGCCACCCATTAAACGGACTTCAAATCCAGATTCATCGACCATTCCTTTCCCAGCAGCAGTCATCCCACCAATGGCTTTTATTCTCGCTGATTCAACTAGGCTCTCTGCTTCGGAATCCTCGTTTTTTGATGACCAGTTCGATCCTCTGCTTGCTGCATGGGCGGCTCCTGAGCCACGTCCTTTTCTTCCAGCTGACCGCGCTTTTGCCCAAGCGCGAACTTCTGGTGAAATCAGGTCCTCAACTTGATCCTCGTTCAATGGAGAGCCATGGTCTGTATACAGCCATCGGCACTGAATTGGAACTGGAGCTGGGTCTACATCTGGAGCAACCATCTGGAATTGCCCAGGTCCAAGTGTTGGCAATTGAGCCACAAGATCTTGGTCACCGCCGCTTTCTTTGAGCAGATGCCGAACCTTTTCGACATCCTGAGGTTGTGTGAATCTTCCAATAAACGTCGTATTGGCTTGTGCGAGAATTTTGTAATCAACATCGGATACGTTTTGAGTTGCAAGAACGCAGGCAACCCCATACTTTCTTGCCTGTTTGAAAATTAATTTGATGAGATCTTTCGCGGGGGGGTTTCGAGGGTGTGGCGGCAGATAAGGAGCCACTTCGTCCATGAAAAACAAGAGTTTCAATTCGCCTTCCGCTGGTTGCTGTGTTAACATCCAGTCATACAGTTCTCTGGAGAGTTCTTGGACAAAATATTGCTTTTGGGCTTCATCCTGAATGGTGTTAAGATAAATTATGTTGAGGGGAATTTTTCCAGGAATTGTTGGTTCAGCAAAGGCATCGATATCAATAGCGACTCCATTTGAAAAGAGAAGTTGGTTAACGCCAGAAGAAAACGCAGCTAAACGCCGAGCGAGGTCATTACGGGTTGTTTTTGGCAACCGTTCCTCAAAGTTTGCAAGCCGATGATCAAACATGACCTCGTCCCATGGAGGAACTTCTGGCTTCTCCCCATCCTCATCTTCAATAAAACAGAGGGGATACAGGTGCTTTGTGAATTCATGATGAGGTTCTCGTACAACTCTTGCAAGCGACTGGAAATCGCCCACGTCGATGCCGCAACGCGTTCCTTCTACGAGGATTTCGTACAGGAAGGGTTTCACAACCTTCCCCTGAGCTTTTTCAACATCATATCCTGCTAAACTGGTGAACCCAGCAGCGACCATGTCCCAAGCAGTAATCGCCTCTTCGGGGTCAAGATCTGCAGGTGGGGCTCGGAATGGATCAATACATAGAGGAAGTCCTTTGCTTCGTAAAGGAGTCCAGATTCGGACTTCACAATCCTCCATCAATTTACGCTTTCGTTCAACATCTCCATCCTTGTCATGAAGTTCATCCTCATCGATTCCCAAAGCCAGACGGGCAAGGTCACCTTGTGGATCGATAATCAAGGCAGGAATTCCTGCTAAAGCGGCTTCTTCAATCAAAGCCTTCGCCATAACAGTCTTTCCAGAACCCGTCGAACCAAGCATTGCAGCGTGACGGGCAAGTACCTGTGAAGGGATATCTATCGGCTCGTCGTTGTCTCGGCGATGGCCGAGGAACATGCCTTTAGGTTTGAATTTCTTTTTTGATCTCGCTGGTGTTTCTGGGTTGAGAATATCTCCCACTAACGAAGCAAGGTCCGAATCAGAGACGGGCTCATCATTGGACACCATAACCGAGCAGAGAAGGATGGGGTCTTGAAATCAACGACGCGCAGATGGGTCAAGGCGTATGCTCTTGAAGGTCGCAAGCATCGCCGAGGCATGGATGGACACATTCCTCTTGCCCGCCCATCTTGGACCGAAGAGATGCGTGTTGCTGCAATGGCAACCCTCGATTCAGGCCAATGGGTAAAAGGTCCTCATGGAAGAGCTTTTGCTGACGAGTTTGCTCAGTATTGTAATGTGTCGTATGCCGCGCCTTGTAACAGTGGCTCTGGAGCGTTGATTGCGGCATTGAGATTGCTTGATATTGGGCGTGGTGACGAAGTTATTGTACCATCAATGACGTTCATTGCTACTGCAACTTCTGTCTCAATGGTTGGAGCAACGCCCGTCTTTGCAGACGTTGATTCCGACTATTGGTGTCTTGACGTAGAAGATGTCGCAAAACGCATCACAAAAAATACCAAAGCGGTAATTGGCGTCCATCTTTTTGGTCAAAGTTATGATTCAAAATTGATTGAACTTTGTGAAGAAAAAAATCTGGGCTTGATTGAAGACGCTGCTCAAGCACACGGAACTTCAATCACTATTAACGGCCAAAAGCGAATGGCAGGTTCTCTAGGAGATATCGCATGCTTCTCATTCTTCCCTTCAAAAAATATGGCCGTTGGAGGAGAGGGTGGAATGATCACCACAAATGACCAAGCCATTGGAAATCGAATGAGATCAATCATTAATCATGGGCGTGATGGAACGTTGCAATCCCAAGAAGTTGGCACAAATATGCGAATGTCAGAAGTGTTTGCAGCGATAGGTCGTAAACAACTTGAACACCTTGACCATTGGTTAGAAATTCGTAGAAATACCGCTGAGCAATACACACAAGCGCTTGAACATCATCAACTGATCACAGCACCAATCGTCTTTCCAGATTCCGAACATGGTTGGCATCAGTATTGCGTTAAGGTGAACGACGCAGAACGGTTCATCGATTACATGGCTGAGCATAACATCGTTGCGCGAGTCTTCTACTCCACCCCCTGCCATCAGCATCCAGTGTATGCGACACACCCACAAAATAGTGAAACACTCGAAGTCACTGAATCCATCTGTACGCGATTAGTCGCAGTACCAATCCATCATGGCTTAACAGATGAAGAACGCAGAAAAGTCGCCTCTGCTTTGGAACATTATGCTTGAGTAAGCATCTCAGCAAGAGATGCATTTGACCAGCCTTTGAGATGTGTTAATTCGAGTCCTGCCCACGATGGTATGGCAACATGTTGATCTTCGCTTTCTAATTCTACTTCTGCGATAACGAGTCCTGCTAGAGTACCTTCAAACTCATCGACTTCCCACAGCAATCCATCCTCTCCATTCCATAGATAACGTGTTTTGACAACCGTAGGCAAACCTTCGAGGTTTAGTTCGTCATACAGTTTAATCGGCAACTCCCATTCGAATTCAATAGCAGTAGCGCCAGTTCGCTTGCCTTTTGCAGTAAGAATAATTTTTGTTCTATTCTTATCTGTAAGATGTCGAATTCTCCAAGTCGCAGTGTCAACTAAATCGCTATGGGTTTCAACAAGCGTATGGCCTCTCCATTGGACTTCTCCGTTTTCGTAGGTCACTTCAGACAAATAGTATTGTTGAATCTCAAGGAATTCACCTCCTTGCCAGGGCTTATCGTTACGGCCATCAACGAGAAAACGTCGTTCAATCTCAACGTTTTCGTTCATGTTTACTCCAAGCGACCATAGCACATAACTCTGACCAACCATTGTCAAATCAATTTACCACGTTATTGATATGTATCTGTCAATGATTAATCCATCATGAGGGGGGTCTTCGTTGTTCGATTTCTTGCCTTCTTAGCAATTCTATCGATTTGTAGTGGATTTGTTTTTCTGGAATCTGAAAGCAATTTAGCTGAGCCCGTAGAGGAAGATTCTGCTAGCAGTGAACCATTAACCGAAAGTGAAGAAAATACGGAAAGTGATGATTCTGCACAGAACGATGAGTTGGCTTTGTATAAGCCCGAAAATTCGAAATTCGAATATCAGAAAGATCAGAATCCTGCTGATAATACGCTGTCCTATATCTTCTTAGGATTGGGCGGAGGGTTCTTTTCATCGCTTGTTTTTGGTTCATTCATCTTCGAATTTATTCGCGTCCTCTTCCTCTTAGCATTCCTCACTCCAATGATAGCAACGAAAGACAAGAAAGACGAGCGAACGCGCGGACGTATTTTGGGATTCGTGGAGGGAAATTCCGGCATCCATTTCTCTGCATTACGAGATGGTCTTGGATTGGCTAATGGGGTTACTGCATACCATCTTAGGGTTCTCGAAATGGAAGAGGCAATTATTTCTTGGAGAGATGGGAGGTTGAGAAGATATGCTATCGCAACGATATCTCCTAATGAAATTGATTTAATTCGCCATCCGCTTGTTGGAACCCGATTAGCAATTTTAGAGATCCTGCACCAGTCACAATCATTGGGGTTAACCGGTAAAGAAATACAGAAACAGTTAGACATCTCTCGACAATTATTATCCCATCACATGAATGCTTTACGCAATTCAAAGTACGTTGAGAAGGACGGGCCGTCCCGGAAGTCAACGTGGAAATTATCCTTAGATGGTTTGGAACAACTCGAAATTATTCGAAATAAAATCAATATTTCGTAAAATCAATTTACCAACTCTTTCATATTGACTGGATATATGGAACCATCATGAACGCAAAGAAATTTGTTGCTTTAGGCGTCCTGAGTATGATGGTCATGTCAGGTTGCTTGGGGGCTGTAGATGAGGAATTCATTTTAACCAAGCTGCCAGATGACTGGACTCTAAAGACTGAGAGAACCATTACAACGCCCCAATTGGTTGAATACGATTCATGCTACGTAATGGAAATGGATCTTAAGGCCAGTATCGCAGAAGAATACCGAACCCAACTGCTGCAAGCGGTAGAAGAGACGTACTTTTACGGAGGTTGGGATGATGGTATGGTCGCAGAATCTGCAATGGATGGGGATGTTGCTGAAAGTGCTGGAACATCAACAAAACGCGTAGAAGGCACAGATTTCAGTGGAACCAACAATCAAGAACAAGGTGTAGATGAAGCTGATTTCATTAAAACAGATGGGTATTACATCTACGTTCTTCAAGGAAATACGCTCTCTATACTCACAGTTCCTGAATTTGGAGAAATTGAATTCGCCTCGAATGTAAGTATTGAAGGCCAACCAATTTCGATGATGCTCGATGGAGATCGATTAATTGTTCTTTCAAGCTACTCCCCTTGGAATATTGACCGGGATGATGAACTTTACAACTTACTCCAATGGGGAGATGGTTACACTTCCTGGCGTTCTTCTTCAATGACGAAATTCACGACCTTCGATATCACAAATCGTTCGGAACCGATCATTACTCAAGAATTGTATCTTGAAGGATACAATGTCGACGCAAGAGAAATTGATGGTTCGATTCGTGCAGTTACCTACTCATGGCTCGATGTACCTGGGCTCAAAGGTTGGTTGCAAATGCCGAGCGAATATTGGCAACTGGATTATGACGATGAACGTCGGCAATCCTATCGCGAAGCCGTTGCTTACGAAACTATTCAGTCGAATGCTGAGGTTCTGAATTCCCTCGAATTTGAAGATCTTGTTCCGAAAATATATCAAAGAATTGATGGAACAATCGTTGAACACGATATGCGTGATGAAGCATGTCAAAACTTTGCAAAGCCTCTTGACGGATTCAGTAGAGGATACACGAACATCCTTTCACTCGATTTATTTTCAGAATCGTTTACATTTGAGTCTGATCATATTCTAAGCAATCGCCCTCTCGTTTACGCATCACAAGATGTGCTTGTCCTAAGTGAGAGTTCGTGGGACTGGTGGTGGTTCTGGGGCCAAGATGAAGTCATGGAACAAACCAATCTCCACACTTTCGATATTTCTGTGCCCGGCGTGACAACATACACGGGTTCAGGCCGTATTGACGGTACAATCTTGAATCAATTCAGTATTTCTGAGTACGAAGGTGTTCTTCGAGTAGCAACTACTGTTGGCCAATGGAATCGGTGGTGGATGGAAGATCCTACGCCGATGTCTTCCTCCATCATTACGCTCGTTCGTGGAGTAAACCCAGAAACAGATCAACCGATTCTGCAGGAATACGGTAGACTTGACGGTATCGCTGAAACAGAGCGAATATGGGCGGCTCGATTCGTCGAAGACCGAGCCTATCTTGTTACCTTCAGAAACATCGATCCTCTTTGGACAATCGACTTATCAGACCAAATGAATCCTACGATTCTTGGAGAATTGAAAGTACCTGGTGTATCGACATATATTCATCCAATCAATGAGGATATGCTGCTTACAATAGGAATGGGTCCTGCTGGCGATGATGGCCTTGGCCTCGATTGGTCAAATACTCGGCTATCGACTTTTGATATTAGCAATATTACTGATCCTCAAGAAGCCAGTGTTCTATCGCTTTCTCCTGTAGAGAATCCCGAGGAAGGTCGTTGGACATGGGCGCATTCTGAAGCAATGTATGAGCATAAAGCCTTCCAATATTGGGGGCCGAAAGAGATGCTTGCGGTTCCTCTCTCAACATATCGATGGATAGAAGATTCGACGGATGGAGAATACTCGTGGCATTATGAATATGTCTCTAAGGCAATTCTGGTAAATGTGAATGAAAGTACTGGGGATATGTTGATCCATGGGGAAATCAACCATTCTTCCCTTGTTAATTCTGAAGAAAGTAATTACTGGTGGGGTGGCGAGCAGAATATTCGACGTACTATTTTCATGGGCGATTTCATCTATGCATTTTCTGGCGCTGGGATATCTGTACATAATCTCGACACCATGGAACAAACAGATGTCGTAGCATTTGATATCGAAAAACCTGAATATTACGCTATTTATTGAATATGTGGAGATAAGCCAAACCTCAATTGCTGAATGGTTTAGCCGACATTGTGTCACTACGGGTTGCTGTCGTCGGTTGTGGTAGATGGGGGTCCCATCACCTTGCTGCGTTAGTACGCCTGCAAAATCAACTCAATATCGAGCATATTGTTGCTTGCGATAATGATCGGAACGTTGCTCAATCCTTGCGCTCATCTGGGTATTGTGTTCATGAAGATGCTAAGTCCCTTGTTGATGTTCATAACGTGGATGCCGTTATTGTGGCTACTCCAAACAACACCCACTATGCCCTGGGAAAGATGTTTCTTGAACAGGGGGTTCATGCGTTAGTGGAAAAGCCGCTTTCTGTGGACCATGATTTGGCTTCATCTCTTGTATCCATATCAGTTGAGATGGGTAAAATTTTGAAAACTGGGTTTTTGTTAAGATTTCACCCTTGTGTCCAAGACCTTTATTCACGGATTCGCTCTGGTAATTTGGGCGCCATTGAGCGTATTGAGTACAAGAGATTGTCAACAAGAAATGCTGATTCTGAATCAAACTGTCTTGATTCATTAGCAATCCATGGGCTAGATGTGGCAACTCACTTGCTCAGTGAACAATCGCCCATGGCGATATCTCATGTATATGGAGACAACCGTTGTGCAAAGCTGCTGCTTGAATTTCCGTATCAAGTTGAGGTCGAAATAGAAGTCGGGTGGGGGCATAAACAAAACATTGCTGAATTCAAAATCTATGGCACAAATGGTCTCGCCGTTGTTCAATTAAATCAACATGATTCGTATACAATTCTTCGAGATGGGGTTCATGTGAATATAGGGGTTGAATGTAAGCAAGCCCCATTGGACGGTCAACTCGAAGATTTCTTGACCTTCGATTCAAAAACCACATACGCTGCTTCACCGGGATCAATTCTTCGAACAATCGACTGTATTGAGCAGGCTCGTCAAAAATTGCTATCTCAAGGAGTCGAGGCTGCACGAGAATTGAAGAGATGATGCGGTTTGGAGGGGAATATGAGCCCAGAAAGAGTCATGCTTTGGCTTCTTGCAGGAATTACTGTTTCCTCGATTGCTACGTGGATTGTCCAAGATTCGGTTTTTGGTGCAGCGACTGCTTTTGCGATTTTATCTTGTGTAGTTGCTTCCATTTGGGGCATTACAAGATATGACATTGCAGTGAGATTCAGTGGAATGGGTAACGGGGGTATTCTCAACCTCCTCACTTTCGGAGTTGTTACAGCGGGCTTAACTTACTGGTGTATTGCAATGTATGATTTCCCCCTCGTAGGTTCAATCATTGGTAGCATTGCCACCAACGCCTACATTTGGTGGACCTTTGGAATGCTCGAACCTGGCAATCCTGCTGTATAATCAGGCGAAGGGTCAAATGCCTCCATCGTGGATTTCCTATCATGGCGAAGCATGGCGAGCACCCTGAACTCCCTGAACATCTCGAGAATCTTCTTGGGGTCGACGTTCACACTATTTTCCTCAAGGCAGATTGCCCACCACGTGTTAAGAGAGGGACTATTGGGCAATTGGAACTTGTAGAGGTTGAAACCGAAGAGGAATGGGATAATCTTCGAATCGAATCATTACAAGAAGAGCTTGGGACCATCGTTGAAATGAATCAGCACCGCAGTGACTGTTTCCTAGAAATCGATCGTAAGGGATGTCGTGTACTCCAACTCGGCGATTTACGAATTACATGTGCAAGTCCTCCATTCTCAGATGCAAGAGAGATTACACTGGTTCGTCCGGTTGCAAAATTATCGCTTTCAGATTATGATCTTGACCCCAAAATCATTGACCGCCTTTCTGATCATCATCGAGGAGTCTTCATTTGTGGACGTCCTGGTTCTGGAAAAACGACTCTGGCCCAAGCAATAGCTGAGTATCTCGATCAAGATATTGGTGCAATGGTCAAAACAATGGAAGCGCCACGTGATTTACAACTTGCAGATCGGATTACGCAATATGCTCCTCTTGAGGGCGATCTAGAGAAAACTGCGGAAATCATATTTCTTGTAAGGCCAGATTTCGTAATTTTTGATGAGGTCCGAAGGGCCCGTGACTTCGAAATTTTTGCAGATGTCCGGCTTGCAGGTGTTGGTTTGCTTGGCGTTACGCACGCAAACTCTGCACTCGAAGCCATCCAAAGACTGATCGGTAAGGTTGAACTTGGACTCGTTTCTCAGGTTCTCGATACTGTTTTGCACGTCGAAGCAGGAAAGATACAGCAAGTCCTTGAATTGCGAATGACTGTAAAACCACCATCTGGGATGCAAGAAGAATTAGCTCGCCCAGTAATCGAAGTTGTTGAATTCCCAAGCGGTAACGTTACTCATGAAATGTTTGCATTCGGCTCAGAACTTGCTGTTGTCCCGGTAACTGCCAGCAGTCAACAGCGCCCAGTTCAACAACTTGCTCAGAAACAATTGGTTCACACAATTCGTCAATGGGCTGGAGTCAATGTTCGAGTCCGCTTTACAAGTGATGCCTCGGCAACAGTATACGCTCCAAAAAACATGATTTCGACCTTAGTTGGACGAGGAGGGGATAATGTTCGAGCCCTTCAAGATCAGCTCGGAGGGCTTCGCCTTTCGATTGAATCGCTGGACGAAATGCCAGATTCGGAAGAAGTCTCCGATCATCACATTTGGGATGATGATCAAGATCGTCGAGCCCACCAAAGCAGAGCCTATGAGCAACATGGCCGCTCCAAAAAGTCCCGTAAAAGCCGTCGTCGCTGAGAAGGAGACTTCTTGAAGAACGGTGCAACGCACAACACATGGCGCAGCAAGATGATGGTTCTGGTCGCGCACCTGTCGTCATTGTTCGTCCTACGACATCTGTTACCAGTGGTATTGCTGTAACTCAGAAGCTTGTTGGTGCAGCGGTTGCTTTTGGCGACATATTGCGACGAACGTTTGGTCCGAATGGATTGGACAAAATGATGTACAAGACAAATGGTGAAAATGCAATCACTAACGACGGTGCAAAAATTGTTGCGGAATTGCTTGTTAAACACCCTGCCGCAAAGGCCTTTGTTCAACTTGCTGAATCTCAAGAAAATGCTTGCGGCGATGGCGTCACTGGTTGCCTGTTATTTGCAAGTGAACTCATGCGGGAAGCCGGAAGGTTGCTTGAACGAGGAATCCATCCATTGGTTCTTGTAGAAGCATTCCAACTTTCATTAGACGAGGTGCTTAACATTCTAGATGCGCGTACAATGCATATTTCTGATTCTGAAAGCCTCTCTCTGGTTGCGAAAACTGCAATGGTTGGTAAATCCGCAGAATCTGGAGGTGTTGTACTCGCAAAATTACTTGTGGAAGCAATGGAAACCGTGCGGGAGGCTGGAAAACCAACCCGGGCAGAACATATTCGAATGGTGAAACGAGGCCGAGATAGCCTCCAAGAAACCACCTTGATCAAAGGAATGGTTATTGAACAAAAATTCGATTCTGAGCGCGTCCCACAGATCAAACAACAAGCAGGGGTTCTCGCTTTGACTTGCTCGTTGTCGCTAGAACAATCAAAACGGGATGCTGAAATTGAAATCGAACGTCCTGAACAGATGATTGCATTCTTAGATGCCGAGGAAGAAATTCTAACAAAGAAAATTCAAGCGCTTGTCTCATCCGGAGCTAAAGCCATTTTTACATCAAAATCTATTGATGACCGAATCAAACATGCTTGTTTTGACGAAGGAATTCTTCTCGTTGGGATGATGGAAGATGATGGAATTGAAGACTTGGCTGCAGCAACAAATGCAACCCTCATCAATCATCTGGATGACATCGATGCATCCTCGCTTGGATCTATTGACGGTGCAAGGATCGAAGTTTCTGAACGGGAAGATGGACGACGAACCAGACTCATTATTGAGGCTGGGGACGCAGCCGGACTGGTTACCCTAGATGTTGGTGGTGGGCAAGGCGTTGCTACTGAAGAATACATTCGAGCCATGTACGATGGGCTTCGTTCTCTTGAGATGGTTATGGGAGACGGGGGTGTTCTCCTTGGGGCTGGCACATTCCATATTGCAGCAGCCCTTCACCTAAGGGAGTTGGCTGAAGCAACTGCTGGACGCCATCGTCTGGCAATTGAGGCTTTTTCTCGTGCTCTCGAGGCGATTCCGGTTGCGCTGGCAAGCAATGCTGGGGAAGACCAGATTGATACTTTGCTAAAGTTAAGAGCGGCTCATCGAAACCAATCTGTAGATTATGGGGTATCGAAGGACGGGTCAATAGGGCAAATCGATGCCGTATTGATTCCTGCAACAACGATGTCTCATGCTTTGCAGGCAGCAACCGAGACCGCATGTGGACTTTTACGAGTCGATCAGGTCATCTCTTCGCGCGGTGATTGAGCAAATGCCCTCATCACATGCTTGATAATGTGGACACAATAGAGGCTGATAACGGGTGCTGATATGGACTCGGAAAAACCACGCGCATTGTTGAGTGTATGGGACAAAACTGGAATCGTTGAATTTGCTACTGGTTTGGCCGATTTAGGATTTGAAATCATCTCAACCGGCGGCACTGCCCGAACGCTAAAGGCTGCAGGTCTTGAAGTGAAAAGCGTAACAGATGTTACTGAACATCCTGAAATTTTCGATGGAAGAGTGAAGACATTACATCCAGCCATTCATGGCCCCTTACTAGCTCGCATGCAACAGGAAGAAGATCGAGAAGGCATGAAAGAGTTAGGGTATACCCCCATTGCTCTTGTTGCCTGCAATCTTTACCCATTTACTATGGCTGCAGCCCAAGATCCGCCTCTTGTCGACGATTCGTTGCTCGAAATGATCGATATTGGAGGACCTACGATGGTTCGGGCTTCAGCAAAAAATCACGCGAACGTCATCGTTTGTTGTAATCCAAATGAATATGATTCAATTCTTTCAGACTTGCAAGTGGCTGGTGGAAAGCCAAGTGGGGTCCCATCAGAACGAAGGAGGGAGCTTGCTTTACAAGCATACGAGCACACTGCATCATATGATGTTGCTATTGCAAATACGCTTCATTCTCGTTGGAATGGTTTACCAGAATCATATGAAGAAGTAGAGGAACAAGCAAAACGTCATCATGCAACGCTTCTTGCTTCCGCAAACAAAATGTCGACCCTGCGTTATGGTGAAAATGCTCATCAAAGCGCCTCTCTTTATGTTTCAAATGCTGCAATAGGCAGTCACTCAACCTTGGTAACAGCTCATGTCGAAGGAGGTAAGGCGATGTCATACAATAATTACTCGGATGCAGATGCCACGCTTCGATTATGCCGATCCCTATCAACGAATGAATGGCCAAATACTCCGCATGCATGTGTGATTGTAAAGCACAATAATCCGTGCGGGGTTGCTCTATCAGAAACACAAGTTGAATCTTTCAAAGATGCGTTAGCAAGTGATCCTGAATCAGCATTCGGTTCTATCATTTGCTTCAATGAAATTGTAACGCTTGAAACTGCTCAAGCAATGTCCGATCTCTTCATCGAAGTTCTCATCGCCCCAGGATATGCTGATGATGCTAAAGAATACATTTTGAAGAAAGCGAACCGCCGCCTCCTTACAATCGATTCTCCGAATAATCGTCTTGCTCCATTGATGCGAGAGCGCGTCTTAAAACCAATTGAAGGAGGATGGATTGTTCAAACAGAAGAGCCGCCAATTATTGATTGGGCCTCAGCGAAAACCGTTACTAAGAAATCTGTCACTCAATCAGAAATAGATTCGATGAAATTTGCGGTTCGCGTTTGTGAACAAGTCAAGTCCAATGCAATTGTCATGGTCCAGGGGCTCGCAACTGTTGGGATTGGGCCGGGTCAAACAAGCCGCGTTGAAGCTGTTCGAATTGCTGCTCGGCGTGCAGGGGAAAGAGCGAAGAATTGCGTTCTTGCAAGCGACGCTTTTTTCCCGTTTGCTGATGGCCTAGAACAGGCAGCATTAGCGGGCGCATCCAGTATTGTTCAACCAGGCGGTTCAATTCGAGATCAGGAAGTTATCGATGCAGCAGATGAATTAGGAATTTCAATGCTTTTTACCGGGCACCGCTTATTCCGACATTGATGTAAACTGCCGTTCATCAAACAGAATGCGTCTCATTCATGTACTATTGATACTTCGAAGGTTCATGAGCGACCACGTGATTGCAGTCCTTCCCGGAGACGGCACTGGCAAGGAAGTTGCCATAGAAGCCCAGCGTATTCTTGACACCATTCAAGAGCATACAAATCATGGTTTCGAACAAACTGTAATCGAATGTGGTGGACAACATTACCTTGATACTGGAGAAGAATGGGCTGAAGGGTCATTTGACTTCTGTAGAGATGAAGCAGATGCTATTTTTATGGGGGCGATTGGTCAGCCTGGAGCACGTTTACCAAACGGCGATCTTGCCGGGGGTTCTGTAATCCTAGGAATGCGAAGCGGATTGGATTTGTATGCTAATGTTCGACCAATTCGATTGTACGAAGGTGTGCCGCACAAAGTACACGGTAGGTTCACGAATATTTGGGATCCAGAACTCGTTGACATGGTCATCCTAAGAGAAAATACAGAAGGGTTGTATCATTCTCTTCTCCACCGAAGTGCACAGCGCGCAAAGGGTTTGGAGGGATATGAGCCTCCATCGATTGAATTCCCTGGTCTTCATGGAGAGATTGCATACGACCCACGTCCAATTTCATCGCATGGTTCAGAGCGTTTGATTCAAATGGGTTTTGATATTGCTCAAACCCGAAATGGCGCCCCTGCTGATGGCGTCAACAGAGTTTCCTGCATCGACAAGAGCAACGTTACTCGTGGTTGTCAATTGTTTAGAAGATCGTACGATAAAATTGCTGATAAATATCCGCAAATTACGCGAGATTACGGATACATTGATGCTTTCACACAATGGCTAACTCGAACACCTGAGCACTATGATGTAGTTGTTACCTCCAATATGTTCGGAGATATTGCGACTGACCTCGCCTCTGTTTTGCAAGGTGGCATGGGCATGGCTGCATCAGGAAACATTGGCGATGACCATGCATTTTTCGAACCAGTCCATGGCTCAGCACCGAAGCACGCTGGGTTGAACAAAGTCAATCCTATTGCTAGCATTAACTCAATTCAGATGATGTTAGATTGGCTTGCTCGACGTTCAAATGATGATGATTTACTTCATGTATCAAAACTAATTGATCAAAGCGTTGCTGAACATTTGAAAGATGGAAAGTCATTGACATATGATCTCGGCGGAACTGCGTCATGCAGCGGGGTTGGAATTGCAGTTGCAAATCGCCTTGCTTCTCATTTGAAAGAGCTCTAATTCGGTTGTGCTATTAGTTCAATGGTTGGGACTTTCCAGCCCACAAACCAGATTCCTACTAAGGCAACAAGAGCAATTGTTGTTTGGCCGAATCCCGGATCTCCTAGTTTTGTAACTGTCCAGATGGATAATGCTGAGACAACTGTAATGATACCGATAATGACGATCTTTGAATGGAGAGGTAGTGCTTTCCCTGCTTTGTAATACTCCAATAGAGCATTTCCGAACAGCCGATTTGTTAGAAGCCAGCGGAACATTTTACGGGAAGAACGACCAAAGCAAAATCCTGCAGCTACCAGCCATGAGGTTGTTGGCCACCCAGGAACTACTGTCCCTATGGCGGCAAAAATAACGAAGATAATTCCGAGAACGTTCCATACCCACCGAACTAAAATGTTGCGGGATGGTTTGTGTAAATCGAGAATATACTCCAATATTTCCTCGTCTGATTTACCTTCAATATCGAGATAAATGGGAGGTTTGGAGTTCGCTTCCGAAGAACTCATGTGACCACTTGCTCATTTTTAGCCGGGGGCTGACTACTGATAAGTAATAGGGAGGGACCAGAAGCAATACGAAGGTCTCAAAGCATACATTGTGTAGCAATAACATGGCAGGCGCTCCACTCATTTCCCGTATTGGAACGCCAATGAATCCAATCCGGATTGCTGTCCTCTTCTCAGGATCTGGAACTGGTATGAATGCCTTATTTCGCCATCAAGATCGTGAGGATTGTGTTCATAAAACTGTCCTCACCATAACCAACAATATCGACGCCGGTGGAATTGTTTTTGCGAAACAGCGAAGCATTCCTCTCAAAATAGAAGTTGTTGACTCGGCACTTCCTAAAAAAGAGAGAAGGACTGAACAAGAACAACGCATTATGCAACATCTTGAACAATATGATATTGAAATTGTTATACTATCAGGCTATATGCGAATTTTATCGGCAGAATTCGTTTCAGCATATTATCCAAAAATAATCAATATTCACCCCTCTCTTCTTCCAGCGTTTCCTGGAGCAGATGCTCATTCTGATGTTCTCTCAAGCGGAGTGCGTGTTAGCGGTTGTACGGTACATGTCGTAGATTCTGGTGTGGATTCTGGCACAATACTCGGTCAATGCAGAGTGCCTGTTTTCACGAATGATTCTCGTTCAAGTCTTGCTAAGCGAGTACAAATCGAAGAACATAGACTCTATCCAAATGTTATCGATTCAATTTGCTCAGGACTTCAAGTTGTTCTGGATGATTAAAATTCATTAAATCATCTCCGTGTTTACCCATATCATTTCGAGGAAATGCTGCAAACAGTTCTCTTAGGGTCGATTGTGTTGAAGGGGTCCACTCCGAGGGCGTACGGGCAAGCGTGTATTGTTCCCTTCCATTGTGATCGACTGGAATTCCTGGCCTTTGATCGAGAATTGATTGAAGCGACTCTTCTGATAAGAGATACATATCGCATGGAAAGAATTGTATTTCCTCCTCTGTAGAATTCACAAAAAACCTGATGATATCTGAAAGAGTGTTTGCATCGGGAGGATCTGGTACGCAGGCCCCCTCGAAAAGGTCGGCTCTCTTTTTATTCCCACAGGCAATGATTGTTGTAAATCCTAAATCTGTTAATTGTCGATTTAGTTGATTTACATTATCAAAAAGAAGAGCTTTGTCCTCTCTCATGCGGATGCTTGCCCCACCAGCAAGTATGACGCAGGTGCAGGACATTTTACTCACACAAGATCGTCAAGGGCGCTCATTGCCTGTTCGAGTTCGTCGAGAAGATCCCGTACACGATCAAGGAGTGCCTGCCGTTCGCGGCTGGAGCGGGCTTGGGGAAGCCACTCTAGCAGCCTACGTACATCGCGGGCGTCTCGTTCGACTGTCCATGTTAGAACCTGTTCGAGTACAGGGTCTTCTGTAGGCAAGAACCGTTCGACCATGTGCTACGATAGTTAGCAGGGTCATCAAGATATTCGCTGAAGAAGGCGGTTTCGAATTCTTTCAAACAATTCCCCTCCTTTTGGTGCTGTCTCAATTAATTGCAGATGATTTTTGACACGTGTTTCATCAATTGATAAAAGTAAAATCATGAGTTGGTGCCATGTTTTGCTCTGATTTGCTGCATCAATAATCCAAGAGTCGTTTGGTAATGACCTCCCTCCCCGTACCAATTCTTCCGATATTTCGAGGAAGGCTTCAACCGCAATTTTATCTTGAATTAATTGGAGAAGTATTGTCCATCCATCCTCTTGGAGTTCTTCATCTGACATATTTGCTAACAACAATCCAACTAACTTCAAATCTTCACGGCCATGTCGTTTCCAAATTTTAGGAATGATTCTTGCGACTCGTTTTCGGTTTGGTTCAGTCGTTAATATCCAAGATGCAATTCTTCTCATTTCTGGATCTGGCGTACCTATATGGAAGGAATATTGTCCAGACAGAGCTAGTCTGTCTGTCATGGATTTTGTTATAATCCCTGGTACACCGTACGTATACGCCTCCCTAAGGAGTTTCAAAACGGCCTTCTTCCGCTTTGGCAGTACAGCAAATTCATCAAGAAACGCATCAAGGGAGGGTGTCTCCATTACCTTTCACCATGATTCTTCTTTCGAACATTGTCAAACAATGTTGTAACGAGTCGAACGGAGTCACGAAGTGTGTTGAGTGTCTTTTCGACAACATTTGGATCTTCAAATCGTTCTTTTACCATATCTCGCAGTTCATCTTCAACAAGTTGGTGTTCTTCGTCATCAATTGAAAATATGTTGCGCAAATGAGCCATAACTCTGAATTCGTCCTTGGAGAGCGAAGCGTTGATAATTGCAATCTCAAAAATCGTTTTGTAGACTTCTCTTTGTTCTTCTTCGCTTAATTTATCGCCCTTCTCTGTTTTTTGATTATCCATAATGGCTTGATATATTTCAGCGGGTTGGTGTGGTTCAAGTTTTAGGCAGGAGGAGAGCCGAATGATGAGGCGCTTCTCTTCACGTGTCAGAATGCCGTCTGCAAGCATCACCTCTATTGTGCTACGAAAGGCAGCGAGACGGTGTATATTTGAGTCGGACACGGTTTTGCTATGCGCATCTTCTTCTTGAAACCATGCGGTCAAATTTGGAGGTTTGTGGCTTTTTCTTTATGAAAATGTTAAACATTTCAACAAGTTAACCTCCTTGTGTTTCAGCGACTGGTTTCTTGTATGAATTGCTTTGTTTATTCATCGGCCATCTTCTGATCGGGGAAGGGTTCCCTGTTCAGCAGTCGCATTTTCAGGAGCCAGAGGTTTTGCATGATATTCTGTTTATGGAACGTCAATAATAATCTAATTGTCTTACCAAGTTTATGGTTTGGAGAATCTGGCATTTTTGCTAATTTTGGTTTTGGGGAAATACGAAACGTGGCGATCTCCTTCTTCCCCATCTTGTGATATTGTAATTCATGCATATCAAACATCTTGGCCCAACGTTCAATTGTGGACTTTTCGACCTCTCGTTCAGCATCGTCGAGTATAATTTGAGTGTCTTCGGTTATATGATCGATTGCTTGTAGGATTGTTGCTTCTCTAGAATAAAGAAACCCAGGTGGCCCATCAACCAATACCAAATCAAAGGATTTTGGAGCATTTTTTCTAAGATAGGGGCCTATTCTGTAGGAAATATATCGTTGCCCAAAGAGTTTCATTAACCTCAAAGGGCCAAAACGAACGTGAATTTTCGTGGCTTGATTGTTGATTCGAGATGCAGTGATTTTTCGATATCTCCTATTATTTTCAAAAGAAATAACGTGGGCTTGTGGTAATTGCTCAGACCAAAATTCAGTGGAAACGCCACTACCAAACTCAAGTATGCTGGTCACTTCATTCTTTTCGATGTATTCTTTTAGGAATTCCAGTGTTGGTAAATTGATTGAAACCGGGTTGATTCTACCTCCATAAGCCTCTTTGATGCCTGTCATGAGAACCCTCTCCTTGTTGAATCTTCGTTGATTTTTTCTCCAGAGTTCATTGCTAGATTTGTGAGTTTGATTATCGTTCTCGGTAACGATTTCAACGAAGAAGCAAACTCTTCCATGGTTCTTGGTTTCACTAATAGACCATCAACCTTATTGGTGCTTATTCCGACCAAAAAAATTCCGAAGAGTAAATTTTCGTTAGAGTCTAGAAATTTGATATCCTTTTTGTTGTTGAAAATTTATGTTTTGTGAGCAAAGGGAGCGGTGAAACAATATATTGTTCGGCTCTCGTTAAACCATGAAGAAGGTAATCATGCGTCAGTATTGGCGCCTTCAACAATCCCAAGCGGTTATTTCTATGGCCTTTTGGACAACGACGCTGACTTTGATCATATGGCCTTATGTCAAATGGAGATTTGATGATAGTTGTAATGGGACTGTCTGCTTTTCAGATGAGATATTTGGTATTTCATCAACATATTTTGGCTTGATGTTGATCGGCATTATTGTACTCCTTAGCGTATTTTTAATCGGATATATTTACGATGTTGGATTTGGTTTATGGAAGGAACATTTGACCATTTCAACGGAGCGGAATCCGTTCGGCGTATACCTAATATCGCCTCCGACGGGGTTGATCTTAGCCCAAACAAACCTTTTGTTGAAGCACTTGGCTCCTGAAGATGAGGATGTTCAGCGACATGTTGCTTTCATCGAAAGATGGCTTGAATGGAATGCTGATGAAGAGATATGGGCTCGAGCAATGGAGGCGTGGAAGAATAACATGGGTGAAGAAGACCCGTATCTACCGTTTCTTAGTAAAGAAAAGAGAGACGATCTAGAAACACGTTCTTCGACACTTCCTAAAGATTGAGAAATCCTTGGAATTATCATTTTTCCAGCCGCAGGCTTGAAAAGGTGGAGAGTCTAGGACATATTGCCGAATCACATTCACTTGGTTACCCGCTTTGCGTGGAACCATTGTACTGTATCGCCTAATTGGGGCGGAAAAGTACTGTCTTTGAGGAAGCCGAAAGGAGGAATTAATCTGGCTCGAAAAAATCATTCAGGAAATAAACAAGGAAAGGCGATGAAATATCTTATCAAAGCCGATATCAAAGTAAACGGAACTGTTCAACGTAAAGACATCATTGGCGCAATAATGGGCCAAACAGAAGGTCTACTTGGCGATGAACTTGAACTACGAAAATTGCAACGAACTGCTCGTGTAGGGCATGTTGATGTTGAAACAGAAACAAAAGGCGGTAAGGTGCATGGCCTCATTCTCATACCAAGTAGTATGGACAATGTCGAAACTGCAATTATTGGTTCTGCTCTCGAAACAATCGATCGCATTGGCCCATGCCAAGCTAAAATCACCGTTGTAGAAATTTCAGATGTTCGCGCAACAAAGCGCACAGCCGTAGTTGACCGCGCAAAAGAACTGCTGCTTCAACTCGTCAATTCTGGCGAGGCTGCTAGCAAAACTGTTGTCGAAGAAGTTCGCTCGGTTCTTACCGTAGGGACTGCAACCAACTACCATGGACTCACATGTGGACCAAACGTTCAGAGTTCTGATTCACTCATTATTGTCGAAGGCCGTAATGACGTCATCAACCTTCTCAACTGTGGAGTAAAGAACGCCATCAGTGCAGATGGTGCAGGAGACATTAAGCAAGAACTCATAGATCTTGCAAATGGGAAACAATCCGTTACATTGGCTATTGATGGCGACCGTGGCGGGGAAATGCTCTTCCGCCAACTTCACGCTATACTACGCGTTGACTTTGTAGCACAAGCGCCAACAGGACAAGAATGGGAGCTTCTACCACAGAAAACCATTACTAAGTCTCTTTCAATGAAGATTGAAGCTGCAAAATTTGAGAAAAGAATGGCGAAGGAAGACAAGGAAGACAAGAAAAAGCATGGTGGCTCTGAGAGCGACGAATGGGTTGAAGAAATGCCTGAAGTCTTTGAGACTGAAGTTGCACCTGCTGAAATTCAAGAAATGTTTGATCATCTCGATGCGCTTGGTAAAAACAAAGCTATGTTCGTCTTGGCTGACGGAAGCGTTGGCGAAGAAATGGGCGCTGCTGCTATCGCTAAGACGGCTTCTTCAACCGAGGGTGTCAAAGTCCTCATCATCAACGGTCCAGTCAATGAACGCCTGCAGGAAATCGCTTCTGAGGCTTCTATTGAAACTGTTGTTGGAACCAAGCCTGGTAAAGGATTCAGTAAAGACGGGGCTGCAAAATCGTGGTTCTCTGAGATGCATCGCTGATTAGGTACGTTGATGGTCTGATTTGTCTTAGACGGCGGCATGGACACACTGGTCGAGACGCCTTGGGGCGAAGATTCTGAAGAGGATGTGGCTGAAACAACCGTAGCAACTGAAGAAGAACTTGAAAGCTCAACTGACGACTTAGTTGTTGAAGAAAAAGAAACATATGATGTTCTTGCACTTCCTATCAGGGCTAAACCTCTCTTCTTGAATAATGGCGAAGATGTTGTTGAATTTACAATATCTGAGTCGAAAGATGGTTTTGAATCTACTTCAATCATTGTCGGAGAGGGTTTGTTTCGTATTGTTGAAACAAAAATGCATCAGGATGGAGTTCCAAGAATTGATATGAAGATGGTCTTGGACAGTGAATTAACTGGTTTTCAGCATCTCGTCGAAAAGCCTAGTGCTGTTGATGTGGGAATAAGCGGGGGGCTCTTTCTCTTTGGTCTGATGATGTGCCTTTTCCCATTTCAATTTACAATGATATTGGGGGTTTCAGCCATATTACTTGGAATTAAATCTGCTCCTCAATACCTTGAAAAGCATCGTCTCGTATTTTCTTCCTGTGGAAGCACTCATACCTTCGATCTCGATTTAATCGGTGTTTTCAAACCAACATTTAGGGCAAGTATGGCCTTGATTGGACCTACATTAGCTGAATACATGAAAACGGGAGAGATCGATTCAACCACAATTGATGATTTACATTCTGGTTTGAGAACTCCAATTCCTGCGCCTCAGCCTTTGCAATTAGAGGCGCCCATCATCTCTGAAATACCAGTAGGCCCACCTGTACCTGTCATAGAAGGCGCATTACCAAACGCACAGCCCCCTGTAGAAGTTGCTATGAATGAAGAACAGGAAGAGATTAAACAAGAAACTACTCCTCTAGTTATTATTCCTGCACCGCCACAAATAATTCCGCAACCAAATCCATTACCACCCCCGCAGGCTATACCTCAACCAGATCCACTGCCTCCACCGCCACAAGTAACTCCGCAACCAAACCCTTTGCCGCCACCTCCAGCCATGCCTCAGCCAAGCCCAATGCCACTGCCTCCAGCGATTCTTCCAAATCAACCACCAATGCAGGGTTTTGATTCGGCCTCATTGCCACTGGATGCTCCATTGCCCGAAGCACCTCGTATTCCTGTGACTGCTGCGCCTCAAGAACAAGTAATTTCGCAAGAAGAGCAAGATGCTCTTATGGACGAATTATCTTAGTTAGTTGACTCCGCCAGCAGTATTCAAATCAAGTGCTTCAACGAGACGTTGAACACTTTTCTCGAGATCTTGTAAATTTGAGGGGGCTGGTAGTGGTGTTGTATCCGCAGATAGCGGGACTTTGACTCCTGGGCCTGGTGTTCGTTCTAATGCTACGCCTAATTGAATTGAATCTTCTAGGAAATTTCCTGTCGCTCCAGAATGTCGTGCTTCCAAACGCATTCGAAGCCATTGTTGATATTTTGGAAGTGCTTCTCCAATTTTATCAATGAGAACTGCTCGTTGATTGTCGAACGAATCATTCGATGGTAAAAGGCGTAAAAGAAGCCGAAGCGTTCGATCAACGCGAACGTCTCTTGGCTCAATGCCGACGTGTTCGGCAAGTGTCCTCCTGAGATGTTTCGTGTCCAATGTTCCTTGTGCATTGAATACCATACTTTGAGGCAACGCCAATCGTTCAAGGATTGTTTGAAAGGAAGATTGCAACCGAGGGTTTGGTTGTCCTTCTGTTCGCGGTTCCTTAATTTCAACAGGTTTCTGAATCGGCACATCTTGTACTTGTTCCTCGATGATTTTTGGTTCCGATTTTGGCTTTGGAAATTCTTTTTTCTCTTGCCCCTCCAACGCTTGTTGGCGTTTGCGCCACCAACTCCAACTTTCAGCAGACCACTTTTCATCTTCCCAAAATTCGTCATCTGTCAATCCGTCTTCGCGAACAATCTCCTCCTCGCGAATCTTTTCATCATCGCCAGTTTTCAACTCTGTAGTTTTTGCAACAGATTCTTGCTCTAGTTTTTCTTCTATGACTTCCGTATCGATTTTTGTGGCTTCTTCCATTGCATCAAGCATAGCGTCATGGGCATCCTCAAGTGTTGTCTGTGGTTGTTTGATTACGGGATTCTTCAAAGGGTAGAGCGTTTCATTTTGCGGGATTAAAACAGGTCTTTGGATTGGAGACCACAACGGATATCTAAATTCTTCATCTTCGATGGGCCGACTCGATAAATGGCGAATTAAAGCTGGAATTTGTGTTTCAATACCTTTCAGAGATATTGGGTTGCGAATCATTTCTGAGATCTCAAGCCCTTTGGTTACATCACGTCGCCAGTCGAGTGCAGAAAGCCTTCTCTGTATCTTGGCTATGTTTGATATTGCTGATCGGGACGAGGAGAATTGACGAATGAATTCCTTCGGGTTCTCCTCTGCTAATATGGCCAATTCACTTACATTCCAGCCTTGAGATTCAAGAGTTTGAATTTCATGTTTAGCAGCGGTTACGACTCTCGAGGATGAGTCCTCAATTTGATGAGATTGACCCTGTCTTTCAAGCAATGCTATCCCTTGCTCAAATGAATATAAATCAGAGAAATCGGGTTCTTTTGTGGTTTTCCCCATACGTACATAATTGCGCCATTCTCGCTCCAGCATACGCCGATGGCGTGTGTTCCTCAAGGTCTTTTTCTCAATCCATTCCTCCATTTCTGAGAGGATCTCAGCATCCAAATCCGATGTTTGGAGAATGGTTGTACGTTGTTCAACTTCTTCTTCCCCACCTAGTGATGTATCAAGGTTGAAAAATAAATCCATTAAATCGGACGCCTTTTCTAAAGAGGGGACGTATTGACTAAGTTCCGTTAATGCAGAACGTGGTTCTTCAGTTGCTTTGTAACGCCAAACATCTAAATCGAATCCATATTGCTCCCAATGCTCAATGATTGAGGCAATCTGAAGTTCAAGGTTGGTCCACTCTTGTTCGAGACCCTCTATTTTTTCTAGAAATGCTTCGGTATGTTCCAACTTTCCAGCAATATTGTGGATTTCATCAGTCTCTAATCCCCATGATCTTGAAATGGCCTCCCATCGTTCCATTGCAGTTGAGTGGATATTGAACGATTGTTCAATCTCTGGCAGCATATGCTCCCATTCAAGTAAATCAGAAGGTGCAATTTTGGTTGTTGAATGATACGTAAATCCTAAATTATTCCAGTTGGCGAGAAGTGTGTTCATTTCTTCTAGGCGTTCTTTCAAATGATGGCTAATTGTTTGAATATTCTTTTCCAATTTTTCTAATGATGCTGCATCGTCTACTTCAAGTTCATTTGCTCGCTTTTCCAGTGTTTCTGAAAGTATGGGGTCGAATTGTTGAATCGAATTTTTAATTTCGAGTAAAATGTATTCTCTGCGATCAGAAATTGCCTGGTAATGTTCTATTTGTGAAAGTTGTTCGATGAAATTTCCTGTTGGTTTTGGGACGGTAAAACCTTGTTCTCGAAGAATGGTTAGGGCTTCGTCAAGCATTTGTCGTTGTCTTGCTTCACTTTCTTCAATCTTAGATACCTCAAAAAGTATGTTTTCATATGTTTCGGGTTCTGATAAAAAGGGCGTTAGAAGTTGTAGTGCGGGCCAACTTGACTCATCAAGTAGGGAAAATTTTGTCATGAGACTCCAATATTGTTCTTCTTTTTTAGATGTGGAAGCCCATAGAGAATAGTATCGGTTACATGCCGATTCCCAAGGTGAATGCGTAGAAATCCATTCAATAAATTCACTTTCAATGATTTCGAAATTGAATGGATCTGTAAGGCGTGATTGAAATTCGTCTACTTGATTGAAGAGAGAGAGGCGTTTCTTGAGAACGTCACACTGTTGGATAAGAGCTTCCACTTTCTCAATGTCAGACAAAGTGATTCCTTGGCTAAATTGGCCTGTTATTGCTTCAATATCATATCCTTTATCAGCCCACGTAGAGGTATACTCCTCCAAATTTTCGAAGGAAGAAGAAGTTGCTTCATCACTCGACATGGGTTCACCTAATGTGGCAAAATACTGCTTAGTCTTTCAATGTGAGCCGTATTTTGGCGATTTTATGTTGAAATGGATGGGGTTGGGGATTTACGGGGCCTTCTAAAATCGACATCTTGACCATCAATTATACCGCAGAACATAAAGGCAGACCGTGTGCTTTCTGGCTAATGGAACCTATATCGATTGCTTTGTTGAGTCTGTTCACCTTAACTGCAGGCGTTCTCGGATGGCAAATTTTTGTTGCTAGGGAAGCACTTCAAGCCGTTGTTGACAGAACGATGGTGCTCTCCGAATCTCAAGGAGCACATGCGAAACAAACAAATGATGTTCTATCTACTCTTCAGCAAAAAATTGAATCCTATGATGCCATCATTCTTGCATTACGTTCAACTCAGCCTGAAATCGATAGTGGTGTTAATGCATATCAAAAGATTCAACATTTAACAACGGAAGATGGCGATGTATTGGGTTCGTCGGTTGCAGCCATCAAGTCGGTTTGTTCGACTATTTCCGTTTCAGAGCTCTCTCCAGATTTAACCGTCATGCAAATGTCTCTTGCAGACCGGTTGTTCGATGTTTTAGAATCTCGTAAAATCTCCTCCGAAGACCTTCATTTGGATGGAAGGCAAGCGCTTCAATTAGGAATATGTGCCCTCCATCTTCAAAAAATAGAATGGGCCTCCACAGCGTTTGGAACTGCATATCAGTCCCTACCTGGAAACGATATTGTATTGCAAGGTCTGGAAGAAATTGCATTGCTCAAATCGGATGAAGTATTACGGCAACACTGGCTTGAAGCACGTTTGCGTAATGATCCAGACAACCCTGAATTATTGAGAACGCAGGCACATCTCCTTGTTCGCCAAGGAGATGAAGGTGCTGAAAAAGCGGTTCGAAGACTTGAGGCTTTGGGCGTTGATACGCCCGCTGACCGTTCTCTCCTCTCTGGGCTTCGCCATCGCGCTGGCTCTCCGAACGAAGCGATTGAAGCGATTGAACAGGCGCTGGAAGAAGACAATCAGAAACCAGATTATTGGCTTCAATACGCAATACTTCTCAAAGAAGAGGGAGAGAATGGGCGTTCACTCGAAGCTGTTGATAGTTGTTTGAATTTAGATCGCCAGGTTGGAGACGCTTGGGCCCTCAGAGCAGAATTGTTGAGTACTCAAAAAGGCAGACTTGCTGAGGCATTAAAGGCAGCAACTCATGCTGTAGCACTCGAATGTGGGGGGGCAAATCTCATTCTTTTGAAAGCAGATTTGCTTGCTGAAAGTGGAGATTTAATTGGTTCTGAAACATGTCTAGAACAGGCTGTTGAGAAGTATCCTATGGATCCTGAATTACGCAGTACAGTTGCATCGAGAAGATTAGCGGAAGGTCGAATTGAGGCCGCACAACTATTGCTTGACAATACACCACAAATCATCGACCACCCTGAACTACACATCGTTGAAGGACGACTGCATCTTGCTCGTGCAGATCGGACAAGAGATGGAACTGGTGAAACCGATAAGATACTGCTCTCATCTGCGATTGAATCCTTTAATGCTGCATTGTCTATGAACAGGGAACTTGGAGTCGCTTGGCTGGGCCTAGCCCGTACGCAGCGATTGTTGAAGGATACTGGTGAAGCAAATGAATCTCTAATTCGCGCTCGACGGTTATTGGGTGATACTGAAGCATCAGTGGCTGTTGAATCGGCCCTTCTTGCAATTGATATGGATGATTTGAATGCTGCAACTCGATACATTGATGCTGCAGGAATCCAAGGAACAAGCGCAACAATTTCGTATGTTCGTGGCAACATTGCAATCCGTCTCGGAGAACTAGAAAGAGCCATTGGACTGTACAATGAAGTATTGGAAGAAAATCCTAAACACATTCGTGCTCGACTAAACCGAATTAGTTGCCACCTTGCGCTAAACCAAGCAGTTGATGCGAAAAATGATGCTGAAACACTTCTTTCACTCGCACCTGACCTGACTGTCGCTGTATTTGCACGCGCCGATGCCCAGTCAAGACTCGGTGAGTGGGAAGAGGCAAAGAATGGTTTCAAAGCGGTCTTGGAAGTTGCGCCTCATCATTACCAGGCTCTTACGAAACTTGCAGCGTGTTACATCGCTCTTGATCGTCACGAACGTGCGGAGGCCCCTCTGAATGAGGCGCTTCGTATCGCTCCTGAATACGGTGATGCATGGCATCAACGAGGATTGCTTTACCTTGAATGGGAGCGTATGGAAAATGCGCTTGGCGACTTTGAAGCTGCTATTCGCGCAGACGGGAGCCACCTAGAAGCGCGACTTCGTGCTGCTGCAATCCATCATGCGCAAGGAAAAACTGACCTGGCTTCCGCTGCATGGAGAGGGATTCTTGCAATAGAGCCTGATCATCCTTTAGCACGTAAAAGGCTCAACGAGTGCGAACAAAAACTTGCAACCACTACAACATGAAGAAAAGCGAAGACCTAAGAATTGGGTCGTTAAGCGTGTGTCATGACCATCCAAGTAGGGGACAAGGCTCCAAATTATTCATTGAAAAATTCCAATTTATCTGAGGGAGGAGATGCTCTTACTCTCCCCGATTCTATGAAGAAGAACGGTTGTGTGGTCGTATTCGAATGCAATCATTGCCCATACGTTGTTGCGAGCGTAGACCGAATCAACGCCATGTCTGATTACTGCAGCGAGCGAGGAATTGGGTTTGTCGGAATTAATTCAAATGACCCTGTGAATTATCCTGCTGATTCGTTTGAAAATATGGTAAAACGCGCTCAGAAAGGTATGCCATACCCATACCTGCATGACCCAACCCAAGGAACTGCAACAGCATGGGGCGCGGAAAGAACTCCAGAATTCTTCTTGCTAAATTCAGAAGGTTTTGTCGTATATCGCGGACGCATGGACGATAGCCCACGAGATCCTACTCAGGCTACAACCTCTGAATTGAAAGATGCTATTGATGCGATGGTTTCTGGGGCCACTCCTGCAGTAGTTTCAACTGAATCAATCGGTTGTTCTGTTAAGTGGAAGTGATGTTTTGAGCGGTTGCATTCGTCAATGTGACTGGGATGATAATGATGTGTGTAGAAGCTGTGGAACCGACTATTCCCCTCCAAAAATCGAAACCCCTCTAAAGAAACTCAGGCCGTTTCACCTTGCTTTTCCAGTAGATGATCTCGTTTCAGCGAAGAAATTCTACACCGAAGTCTTGGGTTGCTCAATCGGTAGGGAAAAGGAAGAGTCTTGTGTTTTCAACTTCTATGGCCATCAAATAGTGGCTCATAAAGTAAAAAAAATGCCCGATGTTTCGGTCAATCCTGTTGATGGAAAAGAAATACCTGCATTGCATTTTGGCCTCGTAATGGAATGGGATGATTGGCATCAATTGAAAGATCGATTAGAATCAAATCATACTGAATTCGTAATCGGCCCTTACACTCGTTATGAAAATCAACCTGGTTCACAAACTACAATGTTCATCAAGGATCCATGTGGAAATCACCTTGAGTTCAAATCGTTCAAGGATGAGACCGCAATCTTCGATTCTCGTAACAATTGAAGTCATATCAATTCCAGTACTTTCTACCTTTCCTAAGTCAAATTATTCATTCATCCTTAATCGATAACATCACTAGGTTTATGTCCATTAATCCCCGGGCTCAAAATAGTATGGAATTCAAAGACCTTCTTGAATTTGAAAATATTTATCTCTATGCTGGAGACCTTCCAGAGGAAAATAGAGAAAATGTACCTTTCATCGGCCTGACACTGAAACCAGAATCTGAATGGTGGAATGAGTTTCACATCAAACACGATGTTACTGGTGCAATAGATTTGCCAGACAATAGCGTCGATATTTTCCAATCAGAAGATGTGTTTGAACACATCGAATACGACCAACTAAAGTATACTCTCAATGAAATATATCGTGTTCTGAAGCCCGGAGGTTTGTTTCGACTTTCAATGCCTGATTATCGGTGTGATCTTCTGTATGAGAGATCAAAAAAGGATAAGCACGGGAATATAATTTTTGACAAAGGGGGTGGCGGTAGATATCTCAGATTCAAGAAAAAGGTCGTAGAGGGAGGGCATGTTTGGTTCCCAAAATATGAAACTACGAAATCACTTTTGGAAAGTACAGAGTTTACCGATATTAATTTCTTACATTACTACGATACCGATGGGACACCAGTCTTGAATGAAATAGATTATTCAAAATGTTTCGTTCGTCGAACCCCTGATTTCGATGAGAGAGTTTCATCACCATTACGCCCAATGTCAATAGTTGTCGACTGTAGCAAATAATGGCCTTCCGATTTTCCCTATCCTTCTATTAGCGGGCAGCGGTTATCCTCTACTTCGAACACATGTAGAGCCCAAAGATATCTTGTTCGTACCGTCAATGTTTTGTCATCATCTTGCATGTTCTCAATACTAAATATCTCCCTGTTCCATTATCAAACTATTGAGCACATCCCATCAAAGAATTGAGATAGAGAGAATTGTTGGAAGGTATGTATGGGGAGAGACTTCGGTACCGCCTTGGGCTTTGTTTGCTTAATGCTGATGGCCCCTTTGTCTGGTTGTTTTGGTGAAGGAGAGGTTGAAACTCTTTCATCAGATTCGCTTGATATCTCTCCAACAGTATGGACTGGAGGTCTTTTTCAAACTGTTAGTTTCGAAGCGAATGGCGACCTTTCTGTCTTTATTCCATATTTAATTAAAGATTCAACAACTGGTTTCGTCTCAAATTCCACCGTCTTGGATATCGAAGATGGCGATGTTGTTGAGTTGTCTATTTTAGCGCCGCCAAGAACCAATCGTGGTGTTTTGTTAATTGCTGAGTTTGGAACAACCCTCTGGCCTATACGGGATACGACTGAATCATGGGGGACATGGGTAGATCGAAGTGGATTTTCAGATTCTTTAGGTGTCGCTGTTCGGTATATGCCTGCTGATAATGCGTCCTCTTTCAACTATGAATCTCACAATGGAATTGATGTTTTACCATATGAATTTACAATTCTACGCGAACAGATGCCCGCGTATTCTGAAGCAGAGGGTGGTAGGCATTCGACAGGCGTAGTAAACGGAAGAACAACGTACAATTATTTGTCGATGTTAACTGACGAAACCTCTGATCCAACTGATTTAGCAGATGGAGCGGTTGGCTATCTTGACCGTTGGGCGGGGCAGGGTAATGCTGCCTACGAAGATGCCGCGCTACACCTGATTCAGACGCTCGAAAATTTCGGTTTGGAAGTTATCACTCAGAGGTTCGTGTATGATTCTTTAGAGACTGGTTCTCAAAATCCAGAGGCGTACAATATCTGTGGGTATCGATTCGGGGAAGTCACTCCAGACAAGTGGATGGTTTTCGGAGCGCATTTCGATATTGCACCTCCTGTCAATGGAGGCATGCTCGATCCGCACATTTTCGGAAGAACATATGGGACGCGGGTCGGTGCCTATGATAACACAGCTGGCACGAGTATGGTTCTGACTGTTGCAGAAGCAATGGCTGGTTATAGTACCCGTAACACAATGGTCTTTTGCCTGTGGTCTGGCGAAGAAGGTGGAAAGCGAGGCAGTGATTTCTGGACGGATGAATGGGTAAAGGAAGAAAATCCAAATGTGGAAGTAACAAATTACGTTAATCTTGACATGGCTGGTGTAAACTGGCCTGGTGGCGGTGGCGCTCCTTGTGGGAATGGTCATGGCGGTGGTGGAGGCGATTGCGATCCTCAACCTGAAATCGATCCAGATGGATATCCAAAAGACGAGGAAGTTTGGCCCATGCGTGTTTACATTGGACCGAGTTTAGACCATGACGTCATGAATCAGCCAGATATGGTAAACCTCGCTATGTGGATTGGTTCAGATGCGATAGGCGTTGAAGAACAAATGTCGCCTCTCATCGGAACAGGATATGATGCGGAAACATGGAAGGTAGATGATTGGATGGCAAAGGATCGTCCAGAAATTATTGTCTATGAAGATACCACTGCTCGTTCAGACCATGCAACCTTCCAAGACAACCTCGGTACTGTTACCATGGGCTTTGGCGGTCTTGTTGATGGATATTGGTGCTACCACCAAACCTGTGATACTCTTGACGAAATGGAAGATTGGATGGATACAACTGGAAAGGAGTATGGGGATGAACAAAGTGGAAGGAGCAATCTTGTTGATGCCCTTGATACAATTACTTGGTGGGCCACGTACTCTTTCTTCCATCTTGATGAATCTCCGATTGTCAATGCGTATAACCAAGAATAATAGAAAATCCTTTTGATAAAGGATATATGTTATATGCAAATATCGCGAGGAGCCCCTATGGAAGATGCTCAAACACCCCTTCTTCAGTGGGTCAAATCGAATGCTTCAACAGCGAATTTGTTGTCAATTGTATTGCTCTTATTCGCTGCATGGGCTGCTGTTGAAATCGTATCGAATGTGAACGGATCTGATATACCGCCAACAACCGGAATTCTCTCGAATGAAAATGAACCCGATGGTCAGCGTATCAATAATGGCGCAATCATTGGTTTGGGAGCTGTTGCTGGAACGACTGGGCTTATTTTACAACTGATGATTACAAGAGATTCCTCTGAACAAGGTGTTGTTGATGAACCTTCAGAAGATGAAGATATTGACGACGTTGTTGAGGATTTAATGGAAGAAGGCGATGACGTTGCAGAAGATGAAATTGTTATCGAAGATATTGTTGTTGAAGAAGAAATTTCAGAGGATGAAGTTTCTGAAGAAGAGGAGAGTCTTGAAGAGGAGGAGAGTATCCCTGAGGAACAAGGCGAGGAAGAATCGAAAGATGATGCCCCTGCCGATGAAGAAAAAACTCCTATCAAAAAGAGGAAATTTTGAGGTGAAGATAAATGTGGGAACATCGAGCAGTATCGCATAAACAATTCAAAGAAAGTGGAAGAATTACACCCACTGAAACGTATGTCCAATTGATGGATAAAGTCGAAGACGCCGTGAAAGAGGCTCAAAAGATGCCTTTCGATCACGAAGAATTCCTAAAGTACATCCCTCAACATGGTCCTTGGGAACCAATTCATGCAAGTGACGACACTAAGGCTGATCCACGTACACGTTACATTGGCCCTGGACGTCCTAAACTTCTCAACACAAATTTGATTCTTGGTTCAACCTGGATTGAATCGGAGCGATTTAAGTTCGAACGCCGAATTTCCACACTCTCCGATTTCCTAAAGCAAAAGACTGTTGTCAATGCAAACATGTGGACACCAAAACAGTTGGTTACAACACAAACATTCTTTTTCTGTTCTACTGGTGACGAAGAACGCCTTGGTGGCTCCCTCCTTACTGGTGAGACTGTTGCAGATAATCACCCATTCCTTGGCGGAGTGGATGAAGGTCTTGCCGAGTGGGAGCCTGTTCTTTGGGGACTTGGCCACCGTGGTGTCGTACCTGATTCAGATCCACAAGACAAGGTTTACTATCCTTCATTGATGCATCGTGGCGTTGCTTTCAACAACAGACTTGGATGGATTCGATATTCACCTGCTGGTTTTGGAAAGGATGCTAGTGGTTATCTCATGACGAAGCCAACAACATGGATTCATCCTGCTGTTGATGGAAACAGAGATACTGCAACATCATTCAACCTTCTTGTCAACCTTCCTGACCGAAGAATTTCATTCGGAGAAGAAGGCATTACAGACGTCTTCATGACAACTGGTAAGACTTCTCTCTACACAATGATGGGAATGATGAGTTCCTCAACTGTCCGACAGATGTTTGGAGCTGGTTCTGAAATGGTTCCTCTTGAATTCCACTGTATCGAGCCTGGACTTGATGAGTGGATTAAGAATGCAAGTGATGAAGACAAGTACGCTCGTTTGTTCGAAGTTACTGCTTGTCTTGGATACATGCTTACCGATCCTAAGGTAGGTTCCCTCGGCGGTGCTGCAAAGCGACGTCGTCTCCTCATGTATCCTCATGACCAAGGAAACCTCTTGACTTGCGTTAATGCAAGCCAAGTTGCAGACCACGCATTGAAGTCAAACTATGCTGCTACAGTATTCACAAAGCTTGACCAAGCTGACTTCATGAACCGGGTTGCTCGCCGATACAAGGCATACGCTGACTTGGTTACCGCAAGCGACTTTGCGAAGGGTGCTCGATGGATTAGTCAAGCAATGATTGGAGATGACAAAATTCTCGGTCCTAACGTGCATTCTATTCTCGCTGTTCGTGGATATGACATCCTCAACCTTGACGAATACATGGAAAGTTTCAACGATGTTTCAGCAGCTCCTGAACGATTGATTCGAAGAGTGGTCCAATCTGTTGCAACAAACGCACTCAAGACACTCTATCCAATGGATATGCTCGGAGAGAGCGGTGGCCAACAACCATTCTCTCACATCTTTGCACCGGCTGGAAGTAATGAACAAGCTCTTGTTTACTACACTGACATTCGGTTCCTCGTTCCTACGTCAATCGATAAGTTGCGAATGATTACTGGATCACGTGGCGCTGACCGTGGACGAATGCGTGAAGCGTACGCACAGATGACTGGTGCTGACCCTATGACTGGATTGTCAATCATTGACCTTTGTCTGCCGTTCCTTGCTGACCTTGGAGAAGAATCCTGGCAGACTGGAACAGGTCTTAACGAAGATGAAATCATCGTCGAAGTGACAATGGCTGTTAATCCAGCAATTGTTTGGAAGAATCTGCTCGAACCAACAACGAATGAAATCTTTGACTTGCCTAAGGGTAAGAAGGGGACTGCAGCAAACGTTTGGGGTGACATGTTCATGACCAATGATGCACTTCACGAGAAGATGACAAAGGATGGACAAGGCCACTATCTCAACCTACTGCGATTGTGTTACAATTGGAGTAACGATAAGGCCCATGAAATCCATGGTCTTTAGACCAAAGCAGCCAACCACTTGACGAGAGTCATAGGAGAGTATGGTGTGGTCAGATAAATGATTACGGGCGTTAGCAAGACGAGAAACAAAGTCCACCAAACGCCTGAGTTCCAATCTTTTACCTTCAATCCATCCAGTGGTCCAAAAGGAATCATGTTGAATATCCCGAGGATGAGGTTTGCGCCTATCCAATACACGACTGCATCGTAAACCATGGCTTGCCATACAAGCGTACCATCAGCAAGATATTCCATTGAGCTGTAGTCTTGTGCATTCGTTAAGATCAATATGAGTGCTCCGAGCGGAATTCCTACTATGAATAATCCAAGATTAACTAGCGGGCCTGCGATGGCAATATGTCCATTTTGACGTCTGGTAACAAGGCCAGCAACCATAACAGCCCCTGGAGCCATGAAGAGAATGCCTAAGAAAAAGGCAAGAAACATTCCGAATTGGAGTCCTTTAGGATCGGCTCTAAATTCAGCCCAACAACCATTTTTCTTTGCAACAATTTTGTGACCTATTTCATGGAGGACAAAAGCTGGACCAACTGCAATAAGCATGATTGGCATAGCAATGAGTACTTGTATCAACCATGGAGAGAATCCTTCCCTCATACCTGCTAATCCGCCAGCACTCATGAAACCCAAGGCGAGAGTAAAGGCTCCTGTAGCGTAAAGAAGATGAGTTTTCTCGACTTCACTAAAATGCCAAATCCCACCTTTGTGAAGTTTAGGTTGTGTTTGTGACATAGCCTGGAAAAATCCTTCCATAGGGTTACGCGATGCGGGGGGTTCATTTGCATGAACTCGATGGATGCGGGGCTGCGAGCCAGCGAATGGATTGGTTTCGAGAATATCAGCCCTTGGGTCCCGAACCATGTCTTTCTCAGCCGTTGGTGCTCTTTGAAGGCTCGCTCGCGATGTACGAGACTTCATGAGGTTGAACGGTTAGGGACAATAGAATCTCATGTCGATGCCCCGTCGTGCAATGAAAAATATGGGCTTACAGGCTTGTTGTCTTCGTTGTGATGAACCAGATGATACTGGTAGTGCACGATGTAAGACCTGTATTGGACACCATGAATCAATACGTGACAGGATTGCTAAAGCCCCTCCTGATGACGCTTTTTTTCAATTTGCCAAGGAGTTGTTAGCCATGACTGCAGCACCACACCGCTTCGATAATGATCCTATACATGGTAAAGCTCTCGAAGAACAACAAATACTTGCTTCCAAGCTTGTATCAAAACCAAGTCCACTTACTGAGGAAGATATTGTAGAAACGTTTCAGCAACAACGAAACGCGACAAAGAGTAACCTCATCCAAGCAATAGCGAATAAAAACAAATGGAAAGATTCTCCTCCATCACCAGACGTAGCTCGCCATATTGGTGAAGAAGCATGGAGAGAAGATGAGTTAGATAATTCAGAGTATCATAAAGGCAGAACTGTTCCAAGCCAAAATATACCGTCGGTTGATCGTTCTGATCGAACTGGGGAAGATAAAGAAATGGCTGCTCGTGTCGACATTCAAGCAAAGGGAAAGGGTGTTGATCAAGAGTTATTGGATATTATTGAAGCTGAAGAGATTCACCAACAAAGACAGAAAAAAGACGATTGGAAATCCACGCTTTCAGATGTTGATGATTTGCTAAAAGATGATTAATATATATTCATTATTCAAATAATAATTAAAATATTATTTATTTGTAAATAAATCAGTTAAGAATATACGAAACTCTTTGCTTTCCCTTTCCTTTTGATTTTTTACCTGTAAATTCAAGTTGGCCAATCTCAGATATGTTTCGAACATGTGTTCCAGCACAAGGACACATATCCTCTCGTTCTCCTATAGTGATCACCCTTAAATCGTTGATAAATGCAGGCAATAGATCCATATTCGTACGTTCTTGAGGCATGATAGCGTTGATTTCATTTCGTGTCATTTGTGAATCTGTAACCTCTAACCCTTCCTGGATTTTATCATTCACCTCTGATTGTAATTGCAATAACATCTCTTCTGTGAACTGGATTGGATGAAAATCAATCCTGGAACGATCTGTGTGGATTTGATTCCCAACAGTACGAACTCCATCGAAGATTTCGTATGCAATACCGCTTACAAGATGTTGTGCAGTGTGCATTTTCATGTGCGCATAGCGACGTTCAAAATCAATCTCTCCCGTTACTTCATCACCCACTTCTAATCCAAACACGTCTTCGACTGTATGTTCGATAATATCTCTACCACGCACTTCTGTAACGTTTAATTGACCGTTTGGACCATCTAAAGTACCCAAATCCCAATTTTGTCCTCCACCAAGAGGGTAGAATAGTGTTTGATCCAAAGCAATTTTAGCACCCTCAACTTTCGTTACAGTAGCAGTAAATTCTTTTTCATAAGCAGCTTCTATTGAAGAAAGATAAAGCCGTTCTGTTTTCATTTGTTCATCTCCTTCAGTCCTTCCCATAAATTCATTCCGTTCAAGAATCGTTGATCACACGACCACATCTCCTGATCAATTGGAAGATTTGTAGGCATAATTTCTAGAATTTTTGTATTTGAAGATTCTTTCTCTCCAGTATACCAGGATTCTATCAGACCATCATACCGTTCGAGTTGTAATTGTGTATTAGAAAAATAATCTGCTTCTGTATCAAGATGAAGGAAACCTGTTGCTAATCCACATTGTACATCATAACGGATGCTTACATTCGATAGATTATGTTGCTTAGCCCAAGGAATCCAGGTGTCTTTTGTTGTATCAACAACCACATCGAATACTCGGTCTCCCTCTATTTGACATGCTCCTTTCAGTTGAACATTAAATCCGTCAGGGGATTTGTTTGAAAATACAATTCTTGCCTTATTTAGAAGAGTGACGCCCATCTTAGCAAGTTGAATATTCATAGATTTCATAATCCATTCATGTCTATACCCTGCTTCATTTCCCTCAAAACCTCGCTCAGTTTCAAAATTGAGAGGAATGTTTTCTTTATTCTTAATGAGACTCGGCCATACATTAGGCAACCCAAACTCAGTACTATGATCTGCAATGAACACTGTGCATCCTTCTTTCAAAGCTGAATATGCACAACCATATGCAACTAGACCAGCCCCTACAATGAGAACTCGAATTGTAATCACCTACCGAGAATTTCTAGTGCGTCTACAGGACATGAAGGTATACAGTGATCGCAGTATGTGCATAATTCCTGTTCGACAATAGCAAGGAGTTCTTTCATAGAAAGAGCATTTGTTGGGCAAAGTCCGATACAGGCACCACAACCGTAACATCGATCATCATCGACGACGAATTCGAGTTGTGCCATGTTTGTTCCAGTGGACATCATCATATTTGTTCTTCGTTGATTGAAACAGATTTACTGATGAATTGTAATTCCAAAAGAAAGAAAAAGAGTGTTTTCTCAATGTAAAAAGGAAGAGTATCTACACACCCCTCTGTTTCCACTGGAATAGAATATACGATCTCGAAGAAACAACAAAACAGAAATAAATACCTAAAACAACAAAATCCATCTGAAGATTGTCGCGTAAAGTGTATATTATTATTGTAAAAAAGTCATGAGAAGTCATTGATTGATAGCAACTAATTGCTCCAATGGAAACAGAGGGGTGTGACCCACAAGTTCTTCTGTTGCCAACGAATCGTCTAAACATGGTCGTTTATGCACCTGGGCGTACAACTACTTATCCATCATCTCCTCCAGATAAAGGATTGAGATATCATTATCTTGGAGGTGGAAATGAAGTTGGTAATGTAGGAATTGTCCTTGAAGATCCTTCAGCAAATCGTTTGTTACTCGATTATGGTCTTGCTCCAACGAAACCTCCAAGGTATCCAGATGAGGCACCGTATGTTTCAGATGCAATAATCACACATTCACACATAGATCACTTAGGAATGGTCCCTTGGTTAGCATCAAATCATAACACAAAGCTACATGCAACTGAATTAACCGCTGCAATCTCGGAAATGATGTGGTATGACTGTCACAAAGTCTCCTCGATTGAACGATACCCTCTCCCTTGGGATAAGCGAGATATTGACATTGCATTATCAGCTTGGAACACTCATAAATTCAACAGTCCTTGGGAACAAAACGATTGGAAATTAGAACTTCATCGAGCAGGACATATACCAGGTGCAGCAATGCTACATGTGGATACTGGGACGAAGAAAGTTCTCTTTTCTGGAGATTTCGATACCCGTGACTCACAACTCGTTCATGGTGCAAAACCGGTCAAAACAGACGTATTGTTTGTAGAAGGAACATATGGCGGTCGAGACCATCCTTCAAAGGAAGTTGAGAATCTTCGTTTTATCGAGCGAGTGGCAGAGGTTGTTCAAAGAGGAGGGACTGCACTTGTTCCTGCGTTTGCTAATGGACGAACTCAAGATGTTGTCATGCTGCTCCACAAACACCTCCCCCATCTCAATGTTCATGTGGATGGAATGGGTAAACGCGTTGCAAAATTACAGATGGAACACCCCGATACTCTACGAGATCCAAAAGCTCTCGAAGATGCGTGGAGTTGGTGTAGGCGGGTGTCAAGTAAATCGGACAGGAAAAAAGCTCTTGCAGCCGACGTCATCGTTTCGACCTCAGGAATGCTTGATGGAGGACCATCAATTTGGTATCTAAATCGACTACGTCACGATCCGAAAAATGCCCTTTTGTTGACAGGTTACCAGGCCCGAAATACAGGTGGGCGGCGATTGCTTGAAGAAAACAGAATTCCAATCTTTGGTAATTTAACATCGATCGATCTTGAGATTGACCAATATTCTTTTTCGACTCATGCAGGTCATAGTGAAATTGTTCAGTTCGCTAAAGATTGTGAAGCAGAAGATGTCGTGATTTACCATTCAGATCCAAACATGGCAAGACCTCCACTTGCGAAGGCGTTAGAAGAAAACGGACACAATGTACATGTTCCAGATAATGGTATTTCAGGAATACTTGAATGATTCATTCAGCCGAAGAGGTTGAATATATCAACCTAAAGGGACTGTTGATACTCATGGCGGCAAAAGCACCAGGCGGGAAGAAGCGACCACGAAGGAAACGAAAGTTGCGACTCAGTCTTCGTCAAAGTAAAATCAAGAAGGCCGACACCTATACAGACAGTCTTGGCTGGTCAACAGATGTTGGTCGAACGTTGGGGGACGCTCCTAAAAAGGCCGAACCAGAAACACTTTCAATTCAATGCGATATGTGTGGATCTATGTTGAAAATACGGAAACCAACACGAGCACGTTACTCAGTAACCTGTACATATCCAGAATGTGGAAATGTTATGTCTTTTGATTAAGATGAAACGAGTCATTTTCCTTCTCTTCATTTTCATATTACCTTGCTTGCAAGGTTGTTTAGGCACTTCGGAAGAAGTTCCAGATCAAACAATTCGATTGGCTACAACAACTTCAATGAGAGATTCCGGCCTCTTAGCAGAGTTATTACCAATATTCACTGAAGAAACTGGAATTAAGGTTGATGTTATTGCAGTCGGATCAGGTGCAGCCATGAACCTTGCAAAAGCAAACGATGTCGATATACTCATTTCTCATTCTCCGGCGAATGAAATCAAATTTATTGAGGAAGGTTATGGGATAAACAGAACCACTTTTGCTTGGAATAGGTTTGTTCTTGTCGGACCAAGTCAGCTAAGTGGGAATTTAACAGAAGCAATGTCTTCCCTTGTGTCTGAAAATAAATGTTTTATCTCGAGAGGAGATTCATCAGGGACACATATCAAAGAACAAGATGTCTGGAAAAGTGTAGCAGAGATCAATGATTTTACATTCCTCGATAACGAATTAGGATTCCATCCAGATTGGGAAGGTTATCAATCAATTGGACAAGGTATGGGTGCTGCGATTACTATCGCCAACGAACTGGAGTGTTGGACTCTATCTGACAAAGGAACCGCTTTATTTCGTTTGGATAATATTGAGATAGGCATTCAAGAATTCGAATCTTCAGAATTGGTTAATCCTTATTCTGTTTTGTTATTGGAGAATGAGAAAATTTCCGAAACAACCCTATTCCGAGATTTTTTACTAAATAACTCCGCTTTAATTGACGACTATACCGTTGGTAATCAAACACTTTTCAAGAGCGGTATGCCCTAGAGATGTGTTACATCTGAGAATATGAACGCTCTGGTTTTACCCAACCATCGATGAGAATCATATGTGGGACTGTTAAGGATGCAAGACCAATAAAAACAATTCTAAGTAATGAAGTTTCAATTTCGATTGATCCTTGATTTAGAACGAACAACAAACCACCAATACTCCACGTGATAATTGAGAATAAGAATGTCAACCAGTAAATATTTTTATTTGAGATTCCATCACTTAAACTCGCATAAATGCTTTTGAAATGACGTATTGAATGTACAAAACAGAAGTAAAATGCAAATGCTAGCAATGGAGGGAGAACATAAAATATGATTCCTAGAGAAAGAAGCTCAAAAACAGTTTTTCTCCTTTCTTCATTAACATTGAACCGTGCGACACAATAGAGAAGTGCACCAACAGTTGCAACCGATGTGACGTAAACAAATCCCCAAATCCATGAGGTACTTTTCCCACCAATCAACGCAGAATATATTTCATCAACACTTGCCATGTGGGACATACTAATTCCACAAATAACTACGCCGCCATGAGCAATAACTTCAATCCACGCCCGTGAATCTTCGTTTACCCCAACATCACCAATACCAAAATGAATCATACTTATCCCAAGAAATCCAATCAAGGCTATGACTGGGAACGTTATCCAAAAAAGCACAACCAACAAAGAAATTAAAACATAGGTGAGTAGAAATAAACTGGATTTTTTAAAATTCTTCATCCACCCTAACCGATATGCAACAGCGCCATCCATTGCTCCATGAGGTAAGCCGATGAAAACAATTGCAGAGATTGCAATGACGTTGAGAAAACCCAGGTCATCCACTATTCCCATGAGATTCATATTCTCCCCTCATATCTTTATTGCCCACTTCACAAACCCTCTAGCAAAAATTAGTTTAGGCATCGAAAATATGACTTTCAATCTCAACTTCCAATCGACATCCCCGCTCAAAAAACGAGCAAATTGATCGCCGTTTAATCGCTTCCCCATACGTGAGAAAATAGTAGGAGCATGACTCGGCCAATGTCTTAGAATCAGAAGTAAAATTCCATCCATCCATAAATCTATTTTCTTATGTGGTGATTTAAACCGAAGCGGTTTGTTTTGCTCAACTCTTTGAATCGCTTCTACGATTTGCTTTTGAATAAAAATGAATGCATACCCACTCCCAGGGCGGATTGCTCCCCCATTACCTCCTAAACCAGGTATTGAAGGATCGTGCCGTGATAGTTCACCCATTGGAATAACTCCAGATTCTTCTTCGATAATTTCGAACTTAGAAACATCGTAAACTTCTCTAACATAAGCCTCGATAGCCTCTCTGTAAAACGATTCACTGAGTTTTTCAGTGCTAAATAATGTTGACTCAACCAACGCCTCAGTATCAGAAAATGGAATGAGGTAGATGAAATGCATTCCATTTGATTGATCAACACGGAAATCCATCAACGTCACCGTCGTAGGATCGAAGCACCCTTTCTCAACACGAATCGTTTGACCTAGGAAATGTTGCAGCATAGCATTTTTTGGTACACTCGGAGGACGAGTATCAAAGAGATGTTTCGGATTTTTTTCAATAGAATCCTGCGGGACAAAAGAAACTTCATGTTTTTGAGCAATCGACTGACAATAATCGATCCAATCTTTTCTCTTAAGAACGTGATATGGTTTTTCAACAGACTCTAGAACAATAGTTTCCTTTTCAGTAATTATACTCCATTTTTCCCAAGAGTATTTCGATAATTCAACAGCCTCTTCAACAACAGGATGGCTCCAAAAACCCCAACAATGATCTTTCTTTTCGGGTGCATTCTTTGGTATTTGGATTGTTAAGGAATGATGAGGTAGCGACCCCATTTTAGAGGCAAAAGACATAGCAGCACAACCGTCGCCTATTATTGAAATATCTTTCAAAATTAAGTCACCCCACGTATGGCAGTCCATTTAGCGACGCATGCAGGTTTGTGTTATGCTTTACTCTTCGGAATGAGATTCTCCGAATGAGGGTCGAAGTGGCTCGAATGGAACATAAAATTTTCATCGGTTTAGAAACTGTACATTTTCCATTTTCCCATCGGTATCGATCTTTTACAATCTCCATACCAATCTGCCGATAAACACGACCAGCAATTGAGATTGCAATATGAGCGCGTAAAGGAAGGTAAGACAGCCCTTTCACACCACTCGCATAAAACACTTCAGCCAATTCTAACAATTTTTTTACAGACATCTGCACTGCAAGATAATCTTCGGAAGAAGGGTTTTTAGAAGCTTCAATTATTTCACGAGGACTCATATCATTTACCCATTCACCAGGTATGTATCTACGATTCATCTTGGCATCCTCCAGTACATCCCTTGCAATGTTTGTGAGTTGCATCCCAATACCTAAGTCAATAGCGTGTGATCGAGCACGAGGGTCTGAACAATCGAGTACGTGGCACATGAGCAGGCCAACCGTTCCTGCAACTTTGTAAGCATATCTCATCAAAGAATCGACATTCGGCAACTCAACAGATTCATTTTGGTCTTCCAACAATCCTTCTATCAATGCAAGAACAACTGTTTTCGGAAAGTTTTTCTTGTTTAGGAGTGGTAAGAATGCAGTTAAAGCAGTGTCTGTAGGACCTTCCCCACTCTGTAATTTCTCTTGAATTGCAACGAGCCTCTCCGGTCCATTTTCAATATCTCCATCTGCCATATCATCGAGCAATCTGCAAAATGCATACAAATGTGCGGAGTCCTTCCCTACTCCTTTTCCAAGGAATTTCTTAGCCCAATAAAAACTCTCACCATTTGCAGCAAGTGATTCTTCAGGACTCAGGCTTTCATTCGACAAATTTTCACCTCTGTGATATTAAAAAAATCTAAGAATTTACTTATAACTAATTGTTTAGATTCTATTTGGTTATGAATTTGGAAAAAAACCGAACATTATGAATGAAAACTCTTAGAGAAAGATATGGCCAAGCCATCCCCTCCAAAAAATGCAGCCGTCATCGGGAGTGGATTTGGCGGCTTAGGTGCAGCAATTCGTCTTCAAAGCGCTGGAATTCAAACGGTACTTTACGAAGCCCGAGATTTGCCCGGAGGGAGAGCCTATGTGTACCATGACAAAGGATACACGTTTGATGCTGGACCGACAGTGATCACTGCACCCCACACTCTCACAGACTTGTTCGAACTCTCAAACAAACATCTCGAGGATTATGTGAAATTAGTCGAAGTAAGTCCAATGTATCGATTAATTTGGTCTGATGGAGATCGATTTGACTATGTTCGTGACGAATCTACAATGGTGAAACAAATCTCAGAACGGAGCCAAAAAGACGCAGAAGGATATCAAAAATTCTTCAAGTATGCAAAGAAAGTATTTGATAAGGGCTACACTGAATTAGCTGATACGCCATTTCTACGATTTTCAGACATGCTGAAAGTGTCCCCATCCCTTATGAAATTACGAGCGGAACGTTCAGTTTATTCAACAGTATCAAAATATGTCAAAGACGATCATCTTCGTCAGGCACTGAGTTTTCATTCACTGCTTGTGGGTGGAAATCCATTTCAAACTTCTTCGATATACACCCTCATTCATTTCTTGGAACGGGAGTGGGGGGTCCATTTTCCTGAAGGAGGTACTCACGCACTTGTACGAGCACTCGTTACTTTATTCGAGGAATTAGGCGGCGAAGTACGTCTAAGCACACCCGTTCAATCAATCGAGATCGAAAATACGAATGGAAAAAGCGTAAAACATAGAGTAGGAGATAAAAAAGGAAATACCCAACTCTTTGATATCGTCATATCGAATGCTGATGTGCACCATACCTACAAGAAACTGTACTCAACAAATAAGGCTGCACAAAAACGAACGAAGAAACTCGAAAAAATGGATTGGTCCATGTCTCTCTTTGTTCTCTATTTTGGGACTGACATCGAGTACAAAGACGTCGCCCATCATACGATTTTATTCGGTCCACGTTACAAAGGGCTCTTGGATGAAATCTTCAAAGGTTACAAACTTCCAGAAGATTTCAGTTTGTATCTGCACGTTCCAACAGTCACGGACAAATCACTTGCTCCAGAAGGATGCAGCTCAGCCTACGTTTTAGCTCCAGTACCTCATCTTGGACGGGCAAATGTAGATTGGGAAGAAGAAGCAGAAGCATACGGGGACAAGATCATCGAAGCACTCGAAGTTGAAATGCCGAACTTACGACAACACATCGTAACGAGAATACACATGACTCCAAAGACATTTGAAACTGAATTATCGGCATTCAAGGGTTCAGCATTTTCGGTTGCTCCTAAGTTGACACAAAGCGCCTTTTTCCGCCCATCCAACAAAGATCCAGATATTCCAGGCCTCTACCTTGTAGGAGCAGGAACCCATCCCGGTGCTGGTTTACCAGGCGTTTTAAATTCTGCAAAGGCAACAGTAGATCTAATTCTGTCAGAATTCGGAATGAATTAACCAATCCATTTCCCTGATTTGATTTGTTGAGCAATTTCACTTTCAGAATCCACTTCTTTCCCTTGATGAATAAATATTGTTCGAGTCGCCAAACGTTCCGCTTGTAGAACATTATGTGTTGCAAAGAGAACACAACCCCCACGCTCTTTGAAATCAAGAACTTCTTGCTCTATTTTTTCAATCGATAGACCATCGAGTTCAGATGTAAACTCATCAAGAATCAGTATTTTTCTGTTCATTGCCAATGCTCTTAGAAAGACAAGCCGCTGTTTTTCCCCACCAGATAACGTATTTGTGCGTTGATTCTCCTTTTCTTCCAAACCACAAATTTCGGCAAGCTTTTTGCCGGCATTTGCTAGATTCTCTTGGACCATGAAAGGGAGTTTCAATTCCATGGCGACTGTGTCCATCACAAGTGTTGGTTGTTGTGCGACATATGCGACATCATGGCTTACCGCCGAAACCCCTTCCAAACCACAAATTTTTCTTAAAAGAGTGGATTTCCCCGATCCAGATTCACCCATCAATGCTACAATTTCTCCCTGGTTGAGTTCGACTGAAAACGAGTCTATGATGAGGGCACCGTCCTTTTCGACGCATAGATCTTCCAATGTAATCTTGAACTTTTCAAAGCAACGTAAATCCCTTTCATCATCCCCAAAATCACCTCTCCCGAAGAAATGAACTTTTTGCAATAACTGAATGCACAATGCCACTACTAGGGATAAAACAAGAAGCACACCCCCAAGTTGTAATGCGGCATCCATCTCTCCAATAGAGGTTTCAAGCACAACACTTGTAGTAAGGACGCGTGTTTTTCCAGCAATATTTCCGCCCACCATTAAAACAGCACCAACCTCCGCAATCGCTCGTCCGAAACCAAGCAGCACGGCATTAACAATTCCTCTTCGAGCACAATACATTTCAAGAAAAACCCGTTTCGTTCTCTTTACATTCATAACTCGAAAAACATCTCTCTTATCTTCTGAAACGCGCTCCAACGCACCCCATGCAACGCCAAGAATAAGTGGGAAAATGAGCAAGGTTTGTGCTAAAATCATACCCTCAATTGTGAACAGCCAATTCAGATCTGCTAGCACACCGTCCTTTGATAAAGCGAGATAGACAACAACCCCAACTACGACAGGCGGGAGTCCATACAAAGTCTGAACAAGAATTCGCAATATTTCTTTTCTTCTCCAATTCGTATTTGCTAATATGAGAGCAATAGCGAGGGCAAAAACCGTTGCTATGAGTGTGGCAGTTCCGCTTGTGACAACCGTCCGTACGACGACATCCCATAGGCTAGAAGAAGTGACCACGTCATCCCCAGACGAGACAAACCTTTGAGGTTGGCGAACTGACCCACAGCCTGTAGCACATCCATAGGGGGCCCAATCAATGTCAGAAACGCCATACTACATCTCTCTCGAAGAAGCCATCACAATCGTACAGAATTACGCTATTGAAACCCAAATTGAATCCATCCCACTCGACCAAGCCTATGGCCGAATACTCGCTTCCGACATGGCTTCAAAAGTCCATGATCCTCCGTTTGACAATTCTTCCATGGATGGTTTCGCAGTACGTTTCGAGGATACGAAAACGGCTCCAACGACACTAGTTGTCGTGGCAACAGCACAGGCTGCAGCTTCGAATAGTTCGGTTTCTATTTCATCTGGTGAAGCGGTTCGAATAATGACAGGGGCCCCGATGCCAGAAGGAGCAGATGCAATTATTCCAATTGAGGCATGTGTTGTAGAAGGCAATTCAGTCACATTAACCCAACCTTCCAAACCACACTTCATTCGCCGTTGTGGAGAAAATATCAAGAAAGGGACCATCGGTTTGAAACAAGGAAGTTACCTCTCTCCACAATCTATTTCGATGTGTGCTACGATGGGATACAGTCACCTCCCAGTCGTTAAGAAACTTAAGATTGGAATTATTTCGACCGGAGATGAGCTCAAATCTCCTGGAGAAAACCTCTCCTTTGGAGAAATTTATGAATCCAATTCATACGGCCTTTCAGGCCTTGTCCAAGCACTAGGACACACTCCAATTCGATATCCAGCAGTGATTGATTCACTCACTGATTTACGAGAACAATTCAACAAAGCAGCCTCAGAATGCGATCTCTTTCTCACATCAGGCGGAGTGTCTATGGGCGAATGGGATTTTGTTCGCAAACTCATGGAGGAAGAAGGAGAGATTGCTTTCTGGAGAGTTCGCATACGTCCCGGCTCGCCACCACTCTTTGGTCATTGGAATGGAACACCGATGTTTGGCCTCCCCGGAAATCCTGTTAGCAGTCATGTTGTATTCCGTATGCTTGTAACACCGTATCTGCGATATGCACTTCAAACATCCTTTCCAATCGATCGAATTATTCATGCTAAACTCTTAACCGATGTACGCTCAACGAATGACTGCCTAACCTTGAGGAGAGTGAGTCTACGTTCGACAAAAGAAGGGTTCCTTGCTGATCAACCAAAACACCAAGGTTCCGGAAACATCGATAGTTTATCTTCAGCAGATGGCTTAACTTTACTTCAACCCGGACAATCGGGTAAGACAGGGGAATGGATTGAAGTGCTCTTACTTTGAGGTGAAATTATGCGAGTAACTGTTTCAGAGGAAGCCACATTACTCGACCAACTCAAAAAGATGCAACCTTCCACAAGCAACAACGTCCTGCGTAAAATGCTTACAAATCAACGGATTCAAGTTGATGAAACTGTAGTTTACAAAGCAAAACACATCGTTCAACCCGGACAAATCATTGAGATTCTCCCTCGTCCGAAGATGACGAACGAAGAAAAGCAAGAAGTCTCTGCGAAAGAAAATGATCTCGATATTCTGTTTGAAGATGAACATATCCTCGTTGTTTCAAAACCCGCAGGCCTCCTTTCTGTTGCAACAAACAAACTTGAACGGGACACTCTTCACAACAGATGTGTTGAATATTGCAAAACAAATGATCGGAAAGGCTGGTGTTTTATCGTTCACCGTCTCGATAAAGCAACCTCAGGTGTTATGATATTTGCAAAGAATGAGGAATCAAAACGCTATCTGCAAGACCAATTTGCTGAACGGCAAGTTCACCGGCATTACGTCGCTCTCGTTGAAGGGGTTGCAGAAGATGGAAACGCAACCCATCACCTCATTGAGGACAAGACGCTGAGAGTGCATATTTCTGAAAGCAAAACGAAGGAAAGCAAACTCGCAGTAACCTCTTGGCAGGTATTGAAGTCAAACGACATTGCAACGCTTCTTCACATCCTTATCGAAACTGGGAGACGCCATCAGATCCGCGTCGCTTTAGCAGACCATGGAACGCCAGTTGTTGGTGACCGAATGCATGGTGCTGAGACGAACCTTCACGGAAGAATTTGTCTCCATGCAACCGCTCTAGAATTTCTCCATCCGTTCGATGACGAACCAGTACGTTTTGAATCCGAATACGATCCAGCCTGGAACCACGGATTGAAGAACCCTTGACAACACGCTATCTTTGTTCCTATGTCTGTAAACCACGAGTGGATCGAGGTGCGAGGTGCTCGTACACACAATCTACAAGACATCGATGTCAAACTTCCAAGAGGAAAGTTCGTTGTTATCTCAGGCGTCTCGGGTTCAGGGAAATCGAGTTTGGCATTCGATACCCTCTACGCTGAAGGCCAACGAAGATATGTTGAATCTCTTTCTTCCTATGCTCGCCAGTTCATTGGTCAAATGAAGAAAGCAGATTGTGACGGAATCGAAGGTCTTTCTCCAGCGATTTCAATTGATCAAAAACAAGGCTCTCACAATCCAAGGTCAACGGTTGCAACCGTGACCGAAATTCAAGACTATCTTCGACTTCTATGGGCAAGAATTGGAAAGCCCCATTGCCCAGATTGTGGCCAAGAAGTAGCCCGGCGGACGGTTCAAGAAATCGTTGACGATATATTTTGGAATTATGAACAACACACAATTGCCGTTTGGAGCCCCGTTGTTCGGGCTAGAAAAGGGACTCATGTGGAATTATTCAGACAATTTGTTGAGCAGGGATACATGCAAGGTCGTGTCAATGGTCATGAAGTTGATTTCGAAAATCCCCCGACACTCGACAAGAACATGCGTCACGATATCGACGTTCGAATCGACCGTTTCATTCTTTCAAGAGAACGACGTCAACGAACGACAGAAAGTGTAGAAAACGCATTACGTCTTGGTGGTGGTGCTCTTGCAGTTACCAGTTTACGAGTCCCTAAAAACCTCGATGAACTCAACGGAAAGAACCGTCCCGTGCATAAGGAAGGGGACACCGTTTCCTGGTCAGAGGAATTTGCATGTCCTGAGCACGGCGCTTTTATGCCAGAACTCTCCCCTAGAGTTTTCTCTTTCAATTCCCCGTTGGGAGCATGTCCTGATTGTCAAGGGCTTGGAATCCAACGCCAATTTAATCCAGAATTAATCATCGATGATACACTTGCAGTATCAAATGGGTGCGTACTTCCTTGGCGTCAATCAATGTCCCCTGGATGGTACAAAAAGCTGCTCCAACAAGTATGCGAACATTATGGAATATCGGCCACAGTCCCCTTTGGCCTTCTTGACGAGGACTCGAAAGACATCTTACTTCATGGGTCAGGGTCGACCATCATTCATTTCCATTTCGAATCAGACAATGGATCAGTCTACAAGATGAATCGTCCCTGGGAAGGCATCATTTCCCGGCTTGAACGAACATACTCAGAGACATCCTCCGATCGCACTCGAAACAGACTCATAGCATGTATGACCGACCTCGACTGCCATGCTTGTAATGGTGAGAAACTCAATCCAGCAGCTCGTTTCGTAACTGTAGGTGGAATCCGCCTTCCAGAGGTCAGCCGAAGTTCAGTTCACGAAGCGTACCAATTGATCAAAGCTCTCAATCCAGAAGCGGATGGACCTCCTGAGCAATATGCTGATGTTCTCGAAACCCTTGATGATAGAGCCCTCTTTATTGGAAATGAAATTCTCAAAGAAATCGAGAATCGACTCGGTTTCCTTGATAGCGTTGGGCTGGATTATCTCACCCTCGATCGTAAAGCAAATACGCTGTCTGGCGGCGAAAGCCAACGAATACGATTAGCGACACAAATAGGATCTAGACTTACTGGAGTCATGTACGTTCTCGATGAACCTTCTATTGGTCTGCATCAACGAGACAATGAACGACTATTGGAAACATTACGCGAACTTACTTCCTTGGGCAATACACTCCTTGTTGTCGAACACGACGAGGATACATTACGGCAAGCGGATTGGATCTGCGACCTAGGCCCAGGCGCAGGCCTTGAAGGAGGAAATATCGTTGCGAATGGAATTCCCTCCAAGGTTATGAAAGCAAAAGATTCGGTTACAGGCGCATATCTTTCAGGCCGAAGATCAATAAAAGTTCCAGAAAAAAGGCAAAAACCGTCAAAGAAATGGCTTACAATCAAAGGCGCCCAACACAATAATTTGAGCAATATCGATGTAAAACTTCCACTCGGCTGCTTTACATCTGTAACAGGGGTTTCTGGCTCTGGTAAATCTTCACTTATCTCAGGAATCCTAGCCCCATCACTTCAAAGATACCTTCACAACAGCGAAAAACTTCCTGGAAAGCACAAGGAAATCGACGGTCTTGAACACGTTGATAAGGCTATCATTATCGATCAATCTCCCATCGGAAGAACTCCTCGTTCAAATGCAGCAACATATACAAAAGTGTTCGATGAAATCAGAAAACTCTTTTCCAATACAACATTAGCGAAGGAGAGGGGATATACTCCCGGGACTTTTAGTTTCAATGTCAAAGGCGGTCGATGTGAAGCTTGTTCAGGAGCAGGTTCTATAAAATTGGAAATGAATTTTCTTCCAGACGTCTGGATCGAATGCGACATTTGTAATGGGAAACGCTACACAAGGGAATGCCTAGAAGTCACTTGGAAAGGGAAGACAATCCACGATGTGTTGCAAATGCCTGTTGGTGAGGCGGTAAAATTCTTTGAACATCATCGGAAAATCCACAGGACACTCGAAACTCTTCACTCAGTAGGGCTTTCGTACATCAGACTTGGCCAACCAGCAACAACATTGTCTGGTGGCGAGGCTCAGCGAGTCAAACTCGCAAGTGAACTACGCAGACCCCCGCATAAACATACAGTGTACATACTGGATGAACCAACAACTGGATTAGCATTTAGCGATGTCCAAATGCTCATCGACGTTCTTCTTGAATTACGTTCTAAAGGTCATACTGTGATTGTTATTGAACACCATCTTGATGTTGTGAAGTGCAGCGATCACGTCATTGATCTAGGTCCTGAAGGGGGCGAACGTGGAGGGCAAATCGTGACCGCTGGTACGCCCGAGGAAGTTGCAGATGAAGAGAACAGTTTTACTGGAAATTTCCTCAAAACCCTCCTTTCTCCCCAGTGAAGTCCGCCGTAGTGTTCAAAGAGCGTATGCGATGAACTCTGTTTGGGTCGGAAGTCATGACAGTCCACGATGTGCGAATCGAAGTCACGCCTTTGCAAACAGAAGGGATGCGCGATGTACGCGGAGACGTTGTACGTCGGCAACTCATAGCCGACCATGGAGTCGATGTTGGAATCGTGCGCAGTATTTGCGGATATCTCGTCCGCAGTGAATACGACGCTAGTTCAATCACCCCCCGTGTACAGGATATTTTCTCCGATCCAATTATTGAATTTGGAGCAGTCGACACGTCAATAATTCACAACCCAGAATTCTTCTCAGAGGTACCGTCCTTATCCGTCACAGTTGGATTCAAACCAGGCGTTACCGACAACCCAGGTGCCGCTGCAAATGATGGATTTCAAGTACTCTTTCCAGATGAGAATGCATCGATATCTACCTATACAACATATGTTTTTACCGATCTTCCAGCGACTGTCGACAACACTTGGCTTGCTTCAACACTTCATAATCCTCTCATCGAGCGAGCAATTTTAGCAACCCGAGAAGAGATCTCATCAGGAAACGCATCAACGATTACATTTCCAGACAGGCCAACAATCGTCCGACAATCACCCTCAATTATTGATTTAGAAGTGGCGAATGAGGAATTAATACGCCTCTCTAATGACGGCTTACTCGCCCTTAATCTTACAGAGATGCAGGCAATTCAAGCCCACTACAGAATGCCAGAGCACCAAACAGCGCGTCAATTGGTTGGAATTTCGATAAATGCACCAACAGATGTGGAATTGGAATGTCTTGCACAAACGTGGAGTGAACACTGCAAACACAAGATTTTCGCAAGTAAAATACATCATGTCGATACTGAAACGAATGAAGATACGATCATCGATTCATTGTTCAAAACCCACATCATGAATCCTACTCATGATATGGCAAAGGAAGTCGATTGGCTTCTTTCAGTTTTTCACGATAATTCTGGAGTTATCGCATGGAATGACGATTGGAGCGTTTGTATGAAAGCAGAAACTCACAACTCTCCTTCTGCACTTGATCCGTACGGCGGTGCAATGACGGGTATTGTTGGCGTCAATCGAGACATTCTCGGGACTGGACTTGGAGCAAGGCCAATAGCGAATACAGATGTCTTTTGTTTCGGGCCGCCAACATGGACTGGGGAACTTCCATCCACCCTTTTCCATCCATCACGCGTCCTGCGTGGCGTGCATGCAGGTGTTCGAGTAGGTGGCAATGAATCTGGAATTCCAACAGTGAATGGGGCAATCGTGTTTGATGAACGCTATATTGCTAAGCCACTAGTATATTGTGGAACAGTTGGATTGATGCCCCGCCGCCTTGCAGATGGTCGCGAATCTCATGAGAAGAATCCAACGCCAGGCGATACCGTGTACATGGTTGGTGGCAGAGTTGGTTCCGATGGAATACATGGAGCCACTTTCTCATCTCTCGAATTGACAGATGAATCGCCATCAAGTGCTGTCCAAATTGGAGATCCGATCACTCAAAAGAAGATGATGGACATGATTCTTGAAGCCAGGGATGCGTGTTTGATTACCTGTATTACAGACAATGGTGCTGGCGGACTCTCTTCATCAATAGGTGAAATGGCTGAATACACAAACGGATGTGAAATCGACCTTGGCAAGGTTCCACTCAAACAAGAAGGCCTTTCATCTTGGGAAATACTGGTTTCAGAATCACAGGAACGTATGACCGTAGCAGTAGCACCAAAAGATACTGAAGCGTTTGAAGCCCTTGCAGCACTTCACGAAGTCGAAGCGACAGCTGTTGCTGAGTTCACGAATTCAGGATATTTCCATGTCAAGCATGGAGACGAAACAGTCGCATATCTCCCAATTGAATTCCTTCATGATGGCGTCCCTCAACTTGAGTTGGAATCAGAATGGGTCCCTCCAGTACTGCCAGAATTCAATCCACCGACTTCTCTTGACAACACAACACTTCTGGTGGAAATGCTTGCACGACCAAACATTGCTTCTAAGGAAACGTGGGTTCGTCAATACGATCATGAAGTCATGGCTCAAACTGCTGTCAAGCCATTCGTAGGAAAGAAACGAGACGGACCTGGAGATGCAGGTCTTATTGCTCCAATCCATGGAAATCCCCAAGGAATCGTTGTTTCATGTGGAATCGCTCCTAGATATTCGGACATTGATGCAGGGGCCATGGTCGCCGCAGCAATCGACGAAGCTGTACGAAATGCAGTATGTGTTGGCGTTGACATTGACAAAATGGCTGGGCTTGACAACTTTTGCTGGCCAGATCCAATCGAATCCGAAAAGACTCCAGACGGCAAATTCAAACTTGCACAACTCGTTCGAGCAAATCGAGAATTGGAGCGTATTTGTAGAGCATATCGTCTTCCATGTGTCTCTGGAAAGGATTCAATGAAGAACGATTACGGTGTTTGGCCAAACAAAATATCCATTCCACCAACGATGCTCTTCTCTCTATTTGGAAACCATGCCGATGTACGATATACAGCCACATCGAATTTTAAGAAACACGGGCAACGCATCTATCTTGTTGGAAACAGTAAGAATGAATTAGGTGCTTCAGAAGTTGCTTACCACCTTAACGAAAAGAACCTTGTCGAAGGAATTGGAGGTCATGTTCCGAGATTACCTGAGCCAGAACGACAACTCGACATTTACCGAAGACTCTCCAAAACAATTCAAGATGGATTGATTCAAACAGCACACGACTGCAGTGAAGGCGGCCTTGCAGTAGCTGTAGCAGAAATGTGCATTGGTGGACGATTGGGAGCAATTATCGATATTGATGGAATTGGAGAAGGCGACTCCTTCTCTCGGCTTTGGAGCGAATCCCTTGGAAGAATTATTGTTGCAGTTGACTCCGAACACGAAATACAGTTTATTGAAGCCATGAGCGATGCAGACATCCATTTGATTGGAATGGTTACTGATGCCCAGAACCTCATTATCGAAGACGGTTATGAAGAACTGATTCAAGCCAACATCGCTGACTTGACCAAGTCATGGAAAGAGGCGCTTGATATGACTGGAGGTGTTTGAATGAGCGACAATGTACGTGTAGCAGTACTCTTCGGTTTCGGTATCAATTGTGATCGTGAAACAGCAGCAGTATTCGATATGGTTGGGGGGACCTCAGAACGCCTCCACGTCAATCATCTTGTACGAGGCAATCGTAGTTTGGAAGAATTCGACATTTTAGCAGTCCCAGGTGGTTTTTCCTTTGGGGATCACCTTGGCAGTGGACGCCTACTAGGAAACCGACTTCGTTTCGCTCTTCGGGATCAATTACAAAAGTTCGTCAATTCAGGAAAACCAATCATTGGGATTTGTAATGGATTTCAAGCCTTGGTCAAGACGGGGCTTTTGCCTGGCCCGGAAAACGCGTCACTAGAGCCGGATTTAATTCAACGAGCAAGTTTGACTCTCAACAATACTGGGCGATATGAGGATCGATGGGTCACGTTGGAGTTTGATTCAGAAAGCCCATGTATTTGGACAAAAGGAATTCAGCGAATCGAATGCCCAGTTCGTCACGGAGAAGGACGCTTTGTTATGCCAACGGATGCTGAACTGGATCATCTTTCAACCAATCACCAGTTAACTGTCCGCTATGTCGATCCATCAACCGAATCTGGGTCTGGGCTTTCAGATGACTTACTCCCATTCCCTTTGAGCCCAAATGGAAGCATGCGTAATATCGCTGGAATTTGTGATCCAACTGGCCTCGTCTTTGGATTGATGCCTCACCCAGAAGCATTCTACACAATGTGGCTTCATCCAGAACACACGTCAATGAAACTCGATGAGGATGAATGGGAAGGATCAGGCCTGCAGATCTTCAGAAATGCCGTTGAATACGTTCGAAGTCAACGGTGAGATTCAATGAGTCGTCGTCAAGACATCGACCAATTACGTGGTGTTGCAATTCTGCTCATGGTCATGGTGCATTCTGCAGCGACATGGGCTCCTTCCGATGCTTCAACAACAAACCTCCTTGCGTTGGTTATAGCAGGTCTAGGTGGGCTTGCTGCACCATTATTCGTTACAGTTGGTGGTTGGGTAACGGTTCAATCGAATTGGACACTACGAAAAGCCCTTATTCGATTTGTCTTTCTTTATGCAGCTCAAATTGCAGTGAATGTTTCTGCATCCCAACGGTTTGATCTGTACTCTCCAGGAGTGCTTACATTGTTTGCTCTGCTCTATCTCACAGCACCTGTGTGGGTGCGGATTAGCCAGAACCTGCAGATGGCGCTCGTTGTTGGAATTAGTCTCCTAGTACTCAACCACAATTTTCTATCAGTTCATGAGGCGTTAACCTGGGACGAGAGAACATACGTTGGAGGGATACTAGAACACATCAAACATCTTCTCCTAACAGGGACATATCCGTTCCTGCCTTGGGTTATGTTTTCCATCATCGGTGCATCACTTAACAATCACAAGCCTTCCCAGAGAACTCTATTGGCTCTTGGATCGGGAGGGGTTCTTGTTAGCGCATATTTCCTATACAGATCAGTGCAAGATGATATTCCATTTGCACAACCAGTTGGTGAAGCGATGTTGACCTTCTTCCCAGCAAATAGCGCTTTCTTGATAGCAGCTTTTTCTGGCGTGCTTCTCATTTGGACAATGCTCGAAAACAGGCAATCAATGATTGGCCTCCATCATTTAGGGAGATTATCGTTGACGCTCTATGTTCTTCATTTTATTCCGTTAAGCGTGTTTACTGATGTGGATCTTAATCTCTATTCTGCAAGCGTACTTACCTTAGGTTATACGTTGCTGTGGTGGCCTCTTAGCGTTGCTCACCAGGCAAGAATACCAAGGTATTCACTCGAGAATGCAATGCGTAATATGACTCATCAAAGAGAGGAAGAGGGTGCCTAAGCACCCTCTTCCAATCATGACATGCTGAGGACAAATCACACAATCAGGCGTTCAATGCTTCGGTAGCCTTCTTGGCTCCCATCCATGCAACTACACCGAAACCGATCTTGTTGATCATGTCAGCAATGTTGTATGCAATACCCATCCAAAGTTCTCCTTTGGCACCGATATCAATGATATCGACTTCTGGGCTGAAGAGGTAACCGAGTGGGTAAATGATCCATCCAACGAGGATGAATGTTCGAAGTGCATCAGTACTCCACTTGAGTTCGTCTTTGATTTTGCTGTTATCAACACCAAGACCGTCATAGAGACCGAATGGAAGACCTGTAGCGACCATAATCATAGCCCAACCGACTCCTCCGAGGATAAGTGCGAGGTAACCGTCCATGAGACCAGCTTCTCCGACATATCCGAATCCAATCATGATGAGAGCACCTGTGAAGCAGATACCAGTGAAGCCAAGTCCGGCGAACTTGGCGTCAGTGATTGCATCTTTGCCGACAAGGCTTGGGAACTTGAGAGCCATCAATGGAACTGTAATGATCCAGTCCATGTAACGGTACTCAACAGATACGACTTGATGATCGACGTAAACACCACGCATGTAGTAGTAGTGGAATGCAGCAATACCAACAATCAATGCAGAGATTGTCATGGTTGTTCTGTATTCCTTTGCAACGTTGCTTCTTTCACTCATGAAGAAGACGAAAGCAGCACCCATTGAGATGTAACCAACGAAGAAGAGGAAGAAAGTGACAAGTTCAAGACCGTCGTTACTTCCGTCGTTCAACCATTCAACAGTTGCTGGGTTGGTTGTTTCTGCTGCCACTGGAAGTGCGACTGCAGTAAGTGAAAGCATCAGAACAGCAAATAGAATGCTGTTACGACGGTTTAACTTCAGGCTTCGTAGTTTAGTATCGCTATGATTTAGCATGTTACTCATGCTGTAACAATTTTGTTGAGAATATATACTTTCGTTTTCGCGTGCGATTATCTAAGAGCCAATAATTCCTGTCTGAACACGCCACAGTGCAGCGTATTTGCCATCCAAAGTCACAAGTTCGTCATGCGTACCATGTTCAATTATGGACCCATTTTCGAACACCACAATTTTGTTCGCATTTCGAACGGTGGATAATCTATGGGCAACAATCATGGTTGTTCGATCTCGGCTAATTTTGGAAATACTTCTTTGTAAAGCAGCTTCTGTTTCATTATCTACAGCAGATGTCGCCTCATCTAAAATGAGCAAAGGAGCATCCTTGAGAATAGCTCGAGCGATAGCGATACGTTGTCTCTGTCCCCCAGAAAGACGATACCCCCCTTCTCCAACCAGTGTTTCCCACCCCTTAGGAAGCGCCTCTATGAACTCAAATGCTTCTGCAATGATTGCAGCATCTTCGATTTCATTATCCGTTGCATCTTCTTTTCCATAACGAATATTCTCGCGAATTGTTGTTGGAAAAAGAGTAACATGCTGAGAGACTAAAGCGATCGAATCTCGAAGGGACGTGAGTGTATAATCTGAGATTGAATGTTCGCCCCATGAAATCGTACCCTTCGAAGGTTCAGCAAACCGAAGTAAAAACCTCGTAAGTGTTGTTTTTCCAGAACCTGTTGAACCTACAACTCCAATTGTTGTCCCTGCCTCAATATCCATACTGAAATCTGTAAACAACTCATCACGATCTGGATAAGCAAACGATACGTCATTGAAATGGATAGCACTCTTTCCTGCAATATCTCGGACAAATATTCGATTGCCATCTTCAATAGAACTTGGGCGCTCGAGAAGGGTGAGGATTCTCACAGAGGACGCCATGGCTCTTTGATACAAGTCAAAGGTTTCACCAAGTCGTGTAAGAGGCCATAGCAAGCGTTGCGTCATGAATACAAGAACAGAGTAGGCTCCAACGGCAAGGACTCCATCTAGAGCCAATTTACCTCCAAGCAGTAATGTTGCAGTAAAGCCAGCTAAAATGGCCATTCGAATCAGGGGGACGAATGCTGCCGAGAGACGAATGGCAGATTTGTTTGCGCTTCTGTATGATTCTGACAACGCCTCAACTCGTTGCAATTCTCTCTCTTCACTTGTGAAGGATTGGATGGTTGCCATCCCAGTCAAATCATTCTCAAGTAGAGCATTCAATTGGCCAGCAGTATGACGGACTTCTTGGTAACGTGATTGGAGTTTTTTCTGGTATAGGAACGAACCCCAAAGAATCACAGGGATTGGAAGAACAGCAAAGAGGGCTATTTCCCAAGACAAGAAGAGAAAGACAGAACCGACAACAATCACGGTCGTTGTCACCTGTAAGAGATCATTTGCTCCCTTGTCGAGAAACCGTTCTAATTGGTTAACATCATCGTTCATTACGGCGAGGAGGTCTCCTTTCTGATGTTCATCAAACCAAGACATGGCTTGATGCTGAACGTGATCAAAGGTCACAAGACGCAAGTTGTGTTGGACAGTCTGTGCCAAATTTCTCCATAATATAGCGTAAAAATACTCGAACAGAGATTCCAATCCCCATATTACAAATGTGGCGACTGCAAGCACAAGAAGTTGATTCCAAGGGTCAATGACTCCCCAGTCTGCAAGCAGTGAATCCTCCTTCTGGACTACAACATCAACCGCAACACCAATGAGGAGAGGTGGAGCTAAATCCCAGATTTTATTCAAAATGGAACAAAGTATAGCAAGTCGAATCTTTCCCTTTGGAGCATCTGAACGCTTGAGAATACTACGTAGAGGCTTCTCTATTGCTTCCATGAATCCTTGCTACAGTCTTAGGTTTGTGAACTCTTGCCACACAAAATTGAAACAGCATTAAATGCTATTGCAGTTTGAAAAAGGCCATGGATAACAAACTTGCTTCGGTCATTTTGGTGGCGCTTCTCGTAGGTGCATCAATCGCAGTCTTTGCCTTATCCTCAAATGATGAAGAATCCAAAACCGATACAGAATCACAGAACGATGAGGTTGATCAAGGAGGGATTCAAATCCCGCCAGAGAATGTTGAACCAACAATCTTAGTGGAAAACCGAACATCAGATTGGACTGGAGTAAACCATACCCTCCAAGGATATGTTGTGGATGAAGCCCCTTCGAGTGTATCGCTTGAAATCACTATGCTCAACCAAGATTTCTCTCCATATCTTGCAACGATAACAACTCAAACTGAAGGGAATGGTTTCTGGGAGGTTGAATTCTCCGAATCGGAACCAGGCCAATGGCTTGTACGAGTTCAGGCCACAGATTCAGAATCAGCAAGCGTTGAGCGGCTTATTGAATACATTGTCAATGTTCCTGATGAACGAGATGTAGATGTGGTATTTTCTTGGACAGAGCCTGCGGAGAACGAGACAATAGGTCTCATCTCGGGGGCAATTCTACATCAATTCCCAGAGACCTGCTCAATTAAGTATCACCCTCTTGGAGTAAGCTCTTCAAATTCAATCATCGGAGAAGTGAACACAACAACGGGAACTTATTCGATTCTGTTTGATGTTTCTACGACGAACACTGAAGGCGATATTATTGCCGATTGTGGACTTTATACAATATCCTCTCAAACACTACGTGTAGATCTTCCAGTGACACCGTCTTCAACCGATTCAGACAACGATGGTATCCCAGATTTGAACGATGATTGCGATGCCACACCAAGCGATGAGCCAGTTTATGGAACTGGATGTTCTGATTCAGAGACGGATTCTGACCAAGACGGCGTCATGAATGATGTCGATTTGTGTCCTGATACAGAACTAAACAGAGCAGTCAATCCCGATGGATGTTCACAATACCAGCTCGATGCTGATAATGATGGAGTAAGTAACGCAGTTGACCAATGTTCAAACACGCCGCTGGGCGAACAAGTCGATTCTTCTGGCTGTTCAGATTCACAAAAGGATACTGATGGCGATGGAATTTCTGATGATATTGACCAATGCCCCAATACACCTTCCGGTGAACAAGTCGGTCCAGATGGTTGCACATTGCCTGATTGGGCACCCGAGGACTCATGGATGTGTACGGATGGACAAGGCCCATGGGTCAAGGATTTCAACGGGGATGGAAACGGATACACTGCAAACACAAACGGCGTGAGCAGCCCAGGGGGGGGCGGTTCCGGGCCATGGTTCCAATGCGAAGTCTCTGTTACGGTTCAAAACAACGAAATGATTGTTGATAGTAATGGAATTCCAAATCACGATTTCTTGAGCACAATGGGTTGTTGCGCTCCGGAGATGGACTACACGGCGACGTTTCCTCTAAATCCAGTTAATGACACTACAGGAGGGCACGATACAACAAACTGCCCAGCTTCAGCGGGGCGTTGGGAATGTGTTCCAGACCGAGGAACTGTTGCGATGTCAGTCAATGGCGCTCCAATCTTTGGTCCAGAGGAAGGACCAGGGGGAGATGCAGTTGCACTTCACTTCGAATATTTCACCGAAAACCGACAGCCAATAACTCTTGGATGGTGTACAGGACACTCTGCTGGCCAAGGGGGCTACCATTACCACTATGACGCAAACTGTGTGTATTGGGAACCTGAAGCCGGGGAGACAATGGAAGATTATGACCCTTCAAAGATCAAGAGTGATGAACACAGTCCAATTATTGGATGGGCATTTGATGGCTATCCCATTTACGGGATGTATGGCTACAACGACGATCAAACGTCATTGAAAGCAATCACATCTTCTTATGCAATTGAGCGCACTCAAGAAGGAGGCGATCAAGGCTACAATGGAATTGATGATTGGAATTATGTTGATGGGGTCGGCGACCTAGACGAATGCAATGGACGATTTGGACCAACTCCTGAATATCCTGATGGAATTTATCACTATGTTAGCACCCCTCTCTCTGGTTCTCCAACTATGGTAACCGATACCAATGGACAAACTGTGGGGATGATTGGATTCCCATACTTCCTTCTCTGCTACCACGGCGTTGCGGACGTCGCTGGCCAGGACGTTGGAGGCGGCCAAGGCGGTGGCGGCGGAGGTGGCGGAGGACCACCTGGTGGTGGAGCGATACTGTACTCCTTCGCTCCAGAAATGGATTATCTCATTGATCACTATGAAATCGAAGAATTCATTGTTGATGTGAGTTTTTCAATTCTTTTCTTGGCTTTAATTGGCGCGGGAATAAAACGTCGTAAGAAGTGAAACTATGCGTATACTGATTGCTGTGATGACAGTGGCGATGCTGTGTTCAGGATGCATTGGAACGACCGATTTCTATGGCAACACATTGGAGCCAAAACCAATCTCTCCTTTCGAATTATTCGACGAAAATGGAGATAAATTCAATCTGTCAATGGTCGATTCAGACGTAATTATGGTCGGCTTTATTCACACATCTTGTCTTAACGAATGTGATGATTTATCCACGTCTATGAATGAAACATACAATCTTCTTTCATCTCAAGAACAGCAAAAAGTCTCTCTTCTCACTATTACAACAGATCCATGGCACGATGATAGTAACCGACTCTACCACTACAAAAGAAACAACAGTGTTGAATGGCCACACCTTACTGTTAGCAATATCAATTCTGAACTTGAAATGATCGAATTAGTTTGGGCATCCTTCGGCACCTCTGTGGAGGTATCTGCGAATCTGACAGATTCTCTTGCTCGTTGTTCAATCCATTTGATGAATTACACAGTAACTCACACAGTACATGCGGTCCTTGTTGATGTCGACCGTGATGTTCGAGTACAGTGGCTTCAATCAGAATGGGATTCAGAAAGCGTCGCCGCAGACATCAGAAAACTTTCATCTGAATGAAATCCTTTACCAACCGCGTCGCCTACAGGTAGGTAGAGGGTGTTGAAAATGTGGACAGATGAATCGCCCATGCTCCCCCCTCAATCTGGAAAAACGAGACATATTACACTCATTGATCCAGATAAACAATCGCCGGATGTAGCAGCTAACAGAGCATTAGTTGCAGTCGAATGTGGTACTTCAGCCATATTTGTGGGTGGATCGACCAACACTGGGAATGACCTTGTTCATGCTACATGTCAAGCCATTCAAGAGGCCTTAGAATTACGAATCTTTGCTGCAAGTCAACATCCTGATGCAAACGAAGAGATGTGGAGCGTGCCTGTGATTCTTTTTCCAGGAGGCGCTCATGCAATGTCAAGCAGCGCCGATGGAATTCTTTTCATGATGCTCATGAACAGCCGTTCTCGCCGATTTTTAATCGATGAGCAACTCGCCGGTGCACCAATGATTGATCAATTTGGAATCAAACCAATCTCGACCGGCTACATCGTATGCGCTCCAGGAGGAAAGGTTGGAGAAGTAGGGGATGCAGACCTGATTCAAACCGATGATTTAGAAGCGGTATCTGCATATTGCAAGACAGCCGAGATGTACGGGTTCTCAACGATCTATCTCGAAGCAGGTTCAGGTGCATCAATTCCTGTTCACACCGAACTCATTCAGGCCGCAAAGGCATCGAGCAAGTGCACACTCATTGTAGGCGGAGGGATTCGAACACCAGAACAACTCTTGGCAGCAGCCAACGCTGGTGCAGATTACATTGTTACTGGAACAATTACTGAAGAACACGATTCACTCGATAGTTTGAGAGAGCAATTGCACTCACTCATCAGCGCTCTCTGATTCTTCATCAAAGAGTACAGGATCACCGCTTCCACCTGGTGATGGTGGTCTTGCCTCATCAACATCCATTCCACTCTGGAGTTCGTCTTCATCAACATCGAGTTGCACACGCCCTCCTTCTGCGAGGTGTTGCATATCTTCCGCAGAAGGTGTTGAAAGAGTTCGCTTTACGTCAGGAGAGTTTGCATATGCTTCTCTCTTCGCTTCTCTGGCATCGTGGCCGCGAACCAATGAAAGGGAATCTGCAAAGACACGTCCCACGACTTCACGAGTGCGCTCGCCTCTACGAACGCTATCAACTTCTTGCATAGCAACGTGATTTTGTGATTCTAATTCTCTTATCTCAGCAACACGGTCTGTGAGTGCAGCCTCAAGATCAGTGATTGTGAGCGACATCTGTTGAATACGCTCATCTCGCTCAAAGACATCAGTGTGGAGTCGGCGTTCGCGACGTCGTAGAGATTCATATTCACGGTTTCTTTCAAGCAAACGACGTTTCATTTCTTCGATTTGCTCAACCAAATAATCGTGCTCTGCAGAGACAGAGCGAGGACCTTGCATCACACGCTCGAGTTGCTCTTCGAGGTCTGCCAAACGTTGGTCTCGAGCATCAAGTAATCCACGCATACGATCTGCGATGTCTCTTAGCCGCTGTCGCTCTTCTTCAAGGGCATTATTTGCAGCAACTTCCGCTTCGTAATGTGCTGTTTGTTCGTCCAGTTTGTTCTTGAGCGAACGAACCTCGTCGGCGGTAACAGAAGTAAGACCAGCGTCCGCTGCTTTTTCCAAAGCCTCGACCATCAAACCCATTCGTCCTTCCATCTCAGAAATAACATCATCTTGAGATACGCTAAGATCTCGTAATTGAGCAACCTCTTCGTGAAGGGCGTCTTGTTGTTCTTTGGAGAGAGATGATGCTTGAGCATCGAGTTCAGCCCGACTATCATTGAGCAAACGTTCAAGATGGACTATTCGAGCATCTGCTTCTTTCAATTGTTCATCTGCTTGGTGCAGACGTTGGATTTCAGGAGCGACATCATCCTCTCGCTCAGCAAGATCGAGTTCCAAGACACGGAGACGTTGCTTGAGTGTAACAACTTCCTCATTTCGACGTCCTAATTCATCCCAAGCGATGAGAACTTCTTCGACGAGTTGCTCGATTGGGTACCCTTTGAGCATACCTTCAAGCGCAGCTCGGTCGTTCCCAGAGGATTGTCCATGGTTGGAGCCTGAATTTGCAGCGCCGAGCGTCATACAGTACCCTATCGAGACACAACCACTCTTGAACCTTCCCTGTCAAAGAAGGGCAAATAGCCCCGATTTTAAGGTGAAAACGACGAACCGAATCAGTTGATTGCGGTGTACATGTCATCAGGCATTTCGCCAGCAAGCATGAGAGCACCTGCTGCAACCTTTTCGAGTGGGTTTTCAACACACCAGACGTTTACGTCACCGATGTCTGAAATCTCTCGTGCGACTCGCTCTGCAAGCCCTTCAATGAGGGAGCCTCCACCGGAGAGAATGATGTTGTTTCGTAGAACTGGCTGGTATTCAGGGTCAGCTTCAGCAACGATTCTCTTGATTGCGTTTCCAACCTTTGGAATAAGGAGTTCACAAGCTTCTTGGATCAAATCACCGATATCGACAGTTTGATTCTTTCCATCAACACTCAAATTGACTTCAACAGTTCGTGTGTCTCCTCCAACATAGGAGGATTCTTCCTTCCACTTTCGAACCATGTCCTTGGTGATTTGAGCACCAGTGAATTTCTTTGAGATAAGAGTCATGAGTTCAATATCGAGCCAGTCTCCAGCCTCTTGAATTGTAACTTGGTCTTCATCAGTCGGGAATGTACCGTGGATGCGAGCGATGTCAGTTGTACCTGCTCCTACGTCAACAACGATTGAACCGCCAATTTCGCCGATTCCAAATGCAGTTGCAAATGGTTCTGTAACGACCATAATTGCGTTGACTTGACCGCGAAGCGTAGCAACAAGATTGCTCTTGTCAGTAAATGAAACGTGGCTTGGAGAGCAAATTACGCCGAATACTTCGTCGAACTCTTCAGGATCTACTGTTTCGATGAGGTGGGAAACGAATGCCTTAGCAGCAGCCAGGTTTGCTTCATCATCTTGTGCAACACCAGCAGCCATAGGACGGTATAGGTTGCAAGCAAGTTTGTTCTTCAACGCATCTGCTCCGAAGAGAACATCACGCTTCAAGAAGTTGCGAGCAACTGGGTCTTTTGGTCGTCCTACAACTGTCTCAATAGAATGCATGGCACCCGCACTGGATGCAATTGTCGATTGAAAGGTTCCTAAATCAATTCCAACATATAATCGCTCACTCATCATCATCACCTTCTCGGATATACAAGCGTGGATGCCATACGGTTTCAATATAGCCCTCCGCTCTCAAGGAAATTTTACACGATAAAAACTAATTCAGTCAACCTTTTCACGGGTCAAAATCTGGAAAAATACAGAAAGAAGGAGCGAAAGAACAAGGATTGACAAAATCGATGTCAAAAACCACCCAGAAGGCTCCTTTGCATCAATCTGGCTGATTTCATATTTTTCGATTGTAAACGCAGGGGATTTAATCAGATTCGATTCCGCTTCAGTCCACCAGCTTGTATTGCGATCAAAGGCTTGAATGACAACCACCCATTCACCATTTGGAGAGAGTGGGAAAAAGGCATCCGCAACAACGACATTACAGGTTTGCCATGAATCATTCTCGATAACAACTGAACAGATATCCACAACAATCGTTGAATCATTTGAGCGTTCGAGGATGATAGTAACATCAACAATATCCTCATCAAGAACAGAAAATGTCAAAGGAATTGTTGTATTATTGTGATTTTGTAATTGAGATGAATCAAAGAAGATTTGCGGGACACTATTTGTCTCCATACACCCGTTTTCTTGAACTGGGGTTTGCTTCATTGTGCCGAGGCAGTCGTCTATTGAATCGACAACACCATCGTCATCGCTGTCATCGATGCAACCATCCTGATCCACGTCCCAAGAACTAGCGTCTGTGAATGGGCACAAATCACTCTCATAGGGCACTCCATCATTATCGGCGTCTGTGTGCCCCACAGGGTCGAGGACGACGCCTTGAATTGCCATTCCAAAACCAACCTTATTTCCTTCAACACCAATCGAATCAGGGACATTCCCAGGGGTTATGTATCTTCCAACAACATAAACATCAACCCAATCACTTGAATCTAAGCTTTCAGCAGAGAGTGAGACGCCAACAGTTGTTTCATTTGAGTTTGGAAATGCACTCATATTCGAAGGATCTGCAAAATCATAATACAACATTGAAAATCCATTTTCTTTGTAGGTATCTCCAACGGCAAATCTACCATCTGGTAATTTTACGAGAAGTTGTAAGTCATCAACCATGTGGGGTTCGGGCTTGGCTTGAAATGCCATGCGAATATCAAGATCTTGACCCTGTTGAAGAATAAAACGCTGCTGAAAAACATCGCCAGTTCCCAAAAAAGGGCCTTGCGCTTCTGCCCCATCCCACGGAGTGGACAGAAGTGATTCGAGCGGTTCATCGGCACCTTTTCTCTGATAAATTAGATCAAGCGGACTCCCGTTTTCCAATCGATAAGAATCATGAATCCATATATTTTCAATTGGGCGAACATCCCCCTGCATCAAATCGTTTTGAACCTCTTCGATATCAATCACTTCTGAGAGGTTCAAACGCCCCCATCCATCGTAGGAATTTGGAGACAGACCTCCGCCCATCCCCCCATTTCTGAATTCCTCCGACAATGGAGTTGTTGAGAGTGATAGAAGCGACTTCAAAAGAGGCGCTGAGGGAGTAAACCCTTCCCCAAGAAGGAGGTCATGTTGGAACGAAGGGGTGTTTGAAAACCATGGCTGAAGAGTTCGAGAATCAATGTTGACTAATGATTCATTGTGACCTGTGAACCAACCGTCCCGCACCATCTGTTCTAAGATGCTGGCGAATCCCGCAGCGGTTGGTGTGGACATACTTGTGCCGCTAAGGGTGTGATGCCCCGAATTCCAAGTGTTGTTTTGGCCATCTGATCGTGCGGAAGTAATTGAAACACCAGGGGCAAGGGCGAAAACGCCCCTAGTACCAGCTTCTGTAGGACCATGAACGGATGAATCCCAACGTCTAGGGTCATCATCTTTGGTAGATGCTCCAATAGCAATGACATTCCTTGCGTTTGCAGGTTCAAGGACCTCTCCACCGTTATTTCCTGGAGCGATGAGAGGAAGCGACCACGGATACTCCCGAGTAAATGCATCGAAATCACCGGATCGAAGTGTGTATTCTGTCGTATCATCTCCCCAAGAATCTGAATGTAAGATAGCCCCATATTCAGATGATTCGAGGAGTAAATAATCAACATCTGGAGGGAGCCAACCCTCCTGTGCAACGATGTCTTGAACGACAAGTTTCGTTCCATATCCAAGGGCCATAGCAGCAGAAGGAATTTGATATTCTTCCGCAGTCGATACGGGGTGGCAACCTATCGAACCTGCAGTGTGGGTCCCATGTCGGTAATCGCTGTGTCCTTGAGAATCCCAATCATCAATTGTGGTATTGATGTGCAGAATTTTACGTTGCGAATCTCCAGTGCTATCGCTTGTTAAGTTCCTAAAGCAGGAGTGATCGGCATCGATTCCAGAATCAGCGATGCCTACGACAACCCCACTTCCATTTAATCCCAACTCCCAAGCAAGTGGAGAATCAAAATCAGAATTTGGTGATGAGAGTTGAAGTGCACTCTCGAGGTTTCTACTCACAGTTTCGAGGGTGGGCTCCAGCCATAGAAGGCCGTCTATTTCAGAAAACCATTCGATTGAATAAACTTCATTCCATTCGATTGTAACATGAGGTAAAACAGCATCATAGGCAAGGTGGAGAATTGAAATATCGATTCGCTCTGCGATTCGATCAATGATATCTTGTTGAATTTGCTCGGGTAAATTTGGTTCGAAAACAAGAGCAACAGATTGTCCTTTCATGGGAACTGATTGCCAATGGGCTGGTTCATTTTCAGATTCAATTCCGTAGAATGATTGGTACGCTCGTTCGAGTTTCCATGCAACGAGTTCAGTTGGAGACACAATTCTCAGAGGAATATATCCTCGTTGAATCGCCTCTTCCCATGCCGTTTGTGTCCACAGTTCACCACCAGGTAGCGTGAGCAATACTTCCTCCCCTTCAAGTTCGATAGGACCCTGTTCGTGCACCATTGAGAGCGGTGCAGCCAAGAGGAAGACAAGAAGAAAAGCGCTTCGCACAACGTTAGGGACCTCCTCATCGTTGATGAAACACGCGATGAGCCGTTTGACAAGACGACCATCGCGTTTAAATCAATCAACCAGTCGCGATGAACCATGAAGGCCTACCGTGTTGCTGGACAAGCCCCCTTTGGAAGAATGAGACAAAAGTTCTCTCTCGACATCGTTGCAAATTCAAAAGACGATGCTGAACACCGAGCATACTCGATTATTGGTTCTCGCCACAAGGCAACCAGACGTTCAATTAACATCGCCTCTGTCGGTGAAATCGATCCTCGAACATCGACCGAACCGGCAGTTCTACACCATTTCCGTGACCAAATTGCGGCAGAGGGTGGAAAAATCGCACCTACAGCTGAAGAAGAGTGAAAGGCACATCGCCGCATTCATCAATGACCCCCTCTAGGCTATGACGGGGCGATACATTGGAACAGACCGAACTTCAACAAACTGCACGACTCGTGGAAATGAATCGTGAACGTTATCACGAAGTCCAAGAGCGCGTTGAACAAGTGCTCAATGTACTTGGAGAACACGATGTCACCGCAACAATTCTCGAAACTCTTTCGAGTAAGAATCATGATTCCAAAATGAAAATGCACGTATCTATCGGCGCTGGTGTAACGCTCAGTTGCCAACACCCAGGTGGTGGGGAAGGAACTGCTATCATCGACTTAGGAAGTGGAATTTTTGGTGAGCGAACATGGTCAGATGCCGCCTCAATGACAAGAGAGCGAATGGAAGAACTAGGCTCTCTTTTAGAAAATCTTCAATCACAAAGCAAACAACTTGAAGCAACAATTTCATCTCTTGCTAAGACATTTACACAAGCAGCAGCGGCGCAGGAACAACAGCAGACCCCTATTGTTGAACAAGAGGTTGAACAAGAGGTTGAACAAACCGAAGCTGAACCAGAGGAAACACCCAGTTCGAAACCAAATCGCCGTCGCGCTGGAATGTTTGGTAATGAACTAACATTGGATGATTAGGTGAGACTATGGGCTTGTTTGATCGATTCAAACGTCGTGTTCAAGAAGTTGCTGAAGAAGTTGATTCGGAAGAGTTGACTGCAACTGAGGACTCTGAGGAAGGGCAAGTCGCTCTTCAAACTGCGACAAAGATTGAGGAAGATTGGGAAGATGAACCCATTTCTGAACCCGAAGAACTTCCACCAGAACCTACTGATTCCGAAGATGAATGGGATGATTGGGACGAAGAAGAAGATGAGATAGAATTGCCACGCCAACTTTCCAAAAAAGAGCGAAAGCGTTTGGAAAAATTGGAGAAACAAAGGGAAAAGGAATTGCGCCGAAGAAAGGCGACTGATGTTGCCAAGCCACAGGGATCTCGCGTCGATCTTTCAATGATGAGGACAACAACCGGACGTCAACTTGTTGAAGTAAAAACAGCTCCAAAAGGTTCGACTGAAAAAGCCGAGATTGAAACAGAATCCGGCTCAGTTTCAATCGATCTCGGTGGCGGTATTGTCTCTCAAGGCGGACGCGTCATTAAGCAAGGAAAAGTCCTCGACGATCTTCTGGAAGAATTGGAATGGATGCTTCTCGAATCTGACATCTCAAGTGAAGCGGTCACTTCAGTACTATCTGCACTAAGGAAGAGCCTTGTCGGTGCACGACTTCGTAGAGGTGCAGAACTTGCAAAGGTTCTCGAGGCTGCCCTAAAGCGAGCATTGCGCAATCTTCTTGCTGCAGGATATTGGGATTTTGATGCCTCGGTCCAATCTTACTTAGATGCTGGAGATGCACCTGTCGTGGTCATGTTGGTTGGCGTCAATGGAACTGGGAAAACAACAACGGCTGCAAAGATTGCACACCGCCTTCAGTCGAATGGCCATTCAGTCATTGCAGCTGCAGGCGATACGTTCCGTGCAGGAGCAATTCAACAACTCGAGTCTCATTGTGAAAATTTGGGAATTCGTTGCATCTCAAGTCAGCGTGGTGGCGATGCTGCGGCAATTGCCCGTGATGCGATCGAATCTGCAAAGGCAAAAGGAATCGATGTCGTCCTTGTCGATACTGCAGGTCGAATGCAAAACAAAACCAATCTGATGAAAGAATTGGAAAAGGTTCGAAGGGTTGCAGACCCTCATCTCGTATTGTTCGTAGGCGATGCTTTGGCAGGAAATGATGCAGTTGATCAGGCAAAGATGTTCCAAGAAATGATGAAGTTCGATGGAGCAGTCCTTTCCAAAATGGATACGGATGCTAAAGGTGGAGCGGGTCTTTCTATTGCCTTCGCTACAGGAAGACCAATCGTCTTCGCGGGTGTTGGCCAAGGTTACGATGATCTTCTTCAATTCAATCCAGACTGGCTTTTGGATGAAATGTTTTCGTGAGGTGAAATGATGTTCCAGGATGAAGAAACAGAACGGTTCTTTCAGGTTGTCCATCTTTTCCAACGAACTGCTATGGTTAATCTTGGTCTTTTAGAACATCCAGAAGGCGGCCCTAGGTTTAATTTTCAAGAAGCCAAAGAAGCCATCGACATTCTTCGAATGTTGAAAAACAAAACCGAAGGAAATCTCGATAATTCTGCTAGAGCCATGCTCGATGGTGTTGTCAGTGAATTACAAATGCAATTCATGAACGGTCCAAAACGCAAGAAAGCATTGGAAGAGGACGCTGCTAACATGGAAAATGTTCGTCAAACGTTCAACAATCCACGATCTGCACCGGTCGAAGACATAAGTAGCGAAGAATGAACATTTTCAACAAATACCATCGGTTGATTGATGAGCAAGAAACAAGTCAGACGACTTGGTTGCGATGTCTTACGTAAGTGAAGTTTCATCCGAAGACGCACCAACAGTGCTCATTGTAGATAACAATCAGATGTCGATTATGAGGCTGAAAGAGGTCTTTCGAAAGCGTGGTTTTGCTCTCGTTGTTTGCGAAGATGGGGACGTGGCAGTCGACGAGTACATTCGCATCAATCCTGAACTGGTTGTCATGTCACTTGACATCCCATCATTAGACGGGCATTTGGCAGCCCTTGAAATGAGAGAGCACGGCGGGGACTCGAGGATTTTATTCATCGCTCCAAATCGACTCTCAGATCTCGCCGAGCAAGCAACATACTCGGCAGGAGCTGTTGGATGGCTTACAAAACCAGTTACACAGTCTCAATTGGATGAAATTTGGGATCAAGTACTGGGGAATATTCCAGAAGCACCTGGGCTGGAAGATTTGGATAAATTGTATCCAGAAGATAGAATCAAAGTTGAGCCTGATGACGCTTTACCTGCACTTCCAGTTCTCGCTGAACTCCCACCTTTGGAAGAACTTCCTCCATTGGAACTGACCGTTTCAACAGAGGCGCCTGCAGCGAAACCAAAGAAAAAGAAAAGACTTCGAAACTTTTTGATTTTCCTTCTTCTTGTTGGGGCTGGCGCAGGCGTTGCGTATCAGCAAGGCCATCTTGATGGACTATTGTAACGGTCCTTGCTGAACAACAACTCGAGGTTGATGTTGTACAGGTTGAACGAATTGTCCCTGAACCTGGATTAGTTGACCTTCTTGAATAATCGATCCTGCAGGCGCTTGTATGGTTTCTTCTCTCCGATAGGTATTGGTTGTTAGAAGACTTGGATCGCCTCGTGCAATTTGAGCATCAAGCTTTCTCGCATTCCAATATCCCCAATAGACCAATGCTAGAAGCCCTCCAAAGAAAACCAATCCAATAAGGAAGATGATGGCGTTCATGTTATCTCTCCATGATTCCTTTCCAAGAGGCTTGAGCGTACTTAGCAGCCTCTACAGCCGGATTGTCTTTGCCATGAATTCCAGAACCGACTATGATACAATCCGAACCTGAAAGGACAGCTTCGCAAGGATCTCCATAACGCTGTCCCTTAGCGCCATCGCCAGTTGCTAGATTGATTCCAGGGGTCCAAATCAACTTAGAACTCCCAACCAATTCTCTTAGTTCAGAAATTCCAGACGGCTGGCTTCCATTTCCAATAAATCCGAATACTCCCGGATGTTTTGAACCATGTTCTACAACAGTTTTGGTATAGGATGGAACAAGGAGATTGCCGCGACTTGACATCTGAGCAAGTAGCAGAACGCCTCCGATACGTCCCTTTCTTTCCCAAGCAGACTGTATGCCATCGACAATATCGGGGCCACTGATGAGATGGGCTGTGACAAGGTCTGACCAACTTGCAATATCATAGAGTCCAAGCATTTGATTTTCACTGATCTTGCCAATATCAGCGAATTTTCGATCTTCAAAAATGAGGAGGCCGAGATTGTTCGCCTTGTTGCAGAACGCTTCCCAAGCCTTTGGAGTCCAATCATCGACCATGTCGACATGCGTTTTCAACGCAACAATATGTGGATGTACAGCATCGAGTAAGTCGTTCAACTCACTCATTGTTGGACGATCAGCAGCCAAACAAACCAGTGATTGCTTTTGCGTCGCGAGTTCCATGTATTGTCGAGCCATTGGAAGAGTTGCAGATTCCCAACGTTCTTTCCAGACACTTGCAGGCTCCATAGTATCCCCCAAGAGGTGCTATCAATCATAGTTTACGGAGGATGCGCAAATCGTTTATGCAACCATGTGGAGGGATGAACATGACGCAGAGGCGCACCATCAAGGCGATGCTTCTCGTAGCGTTGTTGTTGAACGTTCTCCTTGCTGGTTGCTTTGGTTCTCCGGAATCAGCATCCCAAGAAGAAAGGACTTCTTCGAATTATCCTGATATCTACGAACGCCATACGCTCGAATGGAACTGGACTGGATCATATTCTAGAGTCCTTGAAGATGGACCGCATGAGCCCCTTTCCGTCCAAGAAGCAACAATTGATGTAGACACCTCGGGAACTTGGGAAGGTGGACCAAACACAGCGGAAGTGCACCTGTCTTACTGGCTTCCTTCCAATACAGAAGTAGGTGAACAAGTCCCTGTAATTGCCGTCATCAGCCCATATTTTTCTTATGGCCAGCAAGGAAGCGAATCATCTCCAACAAATGTTGTCAGTGCTGGACGCGGCGAATTCATCTATGACAATTTCATTCCTCATGGGTATGCCTTAGCCCAAGTCGCCGTCTTTGCGACCGAAGAGAGCACTGGCTGTTTCGATTACAGAGGTGACGGAGAAGGACAAGGCATCCATGCCGCAGTTGAATGGCTCGGCACTCAGAACTGGAGCAATGGAAACGTTGCCATCTATGGAAAGTCCTACGAAGGAGCAACCGCATGGGAAGCAGCAGCACAAGGGAGTTCTCATCTCAAGACGATAGTCCCTATTTCTGGAACGACAGCACTCGGGCCGCTTCTCTACAAAAATGGAAGTGCCGAGGCTCGAAGTCAAATCATGCATTCGAATTATGGTGGCTCTATTCTTGATTATGATGCAGATGATTTGGACAATATGTGCGCTGACGTTGTAGAAGGTTTCCTAGCAGGGCCCACCCGCTATGGTCTAGGTGAACTAGATCCGTACATGGATAATTATTACGATGAACGCAGCCATATTGACAAAGCGCTTGGAAAATATAACGGAAGCATCTATTGGGTTCAAGGCTTACAGGATTGGAATGTTGATCCGCATCAAGTCTTTGGAGGCCCACCTGGAACCAATTGGTATCAAGCCTACATTGATGCAGGTTACGATGTGGCTGGAATGCTCGGCCAATGGGAACACAACTATCCAGATCAATGGTCAAAACACAACAACCAGGAATCAGGATATGGCGGAGAAGCGATTCAGAACATGACTCGATGGGACTGGGGCCAAGATCTGTTTGAATGGATGGAATACTATCTCAAAGGAATTGGAGAAAAACCAGATTTACATGCTCAAGTCCAACGAAATGACGGGCAATGGCGAATTGAAGAATCCTGGCCGCCTTTGGATGTTCAACGCCTTCCATTGGAACTTTCAGATTGCGTAAATGATGGGGCGTTTGTTGGAGGAGGTGCCCCAGTTGTAGGAGGCGGACAAACGCTAACAGTGAATTGTCCTGCAATGAGCGATACAGAGAACCTCCATATCGCAGGTCTTGCAACGATTCATCTCACGGCAGTCCCTACATTTGATGGCGGACAAATATTTGTTGAGATGCAAGATGCTGAGACAGGGATCCGTTTAGGACATGCTACAATGGATGTTCGATACCATGCAGGAGGATATGAAGCTCAAACCGTGATTCCTGGAGAAGCGATTACAATGCTCATGGAATTCCAAGCGATCGACGCTCTCCTTCCTGCAGGCCATGGGTTGCGTTTTGTTCTCTCAGAACAAGGCGAAGATTACCTAGCGCCTGCCTGCGGAACAACCTGTACAGTTCACGTATTACCATCGCTTTCTATTGTAGAATTGCCCCTTATTGAGCGAACAGAAGCAGATGTCCTTATTACGCCCCAATCTGAAGAAGCGGCGAACAATAATTGACAGTTTTCGGCCGAAATTCAATCGTTGAACGATTGAATAATTTTACAATAAAAAACGAGCATTTGATAAATTTTATTCCAAGATAAAGAGTAAAAAATAATCATTTAATTATTAAAAACGTATATTTTTATTCGTAAAGCACAAATATAGCTAAAAATAGTGAACAAATGATTGATATACCGTCTACGATACCTTGTATTTGATGTCCACGAAATCAAAATTAGAATACATCTGGCTTGACGGTTACGAACCAACACAGAATATGCGAAGCAAAACCATGGTCAGAGATGACTTTTCAGGTACCCTTGAAGAATGTCCAGAATGGATGTTCGATGGTTCTTCAACACGCCAGGCAGAAGGAGGAGCGTCTGATTGCCTTCTCAAACCAGTTGCAATCTATCCAGATCCACAACGTATCAACGGTTTCCTTGTTATGTGCGAAGTACTCAATCCAGATGGAACACCCCATGCCTCAAATGCTCGAGCTACAATCGACGATGATGACAATGATTTCTGGTTTGGATATGAGCAAGAATATTTCATTATGGATGTTGATACACAACTCCCAGTCGGTTTCCCAGTAGGAGGATATCCAGGTCCACAAGGACTGTATTATTGCTCAGTAGGAGGAAAGAACACTCACGGACGTGCCTTCGTTGAAGAGCACGCAGATCTTTGTCTAGAGGCAGGAATCAACTTTGAGGGCATTAACCAAGAAGTTGCATGCGGCCAATGGGAATTCCAAGTCTTCGCTAAAGGTGCTAAGAAAGCTGGCGATGAACTCTGGGTTGCTCGTTATCTTCTCGATAGATTAACCGAGAGCTACGGCTACTACATTGAATACCATCCAAAACCAGTCCAAGGAGATTGGAATGGATCTGGTATGCATGCCAACTTTTCCAATGGTGCTATGCGCGATGTTGGTGGAAAGGACCTTTTCGACACAATTTGTGAAGCGTTTGGGCAGAATATCAAGAAGCATATGGACGTCTATGGCGCCCACAACGAACTGAGACTAACCGGTCTGCATGAAACTCAATCAATCGATCAATTCTCATACGGAGTTTCTGATCGTGGAGCGTCCATTCGCGTACCAGCAACTGTTCCAACCGATGGATGGGTTGGTCGTCTTGAAGACCGCCGCCCAGCATCAAATGGCGATCCATACAAGATTGGCGCAGTCATTATTGAGACAACAAAGTCAGCAATGTGATTGACGTTTTTCTCATCGCAAAGAAATTCGAGTCCACTCGAAATGAGTGACAAACGAACATCTATGGCACAGATTGCCCACTACGTATACGGTATACGCCAACGGTAATGCCAACGATAAAGGCCAATGTGAGTATGTTTGATACGATCATTGCAATCGAATTTACAATGATTCCATAGACGAGCCACAGGGATAGTGATACGCTTACAGCAACAAATGTTGGAATTGAAATCCCCTCCTCTTTGCCATCTACCCAAACTCTGCGGATTTGAGGAATCCAAGCGAGAATACCAATCAAACCACCTAAGAGGCCTATTGCTTCAATCCAAGCTTCAGCCATCAACCCCACTCCTTTGGTCGCTTTGAGGCATCAATTGAATCGATCATCATCCAATCGATCTCTTCTGCTTGGGTTCTGCCAACGACATGCATTTTGACAGCAGGACCATCTTTGCATTTGAGTTCAATATTGCGTCCACTTTCATCATTGAGGTGGATTTTGCTAAGTTTGGGCTTGAGCAATGTCAAGATGCTTCGTGGGTGTTGACATGTCGCCGTTAATCCACCTTGACGCGTCGTATCCCATTCATCGACACCAGACCCTAACCCAAGACTGAGAAGATCTCCCTTTACTTTCAATCCCCCGTGCATATGGATTTCATCCCACGTGCCGAATCCAGCCATGGTTTCCATAATTCGAGGGTTTTCTTCTCCGCCTCCACGCTTTTGCAAAAGTGCGAGTAGTTGCTTCTCGTTCAGCATTGTTGCTGGAAGTTCGGGCATATTCCCTGGCCATTCAAGTCGTTGATGGGTCATAGCCACGAATGTTTGAATATCGAGTTTATCATCAGGATATCGTTCAGCATGAATCTCTGTTAACAGTCTTGTTTTTCGAGCGATACGGTGAGCGACAGTAGCATGACTGTGCATCGTCCCATTGTTTCGATGTTGAATGAATTCACCATCTTCCTTGACTTCAAACCGGCCTGACCAATGCTTTTGTTCAACCACGAGAACAACAGAACCTGAAATTAAGATCAAATCGATTTCTCTTCTTCCGCCATCTGGATCAGGTATGCGTACAGAACCATGTACTGACCAGTTGTTTTTGCGTCCAGCAGCCCGACATAACTTCTCGAGTCGTAATTCTGAATTATCTCCAGCCTGATGTATCTCGTCAACGGGTTGTTTCAAACACCGTCTCCGCCAAAGATTCCATCGTTGTTTGAATCCCAACCGATCACCTGAGTAATGAATCAACAGAGTCTACAATCAGAGAAGGCATTTGTTCAGCACCTTCTTGGAGTTGGTGAACATCATCCATCGTAGCTTCACCAGACAGAACGAGAATGCCCATGCACCCAGCTCGATTTGCCATTGCAATATCTGTATAGAGGCGATCTCCAACCATTGCACATTCTTCCGGCTTTAATCCCAAGGCTTCGATTCGATGCAGAATCATTCCAGCATTTGGCTTCCCTGAAATATGCACTGGATCAACGCCAGTTGTTACTTTGAAAAGAGCGAGGAATGCGCCGACATCGGGCAAGCCCCCTTTGGGAGAAGGGCAGACCATATCTGGATGTGAAGCCATCAAAGGAACTCCGGCATGAAGGTGCAAGCTTGCAGTTTCCAACTTCTCATATGTGGTTTCAGTGTCGTATCCTAAAACGACGTATTGTGGATTCAATGAACGAGTTGAAATCCCTTCTTCCTCAAGCATTTTGCACATTCCTTCTGTACCGACACAATATGTTTTTGTTACGTTATTCTTATGCAACCAAGCCAAACAATCGTGTGTTGATAGAAGAACATCATCAGCCGTTGCTGGAATGCCCATTCCTTCCAATTTTTTGACATACTGCGTAACACTTCTCGATGAATTATTTGATAGGAAGAAGCGTTGAACACCCTGTTCATCACAACGATTCAGGAATTCAAGAGCCCCACCAATGAGATTTCCACCAAGATATATTGTCCCATCAAGGTCTAGAAAAACCGCCTTAATCCCGTCGAGAGAGGCTCCCATGTTGTGCTCTTAGAACATCAAGGTCTTGAACATGAACCATGGAGAGTGAAGATTTTCTTGCGCTTCTTTGCTTGCAATCATTTCCGTCATCATTTCTTGAAGAGCTGGCTTTTTGCCTGCCTTTCCAACAAACCAATTGAGCAACCAAGAGCGACGAGAGAGAGATTGCATACGATAACTATTGGTTAATTCCTTACCGAGTGCAGACCAGACTTCTTCCTGATAATCCATTGGATTTTTCCCTTCGAGGATATGGCGTGCAGCGATTTCCCCCGTTACTAGAGCGTTTCCAACCCCTTCCCCAGAAAAAGGGTCGATGAGGCTTGCAGCATCTCCAACCAACCACGCCCCCTTCATTGCCATTCTTCGTGGCTGAAGTTTCTGTTTCTTTCTCGGGGATCCGAATGGAAGTTGCCAACCCTTTGCCGTACCTTTTACCAAGGTTGCATCAGCAAAGCGTTCTTTGAACTGAGGATGATTGGCGATAATGTCACGTTGCAGTGCTTTGAGTTTCTTCGATTGTTTATCCATGAGATGCATAACCATCCCACAACCAACATTTGCTCTACCGTTGCCAAGTGGAAAAATCCAGAAGTACCCAGGTATGATATCATCTACGAAATGAATTTCGATATCACCGATGTCTTCCTCACACCCCTTGACATTATCCCAGTATTCGCGATAACCCCCGCAGTAGTGCTTTCTGTCAACCATTACTTCGTTGTAAGTATCTACGACCAACGCTGTCGCAACAGGGCAACGATATCCTGCTGCACCGACAATTGCTGGTGCTTTATATTCAAGAACATCGCCTTTTCTCCCGCCTATCTTGAGACGTATTCCAGAAGCGAATCGATCATCCTTTGAACCATTCCCAGGATCATTTCCCTCATTGAACAGAACATCGGTAACATCCGCTCCCTGTAAGACAGAACCTCCGTTTTCTCGAACAAGGTGTTGAACTCGATCGAACAGAAGATGGTCGAACTGTTCTCTGGGGAGCGAATATCCGGCCTCTAACCGAGCAACATCCTCTTCAGGCAGAGGGACTCGAACCTCTTTGCCATTTGGACTTGAGAACAAAATTCCATTGACTCTGAAGTGAGGTGTTCCCTCGAGTGTTTCTTTGACACCCAAGGCCTTGACGTGCGAAAGCGATTTTCCACCAACAGCATCACCACAGACCTTGTCTCGAGGCCAAACACCTTTCTCAATAAGCAGTACGCGTTTTCCTGCCATGGCAAGATATCCAGCTGCAGAAGAGCCACCAGGGCCACCACCGACTACAATTGCATCAAAGGAAGTACCTGATACAGGGATATCCCCAGTATCAATTGGCTGAGTCCATGACGCCATGGTTGCTGGACTTCACGATGCTCTTTGAGGCTTCTTACGACACCATCATCACTATGCGCTTTGGGTGAACATCGTGCTTTATGCAGACCGTGACGCGACGTCAAGCGGTATGGGGCCTGTTGGTCGTAACCATCGTTTGGGGAGCGACATTCATTTGGATGAAACAAGCCATGAATGCTTTGCAACATGAAATCGATTTTTATGGTCAAACTGCAGTCGTATCTGTTCTTGTTGGCGGGCGTTTCCTGATCGCAGCAGTTGCACTTTTTATCGGCTCTTCAAGAGCCAGATCTGCACTTAGAGAAAGGGAATTGTGGAGTGGAGGGACAGTCCTCGGCCTGATTCTTCTTGTCGGTTTCACGACTCAGATGGTTGGAATCGATACGATTACGCCACCCACGTCTGCCTTTTTGACCTCTCTTTATGTCGTGTTTACGGCGATGATTTCAACAAAAATGACAGGCCAACCTGTCACTCGGATGATGATTGCAGGCGTCCTTCTAGCGACATTCGGTGCAGGCTTTATCGAGGGCCCTCCCCACTTATCATGGGGTAAGGGGGAGATATTAACCGTCATCTGCGCATTCTTTTTCGCACTTCACATCATTTTTACCCAATCGATCACACAACGAATGGATCCAATGGGCGTTACCATAACCTCTTTCCTTGTTGTCAGCATTGGAAGTTTAGCAATTTCATTGCTAATGGGTGGAAGGGACGCATTCAGACTTTGGGAATTAACGCTTCAGCAAGATGTTCTTTTTCCTCTTCTTTGCTTAGGACTGCTCGGCTCCCTTTTCGCTCTCTTGTTGCTCAACTTATTGCAACGATATCTGCACCCTGTTCAGGCTGCAATTATCTATGGTCTTGAACCCGTTTGGGCTACAATGTTTGCACTTGGCCTAGGTCTAACAGATTGGACTGGTTGGATTGCTATAGGAGGATCTGCGCTTCTTTTGGGCAATATCCTTGTGGAATTACGACAATCTCCTCCAAAAGAGGAAGAATAACCCATCAAAATCTTCCACATCGTTGAAGGGCTGGAGGCAACTCGTTGGAGTTGGGCTGAAACATGGGCGACCACCAACATCACCAAGACGGAACTAAAAACGTGCACGCAGGGACGAATCACGTCGGTGAATCAGTCAACACCCCGATTTTTCTTTCTTCAACATACAAACTGACAGAAGAGCGCTATGCAGGGTGGGCAGCAGGAGCTCAACATACGCTTCTTTATTCGCGTATATCCTCTGTCAATTCTGATGCAGTTGCTCAAAAAATATGTGCAATGGAAGGCGGAGAGGATGCAGAAACCTTTGCAAGCGGCATGGCTGCAATATCCTCTACATTGATGATGCTCTTGAGCCAAGGGGACCATATGGTGGCATCTCCCGATGTTTATGGGGGAACCTATGGGTTGATCACAGAAGAACTCCCTCGTTTCGGTATTGAAACAACCATGGCCGATATGACCGATCCGTCATCGTACGAGGCAGCAATTCAACCGAACACGAAGATCTTGTATATTGAGACGATTACAAATCCAAACCTCAAAGTCTGTGATATTCCAGCAATGGTTGAAATCGGAAAAAGACACAATCTCCTTGTCATCATTGACAATACATTCGCTTCACCTTGGGCTTGTAAGCCAATTGCAATGGGCGTAGATTTGGTTATTCACTCGACCACAAAATACCTAGGTGGACATTCTGATTTAATCGGTGGTGCAGTTGTTGGCTCAAAGGAATTGATTGCGAAAATCTTCAAGGGAAGAGTTCACTTTGGAGGGTCTCCAGATCCTCACAACTGCTATCTTCTAGAACGCGGAATGCGAACTCTTCATGCTCGCATGCCATTGCTCACATCTAATGCAGCCACGCTTGCACAACGACTTGACAATCACCCAATGGTTGTGCGTGTCCAACACGTTTCACTGCCATCTCATTCAGAGTATGATGTCGCTCAAAGAGTTGTGCCGAAGGGCTGCGGAATGCTCGGGATTGTTGTTTCGGGAGGCGATGAAGGTGCTATGGATTTCATGTCAAGATTGAAACTCTTCTATGAAGCAACGTCGTTGGGAGGTGTCGAATCTCTCATTGAAGTTCCAGCAACATCAAGCCATATGGCCGTTCCAGTAGATGTTCGAATCGCTGCTGGAATTGAGCCTGGTTATGTTCGAATTAGCGTCGGAATCGAAGATGTTGAAGATCTTTGGAACGACCTGAATCAAGCACTTTCACAATGAAGGTAAAGGCTGCTGTTGTCCAGTAGCAGTATGCAAATTGTTCAATGCATCAATAAATTCGGTTTGGTCATTATGTTCTGAATCGAGAAGGTTCTTTCCTGCGGTAAGCAAAACTTTCGTTGCTGCCATCCACGCCCCACCTCGGTCTCTTGCAAGAGATTCAAAGTGCCAATCCTGGCCACTTGAACGCCCTGCAGCACACAACCATGACCATCCAGCAGCAGATTCATCGATGCCATCATGACGTGAAGTTGCAATACGTTCTGCAATTCCAGGACCTTCCAACAATCCAGTCAAAATCAAGTCATGGATTGAACCAGTTGGTCCAGAAATCTGTTCTTTACTGAATGGAAATTTAGCTTTCTTCTGGGCTTTCTCTCGGGCGGTTCCTAGGCTCTTGAGGAAGTTCTTGAGAGGTTTTGGCTTCTTCAGTTGCTGTTTCCAAATGATTTCCGCTTCGTCTCCATGTATGCCTATGTGGTCGAGACCCGCAAGGCCATTTTCTTCCCACAAAGCGTTGACAGCGTCGCTCAGACTTGCACCTTCCATCACCTCAATGATCTTCCCATCACGTTCACGAAGTCCTCCGCGCGAATCAATTCGCACACCTTCGCTTGACTCTTGCATAGCATGAAGAAACACGCCCGCAGCCAATGTTTTCTCATCATCAGCACCCGTCATTTCAGATAGGGCTGTAAGAATTTCTTCAATCGAAGAACCTTCGCACCAAGATGAACCCATAAGCAATCCTGAATCCAATGAATCAAGGACTGCACGTTGGCAAGCCATACTCAAACTTCCTTCAGGAACGGTAAGGCCATGCCAGCCAGAAACAATCTTCCCTAACCCTTCCAGTGCGCTATCAGGGAGTTCGTTTTCAGGATTCCATCCCATAGGAATCCACATCGCATCAATATCAACAATTGAGGTCAAGAGCGGAGGGAGCATGGATAGGGCAAGATGATGGACAAACGCACTCTCTTTCTCACCAGTTGCTCGCAATGATTGAAGATCGATTCCAACAATCGGTCCATGTTTGAACGTTAGGCGAACCCATCCCTCATTGGATGGAATGCTGTTTAGGACATCACTTGGAGCGATATCTCCAGTAACAAAGACATCGATTCCTTCGACGAGTTCATGCTTAAAATCAAATCGAGAACGTTCGAGAACATCTTCGAGCCATCCAGGAGGAGGGGTTGGATTTGGCCCAGTACAGACGAAACCACCTTCCCATGAGAAGAAGTACATTCCCTTTCGAGCGTGATCTTCCCAGGGCAGGAGGCGAAGAGTGAGATTGTGATGGTTCTGTAATCCTGCGAGATACCCCTGCTTTCCATCTCCTCTTCGAATAAATGAACCAGTTCCAAAATTAGGAGATTTAAAATTCCCAACTATTGTAATGTCTGAATCATGAGCAGCGTGAAGAGAGCCTGCTAGAGCCTTACCAACAGGATCACCTCTCTTTGCAAGCATTCGTTTTGAAAGCCATGAAGTGTTGTCCTTATTGGCAACAATCTTCTTCAAATCTTTCAAGGTTTTTGAGACAGGATCTTTTCGCCCCCAACTTAATCTTCCTTTCCAAGTCATTGTTGGAAGACAAGCATCAGGGTCTTCGAGCAACAGTCTCAATTGACGGCTCAGGCGCTTTGCAGTAGCATCATTTGCATGCTTCGTGCCGCGCATTCGCATCCGTTGTTTTTGACCGGGGAAGGTAACTTGTGCTGGTTTGGCCATATTCTCCCCAATCCAACCCAACAAGGGGTCTCGCTTGAGGTCTTCCCTTCGCATATATCTCTATCATGTAGGAGTCCAACGGCATTTTGTTAGCATGGGGACCCTCACAGTTTTGGGAATTGCTCAAGATGGCGGCAGGCCACAACCCGGCTGTCAACGGGCATGTTGTAGCGAACTATCCGCAGCAGATTATTGCAGCCCAGTCTCACTCGGCATCAAAACAGAAAATGGAACAAAAATTCTCATCGAAGCAACCAGAGATCTCGGCCGACAACTCAAGATTTTTGGAGAATCAACAATCGACCATTTGTTTCTAACACATGCTCATCTTGGCCATGTCGATGGATTGGGGCTATTCGGTAGGGAAACAATGAGTGCCAGAGGCATACCTTTGCACAGCAGTCCATCGATGCACAATCTTATCAAATCCACTCCGGCATGGGCCTTGTTGTTAGAACAAGGAGTGTTTGATTTGAGGGAAATTGGGAGCGTTGAGATTGATGATGTTGTTATTGAATCAATTGAAATTCCACATAGAGCTGAACTTTCTGATATGCATGCTTTTGTTCTTCGAGGAAAGGAGCAAGCAGTACTTTTCTTACCAGACCATGATTCATGGGACCAAACCCTTTCTGCACATGGCGCATCTTCAATTCGAGAATGGCTCATCAATCTTCAAGTCACTCACGCACTGCTTGATGGAACATTTTGGTCTGGTGATGAACTTCAAGGGAGGGATATGTCGGTTGTCCCTCATCCTACAATACAGGAGTCCCTTTCACGACTAGGGAAAAAGCAAGTTGGAGATCCTGAGATTTATTTTACTCATCTCAACCACACAAATCCAGCCTACTCAACAGATAATAATGAGCATCAACAGATTAGAGATCTTGGATGGAACGTTGCCAACGAAGGTCAAAAAATCACGCTATGACTTCATTGATTTGATACTCAAGCGAGATGAGTTCGATGGTCCAATCGATTTGTTCACCCTCATCTTGCTTGTTACAGCCTGGGCGAGAACCAGCATTCGTGTTGACCTCAACATCGAATGAATACTCTCCAAAACCAGTGGAACCGGCATCTAAGAGTTCTTCAATTTCCGCAATTGAAAGTGTCAACGTTTGGTTGAGAACATCGGGTATGAAGATTCCATATGTCACGAGGGGGGATTCTGTTCCTGAATTCGATGAAACATTCATGCCAATGCCGCCATATACAGAAACCAAATCATCCTCATTAGAAACACCAGCGCATGTTAACGGATTTCCATTCGGCTCGTCATCGACGTGCGACGAGGTAACTCTGAATCCTACTATATTCAAATCGTTTAGATTTTCATTTTCTGAATTTGCCTCGATGGTAATCATCTCGCCATCATTGATGTATTCTTCACCAGAACCAATTTCGTGATAGGTAACGTTTCCGTTGATCGTATACACTCCAATTTCACCCTTATCGGTGTTAGAAGGAATTGCTTCAGGAGCATAAACTGCATACCCACCTTCGGCGATGACCCCAACGAAGAGAATTGCGATACAATATCCAACGACTTGCTTCTTTCGAGCCTCAGGAATCTCAAACCGACCCAACGAGTTGGAATCTGAATTCTCTCTAAAGGCACACATGAGGAAGTGCATAAGGAAGGCAGCCCCCATTCCAGGAACGGACGGGAAGACGTCCTCTCCAAATCCAAGAATACCCCAAATAATGACACCTGCAAATGCAGAGATCATCATTACGATGGAGTGGGTTGAATCAGGTTTGTATCCACTCCAGCGCAGAATCAAAAGCGGAACGAATACGCCTCCAAGCCCATAGACTGCAAGAACGACGAGGGTGAAGACTGAATCTCCTCCGGGGATATACAATCCAATTATTGAGATTGCAGTTGCGAATGCTGCAACAACGAGCGTCACTTGCTTTGTTCTCTTGTGATTTTGATTCCATTCAGGTTTGATGTCATCAGTTATTGCTGCAGTACAAGCCAAGACTTGGCTGTCCGCAGTGGACATTGTAGCAGCGAAAATCGATGCGAGTATCATCCCAATACCGATTGCAGGCATGGTTTCCATTGCCATCTGGGGGAGGCTCAATTCAGCATCATATTCTGCTGCTGTGAATAAGACTCGGCTCGCCAGTCCAATAATGAGCATGATGAGAATGAAAGGAGTTTGCCAAACGAAGAACCAGATCATAGCCTTCTTGCGATCTTCGTCAGAATCGAGTGTCATGACACGAGATACGACTTGGGGTTGGCCTGCAACCCCCAATCCTCCAAGGAAGAAAGCGAGGACGTAGAGGCTAATACCGAAGGACAAATCCGGTGGAAGAATGTTCGTTAGATTCGAACTCTGAGAAGCCAATCCATCATTAAGTCCTGAAAATCCACCAACTTCTCCAATGGCAATGAAACATAGGATTGTAGATCCAACAATCATGACACAAGATTGAGCAGCATCGGTCCAAATCGATGCCCGGATTCCACCGGCGTAACAGTAGGCTACAACCAGAACAAATCCGATGAGAATTCCAATCAATTCATCCCAACCCATCATAACAAACAACGCTTTTCCGCCTGCGGTTAGTTGGGCTGCAGCATAGATGCAGAGGAAGAACACTGAAAGTACTGCAGCGAGTTTCGCTTCAGGCGCTCCAGCCTTCTCAGCAACGAGTGAGGACAAGGATCGGACACCACGTTCACTCCCTTCTTTCTGAATGAATTTGTACAACCAAGCCCATGCAACCAATTGCCCAATCGTTGAAAATAAACCGATCCAAATGACTGAATATCCCATTGCATAGGTAAATCCAATGAATCCAATGAACATGTATCCAGAATTCCAAGTGCTTACTGCTGAAAGTGCTGCCAGGGCTGGATGCATTCCGCGACCTGCAACCAAATAATCATCCGTAGTATCCTGTTTGACACGCATACTGGCAAGGCCAACTGCTGCAAAGAAACCCAAGAAAATTAAAAACGAGACAAGAATTCCAACTTCACTGCTCATATGAATCACTTCCATCGATTTACTGCTTCGCGCTCAATCTCGGACAGGCTGGCTAACAGGACCATACAATTCAATCTCCCGCTGCTTTTGGTACCGAGATTTCCAATTGTTGTGGTTTGAAGGCGTTGGTCATCAGTTCCTAAATCACTGCATAATACGACTTCGAGTGTGTCGATTTTTTCGATTATTTCGGTTTGTTCCTGAGCGAGTTCCATTTCTGCATACTTAGCAACCATCTTTGCAATACTTTCAGCAGCATCAGAAGCTTTCATTGGCCGCTGATCGCCAGTACCTGCCCCGCTTGGGTCAAGATCAAAGAGAACGAGCGTGTGCAATTTTTGTGAATAATTTTGCACCATCACTTCCAGAGGAGATGTTGCAATCCATTCGCCATATGGATAGGTGAGGGTTGTCGAGCGACCAAACTTGTAATTTGAAACACCAGTAGCTCCAGGAACAAGTGTCGTAATCGAAATGCCGTGAACAACATGAACTGGAATGCCAGCACGTTCCGCTCGAAGCTGAAGATCGATATGCGTGGTTGCCTGCATCGGGTCTCCAACGACAAGAACCGCCACATATTGGGTTCTTGCCATTTCAAGCAAGTCTTCAGGCTGCTCAATGGTTGGTCGCATAACACGTTGAATTGAACCAATTTCAGATTCTAATTCATGTAAAGCCTCTTCCGACCATAGTGCCGTATAGGCTTCATAAAGACGAACATCTGCATGGCGAGCCAATTCAACAGCCTCAAGAGTCATCGATGAAACCTTGCCAGGGCCGATTCCTATCAGCGCTAAACCCGACTTTTTGTCATCTGCCATCCTCAAACCTCATACTTGCGACAGGTTAGCGAAGAACATGCGTCATTTGAGGGTGCCGAGTGCTAAAACGGCATTTTGGGTCGAACGATGCAAAGAAAACAATTGGTATGAACTCGGTTCAGGAGTTCTCCTTCTCGGCGAGGAACGCGGCATACCCCTCAACGAATCTGCTCCGCAGAACGGAGATCCTGTTTGGGCTGAATACATCATTACTGAAGAAGTTGGGACCTTGAAGAAAACACAGCATTGGACAGAGCATCTGCCTCCAAGTCTCCTTGACTCCGACGTAAAAAAACTCCCACAGTCCTATGAAATACAAGGCGATGTTCTTCTCATCAAGATTCCAGAAGAGCTTGAAAACATTGAGATTGAACTCGCTCAAGCGATGCTCAAACAATATCCGAATGTACGTATTATCTGCCATGATGAAGGCGTTGATGGTGAATTTAGAATTCGCAATTTACGTGTTCTTGAATCGAGAGATGGTTCAATGACAACACAGACGCGAATCAAAGAGCATGGCTTTTTTATCCATGTAGACCCTTCTAAAACATATTTTTCTGGACGCTTGAGTGAGCAACGTAGGAAGACACATAAAGCGATTTTGAAGTTTAGAGAAAGATTTCAACGCCCATTAACTGTGTTTGATCCATATGCAGGGGTTGGGCCATCAATGGCCTATCTATACACTGATTCTACCCTGATCAATCACGCATTTGTTAACGATATGAACCCTAACACCCGAGATTTATTGGAAACAAATATGCAGGCATTTGACAAAAAAAGGAATGTAAATGGCACCTATGTTGTTGAGACGATGGACGCAAGATTACTGGCATCGTCACTGCCAGAAACACGAAACATGGCAGATGTTCTTCTGGTAAATTTACCACATGATGGAATCGAGCATTTGCCAGATCTTCTTCCACTTTTATCAAACGGACAAGCATTGCTATGCGGTTGGTCAATTATCGAAAAGAGTGAAACAGAAGCCTTCATGGATGCGCTCAAAGCAATCCTTCAGGCAGGCAATCGTGACGTTGAATCCGATCAACTCGATATCGTGAAAGGTTTTTCTGCGACTAAATCAATGGTGCGTTATGAATGCGTATTATCCAGTAAATCCAATCGCTGAATTGATGAACAGGCAATGGTTGGAGTGGTCATGCGCAACGTCGTCCAATGCCAATGTGGTGCAAGTATTGACATCGCTGGGATCACTCCTCGTAAAGATGGAATTAAGGTTTGGTGCCGCGTTTGTGGCACAGTAACGACACATCATCGTGAAGAGTAGGCGCCCACTCCGGGAATTGAACCCGGGTCGCAGGAATGACAATCCTGCATGATAACCTCTACACCAAGCGGGCGGTATCAGTCTGCCGTAACGGAACCGCTATTTAAGCCGCGAGGTATGGCGTAGTCAGGGACGACCATGGCCGCCAAGAAAACATCTGCAGAACAAGCACGAGAACAGGCTGAAGAGGCAACACTTGGATCGATGCTCGATGGGGCATTCGGAGCAATGGACGGAATCGAAAACTCACCAGAACCCATTGCAACAGAAACACCAGAGTCAACAGGTCCTGGGGATGCACCCTCATCCGAACTTCCTGTGGAAACCCCTGGACCTTCCGGGCCTCCAAGCGGTCCACCCGCTGATGCGGCACCGGGCCCATCAGGCCCGCCGAGCGGACCTCCGAGCGGACCTCCATCCGCACCTCCTACAGAAACTCCAGCTCCTTCAGGACCTCCTGGCCCCCCGCCTAGCGGGCCTCCAAGCGCTCCTGCTGTTGAAACGCCGCCGGCCCCAACAGGCCCACCAAGCGGGCCACCTAGCGGCCCTCCATCTGAAACTGAGGAAACAACCGAGCCTGTTGAAGAAGCTGAAGAGAAGACAACCAATTCTGACGAAGAACAAACAGACGAAGTCCCAGAACCATCTCCTGAGGTTGTGGAAGAACAACCTGCGGAGGAACCTTCATCTGAAGGGATCGAGGAAGCACCTGAAGAAATCCCTGAACCGATCATTCCTCCACAATCCGAAGAGTCTGAGCCATCAGATCAACCTGCAGAAGATGTAGAGGCGATATTGGAAACCGCTCCAGAACAAACCAATCAAGATGAAATTGCTCGTTTAACAGCAGAGATTGAACGACTACGAGGCAGTTTAGTTGGGGCCGCTGAAGTCATAGAAGAATTGGAAGAAACACCAATGCCTCCAATTGTTCTGGACAATATTGTTGTTCCACCACATATCGTTGCAGATTTTTCTCGAATGGGAAGACAACTGAGCCAAGCAAATCTGGTCAAGGGCTCTATGGGGTCAATGTCCATGCTCCATCCTGATGAACCCGGTTTGATGATCAGTACACGACATTCTACTTCGCTCGCCCGCCTCGATGAACGAGGCATCGTCGGTGGCCGTTTAGGCGGTGCAGCCCCTCGGGGTTCGATCGCAGATTGGAAGGTTCACGAAGTCCTCCTTGCATCAGTATCCGTCGTTACAGGCGGCCCTGCTGCAGCCATTCACATGCATGGTCCTTACACAACAGCTGCGAGTTGCGAGAAAGATCTCATCATCGTCCAACCTATTGACGTCACTGGTAAAGAGCACATTGGAAAGGTAGTCATTGTTGACCCTGATGGCATGGATACAGATTTCCTCCGTCAAGTCGCTGAAGCATTGCAACAAGGTGGTTTACGATGCGTTGTTGTTCGAGGGCATGGAGCATATGCAGTGGGTGCAAATCTAGATCAAGCAATGGCAAATGCTGCAATGCTTGAGCATTCAATGCAGATTCTTCTCTTAGCCCGACAAGCAAATTTGAAGTTTTGATCATTGTTTGAAATCTCTACAAACTTGAACGAAATTCTCAAACATTTCCTTTCCAAATTCTGAGTCGTTAACCTCTGGATGGAATTGCAATCCAAATCGATTTCCTTCGTGGTTTTCCATCCCCTGCACTTTGCATGAAGGGCTTCTAGCAGTAATGAAGAAATTATCAGGAACTTCGTGAACTTCATCGTTGTGAGACTCCCATACAGTTTGCACTGCGTCTGTTCCAGCGAAGATTTTCCCACCTCCGTCCAAAAGTTCGATTTCCATTGCTCCAAATTCAGGTTCGGGGGATTCTCGTGCATCTCCCCCATAAAAGCGAGCCATGAATTGGTGCCCTGCACAGATTCCCAGAATAGGGATATCGAGTTTCAGATATTCCGCACAGTTGCCCAATTCTCCTGTAAGGCCAATGCGAGCGGCACCACCGGATAGGATCAAACCATCCAATTTTCTCAACTCTTCCACAGGTGTATCGTTTGGAATAATTTGCGTATCGACTTTGAGATAGCGCAACATTCTCCATTCACGATGTGTCCATTGACCACCATTATCGACAACGTCAATGACAAGTGCACCCTCTTTGCTCATGTTCCGATTCGAGCCGAGAACATCCATGAACTTGCCGAGTCATCGCGACTTCATATACTGTTGAAGTTGGGGAATAGCGAGGAACTACAATGTTGGACAAAACATACACAGTACACGTAGCAAGAGAAAGCGGCCATGAGCAGGAAACCATGACCCGCCAAGGTATCATCGATATGGTATCAACAAACGAGAACACATGGGTCTTCGTTGACTCTCAAATGGTCAGTGTTGAAGAACTTGAGACCATCGAGCTCAACAATTCAACCGAAATCAGAATTAACCCTGGAATGGTTGGTGGAAGCGAGACATTCAAAGTGTTCATTGCAAACCAATCAGGAGACCAAGAGGTTATGATGAGCAAGCAAGAGATTGTCGGCGAATTGTCACAAAACCAAGGAAACTGGTTGTTTGTAGACGGTCAAATGGTCGATGCAAGCACACTTGAAAACACTTCCATCACTCAAGACAACGTTCTGAGAATGGTTCCATCAATTGTTGGTGGATCCGATGAAGCAACCTTCACCGTTCAAATCACAGACTCAACAGGGCACTCTGTTGCCCAGATGTCCCAAACTGAATTGGCTTGTGAAACCGAAAGTGGAAGCAACTGGTTGTTTGTTGACGGTCAAATGGTCGATGCAACAGCAGTCCGAGAAATGGATTTGAGCCAAGCAGCTGAAATTCGCCTTACGAAGCCACTTGTTGGTGGTATTGAATCACTTTGAGTAAGGCTAAGGTGAACGGACAGATTCAAAACCAATGGGTAGGTCGGATGATTCATGTCAGAACTTGTAGATTACAAGTGCGCCCTCTGTGGAACTCACGAAAGCTTTGACCGCGAACGCAATGGAATCCATTGCAGTCACTGTGGTTCAAAGATCTTCATGAAACTCCGCCGAAGCAGTGGCGACAGAAAGAAGAAGACACTCAAGGCCGAATGAACTCAAGCAAAGGGTCAAAGACCCATGTCATTGTTTGATAATCATGGCGAGTTGGTTGGAGGCGTATTCGCCTCGTACATTTTCTGAACTTGCTCTTGAAGAAGGCCAGATTGATACAATTCAACACGTAGCTTTGCAAGCAAACCCTCCACATCTTCTCATTTCAGGCCCATCCGGTGTTGGCAAGACCGCCACCTGGCGGCTCATTGTTCGTCAGGTGTTGGGGCCTTCGTGGCGTTCTACAGTTCACGTTTTGCAGGCCAAAGATCTTGCCCGATCCGCTGGAGCAATGGCCACATTCGAAAACTTCCTCCGCCCAGGTGGTAAGAATTCAAGCGATACACTTGCCAGTCGGACGTCCCTCGATGCCTTCGACTCGACCTTTTCAAAAATAGAAGAAGGAGATACAGCCCCTGCGGGCCATGAATCTGTACGAGGAAGTAGCCAAGAAGCACACATTTCCAGAATCATCGTCATCGAAGATGCAGATTATCTTGGACACAAGCGCCAACCTCTTCTTCGCCGAATGATGGAATCAACCAGCCAAACATCGAGATTCATCTTTACTGCACATACTCCTTCGAGACTCATCGACGCACTACGAAGCAGAACACAACATATACGCCTCTCGGCAATACCTCGAAAAACAATTGAAAAACGCCTTGAAGAAATATGCAAGCGTGCTGGTGTTGAATCCACACGAGGTCTACTAGGCGACATTGCCCACGTAAGCGATGGCAATCTAAGGAAGGCCATTTTCACCACTGAAATGCTGTCATTGAGAGGCCTACTTAATGACCGAAGCAATCTACAGAAACTCCTCAAAGCGACATCAACCAGTGATGTCCAAATCATGTTAGAAGAGGCTCTTCGTGGCCGTGTTGTTGAATGGAGGTGGGTCAAGGAAGGCGTCAAAAATGTACGACAACTGAAAGGGGCAATGGGAATCTATGACAAAATCATCTCCTCTCAAAGCCTTGAGCCTGAAGATGTTGTTGAACAAGCCCACCAAGTGTTGACCAGTGGACGATTAAATCTGGAAGAACCAATACTTACAGCCGCCCTACAAGCCATTGCTGGGTGCGATATGAGGCTTCGCAGATCTGCTCAAGGGCGAATTCAAATCGAACATATGTTGTTCGATATCGCGAACATCAAACCATCGTAATCTCCTTGATGGGGGGCGTTTTGGCATCGATGGGCGTGTAGCACAGCTGGATAATGCATCGGCCTCCTAAGCCGAAGATCGCGGGTTCGAATCCTGCCGCGCCCGCCAAACCTTGCGAATCACATCCAAGGAAGCGAAGCACACTTATGTGGCGTTTCTTTCACAACAACTGAGCGAGATGGAACCAGAAGACGAATCCATCATTGCTCGAACGAGACGCACTCTCAAATCCCTTCCTGATCCATATGGGCATGGGTTCTCTCGTAGCGAAGATCCGTTGGCGCGAACAAGAGAGGCTTGGGAAAAGAGCGAACAACTGAGGATGAAAAGCGGAAAAATAGCAACCAACCCCTTCTTCCTATTCTTCAGAAACATCATTGGGTTTAGTATCGCAGGGACATCGCTCTTGTTTGTCATCAACCCATCACTCTTACCGTCTAACCCGCTTTTGGTTCTATCAATTTGGCTCATCCCACTTCTTGCAGCATTCGGGCCACCAATTGCAGGAAGTGAAGCCGCATGGTCTGCTGCTGAAGCAAAAATATCTCTTCGCGAGCAAGGTGGAATTGGCGATGGTAGAAGACACACTCTTCGCGCCCAACCAGGGATGGATCGTATTTTAGAAGGGCTTAGAGACGGTCGCCGCCAAAATAATATCAGTGCTTTTTTAGCAACAACCTCGCTTACATTACTTTGCTTATCAACGTTGATTGCACCAAGAACTGTGGCTTGGAACCTTCTTCTTCTCATCTCTATGACATCGGGTTTAGGATTGAGCATTCATTCAATATTAACCACATTCTATGTTCGTCTACAAGCCGATTCGATGCCGTTGTTGATCCATTACGCTCCAACCCACCATCCAACTCAACTTGGTTCTCCATTAGGAGAATTATTGTATGCTCATCTTGACCCAGATTCTCAAATTGAGTGGAGCTCTTGGGAAGAAAAATTCACTTCCAGTATTTTACCAGGGATTGATCCGATTCAGGCAAGAGAACGTCTCCTCTTCCTCCTTCACCTCCATGCTACGGACGTTGTTTCATCCAATCACGTCATCGAATCACTTCGTGATTTTATGCCACCAGAAGCGATAGATCGAACGTTACTCGAAAAAGAATCTTTCTTTAATTGGAGATCCATTCAACGTTCCTTGGAACATGCAAGAGCTTGGCAACCAGGGGCTTTTCGTTTATTCGAACGATTGCAGAACGACCTTCTTACCGGATCGCCTGAAATTCTTCTTTCTCCTTGGAGAATGGATATTTCTTTGGATACGATGTGTTACGATGGCTCAGGAAGTTTGTTTATTGCGCTCAATAACCAAACATTCGACACTACACACGCCCGCGTAGAAGTGCAAGTGCCCGGTGGCAAGCCCGAATCCATCAATCACAGATTCGAACTGATGCCTTGCCCCCCGCCAACAAAGTCAGTGGAATTGACACATCCTTCTGACGACGATGTTCTAGATTGGTTGCCTCGTTATCTTGAACGCACAGTTGTACTTTGGATAAACGTTGCATGGGATAGGCAATTCAAAGGAGATGCGCAAGTACAGGTAACGCTCAGAGACGACGCAGAAACAGTGCTTGGCTCCCGAATAGTGCGAACATTTGTTACGCCAAGAGAGAGTCACCAACGAGCCGATAGAATACGAGAACTTCTTCGTGCTCGGAGGTTTTCCGACCTTCCCGTACCCGAGGCTCGAGGCGAATCAATTTCTGGTTGACCAAGCGCTTTCCTTATGGCAGGGCTTCACTTCCCCTCAAATATTGGGGGTCTAATATGGAAGCATGGGACATCGTAGTACTTGGAGACGGGCCTGCTGCCCTAACTGCAGCAGCAGAGGCTGCAAAAGGTGGAGCCAACGTCTTGATGATGAGTTCAACAGGATTAGGTGACGGCGGTAATGTTGCTATGAATGGGATTGCATGCCACATTCAGGAAGAAAGCAATCGTGGTCATCGCGAAGACACCATTCGAGCTGGAAATTTCCTCTCAGACCAGGATATTGTGGCCAAGTTTACAACCGATGCACTCCGAACAGTTGACCTTCTTGAGCGCCGCGGTGTAAATTTCCGAAGGGATGCAAAAGGAATTGTGAAAGGACATTATGGCGCAGGCCATAGCAAACCTCGCTTGTGCAATGCAGGGGACGCAACAATCCGAGAATGCCAACAAGTTCTGGAAGAACAATGCATGAAGCATGGCGTTACCAGAAGAGGAGATCAAGTTCCTCTTGAATTGGTTCATACAAATTTTTCAATCAATGGAATCACAACACTCGATATGATTAATGGACGTGTTCTAACCGTACAATGCAAAGCACTGATTGTCGCAGATGGTGGTTTTGAAGGCGCATTTACTACAGGTTCGACATCGCTTGGAATGGACATGGCATATCGAGCAGGTGCTCCATTGAGAAACATGGAATTTGTTGCACATGCTCCTCTAGGAGTCGTAGGTACGAACATCATTATTCCTCAATCTATCCTCTCTGACGGCGCTACACTTCACACTCCATCTGGAGCGGCCATTGACGTATCGTCCTCTACATTGACCTCCGAAATTTGTTCAAAGATGAATGAAGCGGGCACAACAGTATTGGACGCACGTGAACTTGGCGAACATACAAGTTGGTGGGCAACAACATTTGATCAAATCAAGCAACGCTTAGGCGTCGACATGCATCGCCAAACAATTGAAGTTGCTCCGCGACCAAATCACACTCTAGGAGGTCTTTCAACCGACGAGAACGGAAGAGTAGTTTTGGAAACATGGGCTCGATGGTTTACAGGTCTTTACGCAGCAGGAGACGCAGCATCCAGCGGCCTCCACGGTTCTGATGTCTTAGCAGGTAACCGTTTATTGGAAGCGATATGCTCTGGAGTTTCAGCAGGAACCCACGCCTCTGGATGGATTACAAAGCGGAAATTTACGGGAGCTCCTGCACTTGAAGAATCTCTCAACATTGTAGAAGCAGAATTGAACATGCTTGGCGCAGAATCAGAAGGGCCAGTTCAAAGGCTCAAACCAATCGTCCAACGCCTTAGTGAGATCTTGACAGCAACACAATCTCCAGCAGTTGAAGCAAATGCGCTGTCAAGCGCATCAGAATCCCTCAACCAACTTTCAATAAGAGGAGAACAACTCCATTGCGATGAAACATCACTGATTGCGAATCAGAATCTCCTCGAAATTTTAAGAGCTCAGGCAGCCATCCGTCTTGGTCTTGCTAACGTGAGAAGTTCTGAATTAAGAACAGAATCACGCGGCTTGCATCAACGTTCAGATTTCCCAGATCAAGATGGTGAACAAATCCACCACAATCTTGTCTACAATGACGGTTCAACTGGAATTCTCGCTCTAAGAAAAGGTCCATCAGGAAATTGGATTCTCAACCCTACTTCTGCGGTTTGATTATTTGTAATGGATGATTGGTCGTCATATGGCCGAGAAATCATTGTTCGAACACATATTGTCTGGCGATATTCCTTCACACAAAGTTGGTTCTGGAGAGGGATGGTATGCTTTTCTTGATATTTTTCCAAGAAGAGAAGGGCATACACTTGTGATTCCAACAACTGCAGTCTCACGAATTGGCGACTTATCAACTCGCGAACGTTCACATTTGATGGAAGGGATTGTGGAAGTACAACGACTTTTGACAATAAAATTCGATACTACGGATTTTACTGTCGTCATTCACGATGGACCGCTTGCAGGCCAAGAAGTCCCTCACGTACATGCCCACGTTCTTCCACGAACCGAGAATGACTCTGGAAAGACATTGGCTGCAATGTGGCCTCCTCTAAGCCAAGAGATTGACCATGAGAAACTAAGTGTCTTGGCTTCAGAACTGCGAATGGAGGGGAACTGAATGGCAAAAGGAGTCGCAGATTGGGATGGAGCAGTTGACCATCGCGGGGAAGCTCTTCCAGTTCTCTCTAAATCTTCTGCAAATATGAAGATGGAAAAGTTACTGAACACGCCCATGCCATCTTATGATAAAGAAACACCTGGTTCCTATTTTTGGACCAAATTAGCGTTCTTCTTTTGCCGTAGAACAGCAGCAAATCAGTTTCGAACAATTGAATACACAGGCACCGAGAAGATACCAACGGATCGAGGTTCGCTTTGTACATCGTGGCACACAAATGGTCTCATCGATCCACTTGGAATCATGCTAACTCACCCCAAGGAATTCGTCATGGGGGGTCGTCATGATCTTGTGACACGCCCAATTCTTTCTTTCTGGACCCGAAGATTAGCAGTGCAACCAGTTGTTCGCAAGGCAGAACTACTCCGAGGTGGTTGCTCAGAAGAAGAAGCAACAAATCTGAACGGGCGCTCATTACTCACTCTTGCCACAGGCATTTCCAGTGGACTTGCTTGTGTGCTTTTTCCCGAAGGAACAAGCCACGATCTTTCACATATGCTCAGGTTTAGAACAGGTCCGATGAGAACCGTCCTAGCAGCGGCAGCAATCGCAAAGGCGAGTGGAAAGAAATGTCCAGTTCTTCAGCCCGTTGGATTACATTTCCGAGTACGACATCATTACCGAACGGATATGTGGGTGGAATTTGGTGAACCACATTATCTCCCCGAAGACCAGATTCCCGAAGACCTTATCGAAGCAGTAAAACAACGACAGTGGGTTGAACCTCCTCAAGAACTCGTCCGTTCTCTAAGAGACAATCTTCGCCCACACCTCCATCCCTTAACTCCGAATGTCTCTTCGTGGGATGAACACGGAGGCACGCATCTGATTGCTCAGGTACAATCTCGTCTCGATCACAAACCTCTTCGAACATGGAGGCAAGAGGTGATCGCAGCTCGAGAGGTTCGGGACAGATATCAAACGGAACTCGAACACATCGACTCTAAACCGGTTAAAATTGAACATCCAGTTCTTGACCAAGGTATAGAACTGCATAAGAAACTCAGTGAAAGAAATCTAGATGGCCGGGATTTGAATAAGGATGCAACTGGATTAAGAAAAGGAAATCCTCTACGACTTGGTGACTTCATGATTCGAACGACTGTCATGGCAGCATTGCTTCCTATCTTCCTTGTATCGCTCTCCTTACAAATGGCTCTAGGCCGATACCTAGGTGATCGTACAGACGAAGGAGTTGATGCAAGAACAACATACCAATTTCTGGCAGCTATGTTCGGTTCGGTTCTAATGTGGCCATTCATTTCCATTCTTACCACTGGAGCATTATGGTGGTTTGAGAGTGAACTTGAACATGTTCTTTCGTTCGAATGGACTCATATGTTTGGCGACACCTCTCTGTCGATAGCAATCGCAGTATTCACGGTATATCTCGCATCATTCCCTAGCTATTGGTTTACTGGGCGCATGTTTGGATTCTGGTGGGACTCATATGTCGATACAAAGAGAGCATTTGCTCGCTTGACAACCTCGAATGCTTACAAGATTGAACTTGGAGAGAAACTGACTCATCTTCGACAAAGTTTACTCAGTGAGAAGCGTTGAGTTCAAATTCATCGACTGCGAGGGACTGCCATGGTGGATAAGGAACACATCAACGACATTCGCAAATGGCTAGCCAGCGAACGTCTTGAAATACGGGACAAAAATGATCCGCGAGCCGAAGCCCATTTCCTCATAAAATACCCGCCAGGCCCACAAGGCCATATGTTCGCAGTCGTCGTCCCAAAGGGTCGCGACTTAGTGTTCGTCTCAAGTATGACCAGAGTTGATCTCGGCCAACAAGAGCAAATGAAAGAACACATGAAAGAAGAGTCAGAAGTATGGAGTGAGTGGGTGCACGAATGTCGTCTCACATTGATGAAGGCCGAACTTGATTGGGGCATTCACATGGGTCACGATGGTAAAGAAAAGCCAGGGCCACTTCAAGCGTTCAATGTAAGTCTACCAATTTGGAATGATGGATTGAGCAAGAATGCTCTAATGCACTCTTTGCGAAGACTATGGCTTGCCAAACTCAGCATGATTCATGAAATTAAATTCGCCTATGGTCCTGGCAAAGGCGAGCCAGGCCCCGTCGATGATTGGGCAAATCAGGAGAAAAAATCAACCCCAATTCAGATTGAAGAACCTGCAAAAATCGAATTTAATGACACGATGCCGTTCGGCACTGGCCTAGATCCAGAAGAGTGGGCTTGAAGGCAACCCTGCGGTTGATTTACTGCCGCCTGAGGGGCGCGGTTAAGTACTGGACTTGTATGGTTGGAAGTACCACAGGTGATACTATGCGTCAAACAACCAAATCATTTACTTTAGTCAGCTTAATGCTTCTTTCAGCATTTTCTGGATTAATAATCGGAACCGAAGAAGCCGAAGCTTCACAAGTAGTCATCACAGAAGCAGTTCGTATCGTTGATGGAGGAACAGCCTCTGACGCTCAAACCACCGTCGCATCTGATAGCGAAGGAAATGTACACGTCGTATGGACTCGAAACAATCAACACCTGTACTACTCCATGTTATCGCCTCGTGGAGAAACCTTAATCGATGCTACTCAGATCACAAATCCTGGGCTTCACAAAGTTTGGCATCCAGACATGGTCATCGATGACAACGATCGAATTCACATCGTTTGGGCAGATAAATCTGGACAATACAAAATTATGTACACTTCGTTGAATCCTTACCTTGCACCTTTGGACGGCATGGCTGCTGAAGACAGTGGCATCTCTCAAATCGATGACACCATTCTATCGATGCGTGCTCAAGACAGAGACTGGCCATCAATCGATGCTGATAGCAAAGGAAACTTGCACATTGCATGGCAAGATTCCTACGACGAACTTCAAATGTTTTTCAACCAACCTCAAATCTATTACACCATGATTCAACCTGAGTTCGCATCAGGCAGCGTCCTCACACTCTTCGAAGACACTCTTCTAACCCCTATCATTGGTCACAAAGGTCACCCCGACATTGTCGTCGATTCAAACGATCTCGTTCAGATCGCTTGGGACGATACTCGAGGAGGCAAGGTCGAACTTGTCTTTATTGTCGATACTTCTGGTTCAATGTATTCTGAATGGGCTGATGTTTGTACTGTTATCTATGGCGGACAATTCGCTGCAGGTGGCTACTTCCAAGGTTTGAAGCCTATGCTCGAAGAAGGAAACATGACTGTTTACGAAACCATTTATGGGCTCGGAAACACCCTTCCAGGTGCTGCAAGCAGCGGCAACTGTGCAACCCACAATAAGAACGCAGGCCCACGCTCGACCGCTCTTGGTATCCAACCTGGTGACGACTCCGGTGGAATTAGAAAACTCCCAGGCACTGTATACAACGGCAACACCTACTCTGGATATTCTGGCGAAGATTGGGGCCCAGGAACAAATTGGGCATGTTTGTCTTGGAAGGACGCTCAAGGCAACGTTCCAGGAAATCCTCCAACGCAAGATGACCACAAATGGAATCCAAATGCAACAAAGATTGCAATCCCTATTTCCGATGAAGGTCCAAAGGATGGAGACCCAGCACAACAAGCAGATGACACAACATCGATTGAAGAGGCTCACGACAACTGCGTAATTGCTGGTGTCGTTCCAGTCGGAATGTATGGTCAAACATATGGTGGAGCAACAGGTGTCCAATCCCACTTCAAAGATCTATCTCAATGTCCAAACGGTATCCAAAGTACCGCCACACGAAACTGCCCTGCTAACACAATTCGTTCAACAAGTGCCGGTGGACAAGTTTACGAATTCCCATCAGGATCTGGTGGTGCAAGTTCAATGGCCCTCCTTGTCGAAGCAATGGTTTACATCTCCACAAACAATTCTCGAGAAATCTACATGTCTGTACTCGACCCGTATGGCAAGATGGACAACGATCCAAGTTGGACACCAGGTGTCGCTGGAACAGTCGTACAGAACGGAGCCTACATTGAAGACACTGGAAAAGGATCAGAAGGACACCTTATCGTTGTCAACGATACACGTGTTACCATCGATGACGCTTATTCATTCCATCCATCTATTGGCGTAGATATGGAAGGAAACACGCACATTGCATGGATGGATGGACGCGACTATGGATTTGAAAAGGACGTTAACTACGAAGTATACTATACCAAACTCCGTCTGCAAGGTGCTGGAGAATTCGACGGCCGCGATGATGGATTGTCCACGTATGCTATCAAGAAGATTAACGACACGCCAATTTCGAATGTAGAAACATACGCTGGCTTGCCACAAAACGCTCCTTGGGGAGGGAACTCTGTATTCCCTTCACTTCTAACCGATGATCAAAACCAAATTCACATAGCGTGGGTTGACTCAGGAAACACATCAGCTGGTGAAGAAATCCAGTACGTTCGCCTCAACCACACGAATTTGGAAGGCGATGGATTAACCGCTCTGGATCCATGGGAAATTGTACCGATTACGAAATGGTCGTCAAACAAACTTGGCCCGAACTCAGGATACAAACCCAGCATAGGAATGCCCCCTGCATTCTCAAACGATCTTGGTAGTGGGGCCCACGTTGCCTGGTCTGACACAAACAAGTGCAACGATCAGCCCAACAACAACCGATTTACTATCTGCTACTCACACGTTCTCACTGGACAAGTGGATGTAGAGTTTGAGGAAGGAGAGACGTTCTATCACGTGATCGAACCAGGGGAGCAAACCATCTACAATCTGTCGATGAATAACTCAACACCAGGTCCGAAGGATTTGGTTGCAGATACATACGGACTCAACATTACAGGAGTTCCAACAAACTGGACAGCAACACTGTTCTTTGCCGAAAACCATACTGCAATCTTCCCAGATACTGCAATCTTCCTTGAAGGTGGCGAATCTATTCGCTTTTACCTCCGAGTTCGAGCACCGTCAATCTACCAAGCGAATGCAGATGAACTAGCTGAAATACGGGTTGATGCGAAGTCCTACAAAGACCCAGCAATTAGATCCGAATTAACCACTCTAACACTTATGGACGTAGTACACGGAATAGATTTGGATACTTCTCACAGTGTTGCTGACGTTGAGCAAGGACAAACAGCCATCTTCTCGATTACGATTACAAACACAGGAAACGTAGCTGATACATTCCTCTTCTGGGATCCACAAACCCTTGAAGGAAGACAAGAATGGTTGTTGCCATTTGCATGGGACGTGAATTTCCCAATGAGTGTACAATTGGATCCTCAGCAGACTGTGACAAAGAACCTAGAAATCAACGTTCCAACCTCGGAAGATCCTGGTGCGTTTGTGATATTACTCAAAGGATGGTCTGCAGGTGAGCCGATTAAGTCTGTAGAGAAAGGAACCTATGATATTCTCGAACTAGGTGTTTTCGTTTCGATCCGTTCATCCAACAACATCATGATGAATATCAGTGATCAATCAGCACGTGTTACGCCTGCGCCGTACATGCCTGCCGCACTTGAACCAAATTGTCATACCTTCGAGATTGATGTGACCAAGAATTTCGATTCCGGGGATCTTGTATTCTCTACGCCAGGAACCACGGAAAATGAAGACAATTGGACCATCGATGTCATCTTCCCTACTGGATTGCCTCTCAATCCAGATGGCGTCTCACGATCTTGGATTATTCTCAACGGAGATGAATCAAGAACTCATGAGGTCAAGGTGAAGATTTGTGCTCCTGACGATTCCATTGCTGGCCTCGGAAAGGCGGTTACTCTCAAAGCAAATCTGAAGGGTTACCCGAAGATTTCAGCATCAAAGATTCTCCAAGTCGACATCAATCATGTCTACAAACTTGATACATCCATTGATTTGGGAGAAAACACGGATATGACCGTTAATCCAGGAGATTCAATCACACTTCCAACAACTGTCATGAATGAAGGAAACGGTCCAGACCGATTCGACTACACGCTTGCACGTGTTACTGATTCATCTGGTGTTGATGTCATTTGGGACATTGAAGTACCACGCAATACCCTCGCAGAACTCGATGTAGGATCAGGGCAACTGTTCGACGTTTTGATGAACGTTCCTCAGCAAGTACCTGCAGGAGAATACACTATTGTGTTCAACACATACTCCGAACAATCCTATCCAGATGCATCAGGCCGTATGACACGATTGCGTGACGTTACAACGTTACAGGTTACTGTAAACGAATTCTATGACATGCAAATTTCAATGGATCCAACCGTTGAAAACGATGTCAAAACCACTGCGCCAGGACGTATTGTTCGATTCGTTGTTAACATTACAAATGCAGGAAACGTCCCAGACGTTCCAACATTGGATAACCACACCTCAACCCGAACCGGGTCAGACCTTGTATGGTCAGAAACCCCTGGAATGGGAACTCTTGATGGCTGGGGCGTTTCATGGAAGATTCTACGGCAAGTAGGACTTGACCTTGAGAGCGAAGAAGAGTGTGTTGTCACTGAATCAACATCGAGTTCCTTCCCAGATGACAGTTGTGTCTATCTACAAGACATCAATGAATGGCGCCTCCCTGAGATGGCTCCTTACGAAACCTACACCATGGTCGCAGTTGTTTCCATTGATCCAGGCGCTCAACTCCTAACAAGAAGCCTAGGATTGAAGGTTGTCTCAATGATGGGCGGTATGGAAGACGGTGGAGATCACGATGAGAGTGCTGCATGGGATGGAGACAATCTTGATTCCAATGAAAAGATAGTCACCGTAAGCCTTCGAGCCCCTGATTTGGTCGTGAGGGTTGCTGCAACAGACAAGACTTCAGCAGATGTAGGCGAATCTATACCAATCAGAATTGAAATTGCAAACACTGGAAACGTACATGCTACAAATATCGAAGTGATTCTATGTGAATACGACGATGATGACATGAAGGATACGATTCGTAAGAACAACAACATGTGCGATGAAGAAAGCATCGTCATGCGACAAGAGATTGGAGCGATTGACAAGCCAGATGATTCACAGAAAGACGGACGCGTTGTTGAATTGTACATGCTTTATCCAGTTACAGCTGGTACTAAGAACGTATACGTCGTTGTCGATCCAGGCAACAACATTGTCGAAGCAAGCGAAGGCAACAACGTTCTTCGTATCTCGAATGAACTTGGATCCTCCAATCCGTTCCTCGATGTTGCAGGAGAAGTCGCTGGAAAGGTTGCCCTTCCAACAATGATTGTTCTTCTCACCTTCGCTCTGTTCGGAGTTCTCTTCCTTGTCGGAAAGGGACGAAGATCAGACGTGAAAGACCGAATCGCAGAACAATCTTCTCTAATGTCTGTACTTGGCTCAGAAGACTCTGATTGAAGGCTAACCTAGCCACCAGCGAAGGGAAGAGTTGTCGCTTATGGCGACGACTTCACCAGATCTGTCCGAGCGTTGTCTCTCAACCAATTCTCGCACACGAGTCATGACAGCAGAGATATCTTTCTCTGAAAGTTGCAATTCCTTTGCCATCAATCCAAGGTCCGGCTGAATCCTAGGAGCTTCAATGAGGGCATGAACCATTGTTCGTTGCGAATAGTTTTCGAAATCGGAATCTACTGCAGCAGAAATTCGCCCTCTAATCTGTTGATGTAAGGCGATTAAAGCATCTCGTTGTCGATCTAATGCTTCAAGTTGAACATTGAGTTGATCTAGATGGAGAACGCCTTCAGTAACGCTAATTTTTTTCCGTCCACTGACTTGTTCTGCAATCGGTACGACCTGAGAAGGCAATTTTGAACTCAACCGAAGAGGGCCCCCAGATGGCAGTTTTCTTTTTTCGATTTTGAAGAGATCAGGACCTAGGTCAATGCGTAGTGAGAAAGCCTCCTGAACTCGAAAAATTGTTCTTGGCGGCCCACCTTTTTCACTTGCAACCTGCATCTTCTCGACGAACCCTCCATTCTCTAATTCTCTCAAATTTTTCTTGATAGCCTGCTGGCTGATACCAATAAGTTCAGCCAACTGCATTGGATAATGAGGTTCTCGAACAAGGCGCTCGAGAATTAATCTGCGGGTCTTATTTTGAAGAAGATTCAATGTTTTATCGAGGTCACCCATACTACTCAACCTGTAGTTACGTAGCGCCCCCCTCATTTGAACTCGTCGAAAATTTTGGAGATGAAATCAGTCTTCATCCCAAGATTGCCAATCTTGGTTCTCTGCTTTGGGTATCTTTCGACTTGGTTTTTCCATTTCACTTTGAGTCTTGATAGCGGGCTTACTGGTCACAATCGAACTTCCAGGAGAAGTAGGGAATGGATCTGGAACTGTTTCTTCCTCAGGAGTAGATGCAGAATCTACATCACCTCTCATCAACGCATAGACTTGTTCTGTGGTCAGCATACTTCCTGCAGCGACGTGTTGCTGCCCTCCCATCTGCATCTGTGGAGTGGAATCTTTCTGGCCAACATATTCCCCTGTTCGAATATCAAAATCAAGGCCTTCTGTAGTCTCATTCCGTTGCTCTTGAAGTTGAGATTGAATGTTATCTGGAGTGTAATCAGTGAGTGGCATAAGGTTGCCATCAGGTCCAACAACAACCATAACATTCTTCTTACGATTTTGAGAGAATGCTAAGAGCACTCCTGATAACGGGAGTAAGAGAATGCCAAAGCAACACATGAATCCTCCTGCAAGCAATGATGTTGAAGAGAGAACTCCTTCTTCCATACTATCGATGGATGTAAACCAAATTGTTTCATTTCCACAATCGCCATCACATTCAACTTCGAGAATGTATTCTCCTTCCTCAGATATAATCCACGTCCCAAGCGTATCAAAGGCCTGCCCATCACTTGACATTGCTTCCCAATCGAGTTTACATTTGGACTCTCTAAGAGAATCTCCGATTAGAGCATCATCAAGATGAAAAACAGTCACATTGCCATCGAATCCAGTTCCAAAAGCACGGTAACAACCAGCATCGTCAATTTCGATAAGTGTCTGTTTATCTGTTTCTGTGTTTATCACAGCAATGTTATTGTTGCGTGGATCGAGGAGTTCGTCCACTGTATCCATTTCAGTAAGAAGGAGTACGCTACCGAGGACTAAACAGACCAAGGACGCCATCATAATTCGGAAGGGCCATCGGCTCTTCTTCTGCTGCTCCATATCCATGTCGAAGCACCACTCCTCAAAGAAGGCTCGCTTTATTGAATCAGTTTAGACCGAGTTCTGATAATTTCTCAGGCAGGTACGTTTCTGTTACGAAATCCAGACCATACTTTGCTAACGATTGTTGCTCAGCTTTCTTTCCAATTTCGAGCATCATATTGATCTGCTCTTGCCACCAACCATCAGCAAAGCGAGGGTCGCTTAACTCAGCATTCAACGCTTCAATGTCCTTCTTTGAAAGGTCATCACTTGGTAAATCGTAGGCGAGAATATCGTCGGCAGTAATTCCTAGATAGGTCGAAGAAGGAGTTGCGAGATATTCTGATATGTGTGCTGTCTTGATTGCACCATAAGCGATTGAGGCAAAGATTCTGAAAGACCACGGATCACCGTCGAGGAAGACGACAACAGGTAAATCCCATTCTTCGCTCATTCTCTTCATAATTCTTCGAGTTGAACGCGCAGGTTGTCCTTTCAAATGGAGCAATGCACAATCAAAATCCTCATCAAAACCATTCTCGACTAAACGATCAAACATACCACCAGTCTCAATCGCCATGATAAATTTGACATCGTGCTCCAAGAATTCAATCTTCTCTTTTTCGACATTGTATGGCACACCATAACCACTGTCCCCAACATCATCTCTTGCATTGATCCGCATCCACTGTCCACGACGGTTTCGTTCACGCAAGGTGATGTTCCCAATCATTCTCGCCCCGTCTTCTTCTGGACGAAGTTTGAAATCTTCTCGTAGACATCGTGTTACAATCTCTAAATCTTCAGCAAGATTGTTGCTTTCATTTTGGCCTTGGAATTTTCCGAGACCCCATCCTTCCGAAATATAGTACATTTCACGAAGCGTGGATGATTTCCCGTCATCGATCATACCTTCAATGAATTCAATAACATGCAAAGCGCGAAGCAATTGCTTTGCAGAACCGAGGCTCGTTGCATCGCGTATGGTTTGCTTCTTTCCGTATTTGTAAACACCCAGTTTCGGATCGAATCCAATGTTATTCTTCGTTCGCACAGGGAGGGTCATTGTCGGCGGATCGCCTTTGACAATACGGTCATACATTTCACGGACAACACCGTGCAGAGCCAATTTTGTTTCTTCTACAGATTTGCGTACAGCTACCATCAGTAATCACCTCCAAACAACGTCGTTTGTTTCGTTTCTCCAGAATCAGTATCGGAAACATCCTGCGGTTCATTCGAAACTTCAATCTCAGGAAGAACCTGATCTTGTTGCGGAAGAGTTTCTTCATCATCTTCATCTGAATCGTTTAGTTCCTCCTTGGAAAGTTTCTCTTGCTCAATGAATGCTTCTTCTTGCCTTCGTATTTCATCCAAGAGTTTCTCATCCATCTTGGTTGCACCAATAACTTCCTGAGACCCTCTGTAGAAGACATCGGTTTCATTCCAATCTCCTTTTTCGACATCATCAAGACTGTAGGTGATGACGGTTTGAACACCTGGTTGGAGGGTTTCGAGTTTCCATGCCCATACGCCAGTGGCTTCTTTTCGACCCCCTAGTTCATTTCCTATCATTTTCGCTCCTTGTTTTTCAGGCCAAGTCACCAATATTGTGTAGGAGCGTGCTCTTGATGTATAATTATACAGAATAATTTGGACATCTGTTTGTTTTGTTTCCTTATTCCATGTTGTTGTAGTTTCAGCAATGACTGCAGACATAATCTTCGTAATTGAAGCAGCCAGATCGGGTACTGGGAGTTGGAGCAATGACGCGGACTTCTCAGCAATTGCAGGAATAATATCGTTGATGAGTTCGAATTTCTCTCGCGTCTTCCCCATCTTCTTCTTCTTTTCAAGATGCTTTCTCAATCCGCGACCCATTTCCAACATCGCTTTTCGCCCTTCTTCCATAACGACTTCATTATCAGAGAGTGCTTCTTTTGCTTCAGAAGTAAACTGAACATTTGTACTTGCAAGATGAACAAGAATGGCTGCAGGGCCCTTAGGCACGCCTCTTCCACCAGCCTGATCAAGCCCATATTGCCGCCAATCAACGCTTTCAATAGCCTTGGTCAATAAACAACCTCCTTGTTGATACATGAGTGGGACGCGGTTTGCAAAACGAAGAATCTCCACAGGCTTATCCGCAGCCATACCTTCTCCGAAAATCAATCCAACTTCAATTTGGAATGGATTTCCTTGAGTGACACTCGGGGCTCGCGTCATGGTCGTAACGAATTTCGAATCAATCGTTTTTGACAGACCTTTCTTGATGAGTAATTCTTCAATCGGTGAGAGACATGATGTTGGTGGATTCAGAAGCTTAACCGGCTTACCTCGCAGCGTACGATCTCCTTGAAATGCTTCTAGCAAGGCCCTAATTTGTTCGGCCTTGAGTGATTTTGGTTTCAATTTCTCTTCTAGTTCTGCAACTTCACACAATTCCTTTGCGGCTCTTCCAGAAACACCTGAAAAATTTCTACGCAGAAATGTTGTCATTCTCGATTCAGTGGATTCTCCACACAAGCGTTGTAGTTGTCCAAGTTCGATTCCATTGGGGTGTGGTTTGATTGCTTCAACACGCCCTGGCAACTTCTCAGTTACGCGTGGCCAGTGGTGTTTCTCACCATCAGGATCAATGAAAATAATATCTGCGTGAGGGTTAACGATGCTTGTCATACGAAGATATTGCCAGACCGATTGACGCCCTTTCTGATATTTTGCTTTCATTGTTGTTCGAATCTTCAAGCCATGAACTTTCTCGCCCCAATCGACTCGATCCTGATTTGATTTTACTGCCTTGTTCTTTCTGGTATCAAGTCCAATGTCAACAGAAACAGCCGTTGCTTCCTTGGCAATCTTTGATTCAACATGCGTAGGGTCGCCAGTTGTCAGTTGAGAATACATGACTACGCCGGTAATGCCGATTCCTTGTTGCCCTCTTGATTGACGAATTGCATGAAATCGAGAACCGAAGAGTAGTTGCCCGAATACTTTCTCGATGCTTGTGCGAGGAATACCTGGACCGTTGTCTTCAACATCGAGTTGAAGAATATCCTTCTTATTGTCAATTTTTGTAATTTGGACAACGATATCAGGGAGAATTCGGGCCTCTTCACAAGCATCCAATGCGTTGTCTACAGCTTCTTTAACTGCGGTTATGAGTGCTCTTGTGAGAGTATCAAAACCAAGGAAATGTTTGTTCTTTTCAAAGAATTCCGAAATAGCGACTTGCTTTTGATTTGCTGCCATTTTTTCTGCAATGCTCATATTGACACATCCGCCACAGGTCCTCCTCCGTCAAAGACTTCGGGCCAGCAGGCATTCGGATACTAATGGCGAGGCTACTTGATGTTTCGGCCAAATTTCTTTCATCAATATCCGAATTTTTAGATTTTTAAAACCTTCATTTCATTTCACTTGGCGAGGTTCCTGTTGCAATCATCCGGTCAAACTCATCTTGAGTTTCCTCTAGTTTTAGTTTCTCTAAACAGGGCTTCATCCAATATCTCCACCCGAGTCCTGCAAATACAATTGCAGTCGCAACGTCCCAAATGTAGTGCTGCTTAACAATCATTGTCGAAGCCACTAATAGCAGCCAAGCGATGAGCAAAAGTGAGTGAAGAATCTTCGCACGATTTGAATCGGCAGGAAACCAATATCGCAAGACAAGGACAACCTGCATGCTTTGAACGATGTGGAGGGATGGCCAAGAATTCCATGGCGTATCAACGGCATGCATCATGGCAAAGAAAGGCTCCCAGACAGTGCCTTCGGTATCAACAACGAGGTGACGTAGGTCGATTTCGACGGGAAGTAGGATAAAAATCAGAAAGACAATCCAGCAGGAGATGAGCATCATTTGATGGAAAATAATGTTCTGCCTCCACATGATTTCGTTCTTGCTTCCAAGCCATGCGGCAGCTGGATAATAGAGGTATAGCGTAAGATAAGGGATGATCATCCAGGCCCAAAAAAACAGATCGAGATCGTATTGAGTTGATGGATCAAATGCAGCCCAGTCCCTCAGCGAGGTAAGGTGATTAATTATTGCATAAGGAATCGCTGCAAAGAGAATCATTGCACCAACAAGAGCATACGATACACGCCTTCCATTCATGCTCGAACGCTCTTTCCAATGAGAGCGCCAAATTTTCCAAGGGCGAGACCCCCAAGTCAAGAACATCATTTGCGGTCAAATACCTAAGGCTGTAAATTTTCTGCATAGGGTCAGGCATTACAAGGCCTGTTCTTTCCAAGAGGTAATCTGGCCAGTAAAAGCACTCATCGCAACCGTTAATGGGCTTGCAAGATATAATTTTCCTGGCCCAGAACGGCCCTGAAAGTTACGATTGATGGCAGAGACTGTTACTTGCTCAGGAGTCATAGAAACACCTGGGCCTGCGCCAATACAAGCACCGCATCCTGGATCGATGAGATTGACTCCTACATCGATGAAGAGTTGATGCCAACCCTTGGATACTGCAACATCTTTCACAATTCCAGATCCATACTGGATGTAAAATTCAACACCATCTCGAACGGAAAGTCCAGAATCTTTCGCAGCTTGACAGACCTGAGCGTAATAGGCGATATCATCAATTTTCCCTGCAGTACAAGACCCACCATAGGCAATATCAATCGACACATCACCAAGTTCGTCGACGTATGCCCCATTGGTTGGATCGCTTGGAATTCCCTTATCAGGATCTCCAGGGTGTGCAACCATTGGTCGTATGGAAGAGAGGTCGATGTGATGAACGCCTCCATGGTATACAGCTCCTTCATCGGGCGCAACTGCGCGCTGCCTTTGTTGAATCATGTTTAGGTGAGGCATTTGGGCTTCCATCCAGTCGAAGAGGACATCATCTGCTTCACAAATACCAGTTCTTGCCGAGCACTCAGTTGCCATGTTGCACAATGTTGCTCGTTCATCTGCTGAAAGCGAGATTAAACCAGGTCCACCAAATTCCATTGATCGATTCAACGTCAGTTCTTTTCGAGCATGATCTGCGAGGATAAAGAGAATCACATCCTTTGCAGTACAACCTTCGCTCAACACTCCTGAAAGTTCAAATCGGATTGATTCTGGAACCTTAACGAAAGTAAAACCAGCAGAAACAAGGTTTGCATATTCAGTTGCTCCAACTCCCCAAGTCAATGCATTTGATGCGCCCCCCATGCAGGTGTGAGAATCTGTGGCTTGGATGAAATCTGATATTTCGATGAATTCTTCGCGAGCAACTTGGTGACAAATCCCTGGAGATATGCCATCAACAGCAGAGTAATCACGGACACCGGTGTGTTTTTGGAATTCATTTTGAAGTCTTCTCAAGGATTCTACCTTATCCATAAATGGAACAAATTTTGGATTGTGATGTGCATACAAAAGATGATCTTCAAACACACCGAATTTCTTTGGGTTCATGAGTTGATAATCATGGCCGTATGTTTCTTGAAGGAATGTATGTACCTGGGCTGTTGTAAATTCATGGGAATAACCACCCTGAACTTGAGCAATAACAGGGTCGTCAGGTTGGACACATGCGCCTTCAGGTTGCCCAACAAGGTTGCGTGCAATGATTTTTTCAGCCATGGTCATTGGCCGTTGTTCACTGGATAATTCTGGCAAAGAGAGGCGCCCTTCTTTCAATCCCTTTGAAAATTCAAACAAGCCCCCAGACTCAAGAATGAGGGCTGTGACATCGTCATATTGCTCAGTGAATTCTTTCAGTTGAAGTGTTTCACCGTTCTGTAATCGCTCGAGCATTTCGTGATTGCCCATCAATTGTCCAAGATTGATGTTGTTTCTCTCATGTATCGGTGCAAAGGATGCGGCGATAACAATCCGAATACCAGCCCACCGTTCACATTGAGCTGCAGTTTCTCGACTCGAACCAGTTCCTTTTCGTTGACCTGATACGATGACTTCAAACCCACCATCGATCAATGCATTTTCATTGAAAACACGAATGCCATTATGCATTAAGCCGGCATATGCATTCTTTGCAATCATCGCGGGGTCATGATCAAAACATACCCAAGCAGGTGTCATCACATCTGTATTGATGTCGTCAAGGAGGTCTTCAACAGCCAAATCTTCCATACGAAGATTAAGCCCTTCATACAACTGTTTTCGGATGAGATTGAGGTCCTTGGTAAGGAATAGGACTCTTTTCCCGGCCGTTAGAGAAACTTCACTTGCCATCCCTGCCATGCACATCCCCGAGTCTTCTCAGAAGGCTTTGGTGTTTAACCAATTCGTTGCATACGCCTCTAAATGGAAAGGCTGCTATAGGAAAAGGTTTAAAAAAGGCATGCCAATCGTTCAAATAACTGTTTCTAAATCTACATACGAGGTGGATAATATGGATGATCAGCAAGTTGAAGATATTGTAAAATGCCCAGAATGCGGCAGCCGAAGCCTAACGCGAGACGAAACCCGTGGTGAAGTAACCTGTGACGATTGTGGTCTTGTACTCGAAGACAACGTTATCGATCAAGGTGCAGAATGGCGTGTGTTCTCTCCCGAACAAGGAGATCAAAGAGCCCGAACGGGTGCTCCAATGACCGTAATGCTCCACGACAAAGGTCTCTCAACAGACATTGACTGGCAAAACAAAGATTACTCTGGAAAAACCATCAATTCCCGTTACCGTTCGCAATTCTATCGAATGCGTAAGTGGCAAAAGCGAAGCCGAGTAAGCAATGCAACAGAGCGTAACCTTGCAATGGCATTAGCTGAACTTGACCGTATGGCAAGCCGTCTCGAACTTCCTAAGACAGTTCGAGAAGCAGCAGCTGTCAATTACAAGAAAGCGGTCGACAAGCGTCTTATCCGAGGAAGATCAATCGAAGGAGTTGCTGCGGCTTCACTCTATGCTGCTTGCAGACAATGTGGTGTTCCAAGAACACTTGACGAAATCGGACAAGCATCACGAACAGGCCGAAAAGAAATTGGCCGAACATACCGTTTCATGGTTCGTGAATTAAAGATGAAGATTATGCCAACAGGTCCAGAAGACTACATCTCAAGATTCTGTTCTGGACTTGGTCTCGATTCTGAAGTCGAAGCAAAAGCATACGAATTGATCAAGGCTGCTCAAGAAAAGGAATTGACCAGCGGTCGCGGGCCTACAGGTATCGCAGCATCGATTATTTACATCGCGTCTGTTCTTTGTGGAAAGCGCAGAACCCAACGTGAAGTTGCTGAAGTCGCTGGCGTAACTGAAGTTACAATTCGTAACCGTTACAAGGAATTGATTCAGAATCTGAACATTGAACTTGACATCTGAATCGGAGAGGTTTCTCGATGAGTAAGAGTCGGGATATCATTGCGAAAGCCACGTTTGAAGTGGTTGCAACGCAGATGGTTGAAGCATTGGAACGTGGAACCATCAATTGGCCACTCCCAAACCCTCCAATTACAGATCCAGATTTTCCTGTTCGAATGCCTGAACGAGACCAAGACATCATCTCACAGGGCCTATCTATGCTTCATGCAGACGTAGGAATGTTTGATAGACATCTTGTAACAATCGTCGACTTGATTGTTCCACACCGAATGAATCTAAGCGATGATCCGTTTGAAATACATCAAAAATGGCTTGCACGTCGAACAAACGATGTTTCTCAACGAATGTTATTTTGCATCGCAACCGATTGGTTAGCACAGGCATTCGATAGGTCCGCTCCGAATACTGATCGATGGTGGCTTGCAATCGCTCTGATCAACGGATTGGCAACAGTTCCTTACGGCCAACCGATCCATCAAGGCTATCATCTCATCGAATCAATTGCCCTCGCTGAACGACCAGGGACTTGGCATACTCAACCCGAGGATGGACCTCAAAACCTAGGATGGAACCCCCATGCAGTTGTTCCAAGAACGACCTCAGTGATTGCTCATGATGCAGGCGTTAATGCTGCACGGTGGCTCCTTGACCAGCTTGAAAATGATGTTCTTGAACGCAGACTACTCCTAATGGAATGGGTGCGTTTACTTTTGGAAAGACCGGCATTAATCGAGCCACTCGGCTTATTTGAACTTCTAGAGAGAAGAGCAAATGATGAGCATGAAGAAGTCGCTTCGAAGGTTGTAATGTGTCTTGCAAAACTGGTGGAAAACGATCAGGAGCGTGGCTTAGCAATTGCCCATGCTCTTCACGAAAGAAAGGAATTACTTCTTCGTCGTTCGATGGCAGATGTCTTGACTCGTTTGTTTAGAAGAGTTGGTTGGGATGCGGTCCCATTCCTTGATTCGATGCTTCAAGATGAAGATGAAAGTGTCCTAGCTGCCTCATCAGCAACAGTTGGAGATTTGAAATTTTTAGATGAAGAAGTATGGGCCGACCGTCTCGTAGAACTCCATGTACACGAGGCATCGATTGTCCGAAGAAACATTGTGATCAGTCTGCGAGACTATGTTGAACGTTTCCCAGAAGACGACCGAAAACTCATTCCATCACTTTGGAATGATGGTGATGAAGTCGTTCAGATACGTCTTCGAGAATTGTTGATGCGGATGGATGAGATTGATCCTAAGCGATTGTCAAAACACATCCCGTTGCTAAGAGAAGATCGATTACAAGCACTCTGGGATTCAATGGATGCTCGCCGAAGTGAGCGCAGTGCGTTATGGAGACAATGGTTAGACGGTGAGGGTGACATTCCACAACCAATCGAAGTTTTGACTGATACACATGTCAGTTCAGGCGAAGAACCAACTGAACTACCCGATCTTGATGATGCTCTAGATATGCTTGATGATACACTCGGATACCTCGATTAGTGTATTCACAATAGTGCGACACCCTCATATGTCTAACAACGTACACGTAACTATGAACCTAAAGATCTGGTTTGTATCCTTCCTCTTGGTTGTGATGCTACCAGTCGGAACGGCATCGGAACAAACAGATTCCACTTTGGAAGCTAGAGACATCAATGCTCAATATCTTCCAGACATGGAGATTACACAAATTTCTTGGAGGAATATCCAATCAACAGATGGGCAAATAATAGACGAACTAAAGATGGCAACATATGAAGTCCATCGTTCTTCAACGATTTTTCAGCCAGGATTCGATCGTGAAACAACTTTGATTGCTTCAGATATCGTTGCATGCGATACAAGCGATTCAATTGAACAATGCTCTGGAAAGGAGCATACTTTGGAATATTATCCTCCTCCAGGCAATGTTAACGTACGGTTCATCCATTACGCAATTGTGACCATCCTTCGTGACGGTACTGTCACAGACCCTGTTAACCTAGGAGTATCTCAAACACCACAAGGCCATGTTGAAGACACAGCCCCAATCCAATCCCCAGAAGATTTTGCAGCAACATACTTCGCTAACAATCTCACGACGTACATCTCTTGGCGTCCTGCTTGCACAGGTTCAAATTACAATTATATTCTGTATCAACATTACGAACCAGCAACAAAATCAACTTGGGATGAGATAGAAAAGACCATCATAAGCAATGAAATTCCTCTAAGCGTGTCTGAGTATAAATTGGATTGGACCCATAAATCAATTGAAAGAGAGGTGTATTACACTCTAACATGCCTCTATCCTCCATATTGTGACGATGATGCATGCTATCCTTCTTCAGAGGATGTACGGTTTTACACCGATAACACACTTGCTGAACCGATCCTTGAAGATACTCGTGTTCCAAGATACTCAGGCCATCTTCTTGCGGAATATGACAAAGAAGACTCAACAACCATCCTACAATGGACAAAGGTTGTCGAAAAAGATATTTCGTCAATCCTCCTTTATCATTCTACAAACCCAATTGTATCTGTTAAGCAAGAAAATGTGACTGTGCTAGCTGAATTACCGGCTGATTCAGTTGAATTTATTCACCATTTAACACCTGATTGGATGACAAAATCGTATTATGCCCTTGGTTTGGTCGATTCTTCAGGCAACGTGCAAACCGATAATTTCGACGTATTAGGAAAGGTCGGTCCAGTGTTAGAGCGAATGCTTCCAATCTCGATTACATCACTGGAAGTAGAAATCGAAAACTCGACGACCCTCTTGTTTTCATGGGATATTGATTCAAACTTTATTCAAGGCGATGCAGTGCTATGGAAATCCGAAGTTACAACACCTGATCTTTCAGTAGAATGGACCGAAGTTTCGAGACTTAATCCTATGGCAGGTGAGTTCTATTATTCAGTTGACCAACTTGACCGATCATGGTACGCCCTAACGTTGGAGGGGACATGGGGTTCTTCCGTCAACACTCACATCGATGACAGAATTGAAGCAGATACCAATGCAATCTATCTTATTCCACAATGGCAATCCGAAGAAGAAATCGATGAATTCAATTCAAGTTCAGATGATAAAATAGAATTGCCTCCATTTGAAATTAATTTATTGGAATCCAATCAAACAATAAAAAATGGAGACTGGATAACTCTCTTAGCAGAAACAAATTCAACACACGAGTTTTCGTTCACTTCGGCTCAGAATGGCTCCACATATCGGTGGTCAAACGCACTCAACGATGATCCATTTTGGTTTGGTGCAAATCCATCAAATGACATTTGGACAATCACAGTTGAGAATCCAATTAAATTAATTCATATTGAATCAACAAATGTGAATGGAGAAATTGATATTATTCGAGTCGGTATTGATTGGGATTATCTTGAATTGTCTCAACCTGTTATCGAGGAAGAAAAAACAACGATAGATGAGAAGAAATCTTCATCCCAAGAACAAACCATATCTCCTGTCCTCTTGATTGCCATCTCCATTATGGCAGCCTACATTGTAGTTCTCGTCGTTCAAAGAAAACCAGAAAAGCAACTTTTCCTAGAAGAAGAGTGATCATTCTTCTTCGCCTAATGGCCCTTGAGTCACAAGATATGCATATATTCCTGTAAAGCATGTTAACAATCCGATTAATGCAAGAATGAGTGGCGCTGGAACTGGTAGAGAATCTCCCGCAGTGGTATTTCCAAAGAACCACGAAGAAAAGAGAAAACCTACGCCAGCCAACAGAACATGTTTCCAAGAGGTTTCTGGATTCTTCCATTTTGCTATTGTTGGCAGTATTCCCAATTCTCCGAAGGTTTGTTCATACCAGAAAAGATAGATTAGAATCAGTCCAGAAAGGCCACTCATACCTCGTGAAAATGAAGCATCAAGCCAAGGGCCTGCTGGTAAAAAATCGAAGAATGAAAACGAAACGAGTACACATCCCGCCGCTAAAAGCAGATGCTTTCGTTCCACTGCCATAGACCATCGACGAAGAACACGCTTGATATCCTGTCGCTTTCAAGCCTGTACATGGGCAGAGTTCTGGATGCTGTCATCGTGGCCGCAGGAATGGGCACACGAATGTTGCCAGTGAGCGGATATATCGCAAAGGAAATGTTGCCTCTTGTCGATGTCCCAGTCATGCATCATCTCATCCTTGAAGCCCGTGCAGCAGGTTGTACTCGAATTCACATCATCACTTCTCCCGCAAAAGATTTCTCTCTTCTTTTGGAGGATATGAACCATAAGTTCTCTTCGTTTTCAAATGATCAATCATTGCTGAATCCAATGGGTGATGCGGAGTATTTCATTCATTATCAGCATGAACAATTGGGACTTGCTCACGCTATTTCGATGGCTTCACAATCTATTTCCGGTCCTTTCTTGGTCCTTCTTGGAGATAATATTCTCACATCCAATCATGCTGCAACCACCTCTTTTGAACCATCATCCGTTTCTACAGATCTTGTCTCATTGCACCAAGAAACAGGCTGTGCATGCGGGTCTGTGTATGACGTTGGCCCTGATTCTGTCAATCAATATGGCATTGTTTCACTCGATGGTGATAAGGTTCAATCCATTGTTGAAAAACCGAACAAGGAAGATGCCCCCTCAACTCTCGCTTTTTGCGGCAGATATATTTTCACAGAAGACTTTTCAGCATTACTTCATCGTTTTTCCGTCGAAGAACATGGTGAGCTTCAATCGATTGCAATTCTTGAACATTGGATGAATGAGGGTAAACTTCGAGCACACGTCTTGGACTCAACCGTCTCGTGGTATGATTCTGGAATGCCATTGGTCTGGTTAACATCCCAAATTGACCACGCACTTCGTCGTCCTGAATATGGTGATGAGCTAACTGCATGGTTGGCTCAGCGTATGAATCAATCTTGACCAGGTTTCCAAAATGTAAGCGGCTCTGGGCGCTCGCGTCGCATTGCCCGCTTTGCAAGGTGATCGGCTCGTTCATTCCAACGATGCCCTCGATGGGCTCGAACGTGATCCCATGAAATCTCTCTCAACGATGCTACCTCATTCCACAGCGCCTGTACGCGTGCAGCAAGTTCACGGTTTGCTTTTGCTCTCCAAGTTCCAGCCGCAATGTTGCCAGCATACTGGCTATCAGCACGAATACGAACAGGATCACTGTTTTCTTCAGTTAGAAGCCAGCGAAGCGCTGCAAAGAATCCTGAGAGTTCTGCGGTATTATTAGACCCAACTTCAGCACCGATAAATTCCGCTTCAGATTCTGACGTTATGACTGGTCCATGCAATTCCGTAACAACGTCTCCACTTCCACGGCCAAGACCTGAGTCGCCCAATATGACGACCACACCCCAGCCTGCTGGAGTTTCGGAATCGACATTCTGGTTTCCATCACAAGACCCGTCAACATACAATGTAAGTCGAGTGGGTTCTGGCAATGTATTCACTCGCCAATCATACTGCGGTAATCATCAGCAGACATGAGTTCAGATACAGCATCTGGATTGGACAAGCGCATTTTCACAATCCAACCATCTTCATATGGACTGCTGTTCATGAGTTCTGGAGCATCCTCAAGTTCGCCGTTTACTGCAGTGAGTTCACCAGCGAGTGGAGCAAAGATAGGGGATGCGGATTTTACGGATTCAACAATTGCAAATTCGCCCATGTCATCGAGGACATCCCCTTCTTGTGGAAGTTCAATGTAAACGATGTCAGTCAGTGCATCCTGTGCGTGATCTGTAATTCCTATCGTTGCGATGTCTCCATCCATTCGAATCCATTCGTGTTCTTTTGTGTAATATAAATCAGCGGGAATTTCACTCATAGCCTTACCAGTCCTTGCGATGCATAGGTAGGGTATGAATCAACCGCCCTTGCCTATTCAGATTCAGCCAATTCATTTTTGAGAACATTATGCTCTAGCGATGCCCAAGCGTCTCCAATGTTTGCTTCACGTTTTGTTTCCGTAACATCATCTTGAACTCTGTTGGTCATTTCTTCATCGGATTCATCAGGAAATTGGGAGCTGAAACTTCCCTTTGTTCGGCTAAGGCCGATCATGGATATGCCGAAGAGAAGAAAGAGCCAGCCTACATCTAATGAGTTGAGGGAAAATCGTTCGTTTGAAAGTCCGATTGCAAAGACGAATACCATACATAAACCAGTTCCCAAGAGAAGTTTCTTGGCTCGTTCTGCTGGCGTCATGATGATGACGAAGAGTGTTGCCTGTATGAATCCAACGCAATCAGTATGTCTCGCGCATCAACTTGTGAATCTTGTACGGTAGCAGGGCTCTATTGACGGGAGTCACTTCGAGAATACGTCCATCATCACGTCGTCGAATGTCTTGTAACAGTGGGTGGCGGCTCTTCTTGTGAAGCGTTAGGAGTGTTGGTTTGTCGACCTCTAGTGCACTTCGCACTGCGTTGACGAAGGCTTCTGATTCAACAGCAAACTTACCAATTTCATCAATAACGATCACTTCACAATTTTCAATTGCGAATTCGATAGCAGGCACGGCTACTTTCTCAAGACCTTCAGTATCAAGACCGTATCCTAGGACGCGTAATCTCGAATCTATTTCTTTATGGGCAATTGTAGCGGTTTCACCGGTGACAATGTTGCGAACACTGTAGCCTAAACGCTCGCTTCCATCAAGAATTGGCTCTGTGCAAATGCCACCAATGATTTCAGAATCTGTTCCTGAATTTCTTGCTGCAAGTTCTCTTGTTCTCTCTTCTTTGAGCATGGAAAGAACCTTTTCCATCACAGCAGATTTGCCACTTCTTGGTAAACCAGTGATTCCAATCTTAGGATGAATGCCCATACATGATTCTCCTATGATTGCTTACGATTCTTTTGTGGCGGGGTTGGTGATATAAAACATCGTATTGGTTGAATTCTAATACGTCTGTTTGTTTTATACTGGAAAAACACCATCCATCAGTCCATCGTTATCCCAGATACTTCTTGCGCGGTGTCTAATTGAAGAGGAAGCATTTCCAGTTCGTAATTGTTTACGTTATTGTTTGCTGACCATGCCTTTGCCCAGTCATCAAGATCTCGTTGATTGAGTTGTTGGCACATCCACTCAAGTGCATTTTCGAGATTTCCTTTTGTTGCAGTAAGGCGGTTGAGAATTGCTTGGTTCATTTCGATGTGGTTCACACTGTTTCCAAGGATACATCCCTTTGGAATCACAGCCCAGCGAAGCCGTCGCTCTTGATGAGCGTTGACGATAGCTTGGCAAGCAAGTCGAGGCCCGTATGATTGAATTTCGGCAACTCCAGACCACATAGCGAGCTGACGTTCATTTGCTCGTGAAGGAATATCTTTGCGGAATGCGGGGTGACGAATGTAGACTGAACCATGTTCGTCTTCGGTAAAGTGAACTCCGCGAATGAACGGACGGGAAGCCCTGGCCTTGTCCCAGCTTGTGATGTTGTTCGAATGAGCAGTTTGATCGATTTCACCAACACGCACCTTGACAGTTTGTTCCTGGGTAGCAAGCCAGTGATCACGATCTCCAAGACGTGGCAATTCCGACATGTTGTCAAGAATGTTCAGGATGTGCTTTCGTTCGATTTGATCACGAGGGAGCCTTGGAACAGCCCAAGTATTGCGAGCCCACTGAACCCATCGAGTTCTTGGAAGGCTAAAGGAAGGTACACGGGAAGACAAACCAGTGCCAACTCTTCGCAAATCGGAACGGGTTACCGGACCAATTACATTGAGGGTTTCAGTACCATGAGGTGTTGAAGAGATGCCCAATATGGCAACGCCTTGAGTCATTCCTGGGAAGAGGAGATTCGCCTCTTCGATAGCCCATACCTCTCTCCAAGAATGCTTCTCAACCAATAATTTCCTCAATGGATGAGATGATTGTTCTCTCAGGAGGCTATCGGGCGCAACAACACGCATTTGACCAGACTCACTGAGAATCTGCATTCCGCGTTCGATGAAGAGGCGGTAAAGGTTGACATTTCCTCTCATAGTTGAGAATCTTGGTCCATCATCATTCGCTAGATTTCGAAGGGTTTCACTGAGATTCTTTCTGCGTTGAGAACCATCTTCCATCCCTCTAAATCGATCTTTAATTCGCAACCAAGGAGGATTTGCGATAATCAATCGTGGAGATTCTGCCCATGGCCAATCATGTTGAAGTGCATCCGAACAGACCACGTTTTGTTCCAAAATCTCTTCGATATCCTTTCGATTGACTTTCCCTTCTTGTTCGCCATCCATGGAAACGAGGTCGAGTCGTATCGATTCGAGAAGGAGGCGTTTCTTTGTGGATTCGACCACAAGTGAATCAACATCGATTAATTGGAATCCTTTGAATAAACGCAGTGTATCTTGCTTCTTGAGTTCAGCATCCTGACCTTCAAACAGTTCGCTATGCTTTCGGAGCATGCGAGCGTGGAAAATACCTCCTCCGCAAGACATATCAGAGAACGGAAGAGGAATTCCGCTGCTGGTTCTTTCGCCTCGTTCAACCGCTTCAAGCGCATCTCCATCGAGAGTAACTTCTTCTTCTGCAGGTGGGAAATTTAGTTTCTTAATGTGCTTCTGAAAACCCGGAGGAAGGTCAGCAAGGTGCATGTTTGTTGTTTGTTTCTTGACCTTTGGCTGAATCGTTGTGTCAAGCATTTCTGATGTGATGACAGAATCGGCGAGACGAGGAGGAGTCGGATGAGCCCCTCGGGGAGAGCGGCCATCTGATTCAGCATCATGACGAGCGAGAAGATGGTCGAGAACATGTCCAGGGTCGGTGAGGAGATTTGCAGGAAGTGTTGGCCAGTCTTCAGGCAGCAAAGCAGCAATCGGCTGATGATTTTTGAGAGATTCTTCCCACGCAGCAAGCCAAATATTGATTTGTTCTGCTCTGTCATTAAGACATCGATCTAATCTTGCATACCAACCGCTAACCCCGTTTTGCATAGTCCGCCCCATCCAGTGGGTATTCAATCATGGTTTGAATGTGCCTGTCAAAATCATGAAACCTTTCATTCTGGTGTGTTTTGCTCGAAAGCCGTTAAATCAAGAACACTGCTTGCAGTTTGGTGCCATTCCCATCCCTGTGATACCCAATCGAAAACTTGCTTCAATTCATCATTTGAGATTTCAGCCTTCTTGGCAATCTGCTTGAGAATTTTCACTTCTCTTTTATCGTAATCTCCATCAGCAGCGGCAAGTAAAGCCCCATCTCTTAGCACAAAGCGCAGAGTCTGTACCTCTGCATTTTTGAGTAAATTCGAAAGGCGATGGGGGTCATGAAGCCCTTTGCGAATAGAAGTTCTTGCTTCTGGATGGACCATTGCCCTCCCCATCAAACCCTCGAGAACTTGTATTTCTTCACGGACAAGTTCACCGTCTGCTGCTGCGATAAGAACGAGTAGATCTGCGTAACGAGAACGTTCGCTCGCATCCAAATTAGCGACATCGTCGCAAAACATATGATCAACCGTTCTGGAGTGTATTGAGTAATTCAACACCTTCTTCCATCCAACCATACCCTTTCTTGGCCCATTCAATAAGTTCAGTAACTGCGTTTTCAGCAAGTCCAAGGTGGTCTGAAATCTCTTGAAGAACGTCGAATTCATCACCGTCAATCGAACCATCTGCAGTTGCCATGAGCAAAGCATCCCGCAAGGCAAGGCGTCCAGATTCTGGACCAAGCCCCTCAAGACATTCTTCAAGTGTAGGAGGGTTCTTCAAGGCTCTACGAAGTTGGTCACGCTGGTTTGGTGAGAGTAGAGCAGTACCAATTCGCTGCTCGAACATAGCGAGTTCATCGACGGTAATTTCATCGTCAACACGCGCCATGTATGCGAGAAGGCGGGCATAGGCAAATCGTTCATCGCGAGGCAATTTGTGCAGTGTGTCCGGCAGCATGTGGCATACACCCGCGCTTCTCCGTCAAGAACCTCTCGCTTCCAAGAGAGAAAAAAGAGCGAAGTTTTGATTGGCCTTAGGGAGCCAGAGCATGGTTGAAAGGTATTGACTCAATGGGAGGTACATGCATCCGTCAGTAAACGTGCTTGGAACAAAATTGGAAACGTGTTCAAATGAACCGAAAACAGGCTGGTATCGTGATGGTTGCTGCAATACTGATGAAAACGATCGAGGCTCTCACACCGTATGCTGCGTCGTTACGGATGCCTTCCTTGAATATGCTCGACAACAAGGCAACGACCTCATCACCCCTGCACCACAATTCTCTTTTCCTGGATTGAAAGCAGGAGATTCTTGGTGTGTCTGCGCACGAACTTGGCTTGCAGCAGTTAATGCAGGCATGGGGTGCCCGGTTGATTTGGAAGCAACGCATGAAGAAGCACTGAACATCATCTCACTTGAGATTCTAGAAACTCATGCAATCTGATTCTCTTCCGTTTTGTATTGGAAGACGAAAAGGCGCATTATTGCCCAGATAATGATTCCCCATGCCAGTAGATTTGCTAGCCCAAGCCATCGCAATGTTTCTTCTGGCTGATCGGCGAACAATCCAATCGTGTACGTTGAGCCGCCCAAACTGAATACGTAGGCACCAAACGAGGCTCCAATTGTCCACTGAATCGATTTTCTATTATCGAATGTAAACCATCGATGAACAAAATGAGCCATGAGCCCTGTCGCCCCCCATGCAACCCCCCATGCGATTCGAATTCCGGTCGAATCATCGCTTAGAAACAGGCGTAGGAATTCCCAAAGAAGGAAAAATACGCTGCTATTGAATCCTCCAGCAAGGGCGAATCTCTGAAGAGAGCCTCTTGGAGCAAGGCGATTAAAGGCAGACATTGAACTCATTTCAATCATCATTAGTGATGACATCGCTTGGTTTCCCAGTCAAGGTTTGTCGCAGTCTTATGTTGTCTTTTTGCATTCCATCCATCCATTCATATTTACATCCAAGTTCATCAGCTAATACGCCAAGGGCAAGAGAGTCTTTTGGTAGGCATTTTCCTCCAAAGCCCCTGTACAATCCGAAGATTGGATCGAGGTGAGATGGGCCGATGGGTTGTGCTTGTTCGGAGGTAATAATATCTCGAATTGTATACCAGTCTTCCCCAAGCCCCTCACAAATATCGAACAGTTGATTGGCAAAAGTGACTTTCATAGCATAGAATGTGTTTTTTGTGTACTTGACAAGTTCAGCCTGTGTCGGTGTAACTTGAAACGTCTGATCTCGACGAAGAACACCGGCTTGCCTGTGTTGTTCGAAAACACGTTCAGCAACATCTGCATGATGTGTTCCACAAACGAGAATATCCTGATTTGCAAAATCTTCGAGACGTCGACGTTCGACAAGAAATTCAGGAGAGTATGCAATTTTTAGATGAGGGTATTCTTCATGATAACGCTGAGTTGTCCCAGGTACAACCGTGCTTTTGATGACAGCAGTAAAACCATCAGGAAGGGCGTCAAGCGTTGCTTCAACGATCCGAGTATCGCATGCCCCAGTTTCTGGATGAGGGGGTGTCGGAACAGCGATGTATGCAAAATCTACGTTATCGGTTACAATTGAAAGTTCAGTCCCACGAGCAGGGTCGTGGATGAACAACTCATGCGCATCAGAGAAGCAGTGTTCGATTGCTCCTCCAACCATTCCAGCTCCAATAATTCCAATTTTCATCTATCTCACCGCTCTCTGTAAGGGTGGGGATTCAATTTCCCATCCTTTGCCATAATACTCGCTTGTAGCAGAGATTCGGGCGTACCACAATCAACCCAAGTCTCTTCTCCAACTGAAACAATTTTTGCATTCTCCTCGGCGATATACATTCTGTTAATGTCAGAAATTGAGAAGTCAGCACCATGCTCATCGACGGCTTGATCGAGTTTGCTCCAGAAAGTTTCATCAAACAAGTAAATGCCACCAATAGCAAGATTGGAAGGCGGAATATCGGGTTTCTCTACGACATCGATAAGCGCCCCTTTTTCATCAAGTACAGCAACTCCAAAAGCTTCCGGATGTTCTTCTTCACGGGCGAGTAGGACACACCCTGGTGGCGATTGTGCGTTATTGAAATCTGAAACGATTTCTCCGAGTTCAACGGTGGTAATGTTGTCTGAAAAATAAATTAAAATTCGGCAATTTTGGTTGTGAGAGCGGGCTAGATTCAGTGCTTCAGCAACACCTTTCGGTTCTTCTTCAAGAACATAATGAATTTGTTCACCATCCCTACTTTGGCCAACATGTTTTGCTATTTGGCCAATATGTTCGTTTGAAATGATGGTAATGTTTGTAATCCCACTTCTTCGTATTGTTCCTAGAGCGTAATCGATGACAGGTCTGTTGTATAATGGCAACAGAGTTTTTTGCGTGTAACGAGTAAATGGATATAGACGTGAGCCTTTTCCTCCCGCGACAAGGATGGCTTTGGTCTTCATAGTTTGTACTCACCATTCCTCATTGATAAACTGATTTCTTTACCGAACGTAACACTTCATTCTTGGAATTCATATCAGTTTAACTTCACTTGCGGAGAGCTCGTAATTTTGCAAGCATTGAATTTCGATGCTCGTCCACTTCTTCTGCAGGTGTTTCTTGATTGCTTCGGCGTTCAAACAAAGTCTGCTCCCAAACCATAATCTGTCCACCTTCAGTAGCGATTCCAACCCTCTTTTCGTTAGCAGACATCGCATGTATGCGATCCCCCTCCAGTCGCGCAATCTCGTCTCCAGAGGACGAATTTCGAACCAACATGCTTCCCTTGGAACCATTCCATCGAGCGATCCAAGTGGTTGCTTCGCCATTATGGGTGAAGCCATGCTTGAGTCCAACAACTGCATCTCCGGTCTTTGACCACCCGACTTTGCCCGATCTCAACAAATCAACTCTGCCAGAATCATCAGCCGTCAAAAGCAATCCGTCTTGATTTGACAAAACAGCAATTGAGTCGTCCATCTGATGAAAAACGCTTTCATCCATGTCAACAACACTTCCATCAGCGCGTCCAAAGAGAATTGGCTTGGTGTTTGATGAACAAATTGTGGGCGTACCCCAACCTTCTCGTTGTTCATCTATGGTGCCATTCTCATTGAGTTTGATCCATCCGTTCTTTGGTCGCCCAAGTCCTGCAATTACCCTTTCTTCTGACATTTGAAGTGTCCATGATCGTTCATCCATTCGATGGGTTTCAAGAAACTCTCCCTCAAAAGAAATGGACCAAAGCGCTGATTCAAGGAAATCATTGTGCTCAATATCGTAAACAGATGATGATGCAATAACACATTTGTTGGTAACAACGACAGCATCTGCAGAACCCTCGAGTTGGAGTTGCCATTCAATATCTCCAGTTTTCAAATCAATTTTGAGAAGATGAAGTCCAGATGTTGCATAGAGCTTGTCAGCCTTAATGGTTAAGCAAGAGATTCGATTTGGAGTAGCGATTTCCCAGATCGTTTCACCTTCAGCAGACCAATATTTGATTGCTCCATCCCATCCACCTGCAAGGACTGAATTGTCTTCAAGAAGGAGAACATCACTAGCAGACTGTCCTAAGTCTCGAACCATCCATGTCGATTGGGTCAGGTCCATGTTGTCCGATGCATTTTCCCTCATAAGGAAGATTGCAGATTTGCTTCAATAACACCATCTTGCATGACCTTTTTCCGTTTTGGGATGGCGAATGTGAGTAAGAAAGCGGTCAATCCTAGAATACATGCAGCGTAATAGTGGCCCATCCCAAAGAAAGCAAACATGGTGCTCATCCTTAGGATTCCTACTGAACCAGTTTTTAATGCCCAAATCACAAGTCCAACCGATATGATTGAAACTCCCATGAAGGCAAAACCAATCATGATGTAAATTCCTGCGGCACTCGGATCCATTCGAGGATTTTCTCGTTGCTCTTCATTACGGTCAATCAATCGTTTCGTACACGTTTCTTGTTCGTATGGACATGGTTCATCTGCAAAGACATCGGATGAAGGAACATTGAAATCAAGGCGCGTAAACCCATAAGGCTCGATCAACGCTGGTGGAGAAAGAAGCAATCGCTCAACCAATGTGTCGGAGTAATTTCCTCGCTCGACTGTAATGTCGATTCGAGCTAATCCTGGTTTGATGTACTCAAAGGAAAATGAACCATTCGCATCGGTATAAGTGACGCTTGAATTGTACCATCCTTTCCTCTCTTCCCATTCCAATTTGATTTCTGCACCCTCGATTGGCTCTCCAAGATGATCGTAAACCATGCCGTCGAACATGGCTGAATCAGGTGGAGCGGATTGCGACAATTGATAGACGAACTCATCTGGCTGGACAAGTCCAGAATCAGGCGAAGCGTAATCCAATCCGTTGAGAAACCCCGATGCGGCAATGAACAAGACAAATATTGCAATCGACTTTGTAATTGGATGCAATGTCGTATCTGGAATGATGAAACTTGCATTCGAAGATGCGAACATAGTGGTAGGTTCAGATTCGGGAAGGCCTTCAATGCCAACCCAATCATTCCCTGTATCTTCGCTCATACTTCTCCCAGTCGTTTGGTCTACTTGAGTTCGATGCGTTCACCATACATTGATTGTAGAATCGCAAGAGTTTCATCGGAAGCACTGATTTGTACCTCAATGCAATCACCTTCTCGTCGATGATCGTGGACGTACACAGAATCGAATAATCGGGAAAGAAGAGCTTCGATGGCAGGCTGGTCATGCTTTCCAGGATGAAGAATTACAGTACGTTGTGGCCCGAAGAGCGAGTGAAGCATGGTCGCACGTAATTCTTCAATACCTATTCCGGTATGAGAAGAAATGACAATCGGATTGATGAACCCATGTGTAGCAACCATTTCAATAGCAGAATCAATAGATGTTTGAGAAGCTGAATCCGCTTTGGTTAGAACAAGTTGGATACGTTCCATGATAGAAGAGTGATCCGAATCAAGCACCCGTTCAGAAAGTTCACGCAATGAGGTTTGCAATTTTCTGTCAATCTCTTTTATTGGATCTCCAACATCAACAAGTAACAACAACAAATCACACTCAATCGCTTCAGCAAGTGTTGCTCGAAAAGCATCGAGTGCAGCATTCGGTAAACCGTCGATAAACCCAATTGTATCTGCTAAAAGGACGCGTGGACTTGCTTCAAGCCGTCCAATAGTCGATTCAAGTGTTGAGAATAGACGATTTTCGACGAGTACTTCTTTCCCAGAAAGATTCCGAAAAAGACTTGACTTTCCTGCGTTAGTATATCCTGCTAAACCGACAGTAACAGCCTGTTTTTTTCGTTGTCTGCGACGTTCAGATGCAGATTTATTCTGTCTTCGCTGTTTCTTTCTCAAAGCCGCTAACTCTGCGTTGACGTTGGTTAATACTGAACCTGCCGCAGTTTGTCCTGCACCTCCGAAACCAGCACGTTCACCAGTTGTCTGCTGCTTTACAACTTCGCGTAGAACAGTGCGGTCTGATTGTAAGCGTGCAATCCTGACTTGAGTTCTTGCCTCAACGCTGGATGCGTGTACTGTAAAAAGAGAAAGTAAGAGACGTACTCGATCCCAAACCTCCAACCCTACAGCATCGTTCACACCAACCAGCTGCCGTGGTGTTGCATTTGTATGGAGGAGCAATAAGTCCACATCTTTCCATGGATGCCTGGCACTTCTCGACGCTAATTCCTCGGCAATATCTTGTAACTTACCCTGTCCCATGAACCATTTCGAGTCATCTCTTCCTCGTTGTTCGACGCGTTCAACAATACTGATTCCCATGGTTTCCGCTAGGGCAATAAATTCCGCACAGTCTTCGCCATTCCGAACGAGAAGCAATGCTTTCCTTCCTTCATGATGTGTTTGAGATTCCTCAGTAACCAACCCTCCTGCGCCTGCAAGAAGGTCAGCCTTTGAATCCGCCATGGTTCCTGCTCACGTCATCCTCATATGAGTCCACCCTTTGGACCAATCATGACCTCAGACCATCATGTTGCCATCGCATGGGAAGGTTCAGAGGAAGATTCCCTCCCGTTACAGTCGGTTTTACGTTCAGAAGGTTACCAGTTTTCCGTTCAAGAGAATGAAGGGCTCGTTCGTATTGAAGTTCAAATAGAAAACAAATCCATTCGCCAGTTACGCGATGATGTTGATACGCTTCTTGTTCATTTTTCATCACTTGAAGATTGATCTGATGTAAGTTTTGAGACTGCTTTTGAATCTTGATTCTTTTCAAAATAACCAGTTGTGACGAGGTCTCCAAGGCGCTTCACACCTGCTTCAATGAGATCGGGATCGTTTCGTTCAGCCTCCTCCCAGCGTTGTTGAGCATGTTCAGCATATCTTTTGTCAGCCTCCGCCTTGACCTGTTCTGCTATGGTAAGGTCTTGTTCTAAATCAGCATATACGTCGTGTTTGGATATTGGACGAATCGCTTGTTGCTCATCAAGATCGGATTCAAGTACCCCGCCAGTGAACCCACGTACATCCTTGCCACGAGTCCTTACAGGATTCTTTTCGACCTCTATTGTTTGCATATTCACCCTTTCAAGGACTCGCTCGAGCGTCAACGCTCCTTCGAAATCATCGATATCGATATGCAGTTCACTCAACATTTCTTCAATCCACTTATTCGCTGTTGCTCGGCGGTCAAGGTAATCTACGATTGCTAAAAACTGACCTACAAGGCTTCCAATGAATCCAATGAGAACCGCTTTGAAGACAAGATATCCAATACCAAATCCAAGGATACCTAAAGAGATGGATAGACCGAACCATCGCTTTCGTAAGGCCATGTGTGAATACACGCCTTTTGGAATAGATTGCATTGTTATCCCTCAATTCTGCCAGCATACTCGTGCAACTTCGATAGCGAGGCCTCATCTTCTAGAGCAGCCTCTTCCCATCCCAGTTTGCCTAAGTGTGTTGCAATCATCGCGTCTGCTGCAACCGTAAAACGCTCGTGAGTGAGTTGCATTAGCAGGCCGATAAGCAATGCTCCTCCAAGACCAAATTGCCACTGAGTTAGGATTGCAACTGCAATAAGAAAGACGCATCCAATGCATATTCCAAGAATTGTTCTTGAACGCAGGCGTACCTTCGATTCCATCGCATCAAGGATAGCAACAGCATGTTCTCGCTTGGTCGCCATGTGCTGAGCCAAGTGCTCGTCCGTTCTCAAGATACCGCTACTCGAATAAGTCAGCAATGAATTCGTTACTCATTCGACGGAATTGCCGACGCATTCGCTCTTCTTCTTGATTTTGTACCAGGACACTATCCGTCATCGTTACTTGCTGTCGAGGCTCCTTTGCAAGTTGAGTGATCAGTTCTGCTAGATGTTGTTGAATCGATGCAGTTTGTTCGGTTTGGAAGGCCAGAAGGCGCTCCATTGCTACAAACATCCGATCCTGTCGACTCGATCGATCGTCCAGTGCTGACGACTGTGCATTAATCGCTTCTTCTTGCCGCTTTAGTAATTCACGTGCAGCTGGTGTGCCGATGATGTCTCTTCGATGAAGTTCTGCTTGGACGTTCTGAAGCGATTCTTGAAGTTGATTGATGTTGTATGCTGAAATATTCAATTGCTGACGAAGTTGTAATCGCTCACGTTGGAGTGCTTTTCGTTCAGCCCTATGAATAACAGACTCACATACGAAGACACTGATGATCCCCGCTAAGACTGCGACTTCAGGGCGTGTCATATGCCATGTGATGAAGGTTAACCAAACCATCCAACCACAGAAGATGCTCGCTAGAATTCTCATGTATAGAATATGGTCCTGAGACCATTTAATACAGCAGTGGGAAGTCCGAGGGTTCCCTAAATCATGGAGAGAAAACAGTCGTCATCAACTTCGATTATTCCGCCAGTAGAAAGAAGGTGGTCAATCGCTTCATCGATTTCATCTTCAGAGACTCCAAGAGAAGACATTCGTTTGAAGATGACATCGAGTGTTGCCACAGGTTCTCCTTTTTCGATTTCACCATCAATAATCATGACAACCAATTGGCATGCCACAGCTAAGAGAGGATCATCGCCTTGGTCATCAGGCAGCAGTTCAATAAACGCTTCAGCACCATGAGATTCACCCTCTTCTAAGCGCGGACCTTCCTTGCGTTGAGACAGGCCAGTGAAGACTTGGTCTTGATCGAGACCAAAGCAATCAAAGATGCTCATCTGATGCTCATCTTTGGAACTATCAGGTTCAATTCGTGAAGCAAGGTCATCAAGTCGAAACCGACGTTGTTCCAGAAGGAGTCGCTCACGCTTCAAGTCATGGCGAATCAAAGCCAATGTTTGTTCTGCTTGCTGACTAAGCCATGTGTTGATGCTCCATTCAGGGTCAAGCCCATGCATGACTTCTGCCATACGTCGAACGGGTTCAGGAAGGGCGTTTACATCGATAAGTCCGCGACTTTCTTGACTCTCCTCACTCATGGAACTTCCTCCGAGATGACGGCACTTGAAGCCTTCCCATCTCAAGGATGGGAAAATGATTATTCTGCAGCCTTGAAACGTTCTTTCATTCCATTGACAATAGAATCTAAAGCCGCTTGTAATATCTCTTCATGAACATAATCAGATTGATTGGGTAAATCCGAATTTGAGGCATTGATCATATTCGCAATACATCTCGAAACCTCGTCAACAATGGTAATTGTGCCTGTTTGAGATGAACGGGAAAGAGGATTAAGGTCGATGACAATGACAGTCTTGCCCATTGCCACCAGTGCTTGGCAGCGATCGCCATCTTCCAAAGGAACGAGCAAAACATCAGATTGCAGAATTCCCTTTGTTTCGCATTTTGCTCTAGGTCCTTTCAAACCTGGAATTTCACCATCTGGGTTTGCTCCTAAAATTTCCACATTCAATCCAAGACGGTCATTCCGTTCATTCAGATCTGATAGGAGAGCAGTCATACGTTCTGGAGTTCTGTAAAAAATATTCACCTCAACGGGACAATCCAATAAATGAGCCAATTGAAGCATTTCATCACCAGCCAATGCAACAACATTTCCGTTGAGAGAAAGAATTGGATGAGTTGCATTCTTCAGACATCGAAGTGCAACTTTAGTAGCAAAATCAGCGCTTGCAATGGTCTTTTCTCCAAGCAGGTAGTCGTAAGCCTCCCCTCGACCGTGGGCGATTAACGCTGAATCTGCAAGCATTCCTTTTTCTGCTGCAACTTCAAGCCGATGACGCATTAGTAACGAACGGTAACGTGGATGGCTGGGGTCAGCGGCATGCTCCATACATCCACCTCAGTCTTGTATAATGAGCATACTCATGTCCATTGGAGATACGCCGCGATTGACAGCGCTTGTTGAGAGCACATCAACCCCACATTCTCTCCACTCTTCCAAGTCATCAAAGACAATATTTCCACTCGCTTCGAGAACAACAGAATCTCGCAATCCCATCTCAATCATCTCACTAACCATCTCCTTACAGCGTTCTGGCCCGAAGTTATCCAGCATGAGGACAAGCGGGGGTGCTTCAACCTCGGAGGTTCTTTGTTTCCATGTTGTAGCAGCAATTATGGCTTCTTTTTCGTTCGTAACTTCAAGCTCTAGAAACGCTCCACATTCCTCTAAATTCGTTTCTGTAAGAACGGAGACAATTGCGTGCATTGATTCATTTCCAAGCGACATCAGATCATTTTCCTTGATCATTTTAGCATCGTCTTTATTGAGTCGATGGGTCAGCCCCCCGCCAAGGTGGACTGCCCATTTATCCAATAAGCCCCAGACTGTTTTTCGGGTTGCAGCAACTTGACCTGAAGCGATTTGAGCCCACTTTGCTGACTCTGTAGCAATCCCTGATAGTTGGCCAAGGATGTTCAAGACAGAACGTTCAATTCGCAAAAGTGACTCAACGTCTCCGTGGAGTTCGAGGATAATATCGCCTTCACTGACTCGTCGCCCATCTCCAGCACGCCAGGTTGCATTTAGCCCAGGGGCCCAAATTTGCAACATGTAATCAACCACTGCAGCTCCAGCAACGGTTCCAGTAGATTTCGCCAAGATGTTGGCCGTTTTCTTATCGCCAAAACCCATCAAAGGCCCATCAATGCCATCATCGCCAAGAACAGCAGTGACCCAGCGGTCCATGCTTCCCGTTAGCAATCTGCTCGGTCCATCTTCGGCGGTCCACAAGAGGTGGCCACGGTCATGAGGCAGGGATGCTCGCTCGCCCATGACCAGCGCTAGGCATCGAAGGACTTCAAGCAACCTGTTTATCCGCGAGGGATTGATGAGGGGGAAAGCATAGCAAAGGCATGGCCAGAGTCATCGTCATCGGCGCAGGACTTGCAGGTCTTGCAACTGCGATGGAAGCATCTGTTCGCGGCCATCACGTCGTGGTCCTTGATCAGCGATCAACCATCGGAGGACGAGCATCAAGTGAACTTCGAGATGATTTTCCGATTGGCTTCGGTCCACATTTCCTCCTGAAGAAAGGACCTCTCCATCGGTTAGTATTGAAAATAAGCCGAATGAAACCGTCCACTCTTCCTTTACGCCCACATCGAATCGAATTAGTTGGACAGGGAATGATGCAACCACGGTCGCCAATGATCGAGGCCGTGTTGTATCGAAGAGCAGTTCGAAAATACGAAATGGCCCATCCATCCATTCGGGCCGCAGAACAATTCGCATCTTGGGGAATGGGCAGTGAACTTCGAAGCAAAGCCCTCCTGCGAAGTAAATTGCTTGGGTTAAAGGAGGGCTGGTCTGGATTGATTGGACGACTTGCAGTCACTCTTGATGAAGTTGGGGTTCCAATTGAAACTGGAGCGAAGGTGACACAGATTGAGCGAAACAAAGTCCACCTTGCAGATGGTCGCCACATCGAAACAGATGTGATAATTTTGGCTTGTGGCTATAGGCGGTCAAAACAACTTCTGCCAGATTTACCTGAATGTGAAGCCCTCAAAGCGTCAACAATTGATGTCGCCCTTGATTCCACTCCATTGGGAGATAAGCATGCAATCCTGGATATGAAGAATTCAATCGGATTGTTTGATTTGAAGCAGATACATCCAGGCACGTCTCCATCAGGATCTCTTCTTTCTGCAATTTGCTTTTCAGATACATCAAAGGAGAAACGGATGGAAATGCTGAATCAATTTCTGGATGAGCGAGCCCCTGGATGGAGAACGCATATTCTTCATGATCGGAGGCAAGAGCAAGTCACTGTGGCAGTTTTAGGCAACCGCCCTTCACACGATAGCGTTGCCAAAAAAGGAATTTTACTCGCAGGGGCGTGGGTTGAAAGCGAACATATTCTTTCGGACGGAGCGGTTGCATCTGCTCGCCTCGCAGCAGAATCAATCGCTTCAATTCCACTTCAAAAATGAAAAGCCCAGTTCTCTTGGAAGAGTCATGCGCATCGTCACATGGAACGTAAACGGTCTAAGAGCAGCAATTCGGAAAGGAATTGATGGATGGTTTGAATCCGTTGATGCAGAAATCTGGATGCTTCAAGAAACGCGTGTCCTAGAAGAACAATTTCCAAAAGGTTGGAATTGGCCAAAAACACACCAAACACTCCTCCATCCAGCGGAAAAGAAAGGCTACTCAGGGGTTGCAACATTGTCAAGTATTGACATGGTTGAAGAGCGAAGAGGCATGATTAGTTCGATTGATTCTAACGATTCGGAAGGAAGAATCATTGTCACAAAACACGGGAATCTAACGTGCATTAACACCTATCTTCCAAGCGGATCAAACAAGGATGAACGCCAACTTTTCAAAGAGCAATGGATGGATGAATGGCGAGCATGGTTGATGCCTTTTCTCCAACTCAACACCCCTGTTCTTGTTGTAGGGGATTTGAATATCGCACATACAGAAGATGATATTTGGAATGCGAAAGGAAATGCAAAGTCGAGCGGCTTCCTTCCACAGGAGCGAGAATGGTTCACCAACCTTCTTGGGGATGGGTGGCATGATCTTTTCCGTGAACATGTTGGAGAAGGCGTCAAACTCTATTCATGGTGGTCAAATAGAGGTCAAGCTAGAGCAAAAGATCGCGGCTGGAGAATTGATTACATGCTTGGGAATGAAGCACTCATGCCATTTGTTGAATCCATTCGAATAGACCGCCAAGGTGGTCTTGATATCTCTGACCATGCACCCGTTATTCTCGATTTAAATGACAACGTTACGAGTTAAATCACAAAGAATATTGTATACAGGTAATGTAATCAAAATCATTCATTGTCTGAGACCACAACTGTTCTCATAGGATTGATTAAAACCAACATCAAGGCTATTGCAAATCCAAGAAACGCCATTAGGTTGAAACAATTGAATTGCATCATTTCTTCATCTTCTAACCACCATCCCATGATGTATAAGGTGGCCCAAAGTATAAGCCCAGGGGCAATAATCCATCGAGCAAAAATAACCCACTTTGTTTCAGAAGGCAATCCAATAACAATCGACTTTCCCATTTTAATCACCCCTCTCAATAAAACCAGAAGGCGTCATCATGAGTACAAGCAGCGCCATACCATATCCAACGAATGTGTAGAGGTAATGAATAGCGCTACCGTCGTCATCCATCAATAAGTCAGTAAAAATATTGGTCAAAAAGACCCAGGAAGACAATATTATCAAAATAACCGCGATAATATATCTCGCAACTTGTAGGAAATTTGCCATGGGTACAGAGTGATGTACATTGCCTTTCATCAACAACAAATAATTTTGAATTCATATAAAGATAGAACCTTCATTAGGATGGAAGTGGATCATTTTCGTATTTCATCAATGACTTACATTCTGAATCCTTCGATGATATACAAGAAACCCGAAGCGACGATTCCACAAAGAATCATTGTTCGAATATGGGTTTTCTTCCATCGAATGAGCCACCGCTTCCCAAGATGAACGCCGACAATAGCGCACAGCACAGAACCTGCGATGAGTGGGAAGAATTCGATGAGATCTTCACCGTCTGAATAGATGTAAACAGGTAAACGAGAGAGATCTACAATCAATGCAAGAAACGCAGCAGTTGCTGCATATGCAGATTTATCCGGCAATCTTCTTTGTAGGAACATTGCTCGTAAAGCCCCCTGGTGTCCTGTAAGCCCTCCCATAAGTCCTGAACCAAATCCACCCCATCGGTCTTCTGCTTCAGGTAATCGATAGGAAGTCCATCGCTCTGTTGCGGACAAAAGAGGCAAGAGGATGAGTGCAAATCCAACAACAATGAGCAAAGGTTTCTGGTCAATGCTTGTGCTCATTGTAGCTCCAATCAATGCACCCAGAACCATTGCCCAACCGTATCGTTTTACTGCTGTAACGTCAAGATGAGTTGTGAGTAAGACCAATTTCCAACCATTGTGCGCAGCATGTATTACGGCAACTGCAGTTATTGCAAGATGTGGGTCGAGCCACAACAACATGATGGGGGTGAGCATTGTTGCAAGTCCAAAGCCTGCTGGAACAGTTAATGCTGCAGCGAGAAGTGTTGCACACATGACAACCGCGATGAGGACAGCATCCATGACTAACCCAAGATATTCCCCATCATCAATTTGTCTTTTTCATACGGAATCAGACAGGAGGTTATAGCCTTGTCAAGTCAGGTCGTGTTATGAGTTGGAGGAAGACTACGCAAGGCGATGGTGCGTTTTCGTCCCTGCTGAGAGTCGATTCAATGACGGATGTGGACACTTGGTGGTTTCTTCCGTACGATCAACTCAATCTAGCCTTTTTCGATGGTAAGAAATCATATGGAATCATTCTAATCGAAAGCGAAGAACAGGGCAGGAGGAGGCCATACCATAAACAAAAGTTGAGTTTTCTTCTTTCGAATCTGCGCCACTTTGCTCTAGAAGCGCAAGCCGCAGACATCCCTGTGTTGCATCTTACTACAACATCACAATACGATGAGGCCTTGAGGGGAATCATCCGGGAAATGGGGAGCATCAATATGTTCGAACCTGCTGAACGTGAACTCAGAGTTACACTCAAACCACTGATCGATGAAGGTCTAATCAGCCTCCACAATCACCCAGGGTGGTTAACTCCACAGGAATGGTTTACCTCAACTGTTGGTACAGAACCGCCTTTCAGAATGGATCGATTCTATCGAAATGTGCGCAAAAAAACAGGTTGGCTCATGGAAGGAGATTCTCCTCATGGGGGTAAATTCAGCCATGATGGCGATAATCGCCATCCTTGGAAAGGTGAACACACGCCTCCATTAGCCCCTGTTTACGAGGTGGATTCCATCGATGAAGAAGTGATTATGCTCGTTGATTCAACCTATGCAGAACATCCAGGCAATGCACGACTTGACCACCTCCCCACTTCATTGAAGGATCATGAAAAAGCACTGCGTTTTGCAACATCCATTTTGCAACATTTTGGCCACTATGAGGACGCGATGACAAAACAGAGCCGAGGGCTCTTTCATTCACGCCTTGCCTCATCGATGAACCTTCACAGGATTATGCCGCAACAAGTTGTCGAACTTGTTCTTGCAGCCGATATTCCTCTAAATTCCAAAGAAGGATTTCTACGTCAAATGATTTGGCGAGAATACGTTCATCACATCCACGACGTTACTGATGGATTCAGAACGATTGATGTGAAGAAAACAAGGCCAAAAAACCGTCAAGCGAATTGGAAGAACGACCCCATCATAGATGAGGAATCGCATCCAAATCACCTCAATCAAACACGTTCCTTACCAATGGCATATTGGGGCGAAAAGAGTGGACTCGATTGTCTTGATTGGGCTGTAGAATCTGTGATGGATGAATCATGGACCCATCACATACCTCGCTTGATGGTATTGAGCAATCTCGCTCAACTTCTCGATATAGAGCCAAGAGAACTAACGGATTGGTTCCATGCTGGTTTTGTCGATGCATTTGATTGGGTTGTTGAACCGAATGTTTTGGGAATGGGAACGTTCTCTCTTGGTGATGCAATGATGACAAAACCCTACATTTCAGGAACACCTTACATCAAGAAAATGGGTGATTTTTGCTCTTCATGTCAATTCCATCCAACGAAAACATGCCCAATCTCGTCGATGTATTGGGCGTATTTCGAACGGCACAAAACCTCTTTCAAAGGAAATCATCGTCTTGCAATGACATTGAGAACATTGGAGAAAAGGGATCCTGAAAAGAAGCGGAATGACGCAGAAACATTTGCTTGGGTGAGTGCCACACTGAGTGAAGGAAAATCGCTTCATCAACAAACTCGATTGTGAAGAACATCTATTGATACGGACCTTGAGGAGCCAAAGCAGCCAGTCAAAAGGCCCTAATGTGGTTCCCTTCTCTGCTCAACCTGACGAAGCCCAAACAGGAGTGTGATTAGTATGGCAAGTCCTCGAAAAACCTCACTAAGTTTAGCAGCAGTTTCTAATTCCATATGGACAAGTTTTCGCGGTAGGTTAGAGTCTCTAGGGTGAATTAATTGTGCAGGTGTTCATTTGATAAGAGCGGCAATACTTGGCGTTTCATGGAAGCAGGGCAGAGATTGATTGCCCCTTCAATTTTGATTTTTTTCGGGTTTCTTGTTTTCTTAATGACAGGCAGTGAGGTTGAACTTCTGGATTCGATCCTCCCTTATGTTTTCTCAGCACCATTTCTTTTGTCGGGATTTTTCATTCTTTCAGTACGCTTAGGAGAACTAACAATTGGAGATAAATCAAGCCTAGAAATAGATACAAGTTCTCCAGAATCCATATTCAATTCTATGGAAAATTACAGTAAATTCAAGGAACAAGAAGAGAAATATGCTGTACAAGCAACCGGTTATCTTCTGCTTACAATATCGATTACAACAGCTGTATTGACCGCTATCATCGGGCTTGCTTGGTTGTTTTTGTTGGCAGCACTTAGCGGCATGGGGGGAAATTCTGATGACAGCACGCTTGAAGATTCCTTCAATTTCATTGTTACAATACTCAAAATTTGCTTCTGGTCCTACATTGCCAGTCACGTGTTGATCGCTCGCCCGTGGGGGTTATTCATTGAAGAATCACCAATCAAACCATCAAAACCCGTCACTGAAGAAGCAAAAAGCGAGGTAACTAAAATTGAACCAAAACGCCTTCTTTATTGTCCGAAATGCGCTGTAGCAATTCGAGTCCCTATGGCTTACAAAGGGCGAGCAAAATGCCCCAAATGCGATGAAATTTTTGAGGCATAGGGTAGCGAGTGTACTGGGGGACTGAACACCCATTGTATTCTATCATAATGTCTTGAGAGATTTGCAAGAACCCTTGCGATTTCGTGGACATGATATGTCGATTGTCTGTATCAACCCACAAGAGACGGTGTTAATTTTCTAGAAAATAAGATTCAGTCATCAAGGATGATGTTTTCATTGTTCAAAGCATGATGCCAAAGTCCACCAAGTCGTACTAAATTGTAGGCCGAACGTTCGACTCGACTGACGATGTTGACCACTTCCAAGCGTCCAACTTTGCCGCCCATTGTATCGGATTTCAAGCTGGATAAGGCTTCAACTGCCTTTCCATGTTCTTCTCTTACCATGGCCCATGTTGATTTCACATTCTCGATTGGTAATTCTTCGCCTTTTGTCAGACAGGCGCTCATGGTATCAAGCAGTCCATTGAGGTGCTTGTGCATCTCAAGAACAGAATTCACAATGACCTCAGGCAATTCCTCTGCGTTTTCATCAAGAGAACGATCTGAACGAGCGATGTCCCGAGCGTGTCGGATCACACGCTCAACGGTATCCACGCTTCGCAAGTAAGTGGCGACAATTCTCAAATCTTTCATTAAGGGCTGATTGAGTGCGAGAATCAGCAGCAAATCATTAGTCAAATCCCAATTCACTTCACGCGCATGTTGACGGATTTGCTTGACCTCTTTGTACACCTGCGAATCGAGTTTTGTGAATGCCTTTATCGCCTCACTGTAGGCCATTTTCGCTTCATCAAAATACTCAGATAAGTCCGCACGGACTTTGTCAATTCGTTCATCTAATCCAGTTCGTATAGGCATGTCATTCACTCATCCAAATCTTCCAGTAATGTATCGCTTAGTTAACTCTAATTCTGGATCTGAAAATATCTTGTCAGTTTCTCCGAATTCCACAAGTCTTCCAATGTACATAAACCCTGTATAATCACTCACCCTTGCGGCTTGCGACATTGAATGGGTCACAATCACAACGGTGAAATCTTTCTTGAGTTCCAAGATGAGTTCCTCGATGGCTGCAGTAGCAATTGGGTCCAAAGCGCTGCATGGCTCGTCCATCAAAATGATATCAGGTTCAACGGCAATGGTTCGAGCAATGCACAACCGCTGTTGCTGGCCGCCTGAAAGTGAGGTTCCCAAGTCATGCATTCGATCTGAAACTTCATCCCAAATAGCCGCTCGCTTCAAACTTTTTTCAATGATTGCATCGAGCTCTTCTCGCGTTGGTTTTGTGTGCAGTTTGACCCCATAGCCAACGTTATCGTAAATTGATTTAGGGAACGGATTTGGTCTTTGAAACACCATGCCGATTCTCTTTCGAATCTCGACAAGGTCAGCATCCTTTGCGGTGATTTCAGTTTCACCCATTGTGATTTTTCCGTCGTAATGACAAATTGGAATCAAATCATTCATTCGATTCATCATTCGTAGAAGCGTACTTTTTCCGCATCCCGAAGGGCCGATTAAGGACGTTACGCTGTTTTTGGCAATCGGGAGTGAAACGCCATACAGTGCTTGCTTATCCCCATACCATAAATCAAGATCCTCGATCATCAAATCGACCTCTCCATCCACATCTAATTGTCTCGTAGAATCTGGGACTACTTCTCCACCTATCGTCTCGCTCATGATTTCAACCTCTTTCTAAAATGCTGTCTTAACACAATTGCAATGCTGTTCATTGCGACCAACAGACAGATCAACGCAATACTCGCTGCTGCTGCCATCGAATGCCATGCATGGTCTGGTTCTGCCGTCCAGAAATAGATCTGAATCGGAATGACAGTGAAATTGACGTTGCCTCCATTGAGGGCTGCTAAAGGCTCAGGATCAAACAAAATCATGGCAGTTGCACCTATGACAACCAGTGGAGCTGCCTCCCCCATGATTCGGCTCATCGCTAGGATTGTTCCGGTCATAATCCCAGGCATTGCAGATGGGAGCACGTGGTCTTTGGTGACCTGCCATCTCGTGCATCCGATGCCATAGGCAGATTCTCTCAAAGTACGAGGAACGCTACGCAATGCTTCCTGGCCTGCCAATACGATGATCGGCATTGCCATCACACCCATTGTCAATCCAGCTGCGAGAACAGAGGGGCCTAAACCCCAGCCAAAACCGTCTTGCTTGACGAAAATCGCAAGTCCAAACATACCGAACACGATTGAGGGGACGCCTGCTAAGTTCGTAACCAAGGCTTGAATGAGTTTTGTTGTGCGGTTTGGCTTGGCATACTCCTCAAGATAAATTGCTGCACCAATAGAGACAGGAATGGAAACGAGCATTGCAATTAACATCACCCAAATTGTTCCATAAAACGCAGCTCGAATTCCAGATGCGTATGGGATAAAAATATCTTGATAACGCTCGGTTAAGAATGGAATGTCGATGAGAAGAGGGATGAATAATGTCGATGTAAACAGCAACATTCTTGACCACATCAACACACCATCTCTCGCCGAAATCGAATGCTTTAATCGCGAGGTTTCGCTTAATTCCCTACCTAAGCTTTCCAATCGTTCAATTCCCTCAGCAATTTTGTAGAGAATAACCCCCGATACAAGCCAACATATGCTCCCTAATGCTGCGGCTACAAACATTCCGTCACTTATTGCAAAGGTTGTTCCAGCCAATACGTACGATGCCAATTTGATCAACGCCCGACGACCTTTCAGTTTCTGAATAATGTTCAAGACGGCTACATTGGGCCATGTGAGAACAACGACAAGAATCAACAGCGTAATCCAGCCCAGTAACTCCATCGGTTGAAACACCTGTTCGTTTTCATCATCCCATAAAACATGGACATCGCCAGTGATAACGAATGTATTGACTGCGGGATACCCCGTTTCATCAGCGTTTGGAACTGGGCCTGAAATTTGTTCAACTGAAACAGGGACAGTGAGGCTTGAATATGCGTTGAAATTTGTCTTCCGCCCCACGTCAATTTCAGTTTGGTCAACCCCAGTTGAATCAATGTAGATGTCTGTTTTGACTTGTCTGGTTTCGATGACATTGATTTCGACATCATGAGAATGAGAGCCGTTTTCATCGTCCCATCCAAAACGAAGGACGACAGGATCGGTGAATGGTTCGCCATTTTCGTCAACTGTTGGGAAGTCCCATTTGAACCTGTAATCTGATTCTAGTATCCATTCACTTGCGGGAGTGATTTCTCCTTGTTCTCCTTTAATGAACGTGGGCTCTGCAATTTGCCATACCAAGACGCCAAGAAAGAGTAAACCAATCAATCCCGTAATCGCCAAACCCGTTGATCCTGCACGTTCCGTAAGGTCCCTCAACTTACGATTTCGTTTCTGGAGTTTATCGATGTCTTTCATCAGTAAGCCTCCCTGTATGTTGACAGAATTTTGTTGCCGAGTAAATTCAAACACAAGGTGATGACAAAGAGATACAATCCTACAGCGAAGATTGTGAGGTATCCAATTTCTCCGAATGGAAGGTCGCCACCGACACGTTGTGCAATGTACGCAGTCATCGTTTGAGCTGGCAAGAACATGTTGGAGGTGTAGACTGCAACCGTTCCTACTGCAAGCGTAACCGCCATTGTTTCGCCAACAGCCCTCGAAAGAGCAAGGATGATGCTTGCAACAATTCCGGATAACGATGCCTGAATCATGACTTTCATCGTCGTCTCAATTTTTGTTGCCCCTAATGCAAGGGACCCCTCGCGCAATTCATTTGGTACCGCGCGCAAAGCGTCTTCCGACATTGAAGCAATCAGAGGGAGAATCATCACGCCGACCACAATGGCCCCATTGATTGGATTGAGAACATTTGGCGCCTCATCAATCCACCCATTTGCAAATGCATACTCGCCAAACTGAACCACGAGTGGTCCAATATAGATGAATGCAAAAAATCCGTAAACGACGGAAGGAATTCCAGCGAGAATTTCGAGCGTTGGCTTCACGATCGCAACCAATCTTGGATGCGCATACTCAGAGAGGTAGATGGCGCACCCAACGCCCAAAGGTACCGCGATGATGAGCGCTCCAAATGCGACCTGCAGCGTCGTCAAAAGCAGACTGTTGACACCGAACGACATCGTGTCACAAAGGGAACGACGATCCGCACAAGCACCGGTGGGTGTCCATTTATTCTGTAAAAAGAATTCACCAAATGCTCCAGAATAATTCATCGTGATGGCGTCGAAGAACGTGATAAAGAGAAACAGAAAGAGAACGTTCCTCCACGTATTGGAAATCTCAATGTTGCCTCCAAAGATTCTCTTCATCTGAAGTTTACCAGTGGCCCTCCAGATCATTGTCAAAAAGAGAATTGAAAGGCCGAACAGGAAACTATCGTTAAACAATAATTGCAAAACGACAAGTATGAAAACGGCCTTCACAATTCCGTGATGAGGACTCCAAACTTCTTGAGGGATAATGGAAAGGCGATTTTTTTCCTTTTTGCTCTCGTAATCGAGAATCAATGCCACAACAAGAAGCAAGCACGCAAATCCCGATGCAGAAAAAATGCCTCCAAAATCCCACTCAAGGGAAAACCACCCTCTGTGTTCCGCAATATCTGAAAAGAAGGTAATGGTTTCAAACAACAACGTTTGGATGATTCCGACCGTGATGAGAATGACCGATAAACTCGTCAAAAACAAAATCGTGCCAGGCTTATCTTTGGAAATACGATTTAGAAAGGACATACAATCACCGATTATACCCGTTCAAGTCGTTGATACATGAGCATGTTAAGGAGAATTTCTGCGAAATTAACGCTGTAAGCGCACAGTCTCCTCACCGATTCGGAAATTCTAAATTCACTCAGGAGCCGTTCAGCTGAACCACGCCCCGTCCATAACTCGCTTTCAGCTTCCTCTACATCGTTGCCAAGTTGAGCCAGTGCCAGTTTGGCCGAATGAATGAGTTCGACATCGCGTGTGTACATGTTGTGAACGATTGTCTTGAGGTGGTTTGACCACAATGGTACGGCTGACAAAGGCATGTCCTTGGTTTTGATCTTGACAACATCTGAGTGTTCATTGACCAAGTGAGCGAGGCGCGTTGCGTGATCGCCCATTCGCTCCAAGACTCGAGCAATGTTCGCGTGTTCCATGGCCGAGAACCGGTCGATGCCAAGTTTTCGTTCAACGGATGGTTGTTGTAAAGATAAAGCAACTTGACGTTCGAGCAAAAGGCGTCGAGCGTCAATCTGGCGCTCTCTGTCGACGATGTCAGAAAGCAATTCTACGGATTCTCCCGAGAGAACATCAAAAGCATCATTGACGAGGCTTGAGATAAGGATGTACATTCGATTGATCGACACCTGGAGTCGCAATTCTGACGGGTTAAGAATCGACACAATACGAATCTCTTTTTCGTTATCGACTTCAATTTCCATTCCTCGTGTGTCTCTCAAAAACGCTCGAACATCGGCTCGAGTTTTCCTGGTTATTGGGGATGAGCATCTGAGTTTGATGACGTCTGCTCCTGCGATGTACCCGCCAATCATGAGATCGATTAAACCATCTCCGATTGCGCAACAATCAAGCTCAATTTCCTGTTTTGTTGAGTTCTCTTGCAGTGGAGAAAGACGTAAATCTCCCGAAGCTAATTCTTCAATATTAACAAGGTCTCCCTTGTCAAGATTGTTGGCTTTCACCCATTCTTTTGGCAATGAGACAATAACGGTGGAGCCACCAGTTAACTGCAATTTGCGGAAAGTCCCTTGTTGCTTCAACAGTCTCCCCTAAATTGTCGGAGGAGTAATGGGATACAGAGAACACCTCATTACTATCTTTATCCCTATATATTCATATATATTTAGCAATAGAATCTATTGTCAAATCCTATGCCCTAAACTGTTCAGCGAAAAACAACGGGGAACCGAATATGATGATGAAGAAAAATGAAATGGCCTGGACAATTATCCTTACTCTGATGATGGCTAGTATGGCTGGCTGTCTCGGTGGAGATGACGCTGATGAGGCCGAAGAGAAAACAATTAACATTGCAGGAAGCAGTACTGTATTCCCTGTCGCAAGCGCCTGGGGTCAAGCCTACAGCGATGCGAACTCGGATTACACAGTCACTGTGGCTGGCGGCGGATCTGGTGCTGGTGCATCCAAGGTGTGCAGCACTGACTCTGATTCGGTACACATTGGTGATATGAGCAGAGACTGGAAGTCATCTGAAGCTGAGGCTGGAGAAGATGGTTTCACTTTCAAGTGTCTAGACTCTGACATCACTGTCACACAACTAATCGTTGCAATCGACGGTCTATCCGTGGTTGTAAAGAAAGGTGGTGCAGCTGACCAGTGTATCACAGATATGGGCGGATTGTCCATGGCACAACTCCGCTGGATATTCACTGATTGGTCTGAAGAAGACCTAGCAGCAGATGGCCTAGAGATGGACTCAGTCACGCCAAATAATGACGGAGATGGAGTTCGCGAATGGAGCGACCTAGATTCATCTTGCGCTGATTCCGAAATCAAGCTATGGGGTGCAGACTCCGACTCCGGTACATACGAGTACTTCGGAGAGCAAGTGTTCTGTAAGGATTGCTTCGCAGATGCAGACCCTGTATCAGAAGGTTTCGACACAGCACGCGGCTACCAAAACTCTGCTGACGACAACCAGATCGTAAACGGAATCCAGAGCGACGAGTACGCTATCGGATACTTCGGATATGCATACTATGAAGAGAACGCAAACACACTGAGTGTTGCTGCTATCGCAAACAACGACACACATGGCGTTGCTGACGCTGGTGGTGCTGTTACACCAGAAGCAAGTACTGTTGCTGACGGAAGTTATGCACCTTTGTCGCGATACATCTACATGAACGTGAACAACGATGACTGGGACTTAGTACGTGGATTCTTTGAATACGGATACTCTGATGCTGGCATGGACCACGTCATGGACGTGGGCTATGTTGCACTCCCTGAAGCAATGATCGACGAGATGGTTGCTCGAATGGGTTGAGTCGATATACTCAGGTGAACTTCGGAAGCAACGGGGTAACGGGGCACGCAATGCCTTCGTTACCCCGGTGCGGAATTGGAGAGGAAGAAACAATACCTACATTTCAAGGCATGATGTGTTTTTCGGGCTTTCAGTGGGTCATGTAAGACGCTACCCCCTCTGTATCCCCTTACGACAAGCGTCCCACGCGTCCGTACCGACGCGTGGACTGTATGTACAGAGGGGTTACACCACTGTCACAGAAGTTCCATATACGAACGGTTACTTAGGCAACCCATGAACAAAAACATCACATTTCTGTTTGTTTTTTTGATTGTAATCGCATCATTATCAGGTTGTTTAGGCTCTGGCCGAGGCAATGGTGGAAATGACGAGAAGAATGATGGTCATGAGGGGGACATGGGGTCGGCGGAAGAAGTCAACGCTGAAGACTACAATGTCCTTTATATCGGCCATAGTTTTGGACGCATTTTTGCACAAACACTGCAGGATTACGCACACACTGCCGGAATTACGAACCACTCGCAATTCATTGAAATGAGTGGGGGTGCTTCTGGAGCTCCTGATGCATTGTGGGCGGATGATGCTCACCGTGAAAACATCAAGGATTACCTGGATACAGGAGAAATTGATGTTTTGATTATGATCTGTTGCAGTATTGAATTCATGGAAAACGGTTTCCAGTCAGATGGAGCAATTTGGAACTTCTCCTCATATGCCGTGGAAAAAAACCCTGAGACTCGAATTGGCCTGGCTCTACCATGGAAAGATTTCCCTGCAGAATATGAGAATGGTACGGAGTATAGGAATCAATCAGATATTGCCTACAATAGCTGGGTGAACCTCTCCACAAATTTGAGTGCAGATTTCCCAACAGCCGATGTCTTTACTTTCCATCATGGGGCTGTGATGTATGAACTTCGAGATATGTTTGAAGCGGGTGAGTTGGAGAATGATATTGATCAACTTACAGGCTCTCAAGCAACTTCCATCTTCACTGATCCAAAAGGCCATGCTGGTCAAATTGCTATCGATACCGGAACACTGATTTGGCTTCATGCAGTTCACGGTATCGATCCGATGGATGTGCCTGAATTTACGCAATGGGAGACAGACATTCGAGTCATTGCAGACTCTGTTCTTGATGAAGAAAATCAGGAGTAGCGACTTATCATTTCCATGAAATCACGATGGTTCTCTGATTCAAACCTACGGTTTGCCATAATGAAATAATAATTATATCTTGATGATTACGGCTTGGACCATGGTAGACGGTGAAGGGGCAGCCATAGTTTTCGTTTTTGGAAATCTTCTATGGATTATTGGAGCAATCGCCCTCGTTCTATGGATGATTTTTCATCAAAAAGAGTATTCAGACAATAAGGACGATGAAAGCAAGAAGAAGGAATACTTCGGCATGAAGCACCTACTTCTGTGCTTTTGTATAGCGGCTACGGTCGCGCTGCTAGCGGTATTCTCTGGACACTGAGGGTCGATGCACAAACCCACAGATTCGTTTTGACCCAATCAGAGGGATCGCAGCGGGTCTTGTCATAGCCTAGCGTCCCGATGACGCACTGCGAGCCCTTTGTCAGTTTGAACTTTGTAATCACTTTCATTTTGAATCGCCTGATCAATAATTTTCATCGATCCACCTGAAGAGGTTCCTTAGGATTGGAGAAAAAGAACGCCCTTTTTCTGAAAGAGAATATTCAACACGGGCAGGAACTTCTGAGTAGACTTCTCTGAGCACAAGATCAGATTCAACAAGGTCTTCCAGTCTTCTGCTAAGCGTGGTTGCTGTAATCGTCATCTTGCGCTTTAATTCATTGAATCGAATCGATGAGTTGCGGTGTGTTAACGTGTAGATGATTTCTAGAACGTAAGATTTTCCGAGTAAGTCTACGATGTTTTGAGTTGGATTCATCAGACAAGTTGGCCTTGGGCGTTCTACTGGTTGCATACTGATACCAAGTATCTTGAGGATATTAACTCTAAGTATCGTGATTGATACTGGTCTTTAACCTGAAACTTTCCTCTATTAATAGAATTCAGCATTGGCTTAGAACGGAGGCGAAAAAATGAGCAAATGTGGATGTGGAAGATCACCAACAGGTATGTGCAAAGGATGGCATGGTCTATCAGATGAAGAATATCAGAAGAAGTTGGCAGAACATAAGAACCAAGAAAAGGAGGAATGAGTTTGGCTAAGAATTGGAATACTATTCTTCGTTGGGTTCACCTCATATTTGGTATGATGATCTCAGGTTATTTTGCAAGAATTACTTTCACGGGTAATGTCAATGCTTGGGACGATCAAGAATGGGTGACCATGCTTGTTGGACAAGGGGTACTCGCCATTGTTTTCTGGACTGGTATTATCAAATGGCAACTCCCACGAATCAAGAAGTGGAACAGAAACCGCAAGAAGAAGCAAGCAGCACTCTAAGCGATTCCTCAAGTACTTGGTATATTGCCAATCAAACATGGTCAGAGGAAATACTCTCTCCGAGTCACCAAGAACAAAGGTGACATTCACCATTGTTACGGCGGTGTTTATACTGCTGTTGTGGATTGGATTTGCGACCGACTTGTTTTCACACAAAGCGAGTACAGATTCGATTATCAATTCAGATCTAATTCCAGATTTTTTACTTGGTCTTTTTCGAGTAGGAGCAGCCTATCTTGCGTTTCATACAATCGTATTTTGGATGGTAAAAAGCCCCCGTCCTGGGGTTATGTACAGCATCAATTACCATACAGGAAATGTCAATCAACATGAAGTGAATGGACTAAAACGTCTTGTAACATTCAGCAGTTGGCAACTCATTCTCTTTGGAATATTTTTCTTTCTGGCAGGCCTTGTAAGCTGGTTGGCCATTTTTGAAGTAGAAGTTCCTTCATTTCTTAATCGAATGATTCCACTTCTGTACTTTATGGCTTTGAGCGCATCGAGTTTGACTGCAATCGTCGTTCGATACGTCATTATTCCTGCCGATTTTAAAGAGAATAATCCGCTTGGCCATTTGTTTTTGAAGCATGAACAAGTGATGCATAATTGGACGATTATATTGCTTTCAATCGAACTCGTTTT